>JAESGM010000790.1_pt1 | contig 14924 bp, 9 predicted proteins | sample 9269721 | NCBI WGS metagenome assembly JAESGM01 (sample SAMN15720920, study PRJNA650825) | algae metagenome | isolation source: Komarekiella atlantica HA4396-MV6 and co-occurring heterotrophs from... | place: USA: Theobald House, Kauai, HI | collected 2009-07-29 | reverse complement strand
AGGCGAACCGAGTTGGAGCCGATATCAATGACGGCGATGGGTTCCAACTCGTGGGCCCGGTTCTGCTCTCCAAATAGCCGCTCCAGGCTTGTCAAGGCGACCTCTGCTCAGTCCTTGGCGAGAAGACTGAAGCGCGGAGGGAAGTTCTCTTTCAGCGCCTGACCTCGACCCGATAGCGACGGGTTGGTGAGGAAGTACTGGTGGGCGTTGAAGGCTTCTTCTCCCGCTGCCGGATGAATCCGCTCCGAAGAGCCATCCGACTTTATGCTCCAGCTCTGCTGGTTATCCTTGAGGTTGGCGACCATGATCTGATCTAGCACCTGCTCGTGCACGGTCGGGTTCATGATCGGCACCATGGCTTCGACGCGACGGTCCAGGTTGCGCGGCATCATATCGGCGGAGCTGATGTAGACGGCAGCCTTGGGAGAAGGCAACCCCTGCCCGCGTCCGAAACAGTAGATACGCGCGTGCTCGAGGAAGCGTCCCACAATGCTCTTCACGCGGATGTTGTCGGAAAGCCCCGGTATGCCGGGCCGCAGGCAGCAGACGCCGCGCACGACAAGGTCGATCTCGACGCCCGCCTGGCTGGCTTCGTAGAGCGCGTTGATGATGCGTCCATCGACCAGCGCATTCATCTTCATCCAGATCTGCGCCGGACGCCCCGCCTTGGCGTGCTCGATCTCCTCGCGGACGTGCGCGATGATGCGCTGGCGGATGCCGTGCGGACTGGCGGCCATCGCTTCCAGCTCGGCCGGCTCGCCGTAGCCGGTGACGAAGTTGAGGATGCGCGTGACGTCGCGTGCGATGGCGGGATCGGTGGTGAACAGCGACAGGTCGGTGTAAACACGCGCCGTCTGCGGATGGTAGTTGCCGGTGCCGATGTGGCAGTAGGTGACGAGCTCGCTGCCTTCGCGACGAACCACAAGGCCGAGCTTGGCGTGCGTCTTCAGCTCGATGAAGCCGTAGACGACGTGGACGCCCGCGTTTTCCAGATCGCGGGCCCAGCGGATGTTGGCGGCTTCATCGAAGCGCGCTTTCAGCTCGACGACGGCGGTGACCGACTTGCCGGCTTCGACCGCCTCCTTCAGCGCCTGCACGATGGGGCTGTCACGCGAGGTGCGATAGAGCGTCCACTTGATGGCCATGACGTTGGGATCGGCGACAGCCTGGCGCAAGTACTGCACCACGACGTCGAACGATTCGTACGGGTGGTGGACGATGATGTCCTTGTTGCGCACGGCGGCGAAGCAGTCGCTGTTGAACTCGCGAATGCGCTCCGGGAAGCGGCTGGTAAACGGCTTGAAGAGCAGGTCGGGCCGGTCCGAAACAATGAGCTGCGCAGTATCGGCGAGCGCCAGGAGACCGTCCTTGATGAAGACGGCATCCTCGCCGACCTCCAGCTCCTCGACGACGAACTTCTTGAGGCGCGCGGGCATCGCCGCTTCCAGCTCCAGCCGGATGACGTGACCGCGGCGGCGGCGCTTCAAAGCCGTCTCGAACGAGCGGACTAGGTCCTCCGCTTCCTCCTGGATCTCGATGTCGCTGTCGCGCAGCACGCGGAATGCGCCCTGGCTCTTGATCTCGAATCCGGGGAACAGCTCGGAGATGAAAAGGCCGATGATCGTCTCGAGGCGAATGAAACGCTGATCCTTGGGATCGGCATCGACGCCGCCCAGCCGGATGAAACGCTCGAGCTGTCCGGGAATGGGGATGAGACCGTTCATCGTCTTGCCGTCGCTGGCGCGCATCATCTCGACGGCGAGCGTCAGGCCCTTGTTGAGAATGAAGGGGAAGGGATGCGCGGGGTCGACGGCGATGGGCGTCAGGATGGGGAAGATGTGGGTCAGGAACAGGCGCTGCAGCCAGCTCTTCTCGGCCGGGCGCAAATCGTTGGCGCCGAGGATGTGGATGCCGGCCTCGGCCATCTCGGCCTTGAGAGTCTGCCAGCACGCCTGCTTGTCGGCGACGAGCCCGGCGACAAAGCGGTTGATGGTGCGCAACTGCTGAGCAGGTGTCAGCCCGTCCTGCGACAGCGTCTGCACGCCGGCGGAGACCTGGCCGTAAATGCCAGCCACGCGCACCATGTAAAATTCATCGAGGTTCGAAGCCGAAATGGAGAGGAAGCGCAGGCGCTCGAGCAGCGGATGGCGCCGGTTCTGCGCCTCCTCGAGGACGCGGCGGTTGAACTGCAGCCATGACAATTCGCGATTGTAGTAGCGGTCGGGACCCTCGGGCGGCGTCACCGCCGGAGTCTGTGCCGACTTCTCACGAACCTTGTTTCTCGCACTAGCCATTTCAGTATCCTCGTCCGCGGCATTTCCGGCGTGCGCGGGACGCTAGGTCACAAATATGACATCTGGCCAAGCCCGGCGTTGAAATCATCTTACTCGCGGTTCTCACCCAGGCTGGCGAGCGCTTCCGCGGCAAGCGGCCGCGTTACTTTCCGGTGCATGGACAGCGCCAGCCGGTCGATGGCATCGACGATGCTGTTGGCCGCTGCCATCGAACGCTCCATACGCAAGCTCAGGTAGTCGATGACGGCCGGCTCCACATTGAGCTGGCGATCGGAAAACAGCTTAACAAGGACCGCCTTCAGAAGCATCTCGTCCGGCGGCTGCATTTCGGCCAGAGGCAGGGCCCGCAGCCGCGACCGCAGGTCCGGCACGCGGAACTCCTGTTCTCCCGGCGGCGCTCGCGAGGTGAGCAGCACCGAAACCCTGTTTTCGCGCGCCCGGTTGAGCAGATGAAACAGCGCCCGTTCATCGGCGATGCCGCGGTCGATATCCTCGACGACGATGGAGGATTCCGGCGCCAGAGCCGCCACCTGCTCGTCGGTCAGCTCGGCCGCCGAGACGGTCCCCGCCCGGGAACGCAAACGCCAGACGTTGGCGAGGTGGCTTTTGCCCGAGCCTTGCGGACCGGCGACGATTCCGGCCGGGTGCGGCCAGTCGGGCCAGCGGTCGATCATCTCGACGGCGATGGCGTTCGAACGGCTGACGAGAAAATCCTCCTCACCCAGCGCCTGGCGATGGGCGAGATCGAGAACGAGCTGGCGCGGCGAAGCGGTCATGCGATGCGACTTGCAGAATGATTATGGCGAGACTTGCTTCTCGCGCGCGGAAGTCTGTGCGGGAGACGCGGGGGGATTGATGCCGCTGTAAACGGGGCTCGCCAGATAAAGCTTTAGCGCGAAGCGGACCAGCACGCCGATAGCCGCGGCGATCGGCACCGCAAGCAGAACGCCGACGAAGCCGAACAGATAGCTGAAGACGAACAGCGCGAAGATCAGCCAGACCGGGTGCAGGCCGATCTTGGAGCCGACGATCTTCGGGCTCAGGAAGCCTGCGTCGAGAGCCTGCGCTCCCGCGAAGATGGCCACCACCACGAGGATCGGCCCGAGCTCCGGCCAGAACTGCACGACCGCAACCGTCGTCGCCGTGATGAAGCCCAGCGCCCAGCCAACGAACGGCACGAAACTCATGAGGCCGGTGACCAGACCGATGAGCAGACCGTATCGCAGGCCGGCGAGACCCAGCGCAATCGAATAGTAGATCGCCAGTATGAGGCACACCGTGCCCTGCCCGCGGATGAAGGCGGAGACGGCGTCGTTAACGTCGTGAGCGAGACGGCGCACGGTCGGCGCATGCGCGCGCGGCAGCCAGCTATCGATCTTGGCCAGCATCGAGTGCCAGTCGATCAGCACGTAGAACACGACCAGCGGCGTGACGAGCAGCAGCGCGAGGAAGTCGATCAACGCGCGTCCCTGGCTCCACAGCGAGCCGACGATGAACCCGGCGAGGCTGGCGGCATTTTCCGTCAGCGCCTGCGACGAGCGATCGAGCCCGGCCTGGAATTCGGAGTAATGAGTGCCGAGCCTTTCGCGCGCCCAGGTATCCAAAAGGGCACGCAGGCGGGCGATTTCATCCGGCAACGACGCCGCGAACTGCTGCGCCTGCGTAAGCAGCAGGGGAACGAGAAAGATCAACGCTGCCACGAGCACGCAGCCGAAGGCAGCAACGATAACCGCCGCCGCGACACCGCGCGGCAGACCCCATTGCGTCAGGCGGTCGGTAAGCGGGTTGAGAAAATAGGCGATCACGAGACCGGCTACGAAAGGCAGGATGACCTCGCGCAGAAGGGCTATCAGCAGCACCAACAGAACCGCCGCAGACAGCCAGAAAAGCACCTGCCGTTCCACGCGCATGGTCGAAGCCTTCCGCCGGTTCACCCCCGCCCCGGCACCGGCTCAGCCGTGCGCCTCCGGCGTCTCGTACCCTGACATATGTAGCAGCCATCCGCGCAAATAGGCAGCGAGGGATGCCAGCGTCAGCAGTCCTGTGAGCCAAACGAGGATAAAGCGTGCCCAACCGAGGCCCAGCCCGAACCCTTCGTCGGCAAGCACCGTTGCAGCCAGCAGGATCTGCGCGACGGTGTTCGCCTTGGAAACGACAAGCGGCCGGATGCGCACAGGGTTGCTCAACACCCAAGAAAGCATCACGGCAATGACGATGAGTATGTCGCGCGAGACGACCGCCACGACGAGCCACAGCGGCAGCTTTCCGTCCACGCCCAGAGCAAGAAAGATGCTGACGATCAGCAGCTTATCGGCGAGCGGATCGAGGTAGGCACCCAGCTCGGTCTGCCAGCCGAAGGTCTTGGCGAGATAGCCGTCGATAGCATCGGAGACGCCGGCGACGATGAAGAGGATAAATGCGAGCTGCGTCTCGTCAGTGATGAGCAGCCAGAACACCACCGGCACGAGAATGACGCGCACCAGCGTGATCAGGTTGGGGATACTGTTGAGCGCCCGGTCCAAAGTTCGTCGTCCATCCCTTGGCGGGGCCGTTATGCTCGGCCTTCCGCCTCATTGTCCCGCTGCTTGTTGCCGCTGCGGTTTTGCGCCCGTCTTTAGTACGCCGAACGCAGAATGAGCCTGTCGGCCCCATTCTCCAAGGCCAGACCGCGTGCATAGAGCGCCCCGGACAGCTGGTTCGCCCCGCCTGGATAGCGCAGGGTCAGGTCCGCACCACGAGCCGACTCGGCCTCGATACGCACGTCTTCCACGCCGGGCAGGGCCAGGAGCTGCCGGCGCATCTCGCTCCACTCGCCGAGGCTGCTGTATTGGGCGCGGAGCACGACCTGGGAGCCGCCCCCGCTATAGGCGGAGGAGTAAGCCGGGGCGTAAGACGACCCCGAGGCTGCAGGTGCTTTCAGCGCTTTCCAGCGGCCCTCCAGAACACCTGATGCCACCACCGCGGCCAGTTCCATGGCGTAGGCCACGTCGTTGTCGAACACGCGATAGCTGCGACGCAGATTGATGCCGCCCACCGCGTCGATGCCGACCAGCGAGACATGCAGGCGGCCGGCTGCCTTGTCGGGCTCGGCGATGGCGAGCAGAACGTACGGCGAGCCATAGGCATCTGCTATCGCCCGCTGCTCGTCTCCGCTGCTTCCGGCAGTGAGCGCCTTGACGGCGGCGGCGTTAATGGCGGGCTTCGTGCCCTGCAGCTGGAACGGCGCCAGCGTGCGTTCCGCATCGAGCCCGCCCCAGGCGCGTGTCCATGCCTTGCCGGCCGCTCCGGTCTCGATTGCACCATCAGCATTGATCACGATGGGAACGAGGACGATCTCGCGGGCCTGCTCCTCGACGAACGGAATGCCTTCCTGCTGCAGGATGCCCCGCACGCTGTCGGCACGGAAAGCGAAGTCGAGCGTCGCGATATACCTCGTGCGCGAGTTGCGCTCCGAACGTACCGAGACACCCTCAAGGAAGCCGGACGATTTGATCTCCGACAGGCGGCGAATGCGATCGTACTCGGTCACCGGCACGAGACGCTTCAGCAGCGAGCCGAAAGCTGCCTGCTGGCCGTCGGCCAGAGCGCGCTCCTTGGCGGCAACGGCATTCTTGGCCTCGGCGTCGACCGGATAGTTGCCGACCGTGAAGACCTCGTCCGAGGCCGCTACGGGCGCCGCCGAAGCAACTGCGAGGAAAACCGCCCCGATGATCCCTGAAAATACTGGCCGCACGCGCCTTCTCCCTCCCCGCCTCGGCCTTGCACAGCGAAAAGCGTCGCCGCGAGTTGCCCATTGCCCGCCGAAACTGCTAGGACGCCGCATTCCCGGCAGGCAAAGGGGGCAAAAATTGGGTTCTAAGGTCACATGACAGAGCCTGATGGGGAAGGCAACCCAGCCATCACCTATCGTGATGCGGGTGTCGACATCGACGCAGGCAACCGTCTGGTCGAGTTGATCAAACCACTGGCGCGAGCGACGCGCCGGTCGGGAGCCGATGCGGACCTGGGCGGGTTTGGAGGCCTTTTCGACCTCAAGGGCGCCGGGTTTCGCGATCCTATCCTGGTTTCGGCCACGGACGGGGTGGGCACCAAGCTCAAGATCGCCATCGATACCCGGCAGCACGCGACCATCGGCATCGATCTGGTCGCCATGTGCGTTAACGATCTTGTGGTCCAGGGGGCCGAGCCTCTGTTCTTCCTCGACTATTTCGCCTGCGGGAAGCTCGATGTCGAAACTGCCCGGGCGGTCGTCTCCGGCATAGCCGAAGGATGCCGGCAGGCAGGCTGCGCGCTGGTCGGCGGTGAGACGGCGGAAATGCCGGGCATGTATCAGCCCGGCGACTACGACCTTGCCGGCTTCTCGGTCGGGGCCGTGGAGCGTGGCGAGATCCTTCCTCGGCCGGACGTCGCGGTGGGCGACGTGCTCATCGGCCTCTCCTCCGCGGGCATCCATTCCAACGGCTATTCGCTGGTGCGCAGGCTGGTGCGCGAAACCGGCCTCGCGTGGGAAGCTCCGGCGCCCTTCGAACCGCATAAGACGCTGGCCGAGTCGCTGCTGGCGCCGACGCGGATCTACGTGAAGCCGGTCCTCGCAGCGATCGAGTCGGTGGGAGGCGCCCACGGGGCCGTGAAGGCTCTGGCGCACATCACCGGCGGTGGCTTGTCGGAGAACGTGCCGCGCGTGCTGCCGGACACGGTTGCCGCCCGCATCGACCTTGCCGCCTTCACACCGCCGCCGGTATTCGCCTGGCTGGCCGAGGTTGGACGCATTCCGGACGCGGAAATGCTGAAGACCTTCAACTGCGGGATCGGCATGGTGATGGTCGTTGCCAAGGACGAGGCGAAGGCCGTCGTGCACACGCTGCAGGAAGCTGGCGAAGCGCCGTTTATCATCGGCGAGGTCGTGCCCGCGGGCGGAGAACGCAGCGAGGCCAAGGGGCGCGGCAACGCCTGGGCCGTGCAGTACACCGGGTCCCTCGGTCGCGCTTGACGGCTTCAGATACGGCACGGCGTCAAACGCACTGCTGCCTATGCAGTCCCGCCCGTGCTAATGGGCGGCCATGAGCACGCGCAAAAAGCGAGTCGGCGTCCTGATTTCGGGGCGCGGCTCCAACATGATGTCCCTCATCGCGGCGGCACGGGACGCCGACTTTCCGGCGGAAATCGCTTGTGTGATTGCCAACCGGCCGGACGCGGCGGGTCTGTCCAAGGCCGCCGCCGAAGGCGTGCCGGCGGTGGCGATCGACCACAAGGGCTTTTCCAGCAAGGAGGCTTTCGAGGCCGAACTCGACCGCTGCCTGCGCGATGCAGGCGTCGAATTCGTCGCCTGCGCCGGATTCATGCGGTTGATGACGCCGGGATTCGTCGATGGGTGGCGCGATCGCATGCTGAACATCCATCCTTCGCTGCTGCCCGCCTTCAAGGGCCTAGATACCCACGCCCGCGCCGTTGCGGCGGGGGTCAAGCTGGCGGGGTGCACGGTGCACGTCGTCCGGGCCGAGGTGGATGCCGGCCCCATCATCGCCCAGGCGGCGGTTCCCGTGCTGGACGACGACACTCCGGAATCACTCGGCGCGAGGGTTCTTGCGGCCGAGCACCGCATCTATCCTGCGGCCCTTTCGCTCTTCGTGAGTGGAAGGGTTTGGGTGGCGGGCGAACGGGTGTGCGGATCGCAAGTCTCGGTTAACCAAGCAGAACCTTTGTATTGGCCGCCTATGGACTGATTACCGACCGTTGCTCCAGATCAGCGGCCGAGCGCCAAAATGAAGCGGAAACGCGTGGTCGCATGGACACTTGCAGCGGCTGGATGCTAGCTAATCTGCAGCCTTGGGGGATGCCGGCTCGGCCGTGCAAGGTGCTATACGGGCCCCGCCTCGTAACCAAGTTTACAACCCGTTGGCTGGATTAGGCTTAGAAGTGTGCGTTTGAACGGCCTTGTTCGCCGGGAGACACGTCATGACCGCAACGGCAAAGCACATCACGCCCGATACGGCCGAGGATTCGCCGGCCCACACGCAGGGGCTTGGTGAGGAATCGAGCATCTGGTTCAAGCTCACCCCCTTGCTGAAGGGTGGCTTGGACAATCCCATGCATCTTCTGATGCAGATGTCGGAGCGCTACGGTCCGGTCATCCCGATCAACATCGCCAACCAGCGCATCGTGCTGCTCTCCGAGCCCGAGCACTTCAAGCATGTGCTGGTCACCAAGGCCGACGCCTACATCAAATATTTCGACGGCCTGAAGCCGATCTTCGGCAAGTCGATGATCACCAACGACGGCGTGCTGTGGCAGAAGATCCGCATGCCGCAGCAGCCGGCTTTCCATCCGGACATGTTCGCCGAGTACATCCCGTACTTTCTGGCGGCGATCCGCACCAAGATGGAGAACTGGTCGCACGTCGCCAAGTCGGGCGAGACCATCGAGATGGTCGAGCAGACGTGGACGCTGGCCGCCGACATGATCTGCAAGGCGCTGTTCGATCGCGACATGCCTTTCAATCCGCACTTCGTCTTCAAGTGCGTGAAGACCTACACCGACGTCATGAACCACAAGGAGATCCGCCTGAAGAAGCAGGCCGGCGAGATCTTCGAGATGACCGAGCAGGACGCCGCCAAGGCGATGGAAGTGTGGGCCAGCGTCCCGCCTGCCGTCTTCGGCGCCGACCCGCGCGAGGAGCGCGAGCGCACGCTGCTGAAGATGATCGAGGCTGCGGTCAACGATCCGAGCATGCCCGAGTTCGACCAGCAGCAGGCCATCGACGAACTGAAGCAGTACCTGTGGGCCGGCACCGAAACGACGGCGCTGACGCTCGCCTGGGCACTGTACGAGACGGCGCGGCACCCCGAGGCCGCCGAGCGCATCCGCCGTGAGGGCGAAACGGTTTATGGCGACCGCGAGCCGACGGCCGCCGACTATTCGGCACTCGCCTATACGCGCGCGGTCATCCAGGAGACGATGCGGCTTTATCCGCCGATCTGGGGCCTGATCCGCGTCGCTAACGAGCCCGACGAGATCGGTGGCAAGCAGATCAATCCGGGCGACCGCGTGGTGATCTTCGCTTACGGCGCGCATCACAACCCGCGCTTCTGGGAGAACCCGGAAGAGTTCCGCCCTGAGCGCTGGATGGCGGGCGCCGCCAAGAAGCAGGTGAAGTATTCCTACCTGCCGTTCGGTGGCGGCAAGCGTTCGTGCATCGGCGGCGCGATGAGCCAGGTGGAGAACACCCTGGCACTGTCGCTGCTGCTGCGCCGCTTCCGGCCTGAATACGTCGGCAATGATCCGGCGGGCATCAACGCCACGGTGACGCTGACGCCGAAGGGCGGCCTCAAGTTCAAGATCCGCGAGCTGAGCTGACGCTCTAAGTGCTGGTGCCTGCCCCTGAGCGCCCCACCGGCCGCGGCTGAAAGAAATGGAACGGGCGCCGCATGGGCGCCCGTTTTCGTTTTGCACCGCTTCAGAACTGCCAGTTGAACCTGCCCTGCACGCTGTTGTCGTGCAGGTCGTCGGCCAGCTGGCCGATGTAGCCGACGCCGACCGTGGCGCCCGGAGCGATGGCGAGATCGACACCCGCCTCGATCACCGCGCTCGATTGCGCCAGCGGCACGCCCGCGATGCCGAACCCGACGTCGGCGGAGTTGAAGGCGAACGCCTGCGTCGGCGTGATGTCGCCGAAGGCATACTGCCAGGCGAGCGAGCCGTACGGCGTCAGCAGCATCCGGCGCCAGGGAAGGCTCGTCGCCGCGCGCACGCCCAGCAGCGAGATGCCGACATTCTGGTCCGCGCCTCGCGAGCTCAGCGCAGCTTCGCCGGCGCCTTCCGAGAAGCTTCCCGTGCCGGCGTGAATGTACGAGAGCGCTGCGAACGGCTCCCAGGCAGCGCCGCCGTGGAGCAGTGGGTAGGCGATCTCCGCGAACAGCTGGCCGGTGCCGGCGGTGTAATCGGCACGCTCGACCTCGAAGAAGCCCGGGAAGACCACGTTGCGCTTCGTGTCGAGCCATTGCCACGACCAGGCACCGCCCGTGCGCAGCGCGAAGTCGCCCGCGGGACCGCCCGCATAGGCGGCGAGAATGAAGCTGTCGATGGCGGCCGAGCTGGAGCGCGCACCGGCACTGAGGCTCGAATGCATGTAGCCCGTCGCCATGCCGCCGCGCCAGCCGCCGCCGAGGCCGGCATCGACGCCGGACACGAAGCCGCCGAGCGAGCGGTCGATCCCGGCCGCATTGCCGTTGCCGCCAAGACCGCCCCAGGCGCCGAAGCCCTGCGTCCAGAAGACCAGCCCGTGGCTTTGCGGCGTGGACACAGGCTCCCAGCCTGCACGTTGAACGTCCGGTCCCATGCCCAGCGACATGCGGCTGGCCGGATCAGCAAGCGCCACCGTCATCGGACCGGAGTTGGCGAAGGCGACCTGCTGAGCGCCGCTGCCGCCGCCGTAGAAGGACTGCCGCAGGCGGCTGAAGATCGAGTCGCGGACGTAATAGCTGTCGAGCACCATCATGCTGGCGGCGCTGGCGTGCACTTCGCCCGACAGAGCATCGAATGCCTGCTGTGCGCCTCCCACCGTCTGGCTGAGGACGTTCGCGAGCAGCGGATTGCTGATCGACATGCGATCGAGCGCCCCGGCGACCGAGCGCTGGTTGCCGGTGACGGCGACATCTTCCAATTCGACGGCGTTGCGTTCGAACCGCAAGAAGACGTTGTTGGTGTCGTAGTCGAGGAGCGGCTTCAGGAAGGCGAGATTGCTCGACACCTCATCGAACTCGCCATCGACCAGCGTGCCGGCGGTGAGGATCGTGTAGACGAGTAGCGGCGAATAGGCGCCCGGCGCGGCCAAGATGCTGACTCTGCCGCCGTGGATTGTCGCCGTGCCGCCGACGTCGATGAGGTCGGAGGTGCCGTCGGCTTCGATATCGACCTCATACGTCGAGCCCAGGGCGAACTCGGCGTCATTGGTCACCGTCAGCGTGCCCGGCGAATGACCCGGCGCGATGGTCGCGCCGGGTCCCAGGTACAGAGCCCCCTTGGTGCCGACACCGCTGAGACGCGCGCCATCCTCGACGATGACTTTGGAAGCCAGCGTGCCGTCGAGCACCAACTCGCCGCCGCTCACGACCGTGTCGCCGGTGTAGCTGCTGATGCCGGACATGACGAAGGTGCCTGCGCCGGCTTTTTCAAATCCGCCCGTACCCGACATCGAGCCGGAGTACGCGGTGCTGAGGCCGGTATCCGTAACCAGGTTGCCCGAGCCGAGCAGGACGTCGCCCGCGCCAGAGAAGGCACCGATGGTCTGCGTCTGGCCGTTGAGGTCGAATGTGCCGTCGGCATCCAAGTGCACCGCGCCCGTGGACGCGAGGCTCCCCGATGCTCCGAGCTGCACGGTGCCGCCGGCGATCCACGTGCCGCCGCCGTAGGTGTTGGCTGCGTTGAGAACCAGCGTGCCGTCGCCGAGCTTGCGCAGCGCACCGGTGCCCGAGAGGACGCCGCTCCAAGTCGCGCCGAAGCCATTGGTGTCGATGCTCGCCAGGGCGCCATCCAGCAGCGTGGCATCCACCGAGGTGACGAGCGCCGCGCCAATCACTTTGATCTCGGCGTTGCCGATGTTGAAGTCGTACGCTGCGCCTCCGGCGTAGTTGCCGCGCAGACTGTTGCTGCCTATCTCCAGCACGCCGCCATAGAGATTGTAGACTCCCTCACCGTAGCCGGAGAGGAACAGGGCCGAATCGTTGGCGATGCGCAGCGTGCCGCCGGTCTGATTGATTTCTCCGGTTCCCTGCCCGTCGGCATGGCTAGTCGAAGAGCGGCTGCCGATGACTAGCGAACCGTCGTACAGAGAGGAGGGATGCAGAACGACGAGCGCATCGCCGCTGATGTTGAGCGCACCGTGACTGGCGGGATTAGTGCCTTCGCTGCGACCGATGCTGTGCAAGCCGCCGTTGAGCTCAAGCATGCCGCCACTGATGTTGTAGGTGCCGGTGCCGCCTTGATTGCCCAGGTTGAAGGCCGCGCAATTCGCGGCGCTGCCGCACTCTGGATCGACGATGACCGCGCCGCCCGTCTGGTTGACGGTGCCTGTCCCGCCCCAGTCGCCGACCTGCAATCCGATGCCGATAGTGAGCGTGCCGCCGGATACATCGAGCGCGCCGACATTTCCCGCGCCCGTCCCAACGGCGAGATAGCTGATAGAGCTGTCACCATCGGTCTGGGCCAGCTTGCCCTCGCGAACATGCGTCTCGCCCTGCGAGATGGTGACGCCGTCGATGACGAGAGTGCCGGTGCCGACCTTGGCGAAAACGCCGTTCGGGTTGTCGTAAGCCTGACCGGTCATGTTGATCGTGCCGGAGAACGCCGAATTGAGATTGCTGCCGCCGACGATGAACTCTCCCAAGCCGACTTCGACCGTGCCTTCTCCGGACAGGAAGCCGACTTCCTGATCGTTGTCGTTGAGGTCGAAGGTGGCGCCGGCATCGACCTCGAGGCCGCCGACGGAGCCGAGGCTGCCGTTGGCGCCGAGCTGAAGCGTCCCCGCGGCAACCTTCGTGCCGCCGGTGTAAGTGTTCGCGGCATCGAGGATCAGCGTCCCGTCACCATCCTTCACCAGCGCGCCGTCGCCGACGATGATGCCATCGAGCGTGCCGTCGAAAGCGTTGGTGTCGAAGGTTGCAAGCACGTTCGCGCCGATCAACATCGGATTGGCGAGTGTGTAGCTGCCGCCAAACTGGACCGTGCTGCTGCCCGCGAAGAGGACGTCGCCGGTGCCGAACGCGGTGTTGCTGCCGACGATCGTGGTGCCGCCGTCGATGACCGTGCCGCCGGCGAAGGTATTGGCGCCGTTGAGGACGAGCGTGCCGGTACCGATCTTGTAGAGGGCGCCGTCGCCGGTGAATGCACCGTTGAAGGTAGCGGTCGTACCGTCGGTCGTGTCGATGGTCGAAGTGGTGCCGTCGAGCAGAGTGAAATCGAGCGTCGCAACGGATGTAAAGCTCGTCAGGCTCTGAATCATGCCGCCGCCGAGATTGAATTCGCTGGTCCCAGCACCCGTCGCGAAGGGGTTGGCGGCGTTGATCTGGAGGACGCCTCCGTCGAGATTGTAGGTTCCTGCGCCCGCACCAAATCGCAGCTGGTTGTTGAGCGTGACGATGCCGCCAGTTTGATTGAGGACAGCCACCGATTGGGCATGAAAGCCCATAAACAACAGGCCATTGATTTCGAGCGAACCGGCGGAAATGTTGTAAGTCCCCGTTCCGCCGGTCGACCCAGAAGCGCCTCCGCCGCCAAGGCGCGTCTGAGTTCCGAGCACGACGCGCGATCCGTCACCGTCCTGATTGACGGTGCCCGTACCACCGTTATGGCCGATATATGCATCGCCCGAACCGGTGGTGAACTGCGCATTGTCATGAATGTTGAGAGTGCCATCACCCGTGGCACTCTCGCCAAGATAGATGGTGCCACCAGGGTCGAAAGCGACCACGGCGTCGTTGGTCATGGTGTAGGTGCCCGTGGCCCCCACCACACCGATCTGAAACGCACCACTACTCATATTCACTTGGCCGCCGCTCTGGTTGAATGTTCCGACAGTGCCGGTGCTGCCGCGGCCAACGTCCAATGCGAAGTAGCGGCCCGAGCCGGTGGGCCCGCCGTTGATCGTACCGCCGCTCATGTTGACGGTTCCGGTGCCATCGTTGGCGCTAGCGAACCGGCCCACGTTGAAGCGGCTGACGCCATTGCCGGTGTTGAAGTTGAGTGTCGTGCCGTCGGCGATGGACAGCTGTCCGGACGATCCGAACCCGACATTGAAGGTGGGATTGTCGCCGCTAGTGCCCGAGACGCCGTTGAAGTTGATGGTGATGCCCGCGGCTGCGGCCGGCAGCATAAGCGCGGGGCCGGAGCTGATCGACAGGGCGTCGACGTTGATGGTGTCGTTGCGCCCGGGCTGTGTGGCGACTGAAACAGCTGCGTCGAATTGGGTCTGGTCGGTGACCGTGAAATCGTGTGCCCGCGCTCCGGCGGTGAGCGTCGCCCCGGCGAAGGCGGCAAGAAATATCCGGCGCTGAACCCGCGCAAGCATGGACCCACTCCCGAAAAGCTCCGGCCACGGGTTCCACGCGCAACGAAGGCAACTGCAGCCCAGTTTGAACGACAGTTAGAATTGAGCTGCCGCTCGGTTCCCCGGTCAAGGCACCAGCCTCAGATTTTACATCCAAAGGTTGTTACAATCATTGCGGGCATTGAAAGTGATGCACACGCGCAACGTTTCTCTGTGCGTCCTATAACGTTTATCCGGCCTAGAATCGTTGATGTGATGGGCTTTTGAGCACTAGGAGCGGGCCACCGGAGGCTAGCGATTCGCTCCCGCTCTGAGACCGCTGCAGCCTGGGATTGAGATCGGGGCGCGGCCGGAACGCCGTTGATCCACCGCAATGCGGGGGCCTGCCGGGGCGATATTAATCACCGACAGAAGCTGAGAGGAGCGTCATGACCCTGGCCCAATCTGTCGTCCTGCAAGCGCTGGCCCTGTTCGCAATGGCGGTTTGCGCCGCGCCGGCTAGCGCCCAGGTCCACCCCGACGTGAAGACCGGAAAGCAGATTGCGGACAAGCTCTGCGTCGGCTGCCACATCGTCGGATCGACAGCCTCC
>JAESGM010000789.1_pt1 | contig 14931 bp, 17 predicted proteins | sample 9269721 | NCBI WGS metagenome assembly JAESGM01 (sample SAMN15720920, study PRJNA650825) | algae metagenome | isolation source: Komarekiella atlantica HA4396-MV6 and co-occurring heterotrophs from... | place: USA: Theobald House, Kauai, HI | collected 2009-07-29 | reverse complement strand
AGTGCCAAGTATGGGTTGAGGAAATGGTCAGTTCCATTCGCAATAAGCAGGCATATTATCAGCGAGGTTTAAGGGCTAGGAAACTTATACAGCAAGCACTTTAGCTCGTTTGTCGCCCCTTGAAAAAAGATACTTGTAGACAATGGGCAAGACTACACCAGTCTCATAGCACTTAAATTATGTCAACTTAGGTAGGGCGATCGCTTCTACATCAAACAACGGTTAGGCTTGGACTTTAGATCATCTAATTACATTTCCTTATCATCTGGCTTGCCGATTTTTGTGTATAACTGTAGACGATTATCTCCAGAATGACTAATAGAGTAATCTTGTTTCAAATTGAAAATTTCCTCTGGAGTGTGGTACTTCATTAAGACCTTCTCAATCTGGGCAGTAATCGGATCTATTCTCTGCCTCACCTTTTGAAAGTCTATAGTTGTCCAAATAGTGGGTTTACAGATTTATCCTCCTAGTGGCAAAGTCAGTGATGATATCTCTTTTCGCTTAATAGATACATTGCTAATAACTATCTTTTGGCAAAATAAATTATGTCTTTAGATAGATTTGCTGATTTTAGTATTATTACTTACAGTAGCAAGCTCAAGAATAAAAGTATAAATTAATTGCTTATACTAAGACTTTTCTAAGTAGTAGTTAATCCGAGGCATTTTTGATAGAGATGAGCATGAGTGATACCATTACCGCCCCTAGGCAGCGCACATTTAATGTTGAACAATTGGTTCGTTTTTCGCCAGACAAAGCAACTGTTACGGAAATAGTCATTACGCCAAATTCCAGCATTGCTGTCTGGGGTGTACGTCCAGGTCAAGAAGTGTCTGCACATACTCATCCCGACGGACAAGATACCTGGATCGTGCTTAGGGGAGAATTAACATATTATCTTGGCAACGGACACAAGAAAATTATTTCGGCTGGACAGATTGATGTTGCCGAACCATTGCAGGTTCATGGAGCAGTCAATGAGGGAGCGGAAGATGCGGTGTTTGTCTCCATCTATTCTGCTCCTAGTCTCAAGGTTGTCCCTGCATCTCCATAGTTTGATTAAAATGTAGGCTCTTGCCACCTCCTACCCAAGCGATTGAGATGCCTGAGATTCAGGATATTCCTGAACCAGTAGTTGATTCTGAGTCACATGCATATATCCAAGCATTACAATCAGACTACATTCCCGAAAGCTATCGTCCTCTGCGCTCCCTTGGGAACTCTGGCTGGCAACCGTCTGACGTCTGGCGGGAACTGAGGGTAGATGATTTTTGTGGGTGATGGTAGCGATGGGCAAAGCCCCACCAAGGGCATCGCAGCCTAGTTCAAAATTGGCACTGGCCAAAACAATTGTTTGGTCAAGCAAGTTTCTTGATTTAATGTATGTTTTAAAACTATATCTGGCACTTGAGCAAAATCTAAAAGAGTAAAGCCACTGAAGTGTGATTCAGTAGCGAGTGGCACTTTTGTAAAAGTGAAATTCTCGCTAGGGCAGGGTGAGGGGTGTAAGTGCTGTTTCATATCAGTTTCTTTTGAAATATTTATTTGATACTATTCGCTCTAGATATACGGCAGTTTTCAATTACAAGTAATTGAAAAACATATCGTTACCAGGGGCGCAAGGACTTGCGCTCTGACGACATATTACTGATAGGGTACTCACACAAGAGCTAATATGAAAGTTCAACCCAGCAAATTAGGTAAAACTGTGATCATCACAGGAGGAAATAGAGGGTTAGGCTATGAATGTGCAAAAGCGATCGCCGCATTTGACCAAGATTGGCACGTGATTATTGCTAGCCGCAACCACAAGCAGGCAACTTTATCCGTTAAACAGTTGGTAGCTCAAACAGGTAATCGGTCTATCGAACTAATAGAACTGGATCTCGCATCCTTAGCCTCAATCCGTGCCTTTGCCAAAGACTTCGCAGCAAGCAATTGCCCTCCTTTACACGCAATCGTGTGTAACGCAGGTATACAAATTGTTACACGTACAACTTATACCAAAGATGGGTTTGAAAGTACCTTTGGAGTCAACCATCTCGGACATTTTCTCCTAGTTAATCTCCTACTTCAGCACTTAGTTTCTCCATCTCGAATTATATTTGTTAGTAGTGGCACGCATTTGCCGAACGAGAAATTGAATCATCTTATTAATATTCCTTCTCCGAAGTATTGCAATGCAAGATTGCTGGCATTTCCTGAGTCAGCTTGCATTGAAGAAGATATCCTAACAATCGGACTGCGACGTTATACTACCTCAAAGCTTTGCAATATTTTATGCGCTTATGAATTAGCGCATCGCTTACAGTCTCAGGGATACAGTACCCAGCAACAACCAATTACCGTCAATGTCTTCGATCCAGGGCTGATGCCAGGGACAGGAATAGCACGCGACTATAACTCAATTCAGCGTTTCGCGTGGAATTTTCTTTTGCCAGGAATATGTTTGTTTGTGCCATACGCAAACAGCACCAACAAATCTGGAAAAAACCTTGCTAGGCTGATTCTTGCTCCAGAGTTTGCAACAGTTACAGGCAAATATTTTGTTGATCTACAACAAGTACGTTCTTCCAAGGAATCTTATGATCGAAAAAAGGCTGCGGAATTATGGCAAACCAGCGCCCAACTAGTTAATCTTGCTCCTGATGAAACTTTTGATGGCATAAAGGAAAACTTCGCCGTTCATATTTAGCTTCAGGCTCAATATTGCAGGGCCAACGCATGTAATTTCATTTAATTATATTGCTCTTATTTGCGTAATTAAATGTCTTACTTATTCATTAACTAACTTGTAGTCCCAAGTATAAAGTCCGATTTGCTCAGGAACTCTAGTAAATCGCCCTGTCCGATGACCCCGCGATAATTCGTTCAGCACCTTGTTTTTGACCTCTCTAGCATCAGCTGCATTTAGTTCTCCATAAATTCCGGTAATTACTTCTGAAATACTGAAAACTTTTCCCGCATTCTCTTTTAGAAAAGTAGACAAGGCATCAATTAAAAATTGTCCTTCATAAGCTTTAAGCATTGGTATCTCTTTGGGCTGCGGCGGCTTTATTGATTTATTATTTTTGCGCCTTGCTTGAGGTGATGAATTTTTAGTTTTATCTTTGGAAAGTAAAGTCAAAGAGAGAGTAAAATACCCCGGTTCTCCAGGCACACTGAACCATTTATTGCTTTCCTTGCCCTGAGTCAGCGAAGATTGAACTCTACCTTTTACCACCTTAAATACATCTGGCTCTAGCTCTCCGTAGAGCGATCTCACTATAAAATCAATATGAACACTTGTGCCAATCTCTTCTGCCAACACCTGTTCAATTGCTTCCGGGCGACTTAGAGATTGATATTGGGGTAGCATGGGAATATCTACTTTGTAGAGTGAGCCCTCCTGAGTCGATGTCTCTATTAGCGGGAATACGGGTGGCTCTGGTAATTCTGGGGTCAGTGCTGTATCAGATTCTTCAGACTCGGAATCATCCAACTGCAACAGTTCCAAAGGGTTAAATTCTTCGGGTTCATTATCAGAGTTATCACTCAGAAATAATAACGAGTTTTTTTCTTCAGCAGGGGTAGATTTTTCATGGGCTACCTCCAAGGCAGAAGACCAGTTAGATAACAAAGCTTCTACGTGAATCAGATTAGCTTTGGCTTGGGTATATATTTTTTCATACTCTTCTACAAGAGGAGCATAGTAGTCTCGCAATTTTAAAAGGGCTTTTAAGGCACTTTGGGGAGGCTCTAAAGGCAAGGGAGTATTCATAACAATCAGCCAATCTTATCATTTTTAGTAATGTAATACTACCTGTTGTTGATATTAGTGAAGCAAACAGAGGTAAGGAAGTTCTTAAGTTTGAGAGAGAAAATTTCATATTCAGAAAATAAGGGCATTGGAGACGCGCAAGGACACTTCCTCCCGCTCAAGAACACAGCTTCTATGCATCTTTTCAAGGTTTAACGCCTCAAGATGCTCAAAACGATGTAGTAGTGCAACTAATTGAACTGTATTAAGCGTTGAACCGATAGTTGCTTCTTAACATCAAAACGAATTGGAACAAATCACAACTTTCGTAGCTCATTGCTCATCATGACGCAAAATAATCCTGAATATTGTTTTGATGACGGCGCAGAATAGCCATCGCTTTGACCTCAATTTGACGAATTCGCTCTCGACTAAGGTTTAGCTGCTCTCCAATCTGCCTCAAATTTAGTTGCTGCCCATTTTCAAGTCCAAAGCGTAAGATTACCACTTTTCGTTGTATGGGTGTTAGTGATGAGAGCATATTAATCATATCTTGGCGTAAACATTCAAGGGTGATATCTTCATCTAGGGAGACGCTTTCATCGTGCAAGAGTTCGCCCAGTTCTGTATCCTGGTTCTCTCCTACTCGCAATTCTAGAGAAAGTGTTTGACCAGATGCAGTTAGAGCTTCCCGAATTTGGTTCGGCTGCAAGTTCAAATTTTCGGCAATTTCTCCGACACTAGGAAGACGACCCAATGTCTGAAACATTTCTCGTTGCACTTTCTTGATTTTATTGAGTCTTTCGGTGAGATGAACAGGTAGTCGAATAGTGCGGGATTGTTCTGCTATGGCTCGTGTAATTGCTTGAGTAACCCACCAATAAGCGTAGGTAGAAAGCTTGTAACCACGGTTGGGGTCAAATTTCTCTATTCCCCGTTGTAGTCCTAGCGAACCTTCCTGAATTAAATCGAGCAATTCCATGTTGCGATTTTGGTACTTCTTGGCAATCGAAACCACTAGTCGCAGGTTAGCTGTCACCATCTTCTGTTTGGCTCGTTGTCCTTGGCGAAGAATTTGAGCGATTTCAGCTTCGGTTTTACCCAGAGTTGCTGCTAATTCCGAGTCGGTTGGTTGGCGACTTAGTTCTTGCGTGAGTTCAATTTTCCGTTGTTCAATTGCTACCATCTGCTGTACAAGTCTTGCTAATACGATTTCTTGGGAGCCAGTCAGCAAGGGGACGCGACCAATGTCTTGCAGGTAGAGGCGAACTAGGTCTGGAGTGGGGGTGGACATGCAACTTAACTATTAAATAAGAATACTGATTTATTTACTTGTAGCAATAACCTTGTCAATTTCTTCCAACTTCTGTTGCAAAAGAGAGCGCATTTCGTGAAGCTGATTACTACTAGCTCTTGCGAGCAAATCTTCAGAAATTCCATTGACTTTTTGAAGTATTATTTTTACCTCCGTTAACTCTTGTTTATTTGACTTCAAGTACTTGTCCTTAATTTTTTTAATTAGTTCACGAGTTTCTGTGACTGTCAGATTTTTCTTTAAGACTTCATTTGTTGCCGCAATCCGTTCAGAAGCTGCTAGTTTTTCTGATATGTTTAGTGCTTTAGCAGAAAGAGTTGCCAGTGCTAAAGCATGAGCGCCTTTCAGTCCCTGTTGGCGAATTGCCTGTTTTAAATCTGGAGGCAGATACAGCATCGGCATTAGATTAGCTTTTACAGAACTAGGATTTAACCCCAACTCTAGCAGCACTAATAGTAGACTCTGTTCTTTACCTTTAATCTCCAGTAGTTCTAAGCCCTGCTGCTGCTCATCGGTGCTAACAGCCATTAATTTTGCTAGTTCTTTACTATTTCCATCTCTTTCTATTCTTTTAATCACCGTTCCCAACATTGTGGAAGCTTCAGCCATTTCCAAACCAGCAGACTTGATTACTTCTTTAAATACTGCCTCAGCTTTATCTAAAGGATTTAAGTCTTCAAAGCCAAGAAAAGTTAGTAATGCAGATTGATCTAGGTCGTTAGGCATTGCCACTATCACTGCACGAATAGTTGACCAGCCCAGCAATTTAGCTCCTTCAGTACGGAGTTGACCATCTAGTAAGGTATAGCGACCATTACCCTGTGGTACAAGAATTACTGCTGAAATTTGTCCATGTTTTTTCAGTAACCGTGCTTTTGCTTGTATGAGTTCTGGTGTAATTGTTTGCCGGGGTTGATGAGGATTAGGATCGATTAGAGCTAAATCAATTTCTGCTTCTCCTGATTGATTTTGAAGCTGTTCTCGGAGTTTTTGTAGTTCATTTTCTAGATCTGGAGATTGGGCGGCTCTCAGCTTTTCTACCTCTGTCTGGAGTTCAGTAATTTTTTGCTCTTGCTCTGTTTTGTGAATTGCGCTACTGAATTTGTTAGCAATTTTAGGCAAAGCCACAACTATTTTTTCTCCTTAATTAAAGCTGTTAAATCATCTATTATTTGCTTAAAATCCTTACAAGCAGGATGTTTTGGACGGTATTTTTGTAAAGGTAATCCGTGGGCACTAGCATTTTTGAATTCATTTGAGTTGCGAATTTTCGGATAAAGCTTCAAATGTAAATGATCAGCGATGTCTGGTAATTGCTCTAAGTATTGCCTGTGCATTGCCACCGTATCATCATACATACTTGGCACAAATCCCAAAATTGGTGGGCGAGGTTCTAACTGCAACTCATCACCTGTTGAGATGCACCATTCTACCAATTCTGCTGAGCCAGAAATGGCTTTCATTTCCAATTGCACTGGCACCAGTACATGAGTTGAAGCAGCTAAAGCATTCACATTCAACATTCCTAATGTTGCAGGGCAATCTAAAATTACCAAGTTATGAGGTAAAGGATAATTTTTTAAGCGATCGCTCAGAGCGTATTCTCCTCGTTTACGTATTACTAACTCGTTTGCTAGTTCAGCTAATAGTGGATGTCCTTGACAAACTCCTATCTTTGATTCTTCCCAAACTGAGACTAAACCCCAATCTCCTTTGAAATCTTTTGACAACACATTCACTAAAGTCTTTGATACTTCTGCTGCTGGTAGTCCACAAAAGACATCCAAAGAACGCTGCGGATCTAAGTCAATCATTACCACTGAGAAGCCACGTCGAGTCATTTCATACGCAATATGTACGCTAAGTGTCGTCTTGCCTACCCCGCCTGCATTTGCCAAAAGTGAGAGAATTATCTGCTTCATATTAATCACTATGTCGGATTTCAAAATTCGACATTAAAATTTTAAATAGATAGATGATGCAGTTGACTTTGCCACATTCTACGTCGAATTTTAAAATCCGACATATTTAATTTAGAGGATGTTTTAAAAGTGGGGGCTATTGTAAGAAAGCTCACAAGGCATATGCTGAATTTTGTAGAAACCAGCACCTTGTGAGTGAATGACTAAAGCATACCGTAGCAATTTGACATGGGAGCAGTGGGAATTGATTGCAGATTTGTTCCCAAAAGAAAAACCGGGTGGTCGTCCTCGAAAATTAGGATTATTTGTCGTGGTGAATGCCATTCTCTATGTTCTATGTGAGGGGTGTACATGGCGAGGCTTGCCAGGAGATTTTCCATCGTGGTCAACAGTTTATGGTTATTTTTGGAGATGGGGTCAAGATGGTACTTGGCTGAAGATTCACGACCAACTCTACCAGTGGGTCAGAGTAGACGCTCTCCGTGAACCTAGCCCATCAGAAGCGGCAGTGGATAGCCAATCAGTGGAAACAGCAACAATGATTTCCATCGATGTCGGTTATGATGCCGGGAAAAAGATACATGGACGAAAACGACATCTGAGTGTGGATATATTAGGGCTAGTTTTGCGGGTTTTGGTTACTGCTGCCAGTGTTCCAGAACGACAAGGAGGGAAAAAAGTTCTTCACCAAGTTCATTTGATGGGGAATAAAGTCAAGCGGTTAAATACAGTTTGGATGGATGGAGGGTATCGGGGGGAAGACTTTATGTGCTGGGTAATGGATACATTTCGGTGGATTGTTGAAATTGTCCTCCGACCTTTAGAGAAAAAAGGTTTCGTCCTTTTACCAAAGCGTTGGGTAGTTGAACGAACTTTTGGATGGCTCAATTGGTGTCGGCGTTTGAGCAAGGATTATGAAAAGCTACCTGAAACCTCAGAAACTTTTATTTACATAGCCATGATTCGGATCATGATCAGACGGCTTGCATGATTTTTGACTCCTTTCGACTTTTAAAACATCCTCTTAGATGAATCAACTAGAAAACATATCTTTCGTAGCGATTGTCACAGGTGCAAATCGTGGTATTGGACTGGAAGTTACCCGTCAGCTTGCTCACAAAGGTATGACTGTGATTTTGGGAGCGCGTGATTTAGAAAAAGGAAAAGCGGCGGCAGAGACATTATTAGAAAGCGGGTTAAAAATCTTTCCTCGAAAACTGGATGTAACTGACCAAGAGAGCATTAACAAGTTAGCGGCACAAGTAGAGGAAGAGTTTGGACGGCTAAATGTTTTGGTTAATAATGCTGGAATCCTCTACGATACATGGCAGCAGGCAAGCAACGCTAATTTTGATACCGTGTATGAAGCTTTCGAGACTAACATCTTTGGAGCTTGGCGTATGTGCAAAGCATTCATTCCATTAATGCGTCGAAGCAAACATGGTCGAATTGTTAACGTTTCAAGTGAAGTAGGTTCTTTAACAAGTATGGGTAGCAGCACACCAGGTTATAGTGTTTCTAAGGCTGCACTGAACGCTCTAACTCGAACACTTGCCACCGAGTTGAAAGATACGAGTATTCTTGTTAACTCTGCTTGTCCTGGATGGGTTGCGACCGAAATGGGTGGTGCAGGAGGGCGACCTGTCGAAGAAGGTGGGGCAAGTGTCGTATGGGCAGCAACACTCTCCGACGATGGACCAACAGGTGGCTTTTTCCGTGACGGTATGCCGCTACCTTGGTAAGAATTGATAGTACTTAGCTTTGCTATTATCGTCTGATAAGGGATTGGGAACAGATGAATTGATAGTTAAAATACGATTGTTCCTCAGTTCGGTTTAGTTCACTGAAACAAAGGTGTCCATGAAATCTACCCAGCGCCCATCCAAACCACCCAAGCAACAGCCAAAAACCAACGACCCAACCCTCAAGCCTGAACTTGTTGCTTATAAACCCGCTGAGACATAGCAGCCAACCTCTCAGCCTAACCCAAGCAAGAGTGATCAGCCACCGCAAGTTGAACCGGGACACCAAGTGATTACCAATGAATTGCCACTACCTTTAGAAAAATACAAAGCCGAACGAGTCTACATACGCGATGGGCTACGCCCCGCCATAGGCAATCGCAAATCAGATTCCCCGCCCCAACCCAAGCAGCGCCAGTTTGAGCCTCATGAAGAAGAAGAGTTACCACCAGAGAATTGTCAGCACATGCAGTTTATGGACTGTTACAAACCAGTAGGGCGCGTGGTATTCGAGTGCTGGCACTGCAAGCAGGGCATAGTTAGTGAGTTCGGTGGTGAGCCTGCAATGGGAGAATACAAGGGGCGTCCGTCAGTGGTTCTGGCGAAACTGCAATGTCCTAGCTGTGGTGAAACTGGGATTAAATTGAATGCGGAGAAGGTGCTTTCGACAACGGCTATTTCTTCACCCTGGAAGTAGAGATTTGGTCGCTCATAGTTAAAAAACTATTACTCTTCATCCTCGTCTTCATCTTCGTCATATTTGTAATCCTCATCCCCGTGTTCTTCAAGCCACTTTCGTTGTTCTTCTAATGCCGCCTCTCTCTGTATCCTTTTGCGCTCAGCCATTTCTGCTTCTAGAATTTCTTGTTCAAGCTTTTCTCTCTCCAACCGTTCTCTCTCCACCCTTTCCCTTTCTCGCGTTTCTTTCTCTACTCTTTCCCTCTCAATAGAGATTAGCCGCTGCTCGATTCGCCCACAGTAAAAATCTAAAGCTTTACCTGTGGCTGCTCCGGTAATCGCACCTCCAGCCAGAAAGATGAGGGCAGTTTTCCAGCCTTGAATGGCCCCACCACTCAACTCCAAACTAGGCTCGTTGAAGTACACCAGTAGAAAGAAAATCAGGATTCCAACTACTGTATTAATCAGAGCAAAAATCCTCGGTGTCAAATCAGTCTGCCGCAGTATCAGCCATTGTCCCAGGCTGAGAAACACACCAAAGAAGATGGCGGCGATCGCCGAAAGAATAAAATTACCAGGGAAAGTGAATGGATCTACTTTCAAATTAATTATTAGTGGCACACAGACTAACCCAGAGAGCAAAAAGCCAAGAAATAAGCTAGCGGCGCTCATCATTGCCCAATAGCGACCGAGATAACCCAGGTGAAATTGCAGCACCCACTCCTGGATTCCAAACATGACTAGGAAAAACGCAGCACTTGCTGTCCAATAATCAAGCATTAGCCGTTGTCTTACCTCTCCTTATCGCCCGAATCATAAATCTTTTTCAGGATAATCTCAAATAGTTACTCTATCTCGCCAAATCTTAGAATACTTGCTCTTGAGTATGTTTATAAGAGCAAATCGCCAAAAATCTCAGGTCGTTAAACATTCAATGTACTTAGGTAAATTTCACTTCTTTTGGCTACTCAAATGCTTGTTGCCAACTTGATTTGAAATTCGGAAAAATCTACTTCAAGACAGATTTGAGAAGATGGAGCAGAGACTATTATCTTACTAAACTGTTAGTAAGCTGTTAGTAAACATGAATAAGTAGCAAAAACTATTATGTAGAGAATTTCGCCTGACTTCTAGAAAGTTCTGATTTATACAACTTTTAGATTGGGCTTTTTCCAATTTTCGCTGGTATCATCTGCTACGAGAATGTAGGTAGTGAGAGAATTTTTTCAAACGTAAGAATTAATCCCGATGAAGTTAAGCATTTACCCAGCTTTTGCATTTGTTAGTGTTAAAGTTTTGACTCTGGTCACTACTGCCGTATTAGCTGCGAACCCTCAACATGTTCTACATTTATTGAGCAAGAAAAACTGTTATTTTTGTGACCTATCAGCAGCTAACCTCTCAAGCATTGTACTTTTACAAGCCGATCTTCAAGGAGCTAACCTATCAGGAGCTGACTTGTCACACGCTAACCTCAGTGGAGCCAATCTTCAAGGAGCCAACTTGTCAGGAGCTAACTTGTTACAAGCTAACCTCAGTGGAGCCAATCTCTCACAAGCTAACCTATCACAAGCTAATCTCCAAGGAACAAATCTGTCAAAAGCTTTAGCATCACTAGCCAATTTCCAAAGAGCTAACTTGTCGAAAGCTAACCTGAAAGGAGCCTTCTTGTTGCTAGCCAACTTATCACAAGCTAATCTCTCACAAGCTAACCTATCACAAGCTAATCTCTCACAAACCAATCTCTCACAAGCTAATTTGTTATTCGCTAATCCTTTGCAAGCCAATTTTAAAGGAGCTAATCTCCACAAAACCATGATGCCTGATGGCAGAGTTCATCCTTGATTCGAGAAGGTTGCCCCAACGTAAAAGTTTTGTCCCATCAAGAGAAAGTGTGATTTTTTAAAGTTAATCTGTATAACTAACTGTTCAATTAACAATCATCAATTGTGTAATAGTTACGGTAAAAAAGCCTTCACAAGGTAGACTAAACTATGGAGTGAGCGCGATTTAACAAAGTAAGAGTTAGCGCCTAAATTCATTGCCTCTAAAACTCTGTCTTTATCTTCTGAGTTGTTCATAATCACTACTGGTATATGTATTAATAGGGGATGTTGTTTAATCCACTTGAGTAGCTCAAAGTCTGACAAAACAGTTAAATTTAAATCTATTAGGATTACAATAGGTAGAAAATAGCGCCAATTGTGAGTATCAGAAAGTTTTTCTTCAAGATAGTGTACAGCTTGGATTTTGGAGTTCATTATTAAGACACAAACCTGGTCTAAAAATGCCCGCTCAAGCATATGCTTAATTAAAATTTGTGTAGGAACATCAGATACTAGTAGAATAGTGGGTTCAGCTTTATTCATAAACTGAGTAAAGAGATTGTTCACTAGATTTCTTTGTAAACATTTGAATAATTTTCCTATTTCTTACCAATAAAAAAGCTATCCATACATGCTTTAAAAAACTAGCTTTACAAAACTTAATTGTTTTGTTCCTATTTTGTCAGTTGATATTTAATAAATCAATATAGGTAAATCGATTATTTAGACATAAAGAATAAGATTGGATCTTTACACCTGACTATTTCAGTTCCATTTATATATATTTAATTAAACAGAGATGTAATTATTTTTACCTAAGTTTAGTTCCTCCTCTCTCAAATGCTAGATGAACCATGTAATATGTTAGGTAAAATGAATTTATTACTTTGAATTTTAACTACAAATAATCTATGTGTTAGTCGCAGAATTCAGATTTTAATTGAAGTGATTTGGTGGATGAATCAATGGTTTCAAATCTTCCAGGAAATTGAAATTTTGCTAGTTGAAAACCAGTAAAAAGTCAGAGATAAAATTTACTCGGATTTGTAAGTAACGCCGGAGCGTCACTTGTTAACTTTAGTGAGGGAATTGAACCCGCTACCAAGATTGTATGTTTTAATTCTACATTCTAAATTATGATTTCTTCAATAATGAATATTTTTGGTTATTAATAATCAATTAACCAAAATCTAGCTAATTTTTTTAAGTACTTTCTTAAATTTTTTTATAAAAGAGTACCAATGGAACTAAACACAGATGAGCTACCATCTATTAATAGCTTATTTTCGCTTAAAATTTATCCAGAATTGCAATCTAGCTTAATTCAAGGATGGCAGTGTTTTAATGAAAGTGAAAACTTTAAACTATTAAATGAGTTTTTTGAATTTCTTTTAAATGCTGGATTTGATGAAAGTCAATATAGAAAGAATATTCCTAACCCAGCTTATGATCATGCAGCTAAATTAATAGGTAAACCTTTTCTAGAAACTGCTAGAAAGTTTGACATTCAATTTAATGAAATTTTTCCTGGGAGTTTTTCTACCTCAAAAGAAGTTCAAACAGGAGATTTTGAACTTCGACTATTTCAGTTAAAAGCTTTTTATCGGAATAAACCTTTATGTCTGTTTTTACTTAGATTTCCTCATTTTCATGATAAATTTGGCTTTCCACTAGCACCAGAGTTAAAAATTCTAGAGTTGTACTAACTATAGATATGTATTGAGTTTGTGCTTTTTTATGGGTTGGCTCCTGCTTTGCCACCTATTCTCATTAATTTTTCAATCATACAAGCATTCTCCTCTAAAAGACACTTGGCAGCCATGCATTTAATGTTCATCTGAGAAACCAGGTCATCTCAGATTTTTACGGGTAGTCCAATCTGGGAGCTTCTACTAATAATTTCTCTCGTTTAATAATTTCTCTCGTTGAACCAAGTATTTGGTTTATCTGCACTTTTAAGCTAGCGGATTCTAACTTTCATTGTTAAGCTTTAAGTATTTTTTCAGGAACTAGTGAAATAGATTTACGTAAGATATGTAAGATTTAGGTTAGATAAAATATTAACTTTAAGAAAATGTAAAGCTATCGAAAATATCTCCTTATAAATGTTAATTTAGAAAGGTTGATAAAACGTTTGCGGCAGACAATTACAAAAATAATTTCTTCCGCAAGCAGGTGATTTGATGAGTTGCCACCGCTGTTACACAAAAGTTGAAAAACAAGGAAAAGGATTTACGCAGGCTAATTTCAACTATAAAGCAAATAACAGCTTACTAACTCACCCTATAGGGGGATAAAGTAGAAAAATCAGTCCAGCGTTAGACACTATAGGCAGAAATACCAACCAACCGCTGGTTGAGGTTTGGCCGGTTTTCCAATTGCTGTTCATCTATCGTTCGGTTCTGGTGTTAGTCTATCGCTGTTTCTTACTTAACCAAGTTAACAACCTGTTGAGTAAGTAGCAGTTGTTTAAGACCGCTTTTCCTTGCATATTTCTCAGCGAAGTATACTTTCTGAGGCTTTTGTGCTGCTTTGAAGGGACACTCTTTTTTAAGAGCGTTCCTTCCAGTTGTATCTCCTTGCATCGAAAAACAATTCAGTTCGACTTTGCTATTTAATTCTCACTTGCGTTGACGACGCTTGTTCTTATTACGTTCATACTCAGCAAGGATATCCTTTGTTTGTTGTGGAAGAATCACACTTTTGTTGTTGAATCGCATTTGGTATACTAGATAACAAAGGCTTTTAGTATTCGGGCAGGAGAGAAAAGTTGGCAGATTAATGATTATTATTCCTGTAAGAGTTGCGGAAATAAGAAGGGCACAGACGAAAAAGAAAACGCCGGACTTACCGGAACCAACCCAATGACCAAACCAGAATAGATCTGACTTGAATTTTTCAGCGCGTTGCGCTCTTAACGTCCTTTGCTCTTTCTCAGTTTCTACCCACTGCTGCAACTTCTCCAGATATTGATAGGCCAGCTTGTTTGCTTTAACGCTTGATGTCTTGTCTATCTGAATATCAATGGTGCGTTCCTTGGCGGCAACCTCTTGCTTTAGCTGGTAGTCGAATCGTTCTTTGATTCTGGAAGAGATGCCGCTGATTTCATCGAACAGAGGGAGGAGAGATTCGTCTTGGAGCGCCGCTCGATCAAAATTTGCAAGGGCGACTTTTTTCCTTCTAACTCTGCAATAATAGTCTCTTCTAGTTTGTGATAGAAGTCGCGGATTTGTTGCTGATTGCGCTCCATATTGGCAGCAATCTTTTGCATATATATTTGATTGAATGCATCAGGTGCGGACTCTGCTAACCTATCTGTAACTCTATCAACCAATTTGGCAAATCCTTCTGATGATGCTGTACTAAGTCCTTGGATAGTAGCATTAAAGTCTATGGATTCATCCTGGTTACTGATAGTCTCAATAATCAGATCGCATTCCTGCTGGCTGTACTCCTCTTTCTCTTCAAGTTTAGAAGCTTCAATAACTTTCAGGGTATCAGCTAAAGAAACTTTACTACCAATTAAGTCGCTGATAATAGCCTTCAATTCAAAAAGGCTTACTGGCTTGGACTTACTAGCTCAGGGCAAACGCATCTAAATATAGTACATATATACTAAATATAGGATAAAGGTAGTGATCGCCGGGTGACATGTAGGTAAGGATTCAAGCTTTGATGATAAAGTCATTGTAAAAGTAGCAATATT
>JAESGM010000788.1_pt1 | contig 14952 bp, 13 predicted proteins | sample 9269721 | NCBI WGS metagenome assembly JAESGM01 (sample SAMN15720920, study PRJNA650825) | algae metagenome | isolation source: Komarekiella atlantica HA4396-MV6 and co-occurring heterotrophs from... | place: USA: Theobald House, Kauai, HI | collected 2009-07-29 | reverse complement strand
AAGCTTTCTTCGAGGTAGAGCCGGACGGCCGTGTCGTCGTGGCTGAGGTAGCCAATGGACACGTCCTCGCCGAGATAGAGCGCGAAGTCGCCGCCGCGAGTAGTCAGCACGAAGGCGCCCGTTATGCCGGGTGCCCACACGATCTCCCCGTCGACGATCCGCTTGATGTGCTCCAGCACCGGGTAGCCGTGGTCGCTGGCTTCGCTCAGAGCCTGGTAGGCATCGGCACTCAGTACGACCGAATAAGGCCCGTTGACGCCGACGAGCCGCAATTGGTTGAGCGCGCCTGCGATCACGTCCGGATAGGCGGTGATGTCGGCCGGCAGGGTCAGCTTCGGATTGCTCGTGCCTTCGCGGATGCCGCCGATGCCTGCTGCGCCGTATCCTTCGAAGATTGCCTGGTTCTCGGCGTAGGCCAGCTGACGTGCGGCATCCTTCACCGGCTGCCAGTCGGAATCATTGGCGCCGCGCTCGACGTCGTCGATCTGCTCGCGGTTGAGTTCGAACGGAACGCGCAGTTCGACGAGCGGCTTCACGGCGCGCTGGCGTGCGAGGATGCCGTCGCCCGGAGCTGCGATCTTGTTGAGATGGCCGGTACCGATGGCCGAGGTAGCCATCCCGCTGGGTCCCTCGACGTCGACGATGCGGCGAGCGGCGAGATACCGCTTCAGCGTGCGCGTGGCTTCGGCTTCGATTTGCGCCCACGCCTCTTGGGAGATCGGGGCCAGCTCGCGGTGGAGGTTATTCATTCCAGGACTGTCCTTTTAACGAGCCGATGTTGAGCGAGCCGGGTACCTTCGCAATCGGTTCCGGGGGAGCCGCAGGCTGCGGCGCAGGCGTTGATGCGGGCTGATCCGGCGCCGGATTATCGTCGCCAACGCTTTCCAAAAAGGTTGCCGAAGGTACGAAAAACAGACATCCCGTCTTGGCGATGCTGAAATCAAGCAGCCGGTCGTAGTTGCCGGGCGGCCGTCCGACGAACATGTTTTCCAGCATCTGCTCGGTGGTGCGCGGCGAGCGTGCGTAGCCGATGAAGTAGGTGCCGAACTCCTGCGATCCTGGGCGCCCGAACGGCATGTTGTCGCGAATAATTTTTACTTCCTTGCCGTTCTCGACGATGGTCGTCAGCGCGTTGTGGGCGCTGGTCGGCTTTACGGCGTCGTCGAGTTCGATGTCGGAGAGCTTCAGCCGCCCGATGATGCGTTCCTGCGTCTCGGTGGGGAGCGCGTTCCATCCGGCCAGATCGTGAAGATACTTCTGCACGATGACATAGCTGCCGCCGGTGAAGGCGGGATCCTCGGCGCCGATGTAGGCGGACTCGACGGCCGTGCGTGCGGTAGGGTTTTCCGTCCCGTCGACGAAGCCTATGAGATCGCGGTCGTCGAAATAACGGAACCCATGCACCTCATCGACGACCGTCACCGCCGCTCCGAGGCGGGCCATGATCTGCGTGGCGAGTTCGAAGCAGAGGTCCATGCGCTTGGCGCGGATGTGGAACAGCAGGTCGCCGGGAGTCGCCACGGCGTGCCGCGGGCCTGATTTGATTTCTCGGAATGGATGCAGCTCTGCCGGGCGTGGAGCGCCGAACAGCCGGTCCCAGGCGTCCGACCCGATGCCCATTATGCACGACAGGTCCCCCTCGATGTCGCGGAAGCCGACAGCGCGCAGTAGCGCCGGCAGGTCGCCGCACAGCGAGCGGACGGCTTCACAGTCATCGCGGCCTGGGTTGATGGTGGCGACGAGAAAGATCGCCGACTTGGTCAACGCGCTGACCACGGCCTGAGGCACGGGCGGCAGGCCGGTTTCCGAGGTGAGGGTCGTCAACGGTGAACTCCGGCGGCGTTTCGTTGCCCCGGCATAATTACCTAATGACGTTTAAAAGGAGTTCTCGGCCGGCCGTCTATCCGCCGGTGACGCTCATGTGCCGCGACACGGCGGGACGGCCCTTGCGGCGATCGATGACGAAGTCGTGCCCCTTGGGTTTCAGCAGCATGCCCTTGTCGATTGCGGCATCGAGCAATTCGTCGGAGGCGGTGGCGCGCAGGGGCTCGCGCAGATCGACGGCGTCTTCCTGGCCGAGGCACATGTAAAGCGTGCCTGTGCAAGTCAGCCGTACGCGATTGCAGCTTTCGCAGAAGTTGTGCGTCATCGGCGTGATGAAGCCGATGCGCCCGCCGGTTTCGGCGACGCGTACATAGCGAGCCGGACCGCCGCTGTTGTGCGGAATGTCCTGCAGCGTCCAGCGATCAAGCAGCCGGGCGCGCAGGATCGACAGCGGCAGGTACTGGTCCAGCCGGTCGCCGTCCACCTCACCCAGCGGCATCGTCTCGATGAAAGTGATGTCGTAGCCGCGCCCGTGGGCGAAGGCGATCAGGTCATCGATCTCGTCCTCGTTGGTGCCTTTCAGCGCGACGGCGTTGATCTTCACCTTGAGGCCTGCCGCGTCGGCGGCGTCGAGGCCGTGCATGACGGTCGAGAGATCGCCCCAGCGGGTGATCGCGCGGAAGCGATCCGGTTGCAGCGTGTCGAGCGAAACGTTGATGCGCTCGACGCCGACATCCTTCAGCTCGCGTGCAAAGCGCTTGAGCTGGCTGCCGTTGGTGGTGAGGGTCAGCTCGTCGAGGTCGCTAGCCTGCAGGTGCCGCGCCAACGCTCCGAACAGCCACATGATGTTCTTGCGCACGAGGGGCTCGCCACCGGTAATGCGCAGCTTGCGCACGCCGCGGCGTACGAAGGCCGAGCAGAGACGGTCGAGCTCTTCCAGGGTCAGCAGCTCGCGCCGCGGCAGGAAGCTCATATGCTCCGACATGCAATAGACGCAGCGCAGATCGCAGCGGTCCGTCACTGATACCCTCAGGTATGTGATTTCACGCCCGTAGCGATCCACCAGTGCCGGCTTCTGCAAGTTGGCTATTGTCTCACTCATCCGCGGCGTGGGCCTGTCCCAGCATGATGGTTCCAAACGATGCCCCGCCATGCACTAGATGGGGGCGGCCACCGGCTAAGCTAACGGCGGCCATCAAGGGTTCAATAGCTATATAGGGTTCCGCTGGCTAGCCCGAGGGGCGCGGTGGCGGATTTCTCGCAGATCCCGAAGCGCGGGGTAGGGCCGGTGTTGCGCATTTTGCTCTGCGTGATTGCGTTTCTGGCGGCGCGGGCCGGGGCGCCGTTGCCTGCGTTCGCTCAACGCGCGACGGGATGGCGAGACAACGCTCCGGCGGACCGGGCCGGCGAACTCGTTCCCGCACCGCAACAGAGCATCGAACCCGAACTCGGCCGGTCGATCTGGTCCATCACCGCACTATGGACTGCGGTCGGGCTCGTCCTGGCGGTGCTGGCGGTGGGCTACGTCAGGCGTCGCTGGCGGTCGCGGGGCGGCAAGCAGGTCGCTGTCGCACGGCAAAAGCGGCGATGAAGTCCGCGATGGCGGCGACATCGTCGAGGGAGAAGACCGGGACCGTTCCGGCCGCGACGGGTTGGTCGGCAGCAATGGCGACGACGCGCGCATCGCAATCCGCCAGCGCCTCACCGTGCGCAGAGCGACGGCGGACTTCGATTTTGGGTATCGGCGCGGACTTATACCCTTCGACGAGCACGAGATCGCACCCGACCAGCAACGCGGCCGCCTCATCGAGGCCTGGCGCCGGTCCTTGCTGAGCAGCGCCATCGCGCTCCCACCCTTCCGCCCCGACGACGACAGTGGCTATTGCTCCGGCATGAGCGTGCCGCTCGCCGTCGGTCGTCCCGTCGCGCGGTCGCAAGGCGTGATGCGAATGCTTGACCGTCGCCACTTTCAGTCCGTGTTCCGCGAGGAGCGGCAGCAGCCGCTCGACCAGGGTTGTCTTGCCGGAGTTCTTCCAGCCGGCGATGCCGAGCAGTGGCGGAAGGTCAGCCACGCGCGGCCTCGGCGTGCTGGGCTGCTAACAACGTGCGCGCTTTGTCGAGATCGGCCGGCGAATTGACGTTGAAGAACGGATCGACCTGGGCCCTGCCTGCGTCCTGCAATGGAAAGTCGACGACGGCGCAACGATGCATGTCGGCAAAACGGTGCAGGGCGCGCACATCGTCCTGCAGTGCCGCCGCCAGATCGTCGACCAGCTCAATGCGCCACAGACCGGCAACGGGGTAGCGCTCGCGCTTCGATGCCGCGATGGCGCACGGGGCGTCCGCGGCGACGAGTGCCGACTTGAGGCGCGCAACGAGGTCGTCCGGGACAAACGGACTGTCGACAGGAACGCTGGCGACGTACCGGGCGTCGGGCGTTTCGCGCCGAGCCCAGGCGAGCCCCGCGTGCAAACCGGCCAAGGGACCTGCGTAGCCCTCGATGCTGTCGGGCACTACGGGGAGACAGAAGCCGGAGAAGCGGGCGGGATCGCCGTTGGCGTTGATCGCGACGCGGCCAACCTGCGGCCGCAGGCGCGAGAGCACGTGCAGGAGCATCGGCTTGCCGCCGATGTCGAGCAGCGCCTTTTCGCGGCCGCCCATACGCGACGATCGCCCACCGGCGAGCAGAATGCCGGTCACTTCGCTGATGTTTTCGCTCGTATGCATGCCAAGCGATTTAGGGCCCAGGACAGCAGGCCGCAAGGTTGCCCCGGGCCTCAATATTTGCCGCCGCCACCGGGCGGGCTATAACAACGTCTAATGAAACGGATAACGGAGTGTAATCACTCCAGGGATGGAAGCGTGGCGGATCGCGTTGATCGTCGGCGGTTTTTGACGGCGGCAGCCGCGGGCGCTGGATGCACCGTTGCGGCTCCTGCGATCGCTAACACCAAGCCGAGTATCGATTGGCGCCTGACGTCGAGTTTCCCGAAGTCCCTCGATACCATCTACGGCGCGGCCGAGGTCTTCGCCAAGGCGCTGTACGAGATGTCCGACGGTCAATTCCGTGTACGCGTGTTTGCGCCGACCGAAATCGTTCCCGGCCTCGCTGCGGCCGATGCCGTGAGCAGCGGCAGTGTCGAGATGGCTCACACGGCGTCCTATTATTACTGGGGCAAGGATCCGACGTTCGCCCTCGCCACGGCAGTGCCGTTCGGCCTCAACTACCGCATGCAGAATGCATGGATGTACGAGGCGGGCGGTATCGAGCTGTTCAACGATTTCTATGAACGCTTCAAGATCTTCGCGCTGCCAGGCGGCAATACCGGCACGCAGATGGGTGGCTGGTATCGCCGCGAGATCAATTCGCCGGATGACTGGCGCGGTTTGAAGATGCGCATTGGCGGGCTGGCCGGCGCGGTCATCGCGCGCCTCGGCGGTGTCCCGCAACAGATTGCAGGCGGCGACATCTATCCCGCGCTCGAGAAAGGTACCATCGACGCCGCCGAATGGGTTGGCCCGTACGACGACGAGAAGCTCGGGTTCTCGAAGGTCGCACCCTACTACTACTATCCAGGCTGGTGGGAAGGGCAGGCGATGCTGCACTTCTTCATCAATCTCGATAAGTGGAACACGCTGCCGAAGAATTATCAGGCAATGGTCCGGGCTGCCGCGTACGTCGCCGACATCAAGATGATGACGCGCTACGACATCCAGAACCCGCCGGCCCTGCGACGCCTTGCCATCGGCGGCGCGCAGCCGCGCCCCTTCTCCGAAGCCGTGCTCGACGCCTGCTTCAAGGCATCAAACGAGGTGTTTGCCGAAATCTGCGCGCAGAACGCCGACTTCAAGAAGGCGTACGATGCAATGCTCGCCATCCGCGGCGAGGATTACCTATGGTTCCAGCTCGCCGAGCACACCTACGACACCTTCATGATGATCCAGCAGCGCAAGGGGCTGGTCTGATCGCGTTGCTCGGGTGGTAACGGGCCCCGTTTCGCAAGTCGCCTATTCCGGCGGGCGAATGATCACCGGCGGCACCGACATGTCGAGCGTCGGTGCTCCCGGTCCGTTGCGCTCGGGCGGCGGTGCGCCCGGGATGGCCGGAGGATAAGGCGGCAGCGAGAAGCCATTTCCGCGTGCGGGCATCGCGCCATCGGTTGGCACGCTCGCACGCGGGATTTGCGGCGCCGGCGTTTTTTCGTGACGTACCAGCCCGGGGAAGGCGATGAGCATGCCGACCATCACGAGCTGGATAACAACGAACGGGACAGCTCCCCAATAGATCTGCGCACTCGTTACCGGCTGCATTTCGCGGCCCGTCAACTTGTCGATGTAGGCAAACTTCGGCGCCACCGAACGCAGGTAAAACAACGCGAAGCCGAACGGCGGATGCATGAAGCTCGTCTGCATGTTCATGGCGAGGATGACGCCGAACCAGATGAGATCGATGCCAAGCGCCTGAGCTGCCGGGGCGAGAAGCGGCACGATGATGAACGCCAGTTCGAAGAAGTCGAGGAAGAAAGCGAGGAAGAAGACCAGCACGTTGACGACGATGAGGAAGCCGATCTCGCCGCCGGGGAGAGAGACAAGCAGATGCTCGACCCAGAGATGGCCGTTCACGCCGTAGAACGTGAGGGAAAAAATCCGCGCGCCGATCAGAATGAACAATACGAATGCGGAGAGCTTGGCGGTCGAGCGGGCGGCTGAGTGCACGATCTCGTAGCTGAAGCGCTGCGGATTGTTCTCGCTGAGGCGCTTGCCCATTGCTAGCAGCATGGCGCCGACGGCTCCCATGCCGCCGCCCTCGGTCGGCGTGGCGACACCAATGAAGATGGTGCCAAGGACCAAGAAGATCAGCAGCAGCGGCGGCACCATGACGAACACGACTTGTTCAGCGAGGGCCGAGAGCAGGCGCGGGCCATCGAAGCGGCGCACCGTCCAGCTTATGGTGGCGCCGACGATGGCGAGGCTGACAGTCAGCGCCATGGTGACGATGGAGAAGTCGGCGCCATGATAGGTGCTGTCCCGCATGAACAGCCAGGCGACGCCCGTGCATAGGGCGAGGAGAACGAGAAGCGAAGCGTAGCCGCGCCCTCCGTGCGGTTCGCGATGCACGATGGCTTCGGGCGGCAGCCCCGGCGCGGCTTCCTTCCAGACATTGGAAACGACGAGCGCATAGAGCGCATAGGCACCAGCGAGCATCAGCCCGGGAACGAGCGCGCCCGTGTACATGTCGCCGACGGAGCGGCCGAGCTGGTCGGCGAGAACAATCAGGACCAGAGACGGCGGGAGTATCTGCGCCAGCGTTCCGGCAGCGGCGATCGTACCGGTAGCAAACCGCCGGTCGTAGCCGTAGCGCAACATGATGGGCAGCGAGATGAGGCCCATCGAGATCACCGAAGCGGCAACCACGCCCGTGGTGGCCGCCAACAGTGCGCCGACGAAGATGACTGCGTAAGCCAGACCGCCGCGCACCGTGCCGAAGAGCTGGCCCACTGTTTCGAGCAGGTCCTCTGCCATCCCGGAGCGCTCGAGGATCAGGCCCATGAATGCGAAGAACGGTATGGCCAGCAGCGTGTCGTTGGTCATGATGCCGTAGATGCGCTCCGGCAGCGTGAACAACAGAGGCCACGACAGGTTGATGACGCCGTCGGAGAACGGCGCCAGTTCCACGGCGATGACGAAGAATATGAGGCCGACGGCGGATAGCGAGAAGGCGACCGGATAGCCGAGGAGCAGAAAGCCGATCAGCGCCACGAACATGATAGGCGCAAGATTTTCCGCAATCAGCTCGATCATCCCCCCGCCCTCTCTCAGTTAGCCTTGGAGGTGGGCGGGGAGGCGTCGGGATCAGGCATCTCCAGATGTCCGGATGACCGCCCGGCAGCGGGATGATGTACGTCGCCGCCGCCGGGAAGGTCGCCGCGAATGACGGCGATACGCTTGATCAGTTCCGAGATGCCTTGGATGAACAGAAGCGAGAAGGCGATCGGGATGAGCATTTTTGCCGGCCACTGCGGCAGCCCGCCGTAGTTCGACGACTGCTCGTTCTGCTCGTAGGAGAGGACGAAGAATCCCCACGATGTGTAGGCGATCAGCGCCGCCATCGGCAGCAGGAAGAACAAGTGCCCGACGATCTCGATCGTATTTCGTGCCCAGCGGGGCATCCGCTCGTTCAGGATGTCGATGCGGATGTGCTCGTTGAGGGCCAGCGTCCACGGCGCAGCCATCAGGAATACGACGGCGAACAGCAGCCACTGCAACTCCAGCCACGCATTCGAGCTGATATCGAACAGCTTGCGAATGATGGCATTGCCCGCGCTGATCGCAGCCGCGACGACGATCAGCCAGGCTACGTTTTCGCCGATGAAGCGCGTGACGGTGTCTATCCAGCGGCTCACCGCCAGCAGGCGCTGCATGCTTCCCTCCCTCGGCGCCGAGCACGTTAGGGCTGCTCGTCCGCCTCCGGCTTCCTATATCGGGGGCAGGCCGTGACTTCCAGCATGGCGTCTGACAGTATCCGCGCCCCGTCCGCAAAGCCGCCAATTGGCAGCCCCAGGAGCCACTCTATGACGATTTCGAAGCCCCAGGTGCTTGAAGAGCTGCGCCGCATCAAGGGGCCCGACCTTCAAGGCAACATTGTCGATCTGGGTCTCGTCTCGGAAATCCTGGTCAAGGACGACCGCGTCTACTTTTCGATTACGGTGCCGGCTGCCCGTGCCGAAGAACTGGAGCCGCTCAGGCAGGCTGCGGAGACTGTGGTGAAACGCGTTCCCGGTGTGACTGCCGTGACGGCAGTGCTGACAGCCGAAGCGAGTCGCGCCGGAGGATCACCGCCGTCTCGACCGCCGGAAAGCGCGCGTGTGTCCGAGGCGCGCGCGCGCGGTGCCACCGGTAATGGCGGCGGCCATGCTCATGCTCACGATCACGGCCATTCGCATGCGCCGGCAGCAAGCGGACAAGCGCAACCGGCCTCTGGCCCGCGTCCCATGCCGGAGGTCAAGGGCGTCAAATCGCTAATTGCGGTCGCCTCGGGCAAGGGCGGCGTCGGCAAGTCGACGGTGGCGGTGAACTTGGCCCTCGGTCTGCAGGCGGCGGGAAAGAAGGTCGGCATTTTGGACGCCGACATCTACGGCCCGTCTCAACCCCGCCTGCTCGGCCTCAAGGGCCAGCCGCAGGTGGTCAGCGGCAAGACGCTGAGGCCTATGGAGGCCCACGGCCTCAAGGCCATGTCGATGGGCTTTCTGGTCGATGAGGAAACGCCCGTGATCTGGCGCGGGCCGATGGTCGTCGGTGCCCTCAATCAGATGCTTCGCGACGTCGCCTGGGGTCAGGACGGGGACCTCGACGTGTTGATCATCGACATGCCGCCCGGAACCGGGGACGTGCAGCTCACGATGGCGCAGCAGGTGCCGCTGGCGGGCGCCGTCATTGTCTCGACACCGCAGGACCTTGCGCTCATCGACGCCCGTAAGGGATTGTCGATGTTCCGCAAAGTCGGCGTTCCGGTGCTCGGCATCGTCGAGAACATGAGCACCTTCATCTGTCCCAAGTGCGGAGAGCGCTCGGACATCTTCGGCCACGGCGGCGCCGAGGCGGAGGCGCAGCGGCTCGGCGTGCCGTTTCTAGGTGCAGTTCCGCTCGACATGGACGTACGCCTGCGCTCCGACGCCGGGGAGCCCATCACGGCGACTGCGCCCGAGAGCCAGCACGCGCAGATCTTCCGCGACATCGCCACGCGGACTCTGGCGGAGCTGGAGCAGGCCCAGCAGAATGCCGTCCGGCCGCCGCGGCTCGAGATCACCGGCGGCGGTTCAGGCCTGACAGTTCAATTCGCCTGCAAGACGCAATACGAGTTCAGCGCCGAGCTTTTACGCGTAATGAGCCCTTCTGCCGAGGTTCAAGGTCACTCCCCGGACCAGCGCGTCACCGTCCCCGGCAAGCGTAATGTCAAGATCAGGGAGCTGCGGCCGGTGGGCAATTATGCCGTCCGTATCGCCTTCGACGACGGCCACGACACCGGCCTTTATACCTGGACCTACCTGCAGCAACTGGGGCGGGAGAAGGAAAAGCGCTGGGGCCAGTACCTCGAAGAATTGGGTCAGAAGGGCTTGAACCGCTGATGATAACTGTTGTTTTCAGCCGGGCGCCGGCGCTGCCGGCATAGCTTCGCTCTTGACTAAAGGCCGTTTCTTCCCGAACTTTGACTGGTCGTAGCGTTGTTCCGCCGGTTGGCCTCTTGGCCCGCCGGCTTTCTGCGTAACGGCCATTAGCTGGAAGCAATTCAAGGAGAAATAACATCCGCCGACCCATGCGAGCCGCGCCTGAGCGCGAGCCAACCGGTCCCCGGGTCAATGAGGCAATCCGGGCCCGTGAAGTACGTTTGATTGACGAAAATGGTGAGAATGTCGGCGTCGTGACCCACGCGGATGCGATGGAGCGCGCCGTTGCTGCTGGCTTGGATCTGGTCGAGGTCTCGCCGGACGCAAATCCGCCCGTTTGCAAGATCCTGGATTTCGGCAAGTACAAGTACCAGGCTCAGAAGAAGGCCGCCGAGGCGCGCAAGCATCAGAAGATCGTCGAGATCAAAGAGATAAAGATGCGCCCGGCTATCGACGATCACGATTATGACGTGAAGATGCGCTCCATTAAGCGGTTCTTCGAGGAAGGCGATAAGGTGAAAGTAACCTTGCGCTTCCGCGGTCGTGAGATGGCCCATCAGCAGCTCGGTATGGACGTGCTGCAGCGCGTTAAGGGCGACCTGGAGCCGATAGCCAAGGTCGAATCCGAGCCGCGCCTGGAAGGGCGCCAGATGGTCATGGTCCTGGCGCCGCGCTGAGGGCCGTCGGGGAGAGGTGATCCCCTCACAGGTTCGGCGGCCCCCGGAGCCCTCCGGAGGCCGCGAGGGCCCTGCGTCGGCCGGATCGAGCGGGCCGAAAATCTCTTCCAAGACCGCTTGCCGTTTACGGGGCACACCCGTATAAGGAGCCCCCAAGTCGCCCGGCGGGGCATGCCGTGGCGGCTTTTATGCTTTTGACAGCCCTCAACAGGGCAGCTCCTCCCACCAGGGACGTTTCGGGCCGGCCATGCGTCGGCTGTTCGAATTAGGGCTGCCGCGCGAGCGCAGAAAGGATCGAGCCAAATGCCCAAGATGAAGACCAAGAGCGGCGCCAAGAAGCGCTTCAAGATGACTGGCACCGGCAAGGTAAAGGCCGCTGCTGCCGGTAAGCGTCACGGCATGATCAAGCGGACTTCGAAATTCATTCGGGATGCGCGCGGCACGATGGTGCTGAACGATTCCGACGCGAAGATCGTCAAGAAGTACATGCCGTACGCCCGCTGAGCCTCGCTGACCAACCTCAGCTGCTCGCGCAACCGACAAACGTCATCTAACGGAGCTTACCCATGGCACGCGTAAAGCGCGGTGTTACCGCTCACGCCAAGCACAAAAAGGTTCTGAAGGCCGCCAAGGGCTATTACGGCCGCCGCAAGAACACCATCCGCGTCGCGAAGCAGGCCGTCGAAAAGGCCATGCAGTACCAGTACCGCGACCGGAAGCGTAAGAAGCGCACCTTCCGCGCCCTGTGGATCCAGCGCATCAACGCCGCAGTGCGCGAGCACGGCATGACCTACGGTCGATTTATCGACGGCCTCAACAAGGCTGGGATCACAATCGACCGCAAGGTTCTGGCCGATCTCGCCGTCACGGATGCGGCCGGCTTCAAGGCGCTGGCCGACCAGGCCGCGAAGGCAGTCGAGCAGGCGCAGAAGGCCGCAGCCTAACTCCGGCTGCTTGCGAAACTTGCCATCCTCGGCTTCACGCCGGGGATCCAAGCATCGGCTCGCTCCGGCGCCGGACACAATGTGGATCCTCGGGACAAGCCCGAGGATGACACCTGAGACAGGCCGAGAGCGCATGAGCCTGACAAGCACCACAACTTCCGATCTCGAGGCGCTGGAACGCGAGCTGGTTGCCAGCATCGCCGGGGCCGATGACCTTGCTGCCATAGAGCAAGCGCGCATTGCCGTTCTCGGCAAGAAAGGCCGCATCTCTGAACTGATGGCGATGCTTGGCAAGTTGCCGCCGGAAGAGCGCAAATCCTTCGGGCAGTCGGTCAACGAACTCAAGGGCCGCGTGACCGAGGTGCTCGAGGGACGCAAGGCCGTGCTGGAAGACCAGGCGTTGGCGGCGCGTCTTGCCAGTGAACGGGCGGACGTAACCCTCCCGGTGCGTCTCGGTGCAGGCGCCGAGGGGCGCATCCATCCGGTGAGCCAAGTCTACGACGAGTGCGTCGAGATCTTCGCCGACATGGGATTCGCGGTGGCCGAGGGGCCGGACATCGAAAGCGACGATCTCAACTTCACCAAGCTGAACATTCCGCCAGAGCATCCGGCCCGGCAGGAGCACGACACCTTCTACTTCCATCCCAAAGCGGATGGATCGCGCCTCGTGCTGCGCACCCACACGAGCCCCGTGCAGATCCGCACGATGTTGTCGCAGAAGCCACCTATCCGCGTCATCGCACCCGGTCGTGTGTACCGCTGCGACAGTGACCAGACGCACACGCCGATGTTCCACCAGATCGAAGGTCTCGTCATCGACGAGACCACGCACATGGGACACCTGAAGTGGGTGCTGCAGGAATTCTGTAAGGCATTCTTTGAGGTGGACGAGGTGAAGATGCGCTTTCGCGCCTCGCACTTCCCGTTCACCGAGCCGTCAATGGAAGTCGACATCGGGGCGGAAGCCATCGGCAAGCCGGGTCAGTGGCTGGAAATTCTCGGCTGCGGAATGGTGCATCCGAACGTTCTGCGCAACTGCGGGCTCGACCCTGAGAAGTACCAAGGCTTCGCTTTCGGCGTCGGTCTCGATCGGCTGACGATGCTCAAGTACGGCATCCCCGACCTGCGTGCCTTCTTCGGCGGCGACATGCGCTGGCTGCGCCACTACGGCTTCTCGGTGCTCGACGTGCCGACGCTCTCCGGCGGCTTGTCGGGCTAGGAGCAGCATATGAAATTCACGCTGTCCTGGCTGAAGGATCATCTCGACACCGACGCTTCCGTCGAAGCGCTGGAGGAGAAACTGTCCGCCATCGGGCTCGAGGTCGAGAGCATCGAGGATCCGGGTGCCAAGCTCGGCGCCTTCCGCGTCGCGCGGATCGTCGAAGCCAAGCGCCATCCGAACGCCGACAAGCTGCAGATCGTCATGGTCGAGACGGAGAAGGGCGCACCGCCGCTCGAGGTCGTCTGCGGCGCGCCGAACGCACGCACCGGACTGGTCGGCGTGTTCGCGCCGCTCGGTACTTACATTCCCGGCTCCAACATCACGCTGGAGAAGAAGCCGGTGCGCGGTGTCGTCTCCAACGGCATGATGTGCTCGGCGGCGGAACTCGAGCTATCAGACGAGGGCGCGGGCATCATCGAGCTGCCGGACGAGATGGCGGCCCATGTGGGCAAGGCCTACGTCGATGCAGCCGGGCTCAACGATCCTGTGTTCGAGGTGAAGCTGACACCGAACCGCCCGGATTGCACGGGTGTGCGCGGTATCGCCCGGGACCTGGCTGCCGCTGGTCTCGGCACCTTGAAGCCGGAGCCAAAGCTCGGCGCCGTCGAAGGCGATTTCGACAGCCCCGTCGACATCCAATTGGAATTTTCCAAGGACACGGCAGACGCATGTCCGGTGTTCGCTGGACGCTACGTGAAGGGCGTCAAGAACGGCCCGTCGCCGGCATGGCTGCAGCAGCGCCTCACCGCCGTCGGCATGCGCCCGATCAATATGCTTGTCGACGTCACGAACTACATCAGCCAGGATCGTGGCCGGCCGCTGCACGTCTATGACGCCGACAAGCTGAAGGGCGCGGTCGTCGCGCGCCTCGGCAAGAAGGGCGAGAAATTCCTCGCACTCGACGGCAAGGAATACGAGGTCGACGAGACGATGTGCGTCATCGCGGACGATGCCGGGCCGCTGGGTCTCGGCGGCGTCATCGGCGGCGAGGAATCCGGTTCGACCGACGCGACCGTAAACGTGCTCATCGAGAGCGCCTATTTCGATCCGGCGCGCACGGCCGCGACGGGCCGCAAGACGGGCCTTGTGACGGATGCGCGCTATCGCTTCGAGCGCGGCGTCGATCCCGCTTCCGTGCAGTCAGGTCTCGACCTCGCCACCGACATGATCCTCAAGCTGGCGGGCGGCAAACCTTCGAAGGCGAAGATCGCCGGCACGCCGCCGGTCGCGAAGCGCGTTATCGATTTCGATTATGCGCGTGTCGCCAAGCTGTCGGGTATCGAGATCAAGGACGCCGAGATCAAGTCCATCCTGGAAAGGCTGGGCTGCACGATCTCGGGTAAGGGCAAGTCGGCGAAAGTGACGGTGCCGACGTGGCGGCCGGACATTCACGGTTCCGCCGACCTTGTCGAAGAGGTCGTGCGCATCGCCGGTCTCGATCGTATTCCTTCGACGCCGATGGACCGCCCGGCCGGCGTAGCTCGCCCGGTTTTGACTGATCGCCAGAAGCGGGCCCGCCGTGCGCGACGGGCGCTGGCTGCGCGCGGCCTCGTCGAGGCCGTGACGTGGTCGTTCATTCCGGCAGGCGAGGCAGCCGCTTTCGGCGGCGGCGCCGCGGAGCTCGAGCTCGCCAATCCCATCTCGGTCGAGATGTCGTCGATGCGTCCCGGGCTGCTGCCGGGTCTGCTGGCAGCCTTGAAGCGTAACCGCAATCGCGGCTTCGGTGACGCTGCGCTGTTCGAACTTGGCCAAGCTTACCGTGGCGCCGATGAAAAGGATCAGTACATCTCGGCCTCGGGTGTCCGAGCTGGCACGGCCAAGGTCGCAGGTGTCGGCCGCCATTGGGATGGCGCCGCGAATGACGTCGATCTATTCGACGCCAAGTCCGATGCCGTAGCCGTACTCGCTGCGCTCGGCTTCGATCCGAGCAAGGCGCAGATCACGCGCGATGCGCCTGCCTGGTACCACCCCGGGCGCTCGGGCACGCTGCGCCTCGGTCCCAAGACGATCCTGGCCTATTTCGGCGAGCTGCATCCAGCGACGTTGAAGGAGATGGACGTAACCGCGCCCGTGGCCGCGTTCGAAATATTCCTCGATGCGCTGCCGCCGCAGAAGGCGAA
>JAESGM010000787.1_pt1 | contig 14976 bp, 14 predicted proteins | sample 9269721 | NCBI WGS metagenome assembly JAESGM01 (sample SAMN15720920, study PRJNA650825) | algae metagenome | isolation source: Komarekiella atlantica HA4396-MV6 and co-occurring heterotrophs from... | place: USA: Theobald House, Kauai, HI | collected 2009-07-29 | reverse complement strand
GGTGAGCATCTGCCGGCGCTGGTTCGCGCCGTGCAGCGCGAAGGCCGGATTGTCGTCTGGTCCTGCGATCCGATGCACGGCAACACCATCACCGCGGGCTCCGGCTACAAGACGCGGCCGTTCGACCGCATCCTGTCCGAGGTGAAGGATTTCTTCGCCGTCCATCAGGCCGAAGGCAGCTATGCCGGAGGTGTGCATCTGGAAATGACCGGCCAGGACGTGACCGAATGCACCGGCGGTGCGCGCGCGATCTCCGATGCCGATCTCAACGATCGCTATCACACCTTCTGCGATCCGCGCCTGAATGCCGAGCAGTCGATCGACATGGCGTTTCTGGTGGCCGAACTCCTCAAGAAGGAACGGGCCGCCAAAGCCAAGCCGTTGTCGGCCGCTTCCGGCCTCTGAGGGAATTGCGCGCTTCACTATGCGTTAACGGTGTATGCTGACACACCGTTAACGCTGCGCAAATCCCCGTATTCGTGCTGGCATTTGTCGGCAACGATTTGAAAGCAATTTGATTCAAATTTTACGCGCCTTGAGGCAAGCGCGCGTAACGCGCGCCGGACGGGGAGGCGCGTGTGGTGCATGGGAATGCAGGCCTGTTCGCGGCCGTTGTAATGCTGGCCGTCAGCGGCGGAGCGCACGCCGCAGATTACGTCGATCCGCAATGGCCCAACATTCCCGGCGATCCGGGTTACGTGGTCGGCAAGAGCGGCACGCCGCAATGGCCAAGCCTGCCCAAGCAGCGCGAGGTCCCGTTCTTCACCGGGGAGTTTGGCCTGCGCTACTGGTACAGCTGGGGCAGTACTCAGAAGGATCTTTACGGGTTCACTCGCGATTTGTTGGTTTCGCGACTTACCTATGACGATCTGAGCGGCCATTCCGGCGAAGCCTATGGCCGGCTTGATCACAGCAGCGGCTTCTTCCTGAAAGGCTATGTCGGTGGCGGCATTCTGCCGAACGGCTCGCTGAACGACGAGGATTTTCCGCCGGTGATCGCGCCTTATTCAAGCACCGACAGCAAGCAGCGCGAGGGGCATCTTGCCTATGCCAGCATCGATGCCGGCTTCAATCTGATACGTCAGCAGAATATCCGGTTCGGCGTGTTCGGTGGCTATCACTATCTGGAAGACAAGGTCAGTGCCTATGGCTGCGAGCAGGTCGCCAGCAATCCCGGCATTTGCGCGCCAGGCGATGTCGATGCGTCCACGCTTGTCATTTCGCAGAACAATCGCTGGCAGTCGGTCCGTGTCGGCGCCGACATGGACATCCGGTTCTCCGATCGCTTCATGCTGCGGCTGGATGCGGCGTGGCTGCCCTATGTCCGGTTAAGCGGCACGGACTTTCACTGGCTGCGCATTGGAAACAATCCTGGCGATTTCACCGGCGGCATCCCCGAGGACGGGAAGGGCAAGGGCTATCAGCTCGAGGCGATCCTCAGCTACGCGTACAATCCCAACATAACCTTCGGCATCGGCGGGCGCTATTGGCGCATGGACAGCGAAGGCTATACCCATTTCGAGAACCATATCGTCGGAGGCGGGGGCTCTCCGCAGCCGGTGGACTGGAAGACCGAACATATGGGCGTCTTCGTGCAGGGGACCTTCAGATTCGGCCCCTACATGACAGGCGGCCCATTCTGATCTAGGTCTTGTCCAGACTGAAGCCGGGCGACATCGTGCAACGCATCCTGCGGGCGACCATCCATACCCTGAACGGATTGCGTGCGGTGATCGCAAGCGAGGCTGCGTTCCGGCAGGAGCTTGTGGTGCTGGTGCTCGCTGTGCCGCTGGCTTTCTTGATCGCCATCGACAACTGGAAGCGGCTGGCGCTCATCGCGGTCATCGTGATGGTCATGGTCGTAGAACTGCTGAACACCGCCATCGAGAAGCTCGCCGACCGTGTCACCATGGAGCATGATCAGGTGATCGGCCGGGTGAAGGACATGGGCTCGGCCGCCGTGGGCCTGAGCCTTCTGGTGGCCGGCCTGTTCTGGCTGCTGGCGATCTGGGACCGCATTGCAGCCTTTCTGTAATCGCGGACGGGCGCGATTGCGGCCCGGCCATCCCCCCGCTAGACCATCCCCATGAACCAGCGTCCCGCCGACCACCTCGTCATCGCCCTCGCGCAGCTCAATCCTGTGGTCGGGGATGTCGCCGGTAATGCCAGGAAGGTGCGTGACGCCCGCGCTATTGCAGCCGGGCAGGGCGCGGACCTCGTGCTGTTTCCCGAACTGTTCATCGCCGGTTATCCGCCCGAGGATCTGGTCCTCAAGCCGGCCTTTCAGGCCGCTTGCCGCGCCGAGATTGAAAAGCTGGCACGCGCGACCGCCGATGGCGGGCCGGCTCTGGTCGTCGGCACGCCGTGGCTTGAGAACGGCAATCTCTACAACGCCGTCGCTTTGCTGGAAGGCGGCCGCATCGCCGGTCTGCGCTTCAAGGTCGACCTGCCCAATTACGGCGTCTTCGACGAGAAGCGGGTATTCACGCCGGGGCCAATGCCGGGGCCGGTCAGCTTCCGCGGCGTGCGGCTCGGCGTTCCGATCTGCGAAGACATCTGGGGGCCCGAGCCCACCGAATGCATCCATGAGACCGGCGGGGAGATCCTGCTGGTCCCGAACGGCTCGCCGTATCGCCGCGGCGTTGTCGACCAGCGCCTGAGCGTTGCGGTCGCGCGCGTGAAGGAAACCGGATTGCCGCTGGTCTATCTCAATCAGGTCGGCGGTCAGGACGAGCTTGTGTTCGAGGGAGCGTCATTTGTTCTTAACGGCGACGGTTCGCTCGCTGTCCAGCTTCCGGCCTTTGAAGAGGCGATTGTCATCACGCATTGGTCGCGGACCAGAGCAGGCTGGCATTGCGAGAGCGGACCCGTCGCGCCAATCGAACCGCAGGATAAATCCGATTACGCGGCCTGCGTTCTGGGGCTGCGCGACTATGTGACCAAGAACGGATTTCCCGGCGTGGTGCTCGGGCTGTCCGGCGGCGTGGATTCCGCGCTTGTTGCGGTCATGGCGGTCGACGCACTTGGCGCAGAGCGTGTCCGCTGCCTGATGCTGCCTTACAAGTACACCTCGCAGGAATCGCTCGACGATGCCGCGCAAGTCGCGATGGCCTTGGGCGTTCGCTACGACACGTTGCCGATTGCAAGTGCGGTGGAAGGTCTTGAGGCGGCGCTGGCGCCGCTGACCGGCGGGATGCCGCGCGATGTCACTGAGGAAAACCTGCAGGCGCGCGCACGCGGCGTCATCGTCATGGGCGTGTCCAACAAGTTCGGGTTGATGGTTCTGACCACCGGCAACAAATCGGAAATGTCGGTCGGCTATGCCACGCTCTATGGCGATATGAATGGCGGATTCAACCCGGTCAAGGATCTGTACAAGACCGAGATCTATCGTCTGTCGCGTCTGCGCAACGAATGGAAGCCGACGCTGGCGCTCGGACCGTCCGGTCATGCCATTCCGGAAAATATCCTGACCCGCGCGCCTTCTGCGGAACTGCGCGAGAACCAGACCGATCAGGATTCATTGCCGCCTTACGACGTACTCGATGCCATCCTGGAAAGGCTGGTCGAACACGAGGAGGCCGTCGCCACCATTGTCGAGGCTGGTTTCGACCGCGACACGGTGATGAAAGTGGAGCGCCTGCTGCACATCGCCGAGTACAAGCGGCGGCAGGCGGCGCCCGGCGTGAAGGTGACATTGAAGAATTTCGGCCGCGATCGTCGCTATCCGATCACCAACAAATTCCGCGATTCCGGCGCGCCGGTGCCCAAGCCGGACGCATCGGTTACGTCCGGGCAACCGGTGCGAAGCGACGCGTTCGATTTCTGATCTCTGGCCGTTGCGGCTTATTGCGTCGTCAGGAATTTCGGGCCGACGCTGCGGATCGGTTTCGCAGGCATGTCTGAAGGCTGCGCGGTGTCAGCGCTGGAGGCGTGCGTTGCCGCTTGTACCGCCGACGGAGTGCCACCCTTCGGCGCCACGATGGGCCGGCCTTTTGCATCGCGCGGCGCGTTCATCGTCTTGGCGCGCTCTTCGGTCACGATGATGTCACCGCGCTCCAGCACCGTCTGCCGGTCGTCAAGATGCTTCATCGCGTCGGCCCAGCTTTCGCCGGGGCGCTTGCAGGCACAGGCGGCGTTGTATTCCTGCTTGAACTTGAAGGCGTTTGGCAGCGCCGTGTAGGGCTGGCCGCTGATCGAAATCGCCTTCGAGATGTCTTCGCCCGGATTGCGGTAGGAGAAGAGCACGACCTCGGCCGCCGGGCACATGCGCTGGCAGGTGCGTTCGTCGTCGCGGAAGCGGTCCTGAGATGTGGAGAATGAAATCGGGAAGAACGAACCATCGCAGGTGCGCACGCACACAGTGCGATAGCCTGATCCCATGTCCTGGTTCTGCTCCGGCGCCATGATCGAGCCCGGCCCACCGAACAACTGCTCGAAGAAGTTGCGGCTCTGCGGCTGCTGTACGGCGGCTTGCCGATATTGCGGACCGCAATCGTTCTGCGCCAGCGCGGCGAGCACGGCGCGACGCTGGCCGTCGCGCTCATAATTGGCGCCAGCAACCTGCATGCGCTGCAATTCGGCCTGCATCTTGGCCTGGTTGCCGCGCATGTCCTGGATCTGTTTGGTCAGCGGCGCGCATTGCTGCGACTGCTGTGGATTGAAGAGCTGGAAGAAACCGGAGCTTTCGCAGCCGAGGCGCCGCGACTGTGCCACAGCGCGGTCGAGTTCGCCCTGCTGGCGGGCGATGGCATCCTCATAACGGCGGAGTTGCTCTACGCGGGCAGGATCGCCGCTGGCGCGGTCGATGCCGGAAAGCTGCGCCTCGAGACGGTTGCAGGTCTGGTCGCGCGAGCCGCCGGGCGGCGAAAAGCCTTGCGCGGCGGCAAGAGTTGCCATCGTCAGCAGGCTCGCAGCAAGACCCGATGTGCGGAACAGCGCCAGTACCATCGTCACCGCCGACAATTTTGTCCGGTTCCCCATGGTCGCGGGATGGCCGCGGTCATGAGGCGCCCGTTTGGTTAGCAAAGCGTTAATCCCCAGTCCCCAACCAGCATAGCCGGCGTGGAACGTCAATGTCGCAGGGCGATCACCCTTTCGCCATTGGGGATTTGGGGCGGGTTTCGGCGCGCAGGTTCCACAGGATACCAGCCAGGATGATCAGCCCGCCGACGAAGACCCAGATGTCGACGGATTCTCCAAAGAACCACCAGCCGACGATGGCGATCAGAGGAATGCGCAGATAGTCCAGCGGCGTGACGAGGCTCGCATCGCCCCATCGGAATGCGTTGGTGAGGCAATAATGCGCGGACAGGCCGGCGATGCCGACCCCGAGTACCGAGGGAATCTGCCAGGCTTCAAGCTTGAGCGGAAAGAGGGGATCGCTGCCGGCAAGACCCATCGGCAGTTGCAGCAGGTTCATCCAGAACACGATGGCGAAGGTGCCGGTGTTGGAGGTCATCTTCTTGGTGAGGACGTTGAACACCGCATAGAGGAAGGCCGCGAGCAGCACCAGGAGCGAGGCGGGCTGGAACGCCTGCAGGCCCGGGCGCAGGATCACCAGCGCGCCGATGAAGCCGCAGATGATCACGATGATGCGGCCGGTCGTGACCCGCTCGCCGAGGAACATCACGGCGAGGATGACAACGAAAACCGGCAGCATGAATTCGAGCGTGAACACGACGGCGAGCGGCAGCAGCGTGATGCTCAGCGCCCAGCAATATTGTCCGCCGAAATGGAACAGCGCGCGCGCGAAATGCAGACCAAGCTGGCTTGGCGCGAAGCCAGCGCGCAGTTCCGGGCGGACGGCGGCAAGCGCGAGCAGGATGATCAGCGCGATCGAGCTGCGGATGGTCAGGATCTCGAAAATCGACAGGTTTCCTGCAAGGCCGCGCACCGACACGGCCATGACGCAGAATGAGAGGAGAGTGCCGGTCATCCAGAAGAGGACGCGGCTGATCTGATGGGCTGTCACGGGCGGCTCGTACCACGGCCACGCGCCACGAGGTAGGCGCGCACCGCGCGGCTGTCATTCGCTGTCGAACTGGTTCTCCGGGCGTGCCTTCTCGAACGCCGGCAATTTCGCACAGGCCGCGTCAACGGCCATGATCTTCGGAAAGCGCTCGAGCGGAACCTTGAATCGCCGGGCATTGAAGATTTGCGGCACGAGGCAGACATCGGCGAGGCCGACATGCGGTCCGAAGGCATAGGGGCCAGGCCTGAGCAGGGGCTCAATCGCCTCGAAGCCTGCCAGCACCCAGGCCGCGTACCATTCGTTCACGGCCGCGTCGTCGTGGCCGAGCTTGCGCAGATACTGGAGCGCGACGAGATTGTTCAGAGGGTGGATGTCGCAGGCGACGATCTGCGCCACGGCGCGGACATGCGCGCGTTCGATAGCATCCTTGGGGAGCAAGGCCGGTTCGGGATAGACCTCGTCGAGGTAGTCGATGATCGCCAGCGACTGGATCAGCTTTTCACCGCTCGAAAGCTCGAGGGTCGGCACCCGCATCTGCGGGTTGATCGCCTTGTATTCCGGCTTCCTGTGCTGCCCACCGTCCTTGGTCAGATGGATCGAGATGCCTTCATAGGCAATGTCCTTCAGATTGAGCGCGATCCGCACCCGGTAGGCCGCTGACGAGCGGAAATAGGTGTAGAGCTTCACGTGTCCTCCTGACGGCAGCAGCCCTGTCGGCCGCCAACACGACGCAAGCGGGCGTCAGTCGTCGTGTTCGCCTTTTTCGGCACTGGCTGCAAGCGTCATGGCCCGCTTGGTCAGATGCTCCAGCGCGCGGGCGAAGGCCGGGCGGTCGGCCGCCGGGATGGCGTCGAGCAGGTGTTCGGCAAAGTCGCGCGCGCCCGGCGCCAGGTCGTCGTAGATCGCCCGGCCCTCGGGCGTCAGCGACAGGAGGGATTCGCGCAGGTCGGACTTGTTCGACCGGCGCTGGATCAGCTTGCCTTTTTCCAGATGGGCGACCGCGCGCGACACCTTGGTCTTGTGCATGTGGCTGTGCGCGCCGACGGCCTTGCCGGTCATGACGCCGAACTGGCCAAGGGTGACCAGCACCCGCCATTCCGGCACGCCGATGCCGTAGCGTTCCGCATAGATGCGCGAAAGCGCCTGGGAGACGAGGCTGGCGGCGACGTTCAGCTGATAAGGGAGAAAATCTTCCAGCTTCAGGGGTGCGTCGCTGGACGCGACCGCCTGATCCGCCGGCTCGGAAACCTGGTCTTGGCCTGCTTTTGCCTGTGGTGCCATGGAGGCGATGCGCGCCCGGGTTGCTCCAGACCGGTCAGGAACATGGCTTAACTTTGGGCAGGGCGCAACGGGGCCGGATTGTCTGGCGGCAGCGCCAGATCGCTGTGAGCGCTGCCGCGAGCCCGTCCAGGGTTAGCGCTTGCGCACCACGCTCTGGCGCCGCGTCGGGGGGGCGGCCATGGCATTGCCGCGATGGCGGAAGCTGATGCGGCCGCGGGTCAGGTCGTAGGGGGACATCTCGACGATGACGCGGTCGCCGACGCCGGTGCGGATCTTGAACTTGCGCATCTTGCCTGCGGTATAGGCGAGCACTTCGTGCTCGTTGTCCAGCTTCACCCGGAAGTGACCGTCCGGAAGGACTTCCGTGACGGTGCCGTCAAATTCCAGCATTTCCTCTTTGGCCATGAGCGATCCTCTTGATTAGACCGTGCCGCGCGAATTGCGGTTATCCTTGCGTCCGCTATCGCGCCGGCTCTGCATGAATGCAACTGACGAGATTTCGCCGTTGTGGATTGCGGCGGGGCGCTGGCCCTGGCCATCGGCGGGGCGGCCGCCATTGCCGCCGCGGCGCCGGCGCTTCTTGTGTGCGCCGTTCCGGTCCGGAGCGCCGTTCTTGGCGTTGTGCGGCTTGCCGCCGTTGCGGTTGCCGCCATTATGCCGGCCGCCATTGTGCGGACGCTGCGCGCGCTGCTGTTGCGGCGGCATGGCCTCTTCGGCGATCTCCTGACCACGGCTGTCGGTTGCCGGCACACGCATGCGGATCAGTCTTTCGATATCGCGCAGGAAAGCGCGTTCCTCGCCGTCGCAGAAGGAGATGGCGACGCCTTCGGCGCCGGCCCGCGCCGTGCGGCCGATGCGGTGCACATAGCTTTCCGGCACGTTCGGCAGGTCGTAGTTGATGACATGGCTGATGCCGTCGACATCGATGCCGCGCGCGGCGATGTCGGTCGCGATCAGGGTGCGCACCCGGCCGTTGCGGAAGTCATTGAGGGCGCGGTCGCGCTGGTTCTGCGACTTGTTGCCGTGGATTGCCGCGGCGGCAATGCCGCGCTGCTCGAGCTGGCGGACAACCTTGTCGGCGCCGTGCTTGGTGCGAGTGAACACGATCGCGCGGTCGATGTTTTCCGTCTTCAGCGTCTCAGCCAGCAAAGGCAGCTTGCCGGCCTTGTCCACGTGAACAACCCGTTGTGCGATGCGCTCGGCCGTGGTCGCCACCGGCGTCACTGCGACGCGGGCCGGATCGCGGAGCATGTGGCGCGCCAGCTCCTCGATCTCCTTCGGCATGGTGGCCGAGAAGAACAGGGTCTGCCGCTGCACCGGAATCTGCTTGATGATCTTGCGGATGTCGTTGATGAAGCCCATGTCGAGCATGCGGTCGGCTTCGTCGAGCACGAGGATCTCGACATGATCGAGACGCAGCGCGCCGTTATTCACCAGATCGAGCAGGCGGCCCGGCGTCGCGACCAGAATTTCGGCGCCATTGGCGAGCGCGCTGCGCTGACGGCCGATCGGCACGCCGCCGATGGCGAGAGCCACCTGCATGCGCAGATGCCGGCCATAGGTCTTGAAGCTGTCCACGATCTGTCCGGACAATTCGCGAGTCGGGCTCAGCACCAGAACGCGGCAGGTTTTGCGTTCGGCGCGCTTCTTGTGGTGGGAGAGATGATTGAGAATCGGCAGCGCGAAAGCGGCGGTCTTGCCGGTGCCGGTCTGGGCGATGCCGACGACATCGCGGCCGGCCAGAACGTGGGGGATCGTTTGCGCCTGGATCGGCGTCGGGGTTTCATAGCGCTCTTCGGTAAGGGCGCGGGCGATCGGCGTTGCAAGGCCGAGTTCGGAAAAAGACGTCAAAATATAAGTCTCACATGCAGCGAAACAGCCGCCGCCAGGATGGCGCGCGGATGCGTTCGCGGGTTGAATAGACACCCCGCGTGGTCTGGGCTGCCGATGAAGGGGATCGGGGAAAATGGCGGGCAGAAAACCGTCCGGTCTTCGTTCACGCGGCCCGCAGGCGGCTAACAGCCGACTCCGATGCGCCTATATCGTCGTTATGCGTGTTGATTTCAAGGCAATAATGCTCGGATTGACAATGGTTTCATTTGTAACTAATATCCGATAACCAATACAACGACCGTATCGATGCGGCACAGGAGGACGTTCATGGCCAGCGAACTCGACACCCGCGCGCGCGTCGCGCGCCCCGCCACGCCGTCCTCGGGGGGCGGCAAGTCGCAATCGGCCGGGAAGAAGAAGGAACGTCTTTCCGCGCTGCTCGAGGGCTATATGTCCGGCTTCGGCAACAGCTTCGAGACCGAAGCCTTGCCTGGCGCCTTGCCGATTGGCCGCAACTCGCCGCAGAAGGTGAATTACGGGCTCTATGCCGAGCAGCTTTCGGGCTCTCCCTTTACCGCGCCGCAGGCGACCAACCAGCGGTCCTGGCTCTACCGCATCCGCGCCACTGTGCGGCACACCGCGCGCTTCAGGAAAGTGGACAGGGGCCATATCCGCACCGCACCCGAGCGGGAGGATTCCGACCTCGCGATCGGACCGCTGCGCTGGAACCCGACGCCGTTCCCGAAAAAGAAAACCAATTTTGTCACCGGCCTGCATACCATGACGGTGGCCGGCGATTGCGAATCCATGTCCGGCATGGCGGCGCATGTGCTGCTCATCACCGAATCGATGACGCGCGAGCATTTCTTCAATGCCGACGGCGAGATGCTGATCGTCGCGCAGCAGGGGCAATTGCGCTTCCGCACCGAGTTCGGCGTCATCGAGATCGAGCCGGGCGAAATCTGCGTCATCCCGCGTGGCGTGATTTTCCGTTGCGAGCTGATCGACGGCCCGGCACGGGCCTATGTCTGCGAGAATTACGGCGGCGGCTTTACGCTGCCGGATCGCGGCCCGATCGGCGCCAACTGCCTCGCCAATCCGCGCGACTTCCACACGCCCGTCGCCTGGTATGAGGACGTCGAGCAGACCTGCACGCTGTTCGTGAAATGGGGCGGCGAGCTGTTCAAGACGCAGCTTCCGCATTCGCCGCTCGATGTGATTGCCTGGCACGGCAATTACGCGCCCTACAAATATGACCTGCGGCATTTCTCGCCGGTCGGCGCGGTGTCGTTCGACCATCCCGACCCGTCGATTTTCACGGTGCTGACGTCGCCCTCGGAAACGCCGGGCACCGCCAATATCGACTTCGTGATTTTCCCGGAACGCTGGAGCGTCGCGGAAAACACGTTCCGCCCCCCTTGGTATCACCGCAACATCATGTCGGAATTCATGGGTCTGGTGTACGGCGTCTATGACGCCAAGCCGGAGGGCTTCGTGCCGGGCGGCATGAGCCTGCACAACACCATGTTGCCGCACGGGCCGGACACGGAAGCCTTCGAGAAGGCGAGCAATGTCGAACTAAAGCCGGTGCGCATGACCAACACGCTGGCCTTCATGTTCGAGACGCGATTCCGGCAGCGGGTGACGAAATTCGCGGCGAAATCGAGCACTCTGCAATCTGATTACATGGATTGCTGGAAGGGCCTGAACAAGCATTTCAATTCCAAGCGGCGCGAACCGAAGTAATGAAGTTTGCCTCGCACAAGGCCGGCCGCGGGCCGCCTTGTGGCCGTGTTGCGAGATATGCCGCGATGCGCAGGGCAAGAGGTGATACGCTATCGATCCACATAATATTCGGGAGGCCTCATGGCGGAGCAGCGTCTTCTGGTTCCGGCTCTCGGCCGCATCTACCGCGCGCTGGCGCCGTTCACCGAGTTGCTCGTCCGGGTTGTCGCCGGGCTGTCACTGGTGGCGCATGGCTATCCGAAGTTTTTTGCGCTCGGCGCCAACGCGGAGTTTTTCGACAAGGCCGGCTTCAGTCCCGGCTGGCTGTGGGCGATTGCGGTCGCGCTGACCGAATGCATCGGCGGGCTGTTTCTGGCGATGGGATTCCTGACCCGGCTTGTCTGCGTTCCGATCCTGCTCTTTTTGCTGACCGCGATCTATTATCACTCGCAGTTCGGATTCTACTGGAATACGCGCGGTTTCGAATATCCGCTATTCTGGTCCATCGTGGTGTTTCATTTCCTGATTCATGGCGGCGGGCGATGGTCGATCGACCATCGGCTTGGCCGCGAGGTGTGAGCGGGACTATGGCAAAAGGATTCGCGTCGACCGGCGACACCGGTGAGAAGACAATCTCCTTCGACGAGATCGGCAAGGGGCTTTATGCCTTCACAGCCGAGGGTGATCCCAATTCCGGAATCATCGTCGGTGACGACGGGGTGATGGTCGTCGATGCGCAGGCGACGCCGGTGATGGCGCTGGAAGTCATCGAGCGTGTGCGCAAGGTCACCGACAAGCCGATCAAGTATGTGCTGCTGTCGCACTATCACGCCGTGCGCGTGCTTGGGGCTTCAGCCTATGCGGATGCGGAAGTCATCGCCTCCGATGCCGCGCGCGACATGATCGTGGAGCGCGGCCAGCAGGACATGGATTCGGAGATCGGCCGCTTTCCGCGTCTGTTCCGCGCGGTCGAGTCCATTCCCGGCCTGACCTGGCCGACCATCACATTCCCGCAACAGATGTCGGTTTGGCTCGGCAAGCGCGAGGTGCGCATCATGCATCTCGGCCGCGGTCACACCGCGGGCGATGTCGTTGCCTATGTGCCGGACGCCAATGTCGTGTTCTCCGGCGATCTCGTGGAATATCACTCGGCCTGCTATTGCGGCGACGCGCATCTCGCCGACTGGCCCACGACGCTCGATCGTCTCGCCGGGTTCAAGGCGAATGCGCTGGTGCCCGGTCGCGGCGCCGCGCTCGCGACTCCGGAGAAAGTGCAGGCGGGCATCGATGGAACCCGCGAGTTCCTTTCGACACTCTATGGTTCCGCGAAGGATAGCGTGGCGAAAGGATTGTCTCTGAAAGACGCCTTCGCCGCCGCGCGCGAGGTGATGGACCCGAAATTTTCCGACTACGCGATCTACGAGCACTGTCTGCCGTTCAACGTCTCGCGCGCCTATGATGAGGCGAAAGGCATCGCCTGGCCGGTGATCTGGACGGCGGAACGCGATCGCGAGATGTGGGCGGCGCTGCAGGGCTGACACGCCCACGCCACCTTGTCGCCCCGTTCACCCAGCATGGATTGGGAGGTAGGGGCGTCCCTGTTTTTCCGGTTCCATTGCTGATGTCTGTCGCCGCGTTTGCGTCCGTTCGCCGTTTTCACCGCTGGCTGGGCCTGTTCGGTCTCGCCGGTTTTCTGGCGCTGCTCAACGCGTGTGCCAGTGCGCCAGCAGACCAGTCCGTGTTGTCTCAGGCGGCGGATGTCTCTGCGATCAGCGGCGATCCGACGCTGACGATCGTCACCACACGCAATCCCGTGCGAAACGCACGGTCGTCACCCTGGTTCGGAACCGAGCGCGCCAGCGCCAGCCAGGCACGTGTTCAATTGTCGGCTCCCGGCGCGAACGCATTCGCTGCGGCCGGACTTGGCGACTGGCGGATTGCGTCGGTCGAGGCGATCCCGGTCGGCACTGGCCTCGCGCGCGGCGCCGCCCGCAAGGACGTGCTGATCTATGTGCACGGCTTCAACCAGACTTTTGAGACGGCGGCGCTCGACGCCGCGCGGCTTTCGGACGGCGTGCGCTTTCGCGGCGAGACCATGCTGTTCTCCTGGCCATCGCGTGCGCGGCTGTCGGACTATATCTACGATCGCGAGAGCGCGATGTGGTCGCGCGATGCCTTCGAGAGCATGGTCGATCATCTCATCGCAGACCCGCAGGTCGGCAGGATCAACATCGTCGCCCATTCGATGGGCACCATGCTGACGGTGGAGGTGCTGCGCCAGCTTTATGACCGGCGCGGCCGGGCCGTGGTCGACAATCTCGGCGCGGTCGTGCTCGCCGCGCCCGATATCGATATGGATAATTTCGCGGCCTCGGTGCATCGCATTGGCCCGCTGACCGACAAGATCAGCGTCCTGGTCGCTGCGAACGATCGGGCTCTGGACGTCATGCGGCAACTCGCCGGCGGTGTCACGCGGGCGGGCACCGCTGACGCTGAGAGGTTGCGGGCAATGGGACTGCGCGTGATCGATGCCTCGCGGGTCGCGGTCGGCACCCTCAATCACGATCTTTTCCTCTCGCATGCCGGAGTGCGCCAGGAAATCCGCCGTGCCATCGACAAGGCGAGCGGGCCGGCTTACGCGGGCGCGCAGCCTCTCAACTAGGTCACATCGTTTGCATAGCCGCCATCTTCGCCCGGCCATTGCCGACTGCCGGTGAAGGCGGCAATCTTCCCCAAAACAATCACGAATATCCTGGGGAGGATAGAACAATGCGCCGTTCTCGTTCGTTGCTGCTCGCGCTCGCCTTGCTGTCCGGATTCGCCGCCGGCGCATCGGCGCAAAATTACCCTTCGCGTCCGGTGACGATGGTGGTGCCATTCCCGCCCGGCGGCAATACCGACCTGATGGCGCGGGCGCTGCAGACCGAATTGTCGAAAACCCTCAACCAGCCGGTCGTGATCAGCAACAAGGGAGGCGCCGCCGGCACACTCGGCATTCTCGATCTCGTGCGCGCGGAGCCGGACGGCTACACGATGGCGTTGTCGCCCAACAATCCGTTGACCGCGCAGCCGCACATGCAGCAGCTCCGCTACGGCATGGACACCTTCCGCTTTGTCTGCCTGACTTACTACTCGCCTTACGTGCTGATCGCCGGGCCACAGGCGCCGTTCAAGACCTTCGCCGAGTTCGTCAAATTCGCGAAAGCGAAACCGGAAAATCTGGTCTATGGCCATCCCGGCGTCGCCAGCCAGCCGCATCTGGGCATGCTGGCCGTGCTGAAGGCGATCGGCGCCGACGCGCTCGGCGTTCCGTTCCAGGGCACGGGGCCGCTGACGCATGGGCTGCTCAACGGCACCGTGATGGCGGTGACCGAGACACCGGCGGTCGCCAAGGCCAGCAATCTGCCGATCCTTGCCGCGCTGGCTGACGAGCGCGTCCCCGGCCTGCCGGACGTGCCGACCATGCGCGAGCTCGGCTTTCCGGCGCTGGGCTTCACAGCCGGCGGCCTGATCGTGCCGGCGAAAGCGCCGGACGAGGCGGTGAAGACGCTGGAGAAAGCCTGCGCGACCGCCGCCGCGGCGCCCGACTACAAGGCCATTGTCGAGCGTCTGGGTGCGTCGCCGCGCTATCTGCCCGGCGCGGAATTCCGCAAGATGTTCGATCAGGACTCGCGTGAGGCCGCGGAGGCGATCAAGCGGGCGGGCCTCGGCAACCGCTGATTGGCGTTGCTGCGCCAGATGGAAAGCGGTATTGGTTGCATCTGAAACCGTCTAGCGCAGCACACAAGAATTGCGTCGGCGGAGGAGGAAGCGATGGCCTCAGCCGGCGCCAGCGAACGCAAGACCATCTATCACTACGCGTATCGGAGATCGCACGATCAGGATGCGCGCACGCCCGTGCGGCATCCCGTCGTTGTTGTCGGTGCGGGCCCTGTCGGGCTGACCGCGGCGATCGATCTCGCGTTGCGCGGCGTGCCGGTGGTGCTGCTCGATGACGCCGACCGGATCGGCGAAGGCTCGCGCGGCATCTGCTACGCCAAGCGCACGCTGGAAATTCTCGACCGCCTCGGCGTGGGTGAGGGGCTGGTCAGGCAGGGCGTGACCTGGAAACTCGGCAAGGTCTTTCTCGGCGACGAACTCGTCTATTCCTTCGACCTCTTGCC
>JAESGM010000786.1_pt1 | contig 15009 bp, 15 predicted proteins | sample 9269721 | NCBI WGS metagenome assembly JAESGM01 (sample SAMN15720920, study PRJNA650825) | algae metagenome | isolation source: Komarekiella atlantica HA4396-MV6 and co-occurring heterotrophs from... | place: USA: Theobald House, Kauai, HI | collected 2009-07-29 | reverse complement strand
TCGCGATGGTTGAATGGATCAGGAGGAGGGTTCGAGCCGCACGGCCTGACCCGGTCGAAGGGAACTTCCGCCTTCGACCACGACCTTGTCGCCCGCGGCGAGCTTGGCGTCGACGTTCACGCGGTCGCCGTCGCGGGAAATGATGGCGGCGTCGACCCGCTCCACCTTGTTCTCAGCACCCACGCGCCAGACGAATGCCCCCTGCCGATCCCACTGGATGGCGAGGGCCGGCAGTACCGGCGCATCGGTGCCCGGCAAGCGGATGGAGATGGAGAACGTCGAGCCGGGGATCAGCTTGTAGTCGGGGTTGGGCACCTCGGCGCGCACGATGAGCGTGCGGGTCACCGGATCGATGCGCGTTCCGACCGCCTGGATCTTGCCCTGGTAGACCTCGCCGGAGCGGCTTACGAGGCTGGCGCGTACCGGCAAGTCGACCTTCATCGACGTTGCGACAGCTTCCGGCACGGTGAATTCGATCAGCAGAGTCGTGCGGTCGTCGATGGTGGCGATGGCCGAGCCGACCGCGAGGTAGTCGCCGACTTCGAGATTGGACAGGCCCATCATCCCTTTGAACGGCGCGCGGATGGTCATCCGGTCCAGATCCTCGCGGGCACGCCGCAAAGCCGCATCGGCCACCTTCAGGGCCGTTTCAGCCTGGGCGATGGCAACGCGGGTGACGGTGCCCTCGCGCAACTGCTTGTAGCGGTCGACCGTGTCGGCTGCTTCCTGACGCTGTGCCTGGGCGGTTTCCACTGCGATCCGCTCCGGCTCGTCATTGAGGCGCACCAGCGGCTGGTTGGCCTCGACGATCTGGCCGCCCTGGAAAAGCACTTCCTCGATGACGCCGGCCACGCGCGTGGTCAGGGTAACCTGCTGGCGCGCACGGGCCGATCCGACGGCGGCAATGCGCTCGTTCAGGCGCTCCATCTTCACGTCGGTCATGGTGACGATGGGAGGGGCATCGCCTCCTCGGGGTCGCCGCTGCGCCGAGGCGTCGTCAGCGGCAAAAATCCCAAGCAGCATGACGGCAGCTGCGGCGAGCGCGCAGCGTGCTGACAGTGCTTCCGCGTGCGGTTGCATGGAGGATCCCCTTGGCAATCGAGGTGGCGGCGAAGCGCCGGATGTCGAATGAGAGAACCGATCGGACGGTCAAATTCCGTCGGCGGGTGAGAGAGGGAGGGTCGAAGGCCTTATTCTGAAACGCAAAAAAAGGGCGGCTTTGGGGGCCGCCCTCGTCAAACATCTGTGGTGCCTTAGAGGCCGAAGTAGATCCCGAACCCCGGGCGACGGCGATAGTAGTACGGCGACCCATAGTACCGGTACGGACGATAGTAGCCGTACGGGCGATAGCCGTACGAGCGATAGCCGTAGTGCCGGTGCCTCCAGCCGCGACGCCAGCCACGCCGACGATGCACGTGCTCGATCGCTGACTTCGCTGCCGGTGTCGTGACGTCGGCTCGCGACGGTGCGGGGAGCGCGGACGCGACGGGAACGGTGGCATAGAAGAGCCCGGCGAGTGCGGAAGCGATGACGGCTGTTCTCAGACGCATCACATTCTCCTTTTGGCAAGTTTGCATCACTGCAACTCGCGCCGCCGCGATGAGTTCCGCGGTGACGCAGGTATTTAGATAGGAACGGCTTCGAGAATTTTCTGCTGTGGCGCGAATATCGTCAGTTAGCTGACGTAATGGCCGTTGGCGACTGCTTGCGCGCAGCTTTGCGGCGATCGCGCCACTCTTCGAACCGTTGCATGATGACAAACACGGATGGCACGAATGCAACGGTGAGCAGCGTCGAGCCGAGCATGCCGGTCAGAACCGCGATGCCGATCGACTTCTGCGCATTCGCGCCGGCACCGGACGCCAGCACCAGCGGCACCACGCCGAGAATGAATGCGAACGACGTCATAAGGATGGGCCGGAACCTGTTGCGCGCTGCCTCGACTGCGGCTTCGAGGATGTCCTTGCCCTCGCGGATGCGCAGCTCGCGTGCGAATTCGACGATCAGGATGGCGTTCTTGCTCGAAAGGGCGATGAGCAGGATGAGGCCGATCTGCGTGTAGAGATTGTTGCCGACCCCGAGTGCCAGCAGCGCCGCGGCGGTGCCGAGGAGCGCCAGAGGCACCGAGACGATGACCGTTACCGGAGCCAGCCAGCTTTCGTACTGACCGGCGAGCACCAGGTACACGAGCAGCAGGCTCAGTGCGTAGATAAGATAGATCTGACCGCCGACTTCCTTCTCCTGGTAGGACATCGCCGTCCATTCGAAGCCGGTGCCCGGCGGCAGCGTATCGTCGGCGATCTGCTCCAGCAGGTTCATGCCCTCGCCGGAGGAAAAGCCCATCGCCGTGGACGTCACCACCGTGGCGGACGGGTAGAGATTATACAGGCTGATCACGGACGGCCCGGTGACAGTCTTGATCGTGGCTATGGTGCCGAGCGGGACCATGTCGCCGTTTTCGTTGCGCACCTGCAAGTATTGCAGGCTTTCGGGATTGATGCGCGCGGCGGCGTCCGCCTGCACGTAGATCTGGAACACGCGCCCGAACTTGTTGAACTGGCCGACGTAGCTCGAGCCGATATACGAGGACAGGGCATCAAGCGCCGTGCCGAGCGGCACGCCCAGGGTTTCGGCCTTTACGCGGTCGATGTCGATGTTTATCTGCGGCGCATCGGCGAGAAAGACGTTGGTCGCCGTCTGAATCATGGACTGATCGCGCGCGCGGTCGGCGATGGCCTGCGCCAGCTTCTGCAGCTTGGCGTAGTCGAACGTTCCATCGCGCAGCTCGACCTTCATGGTGGCACCGGCGACGTTGCCGATGCCCTGAATGGCGGGCGGGGGAATGACCAGGGCGGTGCCGTCAGGGATATCGGCGACGCGCGCGGACAGCCCCTTGTACAACCCGAGCAGGTCTTCGCCCTTGCCGCGCTCCTCCCAGTCCTTGAGGATTACGTAGGCGACGCCGGCATTGGAGAGGCTGGCGCTGTCGTTGAGGGCGGCGATACCGGCAATGGCGACGACCTTGTCGACACCAGGCTGCTGCTTGACCTTCTCGGTAATCCCGTCGAGCGCCTTCGTCGTCCGCTCCAGCGAGGCGCCCTCGGGGAGCTGGACGACGACGAGGAAGTATCCCTGGTCCTCGATCGGCAGGAATCCGGTCGGCACGCGGCTCAGCGCGTAGACCGCAAGCGCTACCAGCCCGGCGACGATGAGAGTCATCAGCCCGCTGTGCCTGACCATGCGGGCGATGATGCCGGTATAGCCGCGCTCGGCGGCGTTGTAGACGTAGTTGAAGCCGCGGAAGAGAAAGTTGCGCTCTTCGGGCGGCGTGACGGGACGCAGCCACAGCGCGCACTGCGTCGGCTTCAGCGTCAGGGCGTTGATCGCGGAGATCAGCGCCGTCGCCGCGATGACGAGGGCGAACTGGCGATACATCTGGCCGGACAGGCCGGGCAGGAAGGCGGCCGGCACGAACACGGCCATCAGCACCAGCGTGATGCCGAGGATCGGGCCCATGAGCTCGTCCATGGCCTTGATCGCCGCGTCGTGCGGTGTCAGGCCATGCTCGATGTGCTTGGCAGCGCCTTCGACGACGATGATGGCGTCGTCGACCACGATGCCGATGGCGAGGATGATCGCGAACAGCGTCGACAGGTTCACCGTGAAGCCGAGCAGGGCCATGGCGGCAAAGGCGCCGATGATGGTCACCGGGACAGTGGTTGCCGGCACCAGCGTGGCGCGCCAGTCCTGCAGGAATACCAGGATGACGATGAGGACCAGTACCGCCGCTTCGATCAGCGTCTTGTAGACGTCATGCACGGCCGAGGAGACGAACTTCGTCGTGTCGAAGGGGATGTTCCACTCCATCCCCTCGGGGAACGCCTTGGCGAGCACGTCCATGCGCTCGCCGACGCGCTGGGCCACGTCGAGCGCGTTGGCGTCCGGCAGCAGGTAGATGGCGACGCCGGCCGACGGCTTGCCGTCGAGCTTGAAGGTCTGGCTGTACTGCTGCGCACCGAGCTCGACGGAGGCGACGTCCTTCAGGCGGGTGACGCGGCCGCCTTTGTCCGTCTTGACGATGATGTTCTCGAATTCCGAGACGTCATCGAGCTTGCCGTGTACGTTGATCGAGTACTGGAAGCTTTGCCCTTGAGGGACCGGCGGCAGGCCGACCTGTCCGGCGCTGGTCGAGCGGCTCTGCAGATTGACCGCGTCGATCACGTCCTGCGGCACGAGCCCGCGCGCTTGTAATTTCTGCGGATCGAGCCAGATGCGGATCGCGTACTGACCGGCGCCGAACACGGCGACGCTGCCGACGCCTTTGAGGCGCGCGAGCTCGTCCACGAGGTTGATCGTGGCGTAGTTGGACAGGAACAGGCTGTCGTAACGCCCGTCGGGGGAGTTCAACGCCACGATCTCGAGGATCGAGGTCGAGCGCTTGTTCGTTTGCACGCCCTGCCGCTGCACGCTCTCGGGCAGTGACGCCAGGGCGCTCGAAACGCGGTTCTCGACGAGGATCTGCGCCTTGTCGGCGTCGGTGCCGATCGCGAAGGTCACGGTCAGTGTGTATTGCCCGTCGCTGGTCGACAGCGACGACATATAGATCATGCCCTCGACGCCGTTGACGCGCTGCTCGATCGGCAGGGCAACTTCGCGCACGACCGTCGCGGCGCTGGCGCCGGGGTAGCGCGCAGTGACCTGCACGGTGGGCGGCACGACGTCCGGGTATTGCGAGACCGGCAGGTTCCACAGCGACACGAGGCCAAGGATCACGATGAGCATCGCGATGACGTTGGCGAGGACCGGCCGCTCTATGAAGAACTTGGCGATCATGGGTTCTTCTTTTTCGGCGGCGGCTCGGGCGTGGCTTGCTGCGTCTCTGGCCCGCTCTTCGTCGGTGCGGCTGGCTCGCCGTCGCCCGCCTTCTCGGGCTTCTTCATCGGCGCCGGCTGCAACTCAGGCGGGGGCATATCTGCCGGGCTAGGTACGACCGTGTTGCCCGGGAGGGCGCGCATCAGCCCGCCGACGATCACGCGCTCGTCGCCGTTGAGACCCTCGAGGATAATCCGGTGGGAGCCATCGATGAGCTCGCCGATTTGCACCTGCCGCTGTTCGACCACATCGCCCTCACCGACGATGAGCACGTACCGGCCGAGCTGATTGTTTCCGAGCGCCACGTCAGGAACCAGAATTGACGGAACGTCGAGCTGCTTGGGGATGCGCACGCGCACGAAGAGGCCGGGCAGCAGGGTCGCGTTCTTGTTTTGCAGGATGGCGCGTCCGGCGAGCGTGCCGGTGCTGCTGTCGATCTGCGGCGCCACGTAGTTCAGGGTGCCCGAGTGCGGGTAGCCCGTCTCGGTCTGCAGTCCGACGTCGACCGGGATGGGGCCGAGCTCCTTGAGTGTCACGCCGGCTTCGCGCAGGCGCTCGCGCACCGACAGGACCTGCTGCTCGTCGATGTTGAAATTCACATAGATCGGATCGAGCTGCACGATCGTCGCCAGCTTGGTCGGCTCGCCGGCACCCACCATGGCGCCAGGATCGACGAGGCGCGCCGAAACCGTTCCGTCGAAGGGCGCCACGATCGTCGTGTAATCGAGGTTGCGCTTCGCCTGCTCGACCTGCCCTTTGGCCTGCAGAAGCGCCGCAGCGGTGGAGTCGCGCTTGGCGCGGGATTCGTCGACCTGGGCGACGGAGACAGCAGCCGTTTTTACGAGATCCTGCTTGCGCTTGAGATCGGCTTCCGCCTGCACGAGCAACGCTTCCTGCTGCGCCTGCGTCGCCTCGGCGATCTGGATCTGAATTTTGTAGTCTTCCGGGTCGATCTGAAAAAGCAGGTCGCCTTTTTTGACGTTGGCGCCGTCCTCGTACCCGACCTTCTGCAGGAAGCCCTGCACGCGCGCGACCAGATCCACCTTATTGAACGGCGCGGTGGTGCCCGTGACCTCCATGTAGAGGGTGACGTTGCGCTTGGTCGGCGTAACGAAGGTCACTTCGGCGGGTGGAGGCCGCTGATACGTGTTCTGCTGCCCGCAGGCGGCGAGCGCTAGACTGAGGACAATCATCGTCCCGTAGGACAGAGCCGATCGTTGGGGCCACATGGTCGGAGCGTTGCATCCCATGGCTGCGCTGCGGGCATTTGCACAGAAGTTAGCAAATGCTCCGCTAAGTTTTCACTAGGGGGGCGGAGTTGCTGACACTTATCGGCGGCGCTCAGCTCGCGGGAGCGACCCTAAGGTTGTGCATATTTCCGCCGAATCCGGCCATTGGGGGTGGCGTGCGCCGGCGGTATCTGCGTTGCTGCGGACGGCCTGGACTCTTGCCTCACATCGGGTTTAAGAGCCTTTCTTCAGTCCGCCTGTGAGCCGCAAGTCCGGCAATCTAGGCAATCGCGCCGACGTCCTTGCGGACCAGGCCTAAGGACGCCCGACGGGGGATCGCGCGGGCTTTCCGACCGCGAGCGGAAACAGATCGTTAGGGGCAATCGATGGCTAGCGCGCTAAGCGTCCTGAGGCCCGCATGGCGGGATACCGTCGAGACGGCAGCCGACTACGAAAGATGGGCGACGCTCGCCTGGACCGATACCGCGCTGCGCTACCGGCGCACCGTCATCGGGCCCTGGTGGGTGACCCTGAGCTCCGGCGTGTTCATCGCCACGGTGGGGCTGGTCTGGGGCGGGATATTCGGAACTCCGCTGACCGACTACATGCCCTACTTTGCCGCCGGCTACGTCGTGTGGACGCTGATCTCGGCAACCGTCACGGAAGGTTGCAGCATTTTCATTACGTCGGGCGGACTGATCAAATCGACGGTGACGCCGCTGCTCATTCACGTCTGGCGGATGATTGGGCGCAACCTGATCGTCCTGGGGCACAACCTGATTATCATCGTGCTGCTGTGGCTTGTTTTCCGCTGGTCGATCGGCTGGTCCATTTTTCTCGCCATTCCGGGGATGGCGCTGCTGATAGCGGCTCTAGCCGGTGCGGTGCTGACGTTCGGCGTGCTGTGCACACGCTTCCGGGACATCCAGCAGATCATCGGCTCGTTTCTGCAGCTGATGTTCCTGCTCACGCCAATCATGTGGAATGCCGATTTGCTGGCCGGAAAGCGGGCGGCGATCCTGGTCGACTACAACCCGCTTCACCTGTTGATCGAGGTCGTGCGCGGTCCGATACTGGGTAATCCGCCGTCGTTGTCGATCTGGATCGGAGCGGCGCTGAGCGCGGCGATTGCCCTCGGGTTGGGTCTGCTGATGTACGGGAAATTCCGTCACCGCATTGCTTATTGGCTGTAGGCGAGAGGTTGCCGAGCATGTCCGCACTTCCGTTCCTGCGCTTGAAAAACGTCGATATCGACTTTCCCATCTACCAGGGAGCCGACCGGCTTTTTCGCAAGGCTGTGATGCAGTCGGCGGTCGGGGGATTGCTCGGCCAGTCGGGTAGCGATGGCAGGATCGTCGTACGGGCGCTCAGCGACGTGAACATCGAGGTGCGCAGCGGCGATCGCCTCGCACTGCTCGGCCACAACGGCGCGGGCAAGACGACACTGCTCCGCTGCATGGCGGGCATCTATCACCCCACCGCGGGCACACTCAGCCATTCGGGCAGCCGCGTTCCGCTTTTCGACATCGGCTTGGGTTTCGATCCCGAGGCCAACGGCTACGAGAACATCGTACTCCGCGGCCTGCTCATGGGCCTCAAGCGCGCCGAGATCGAGCGCAAGGTCGACGATGTGGCGAACTTCAGTGGGCTCGGTGGCTTCCTCAACCTTCCGGTGCGCACCTACTCCAGCGGCATGGCGCTGCGGCTGCTGTTCTCGATCGCCACTAGCGTCGATCCCGACATCCTGCTCATGGACGAGTGGATTGCCACCGGCGACAAGGCATTCATCGACCGCGCCGACAAGCGTCTGCGCGAGCTCGTCGATCGCTCGCACATTTTGGTGCTCGCTTCGCACAATCTCAGTCTGCTCGAGAGCTGCTGCAATCGCGCCATCCTGATGAAGGGCGGCAAGGTGGTCTTCGACGGCAGCGTCCGCGAGGGCATTGCGCGCTATCACGAGATCAGCAGCAACGCCCCCGCCAAGGTCGACCCCGCCGCTTAACTCAGCGCCGGGTAGTCTATGTATCCCTTCTCTTCGCCAGCATAGAAGGTTGCGGGATCGGCCGACGCCAGTGGTGCCCCGGATTTCAGGCGCTCGACGAGATCGGGATTGGAGATGAACGGGCGGCCGAAGCAGATGAGGTCGGCGAGGTTTTGCTCGCGCGCTTCGATGGCGAGTTCGAGCGTGTAATTGTTGTTGGCCATGTAGAGCCCGTTGAACGCGCGGTGCAGGACCTGCAGATCGAAGCCCCAGTCCGGATTGCGCTCCTTCTGCGTGTCGCCCTCGATAACGTGCAGGTAGGCGAGCTTGAACGGATTGAGCTGCTCGACCAGCGACAGATACAGCGGCTCGGGATTGGAATCGCCGATATCGGCGAACCGCGTGGTGGGAGCGATGCGGATACCGACGCGGTCGCCGCCCCACACTTTCGTCACCGCTTCGACGACTTCGACGACGATACGGGTTCGGTTTTCGATGGAGCCGCCGTAGCGGTCCGTGCGCTTGTTCGTCTTGTCGGAGAGGAACTGCTGCAGCAGGTAGCCGTTGGCCGCGTGGATCTCGACGCCGTCGAAGCCCGCATCCTTGGCATTCTGGGCGGCGCGCGCGTAATCGGCGATAATGCCGGGAATTTCCTCCGTCTCGAGTGCCCGCGGTGTCACCAGAGGCTTGAAGCCATCGTAGGTGTAAGCCTGCTGGTTTTCCGCCCGCACGGCACTGGGAGCCACCGGCAATTCGCCGTTGGGCTGAATGTCGGGGTGCGAGACGCGGCCCACGTGCCAAAGCTGCAGGAAGATGCGGCCGCCTTTGTCATGCACGGCCTTGGTCGTCAGCTTCCAGCCCTCGACCTGATCCTTCGACCAGATGCCGGGTGTGCGGATGTAGCCCTTGCCCTGCGCGGAGATGTTGGTCGCTTCCGAAACGATCAGCCCGGCCGAGGCGCGCTGCGCATAGTAGGTGGCTTGAAGCTCGCCCGGCACCCCCGCGTCATCCGCGCGCGAGCGCGTGAGCGGCGCCATGACGATGCGATTGGCCAGCTTATAGGGGCCGAGTTGCACCGGGTCGAAAAGATCGGTCTTCGCGGCCAGGGCGGCGGCGCTCGATTGCGGCATGGGGGAAGGCTCCTTTGGATGGAAGTCTAGCCATCTAGGAGCGGCACACCGCTCCCGCAACCCACGCCAGCCGATCGGCCCTTTAGGAACGGTAAAACAAAGAGGCCGCCCTGGGGGCGGCCTCCGTGAGACTTCGGCGGCGGGTTGCGGCGGTTGTGGCGCCGCGCCGCTGATGCTTCAGGCACAATGCGGAGGTAAATCCCGTGTGCACCCGAGCGACCGCGACATCGCCGTCCTCAAGATCCCACTCGACATCGGATCACCTCCTTCCGTTGTTGCTGACTGATCTCAGGCTGCCACGATTTTCTCGGCCTGCAAAGTTAAGAATAGGACAGGTGGGGCGGCGCGTTTTCCCGGCGCGCGGCTGGGCTGCTGCCGGGGGATGGATCTGCAAGCTGGCGTCGAGACACGTGCCGCATCCGGTGCTGTGCAATTGCTATCGTGCTGCCGGTGCTGGCGCGGTAACGGCGCGCGCTGCTATGATGCCTCGGCTACGGCACACATTTCGGCGGCGGGGGACGATATGATTCTCGGATTGTCGATTGCAGCCTTCACGTTTTTGCATGTGATTATCAGCCTGGTCGGAATTGCTTCCGGCCTGATCGCGCTCTGGGCCATGCTACGTGGCCGGGCGCCGGACTGGATCACTCATGTGTTTCTGGTGACGACGGCGCTGACTACGCTTACGGGCTTCCTCTTTCCGATCACGGCATTCACGCCGGCACTCGGTGTCGGACTAATCTCGATTGCGCTGCTGATCGTTGCTTTTGCCGCGCTCTACATATTCCACTTGGCCGGACCGTGGCGGTGGATTTACGTCGTGACGGCGACGGCGGCGCTCTATCTGAATTGCTTCGTGCTCGTCGTGCAGATTTTCCAGAAGGTGCCGTTCTTCTCCGGACTTGCGCCAACGCAGACCGAGTTGCCGTTCTTGATAGCGCAGGTCGTTCTGCTCGCCGACTTTATCTGGCTGGGCTATCAGGCCGTGCGGCGGTTCAATCCACCGGGAGCGGGCGCGCCTGCCTTGGCATAGAAAAACGCCGGAAACACCGATGTTTCCGGCGTCCTTCCGCTGAGGCTTGCTACGCGCGGGCGAGAGAGCCGGCGATCGCTTCCGAGATGTAGCCGAGCACGTTACCGAGAACGAGCGACAGCGCCACCAGCACCGCCGGGTTCTCAAGCGAAGGCAGCACGAGGTTGCCCGTCGTGTTGGTCAGCAACGCGAACGCCACGGTGGCGGCGTAGCCGTACACCTGCGCCGGGATGGCCGAGAACAGCGGGATCTTCGCGCCGAGGATCATCAGCGCGACGCCGATCGCCACACAGATGCCTGCCCACATCGGCAGCCCCAGCGTTTCCGCCATACCCGTGGACGTGACGGCGTAGAGCGTCAGCGCGCCCCAGAGCACACCCCACAGATTGGCGAGCGTGCTTTGCTGCAAGCCGTGAGCCTTGCCGCCGCAGTGATAGAAGCTGGCCCAACCGACGAAGGCGGCCCAGATCTGCAAACCGAAGCCGAATGGAGAAAGTAGCGCGTACGTCGCGATGCCACCGAGTATGCCGATGACCACAGCAAGAGCAGTAATGAGATCCATGGAAATTCTCCCCTAGTTTGGCGGTCGCTGGCGTCCAACAGCTTCTTTCCGACCGCGGGAGCAGATTAGGGGAAAACCGCGTGGCTATTCCGCAACGATGAAAGAGAAACGCACAAGATTCCGGCATGTGACGCCTTGAAAGGCAGCGTTGTTCACCTATCGCCAGGCTCACCAGAGCCGGACAGCAACGAAGGCCGCCAGCACGGCGAAGATTGCGAGGTCTGAGGCGAGCGCAAATCCCTCCTTCGCCGTGCGGGCTCCCCGGTACATGTGCCCGAGCCCGGCCAGCCCGTAATAAAGGCCGCCGACAAACGCGGCGGGGACGACCCAATCGGGAAGGAGGAGGGTGGCGAGGCCGAGCGTCCCCATGGCGAGGTTGCCGAAACCGACCTCGCGCACGACGGGCAGCACATCCCGCCCCTCGATGCCGAAGATGCCAGAGGCGGTGAAGTCCGGGGTCAGGGTCTGCATGACGCCGGCCGCAAACAGACGGACGCCGACGCCCCAGAAGACGAACCACTTGCCGATCAGCCACCAGAGATCCGGATCGGAACTCAACGCAGCCTCAGTCCCGACCGAGAAGATCGGAAACACGAGGAGCAGCAATACGACCGTGGTCTGGTAAGCCATCGAGCCTCTCCCCGTGCGCGCCGGCTCCCCGTGGGATGCCAAGGGCGCCACGCGTCAGCGGCTGATGCGGCTGATCTTGGTGCCCTCGAGCGTCAGGTTATACATCAGCCCCTTCGGATCCAGGATGAAGCCGACGACCGGGCTGGTGATCTTGTTGGTGTCGATCGATCCGCCGATGCCAACAGTGATGACAGCGACCGACGCATCGGCGCCGATCTTCCAGCCAGCCGTGCGACGGAACTGGTCCAGCGCCTCGGGGGTCATGAACATGATGATGACCGACCGTTCCTGCACGCCGAGCTGGAAGCCGAACGAGGCAGAGACGGTATTGTAGTAATCGACGGTGCGGCCGCGGATGCGCAGCGCACCTTCGCCGTACTCGCCACCGACGCCGAAGCCGGCCTTAACGACCGATGGGAACACCAGGATGCCGTAGGCCTTGCTCGCCAGCTCCTGCGCACCGCCCACGTTGTAAAAGAAGCGGTCGAGCGTGGCGTCGACCCCAACGTCGATTTCATGAGCGGAGGCGGCGCGGGCGTTTGGTGCGGTGAAGATGGCGAGGCCGAGCGCGCAGATGGCCGCCAGCAGCAAATTCCGGGACATCGTTGTTTTCCCTCAGTTTCTTCTCTTTGCCCTATTTGGCCGGTCTTTGCGGCCAAAATGGGCTTTTGTGGATTTGAACATGAGCACAAATTGCGAGGCGAGGCCTTCAGGCGATTGCTGTCCGGTCAGCCGTTACTCCGGCGCGCACTTTGGCCAGCGAAGCCAGGTGCAATAGGATCGACAAGGGCACCGCGAACGTCGGCACCAGAACGAGGCCAAACTCGGTGATGAGTTGATTCGGGTTGCCGAAGGCGGCGACCTGCAGCGGGGAAGGCGACGATATAAAGCCGGTTGCAACGGCCACCAGCAGATCGGCAATGCCGAAGGCATTCCAGCCGATGACGAGCGTGGGCGGGGGGATTGAATCGCGGCGATACATGATCGCGATGCTCAGGGCGGCAGCGCCCACAGCGATGTCGCCGAGGCCGGCCGGAAGCGCGAAGACGCCGGGCAGGTCGCCAGCAGCCATGAGAATGAGGAAGATAACCCCTACTGCGCGGTAGGTTTGAATACCTATGAGCCAGCCTTGCGGTACGGCATGCAGGACGTCGCGCAACAGCGGCACGTAGCGGTACAGCATGAAGCCGACAACAATCGGCAAAAGGATTCCGTACTGAATGCGTGGCCAGCTGAGTGCCTCGGCAGCGTAGATCCCCTGCCAGCCAAGTGACACTGAGACGGCCAGCCATCCGGTGAGCAGCGCCGCGACCAGCAGAACGCCGCGGCGGCCACGATGGGGCTCCCAACCCGCCGCAGCGAGCGCGGCGCGAACGGCATAAATCGCGACGCCGGTGATCAGTAGGCACGCGGTCAGCGTGTACAGCGTAGCAAAGTCAGCAATTGACATGACGCGATACTCCCAATGGATACGCAATGAATAGTCACTATAATAAAACAAGTAGATTGACAATAGATAGAGTGCCGGCGACAGTGTTTGGAATGGCGAAAAGTTACGATCTCGATTGCCCGGTCGCGTTGACGCTGGACGTCATCGGCGAACGATGGACATTGCTTATTCTCCGTGACCTGTTTCGGCTCGGTCCACGTCGCTTTTCCGATCTGCAGGGCGCATTTCCCGGACTAGCCCCGAATACCCTGTCGGATCGTCTGAAGACGCTGGAAAAACACGGAGTGATAGAGGGGCGCCTTTACGAACGACACCCGCCGCGACTGGAATACGTGCTGACGACGAGGGGCAAAGCGCTCGGTCCCGTGCTGAAGTCTTTGCACGACTGGGGCGAGCGATTTGGCTGAGCCTATTGGGCGACGCAGGGGTAGCCGCTATCGCGCAGGGACTGGCAAAGCGATTGCGCCCGCGATGCATCGGTGAAGGGACCGAGACGCAGGCGGTAGATGGTCATATCGGCGAATGGCGTCACAGCGATCTGCGGACGGCGCGGTCCGATTTCGTAGCCGCGCTGCGAGGTGAGCCGCACCGCCAGTGCGACGATTTCATTACGTGACCGCGCCTCGCCGACGAAAAGACTGGTTCCGGATGCGGAGGGCTGTGCGTCTGCTTGTGGCTCTACGGCCACCTCGGTGATGAAGGCTGTCAGCGGCGCGGCAGGCGCTACGGGCGTCGTTTTAGCGACAGCTGCGGTTACCGCCGGCGGTGACTGTGCGGTGGGCGCGCTCGGTTTCGCGGCGGGCGGTGGCGCATTCTCCGAGGCAGGCAGTGGCGGTAAGGTCGAAACCGTGACCTGCTCGCTGGTCCACGCCGGACTCGCAGCGAACTCCATATTCTGCGTCCGCGAAACAACCGCCGGCGGTGCGGCAGCTGCGGATGTAATCGAGGCGGTGGTCGCGGGCTTGACGGGAGCGGCGGTGGTCCGGTCACCCGGCGCGACGACGACGCGTTCGTCGGCGGAAATTCCAGCCTCGGCATATGCCGCGTGCAGGTTCTCGATGGCCTCCGAGCGTTCCGCATCCGTCAGCCCGTCGTGTTCGAGGGCGCGGCTCAGATCGGTTATGGCTTGGGGAGCCTGTCCCAGTTTCCGCTGCGCGAGACCGCGGACGAAATATGCCCGGGCGAGCTGGGCCGCCGGCAGCCTCGCGCGCATCGCCGCGTTGATGCCGCCTACCGCCTGCTGCAATTCACCCGCTTGATAGCGCGCCACGGCTTTGTCGAGGACCTCCGTGGCGATGTCATCGGCCGCCGAAGGCTCGGGTGCCGTCAAAAGGATCAGCACTGCGCTGAGCGAAATGAGCAGGGCGCGGCGCACGGGCGCCTCCGAATCGGTCAGGTGTCTCGTCTGCGATCAGCCTGTCTGGGCCCATCGCCGCCCGGAATATCGACCGATTCGGCTTGCTGGCTGTGTCGGCGGCCGGCTCAGCCTGTGGAGTAGACGCGCTATTCGCCGGCAGCCCTGCGCGCCGACAGCATCTCCAGCGTGCGGCCGAGACCGGCCAGCAAGCTGCCCAGGCCGAACAGCAAAATGACGATGATCTCCAGGTAGCCCTCGACCTGCTCCTTCTCGAGCATGTAGTCGGAGATGTCGGCGTCGGACACCCGGTATTTGTTGAAAACATCGTCGCGCCGCGCTTCTGTCGCCGCGATCGCATCGGCCGGCGCCTGCATCTGTTGCAGCAGGGCGACTTGGTTGGCGAAGCCCTCGCGCAGTATGACCTGTGCGTTCTGCTGGGCCGTGAACGCGGCGAGCCGCCATTCTATCTGCCGCTTCATCGGCTCGAGGTAGAACAGCTGCATGGCCGTCGAGCCAAGCAGCAGGACGATGCCGAACAGCTCGCCGAACTGGTGAATCTTCAGACGCATCGCCTCGCCCCCCTGTGCCCGCGGCCAACCTATCCATTTGCCGGGCGGCCGTTAAGAGCGCTCGTGCGCCTGCCAATCGACGCATGGTCTTTCGCGCGCGGAGCCAATGGCTTATGGGGGACGCGCAGGATACCGGGGGCGCTGGCGCAAATGATCCGTCTCGACAACATCGGCAAGCAGAACGGTCACCAGATCG
>JAESGM010000785.1_pt1 | contig 15042 bp, 11 predicted proteins | sample 9269721 | NCBI WGS metagenome assembly JAESGM01 (sample SAMN15720920, study PRJNA650825) | algae metagenome | isolation source: Komarekiella atlantica HA4396-MV6 and co-occurring heterotrophs from... | place: USA: Theobald House, Kauai, HI | collected 2009-07-29 | reverse complement strand
TGTCGGCGAAGAGGACGACGTCGCGCTCCCCTCCCCCCGCGGAGCGAAGCGGAGCGGCGGGGAGGGGTCGGGGGTGGGGGGCCTCTTTCTCATGCGAATCCCCCCACCCCGACGCCTTCGGCGTCGACCCTCCCCGCCGCTCGTATGCACTCGCGGGGGGAGGGTAAGAATCATCAAACACATCGCTCCGCCACTTCGGCAAGGAGCGCCGCGCCGTAAATCCTGCCATCGCCTCTGACAGTTTCGCCGCGCCCGGCAGCCTGTCGCGCAGATTGAGCAGCCACGGGACCTTCGCCGCGTAGGGCGCGTAGCGCGGAAGATAGCCCACCAGCCGCTGATGCAGCGACAATCCGAGTGTCCTTGCCCGCGCCGCCAGCACCTCGATTTTCATGCGCGCCATGTCGACGCCGGTCGGGCATTCGCGCCGGCAGGCCTTGCAGGACACACACAGCTTCAGCGTCTCCGCCATGTCGTCCGACGTCAGCGCATCCGGACCAAGCTGTCCGGTCACCGCAAGCCGCAGCGTGTTGGCGCGCCCGCGCGTCACGTCCTTCTCGTCGCGCGTCACGCGATAGCTCGGACACATCACGCCGCCCTGCATCTTGCGGCAGGCGCCGTTGTTGTTGCACATCTCGATCGCGCCCTGAAAGCCGCCGCCGGCGCCCGGCCAGGCCGACCAGTCGAGTTCGGTTTTCAGGTCGAGCCCGCGATAGCCGGGTGCAAACCGGAAATTTTCGCGGTCGTCGAATTTCGGCGCATGCACGATCTTGCCGGGATTGAACAACCCCTTCGGATCGAAGCGATGCTTTACCTCCTCGAACGCCCGCACCAGCCGGTCGCCGAACATGAAGGCATGGAACTCCGAGCGCACAATGCCGTCGCCGTGCTCGCCGGAATGCGAACCCTTGTAGGCGCGCACCAGCGCGAACGCCTCCTCGGCGATGGCACGCATCGCCTTCACATCTTTTTCCTGCCGCAGGTTCAGCACCGGCCGCACATGCAAACAGCCGACACTTGCATGCGCGTACCAGGTGCCGCGCGTGCCGTTCTTCTCGAACACCTGCGTCAGCTTGCCGGTGTATTCGGCGAGATGCTCCAGCGGCACGGCGCAATCCTCGACGAAGGAGACGGGCTTCCCCTCCTCCTTCATCGACATCATGATGTTGAGGCCGGAGGTGCGCACATCCGTGATCGCCGCCTGCAAATTCGGATCGAGCACATCGACCACGCCGCCCCATTTCGCGCCGCTCTTGTCCCAGCCGAAGCCGAGATCGCCCATCGTCTCGTGCAATTGCTTCAAGCGGCGGAGATTCTCGTCCTGGTCGTCCTCGCCGAATTCGACCAGAAGCACGGCGGCCGGCGTGCCGCGCACGAACTGCTCCAGCGTCGGCCGGAAGATGGCGATCTCACGCGCCAGCTCGATCATGGTGCGATCGACCAGTTCGATCGCGATCGGCTTGAGCTTGACCAGATGCTGCGCGGCATCCATCGCCTCGTAGAACTTTCCGAAATGGCAGGCGCCCACTGCGCGCCGTCCCAGCAGAGGCGACAGCTTCAGCTCGATCTTCTGCGTGAAGCCGAGCGTGCCTTCCGACCCGATCAGGACATGCGCGAGGTTGAAATTGTTGTTGCCGGGCACCAGTGCGTCGAGGTTATAGCCGCCCACGCGCCGCTGTACTTTGGGAAAGCGCGTCTCGATTTCTTGCGCTTCGCGCGCACCAATCTTCAAGAGGTCGCCGGCAATCGCGCGCAGCGATGACGACACGGGAATGTCGGACAGATCGGCATTCACCCGTCCGAAATGCGCGACCTCGCCATTCGCCAGCAGCGCGTCCATCGACAGCACATTCTCGCGCGTATTGCCGTAGCGCAGCGAGCGCGCGCCGCAGGAATTGTTGCCGGTCATGCCGCCGAGCGTGGCGCGCGAGGACGTCGAGATATCGACGGGGAACCACAGGCCATGCGGCTTCAACGCGCGGTTGAGATCGTCCAGCACGATGCCCGGCTCGACCGTGCAGCGGCGGCCCTCGACATCCAGTTCGACAATGCGGTTGAGATATTTCGAGCAGTCGACGGCAAGCGAATGATTGACCGTCTGCCCACATTGCGAGGTGCCGCCCCCGCGCGGCAGCACGCTCGCGCCCTCATCCCGCGCAATCGCTATCGCCCGATTGGCTTCGTCTATTGTGCGCGGCACAACCACGCCGACCGGCATGATCTGGTAGTGGGACGCGTCCGTGGCATAGCGCCCACGGGTGAAGGTGTCGAACCGCACCTCGCCGACGCCTTCCGATTTCAGGCGTCTTTCCAGCCCCGGCATCAAGCGTTCACTCAAAGGTTTCCTCCCGGGCGGGGCCGGACTGCCGTTTAGGTCTTGACCAATATGTCGCATCCGGTGTTCATCCCGGCAAGTTTTCGACCCCTTCAAACGAGCCGGCGGACCAAAAGCCGCGCCCCAAGGAGCTTCCTGAAATGGCCCAGAATTCCTCGCGCGTTGCCGGGCGTCACTTCCTGCAGATCCCCGGACCCTCGCCGGTGCCGGACCGCATCCTGCGCGCCATGGACCGCCCGGTGATCGACCACCGCGGCCCGGAATTCGCCAAGCTCGCCAAGCGGGCGCTGGAAGGCATCAAGACCATCTTCAAGACCACCAACCCGGTCATCATCTACACCGCGACCGGCACCGGCGCCTGGGAAGCCGCCCTCGCCAACACGCTCTCGGCGGGCGACCGCGTGCTCATGGTGGAGACCGGCCAGTTCGGCACGCTGTGGAAGAAGATGGCCGAGCGCCTCGGCCTGAAGCCGGAATTCATCGCCACCGACTGGCGCATCGGCGCCGACCCGAAGGTGATCGAGGCGAAGCTGCGCGAAGACAAGAACAAGGAGATCAAGGCGGTCTGCGTCCTGCACAACGAGACCTCGACCGGCTGCCTCTCGCCCATCGCCGAGATCCGCAAGGCCATCGATGCCGCCGGCCATCCAGCTCTGTTCATGGTCGACACGATTTCGTCGCTCGCCTCGGCCGACTATCGCCATGACGAATGGGGCGTGGATGTCTCGGTCGGCGGCGCGCAGAAGGGCCTGATGCTGCCGCCCGGCATGTCGTTCAACGCGGTCAGCGACAAGGCCATCGCCGCCAGCAAGACCTCGAACCTGCCGAAGTCCTTCTTCGCCTGGGACGACATGCTGGCGATGAACAAGGTCGGCTTTTTCCCCTACACCCCGGCGACGCAAATGCTGTGGGGTCTCGTCGAAGGCATCGACATGCTGCACGAGGAAGGCCTCGACAACGTGTTCGCGCGCCACGACCGTCTCGCCGAGGCAACCCGCCGCGCGGTGAAGCACTGGGGCCTTGAGAACATGTGCAAGGACCCGAAATACTACTCGCCGACCATCACCGCGATCCTGATGCCGGAAGGCCATGACGGCGACGCGTTCCGCTCGCTCGCGCTCGATCACTTCGACATCGCCTATGGCGCCAGCTTCGGCCCCTATGCGGGCAAGTATTTCCGCATCGGCCATCTCGGCGACACCAATGACGGCACCATCATCGGCGCGCTGGCGATCACCGAAATGGCGCTGTCGCTCGCGGGCGTGCCGCACAAGAAGGGCGGCGTGCAGGCGGCGATGGACTATCTGATCTCCGCGCATGCCGGCCCGAAGCGCCAGGCGGCGGAATAGCGCAACACGCTTTTTTCTGCGGAAACGGCCGGGGCGATGCCCCGGCCGCTTTTCTTGTCCAAATGCGGGCGCGGGTCACTGCGTCGGAATCTTCGCAGCCTTGGCCAGATCCACCATCGCGTTGACGTCGTCCTTGAAGAACTTGGCGAACTCCGCCTGCGAGCCGGGCATCGGCTCCACGCCAAGCTGCTTGAAGCGCGCCTGCACCTCCGGCGACTGGATCGCCTTGGCGATTTCCTGATGCAGTTTCGCGACGATGGCCGGCGGCGTCTTCGCCGGCAGGAACACGCCGGTATAGAAGGTGTAGATCGCGGCGGCCGGCAGGCCGGCCTCGATCGCCGTCGGCGTGTCCGGCATCGACGCCGCGCGCTTTTGCGAGATCACCGCGAGCGCCGTGAGCTTGCCGTCGCGGATCAGCGGCAGCGTAGTGGCGGTCAGTTGCACGCTGAAATCGCCGCGGCCCGATACGACGTCGGTCACGGCATCGGCCGCACCCTTGAAGGGAATATGCTGCGCCTGGAAACCGGCGCTGGAGCGCAGGCGTTCTGCGGCAAAATGCGATGCCGAACCCACACCGACCGATGTGTAATTGAGCAGGTCGGGCTTGGCCTTGGCGGCGGCGATCAGTTCCTTCAACGTTTTGTAGCCCTTGGACGGCGCGGTCACCACGACCAGCGGCTGTTGGCCGAGCGAGATCACCGGAATGAAATCGTTGAAGGTGTCATAAGGCAGCTTGGTATGCAGCGCATGCGCGGTGTTGAGCGCGCCATAGGCCAGCAGGGTGTAGCCGTCAGGCGCGGATTTCGCGACCGCGTTGGCCCCGATGGTGCCGCCGGCTCCGGGGCGGTTCTCGACGACGATGCTCTGGCCGAGTTGCCTGCCAACCTGGTCCATCACGACGCGCGCGATGATGTCGCTGGCGCTGCCGGCGCCGAGCGGAACGATGGCAGTGATGTTTCTTGTCGGCCAGTCCTGCGCCTGCGCCGGGACGATGCCGACCGTCGCGCTGGCCGCAAACAGCGCGGCCACGGCTATTCCGCGAGCGGAAAAGAAAGTCATGACGTTTCCCCTTCACTGTCGGCCGGCAGCATTGCCGGCTTGCGCATGGCTCTTGGCGGCCACGTCAGGGAAGAGGCTAGCACACGGATTGCAAAGAACCAGACGGCGCAGAAAAACCAGACGCAGCTTTGACGCCGGAACTTATCGGCGTCATTTCAAAAACTAATACGTCTCCACGTGATACCGCCCCTGCGCCCGCATCTCGCCGCGCAAGGCGGCCCAGTCGATGCCGGCGCCGCGGCAGATATCGGCGAAGGCCTCATCCACGCCGGCTTCCATGCCCTTCAATCCACACAGGTAGACATGGGTTTTGTCATTCTTCAGGAAGGTGACGACTTCACCCGCAGTCTGGCGCATGCGATCCTGCACATAGGTCTTCGGCTCGCCCGGCACGCGCGAATAGGCGAAGTGCTTGCGCAGCAAGCCGTCCGGCACCTTCTGCAAAGGACCGAAGTAAGGAAGCTCTTCCGGCCGCCGCGCGCCGAAATACAGCATCATGCGGCCGGGCGCGTCCTTGGCGTTGCGCCGCCGCCGCTCGGTGAAGCCGCGGAACGGTGCGGAGCCCGTGCCGGTGCAGATCATCACGATATTGGCGGCCGCATCGTCCGGCATCAGGAAGGTGGCGCCGAACGGACCGGTCACCTGCACCTGATCGCCCTTCTTCAGGTCGCACACATAGTTCGAGCAGACGCCGCCGGGCTCGCGCTTCACCGTCAGCGAGATATTGTTAGCGCCGGTCTTCTCGCCTTCGCGCGGCGAGGCGATGGAATAGAGACGGATATTGTGCGGCTTGCCGTCCTTGTCGGTCCCCGGCGCGACGATGCCGATGCTCTGGCCTTCCAGCACCGGAAACACATGCGCGCCGAAGTCGAGAATGACATGCCGCACGTCGTTGTCGGCGTTCGGATCGGTCAGGCGGAAATTGCCCGACACGGTCGCGATGGCGGGATTGCTGCGGTTGTAGAGATTGATCTTCGGCTTGCTCGCGGAGGCCGGCGCGACGCTCTTGCCGCCGGCGCCCAGATGCGCCTCCGCGATCAGCCGCGCCGCCTCGTCGTCCTCCGCTTCGCCGTCGCCCTTCTCGGCGGCGGTGTTGAGTTCGATCTGCTCCTGCACCGGCAACTCGCCCCAGGAGAACTGCTCTTCGATGGTGTAAGTCTTTGTGACAACGCGCCAGTTGTCGATCGAGCCGGTCGGGCATGGCGAGATGCAGTCGAGGCAGAAATTGCACTTCTCCGGATCGACGACATAGTTGTTGTCGTCATGCGTCACCGCGTCGACCGGACAGGTCTCCTCGCAGGTGTTGCAGCGGATGCAGATCTCCGGATCGATGAGATGCTGCTTCTTGGGGGCGTCGAGCACAGGTGCATTCATCGCATCAACCTCAATCCGTCACCCTGAGGTGCTTGCGCGCAGCGCAAGCCTCGAAGGGCGACGGCCCGCATTTTTATGCCCGTCATCCTTCGAGGCTCGCTTCGCGAGCGCCTCAGGATGACGGAGCTAGAGCGCGGCAACAATATTAAGCCGCGATCTTCACATATTCAAAGTCGCCCGGCTTGTTGTCGATGCCGACCTTGGGCGCCGCAATCCAGCCGGCAAACTTGCCGATCTCGGACACCGGCTGCATCAGACTGGCGATGAAATCGCCGTCCGCCCTGGACGGGATCCATTCGTCCTTGCGCTTCGCCCAGGTGGCGTCGTCGAGCAGGATGCCGGACGGCGTCGCATGCACGTCCTTGAACTCGCCGATGTGGCGGTGGAAGGCGACATGCGGCAGCTCCAGCTTGAACTGCACACCGGTCTTCTCGATGATCTTGTTCCAGCGCTCCACGCCCTTGGCGCAGTCATGCGTGTAGTCGTCGCGCAGGCGCATGTTGAGCGCGGTCAGCGCCGGCTCGTCCACCCGCCTGATCTCGCCGTCCACCAGCTTCAGCACCGGGTAGGTGGAGCTGGTGAGCTGATGGTCGTCGTCGATCTTGGTCTCCTGGAAGCGGCCCTTGATGCCGGCGTTGAACGCGTTCGCGGCGTTGGTCGACACCTCCGAACCGAACAGGTCGAGCGACAGCGAGTAATGCAGGTTCAGTTTCTTCTGCACGGTCGGCAGGTCGATCACGCCGAGCGCGCGGATTTTCGCGATGTCGTTCGGGTCTTCGATGCCCGCCGCCTTCATCGCCTCGCAGGTGCGCTGGATGGTGCGGCCGACGCCGGTTTCGCCGACGAACATGTGATGCGCTTCTTCGGTCAGCATGAAGCGGCAGGTGCGCGAGAGCGGATCGAAGCCGGACTGCGCAAGTGACTCAAGCTGCATCTTGCCGTCGCGGTCGGTGAAGAAAGTGAACATGAAGAAGGACAGCCAGTCCGGCGTCGCCTCGTTGAAGGCGCCGAGCATGCGCGGCGCGTCGGTCGAGCCGGAACGGCGCCGCAGCAGCTCGTCGGCCTCCTCGCGACCGTCGCGGCCGAAATATTTCTGCAGCAGGTAAACCATCGCCCACAGATGGCGGCCTTCCTCCACGTTCACCTGGAACAGGTTGCGCATGTCGTAGAGCGAAGGCGCGGTCTTGCCGAGATGGCGCTGCTGCTCCACCGAGGCCGGCTCGGTGTCGCCCTGGATCACGATCAGGCGGCGCAGCATGGCGCGATGCTCACCCGGCACTTCCTGCCACGCGGCCTCGCCATAGCTCGAGCCGAACGGCACCTTGCGGTTCTCTTCCGCCGGCGCCAGCAGGATGCCCCAGCGATAGTCGGGCATCTTCACGTAATCGAACTTCGCCCAGCCCTTCGGATCGACGGAGACGGCGGTGCGCAGGTAGACCAGCGATTCCTGGAAGCCGTCGGGGCCGGCGTCCTTCCACCAGTCGATATAGCCGGGATGCCAGGTCTCCAGCGCCTTCAGCACGCGCGGGTCTTCGGTGAGACCGACATTGTTCGGGATCTGTGTCGAATAATCGACATTCATGAGATTCATCGGACGCTCCTCTCCGTTTTCTTACCTCCCCCTGCAAGGGGGAGGTCGGCGAGCGAAGCTCGCCGGGTGGGGGTCTTGGAGGCGTCGCTTGACCCCTCCCCGGCGCTTACGCGCCGACCCTCCCCTTTCAGGGGAGGAAGAAATTTGGTGGCGCTACACCCTCTTCATGTCGAACACCGCCTTCTGGCCGGTGCCATAGCGGCGCAATGCGCCCTCCTCGCCGACCGCATTCGGCCGCTGGAAGATCCAGTTCTGCCACGCGGTCAGGCGCGCGAAGATTTTCGATTCCATCGTCTCCGGTCCGCCGAAGCGCAGATTGGCCTCGAGGCCGGTGAGACTGTCGGGCGAGAACTTGCTGCGCTCTTCCAGGAAGATGCGGATTTCGTCGTCCCAGTCGATGTCGTCGAAGGCGAAGGTGACGAGACCTGCCTCTTCCGCAGCTTCCGCGTCGAGCATCTCGTCGATCTTTCCACGCGCCGCCTTGAGCGCGGTGTCGTCGTCGAGGAAGCGGCTTTCGAGTCGCGTGATGCCGTTCGACATCGGATAAGGACCGAAATTCGCATTCGACAGCGCGATCGTCGCCGGCGGCAGATTGCCGCCATTGAGCTGGCCGATCAGCATGTAGCTGCGGTCGCAGGCGAACGGAATTTCCGCCAGCGTGCCGGCAAAGCATGAGCCCGGCTCGATCACGGTGACCAGCGAACGCGAGGTGAGATCGACGCGCTTGAGCAGGCGCTTCCAGTAGAGGCGGATTTCTCGCGCCAGCCAGTTCGTCTTGTTGGCGTCGAGGAAGGCGTCATAGGCCAGCACCTGTTCGACGTCGCCGGCCGACTTGAACACGATCACCGCGAGTTCGAGTTCGTTGGTGCGGATGTCGAGGATCGCGTCGTCGAGTTCGCGCGCCAGCCGCAGCGGCCAGAAATCCGCGCCCTGCGCCAGCATCGCGCTGGCATCGGCCGGCGGCGGCGTCTCCGGCCCGCGCAGCGTGATCGTCGCGATGCGGCCGGTGCGATTGTAATCGACCGACAGCGACGAATACGCGATGCCCCTGTCCGAGAATGTGCGTTTCAGCGGCGTCAGCGCGACGCCTTTGGCATCGGCCGGACGATCCGACTTCTTCGCGAATTCGCCGGCGCGCTGTTTCACCACATCGTCGAGTTTTGTGTTCGGCACGATCTCGTCGACCAGGCGCCAGTCGACCGCGCGCTTGCCCTTGATGCCTTCCTCGGTCGTGCAGAACACGTCGGCATGGTCGCGGCGCACCTTGCGCTTGTCGGTGACGCGCGTCAGGCCGCCGGTGCCGGGAAGAACGGCGAGAAGCGGCAGCTCCGGCAGCGACACGGTGGAGGAGCCGTCGTCGACCAGCATGATGTGGTCGGCCGCGAGCGCGAGTTCATAGCCGCCGCCGGCGCAGGAGCCGGTCACCACTGCAATGGTCTTCTGGCCGGAGAATTCGCTCGAGTCTTCGATGCCGTTGCGGGTCTCGTTGGTGAACTTGCAGAAGTTCACTTTGTCGGAATGCGCGGCGCCCGCGAGCATGCGGATATTGGCGCCGGCGCAGAACACGCGCGGCTTGCCCGAGCGCAGGAGGATCGTCTTCACCGCCGGATATTCGAAGCGCAGCCGCTGCAGCGCGTCGGCGAGTTCGATATCGACGCCGAGATCGTACGAATTCAGCTTGAGGTCGTAGCCCTCATAGAGTCCGCCCTTTTCATCCACGTCCATGGTGAGGGTCGCCACCTCGCCATCGACCTTGAGTTTCCAGTGCCTGTAGCGCGCGGGATCGGTCGCATAATCGATCCGTGTTGCGCCGTTCGCGAGCTTGCGCGTTGCTTCAGCCATCCTCTTGCCCATCCCTGGAGCGCGACCGGGAAAGTGGTTTCGTCCGGCCCCGCGACAAACGATTTTTGATTGGCCGGCCTCTTTGTCAGGGCCGGGATCGACATGCACTATAGTGCATGTCGCGACCTTGTCCAGCCAGTTTTTAATGATTTTGAAAGATCACGCCGTCACCTGGCGGATGAGACGAATCTTCTGATTTTTCAATAATTTGAGGCAGCGCCAGCGCTCCATATCCATGTGAGCTATGTTGCCGCTGCCGGCACGGAACGCCGCGCTGGGCTACTTCGTTACGCGCAAGGGCATCACCAGGAGAGCCACCATGCGAAAGGCCATCTCTCTGTCGATCCTGTTTCTCCCGCTCGTCACCAGCATACCCGCCAGCGCCCAGACGCAAAGCGTCCCCGCAACCCAGCGATACTGCCTGATTGAATCCGGCACCGGCGCAATGAACTGCGAATTCGCCACACTGGAGCAATGCCGCCAGACCTCGAATACCGGGCGCGAAGGCACCTGCATCCAGAACCCGGCTGCGACCACCGGTTCCGGCATGCGTGACAGCGACATGACGAAGGAAAAGAAATAATCGGCACCCGATGCGATCGCGCAGGCGCCGCCAGCCGCGGCCGCCTGCGCGGTCCGTATACGTCACGCCGCGTCGGCGAAAAGGCCTTCCTCGTGCCCATGCAGGATGCGGTTGGCGAATTCCGACACCGCCGCCAGCGTCTCCTCCGGAGCCTCGCGGTGCGGCGAATGCTTTGCACCCGGCAGCAGCGCCACTTCGACCGGGCAATAGCATTCCTCCTGCGCCGTCGCGATCTGCGCCACAGTGCCGTACTGGTCCTGCTCGCCCTGCACGATCAGGATCGGCACGCGAATGTAAGCCAGTTCCTCGGTGATGTCCCACGCCCGGAAACCGGGATCGAGCCAGGCATCGTTCCAGCCGCGGAAGGCGTTGTCGACATCGGCGTGATAGCGCGCGAGCCGCTCACGCAGGTCGGTCTGCGCATAGGCGACCTTCGCCTCTGCGATCGATGTGATGCTGATGTCCTCGACAAAGAAATGCGGCGCCATGAGCACAAGCCCACGGATGCGGTGATCCTGGATGCTGCCGGCATAGATCGCCGCGATGGAGGCGCCGTCGCTGTGGCCGAGCAGCAGCCCGCGCCGGAAGCCGATCTCCGACAGCACGCGCGGCAGCGTCTCCAGCGCTTCCTGATGCATGTAGGTGAGCGGCCGCGGCAGTTTCACCGGGCTCGATTTGCCATAGCCCGCACGCGAATAGACGAAAATGCCGGCGCCCGTCGCTTTTGCAAGGGCTTCCGGAAAACTGTTCCACATGGCGACGCTACCGAGACCTTCATGCAGCATCACGATGGTCGGCGCCTCGTTCGGGCGCGGGCCGATCATCCGGTATTCCAGGCGCTGGCCGCCGATATCGAGAAAGCCCTCGTCCTGCAGTGTCATTTCGTCCACTCCTGCACGCGTTTCAGCAGCTTCGACAAACTCTGTTCCATCTTCTCGCCCGATGTATCGAGTTGCGCTTCCGCCTGTGCGTAGTCGGCCTTGCGCGCATCGAGAATGGCGACGAGATCGTTCATCGCCGCGCGGTTCTCCGCCATCGGACGAAAATCGCCCTGCGCCATCACGCGGCTCATGTGCTCCTGCGGCTGCGCCTGCACCCAGACCGTATGCGTCCGCCGCAGGAGCAGCGCATAGGTTTCCGGATTGGCGACGATGCCACCCGCAGTCGCGATCACCACCTTGTCATTCTCGGCGATCACCTTTTCCAGCGAGGCCTGCTCGTAGCGGCGGAAAGTGGTAACGCCGGACATCTCGATCAGCATGGAAACGCTGGCGCCGTATTCCTGTTCGACCACGCGGTTGAGTTCCACGAACGGCCAGCCGAGTTTCTTCGCCAGCATCTGGCCAAGCGTGGTCTTGCCGGCGCCGCGCAGGCCGACCAGCGCGATACGGTGCCCCCGTTCGGACGCCGCGCTCTGCTGGATGCGCTGCTCGATCATCTGCGCCACCGACGGCAGTTCGGAGGTGCGCAGCCGTCCCAGCAATTCGCCGATACGGTTCAGCGCCTCATGCCGCTTGCCGCCCACCGGCAGCAATTCGGTGATTGGCATGTCCATCGCCAGCGCAATGGCCTTCAGCACGATGACGGAGGGATTGCCCTGTCCGCTTTCGATCTGCGCAAGGTAGCGCTCGGAGATGCCGGAATCGGTCGCCAGCTGCCGCCGCGTGATGCCGCGCCGCGCCCGGCCGCGCCGCACCAGCGCGCCCACATCGGCGGCAAACTCGTCGCTGCCGGCCAGCCCCGCGGGAACCGGGCTCGCCTTCTCGCTTTTCCTGGAACGTGTTTCCGACACCGGCACAATCCTTGGTCGACATGCACAATAGTTCATGTCGGGGCCAGTGCAAGCCCCGTCAAATCCCCAGATAGCGGTGCTGAATGTCCGGCGCCGCCGCCAGTTGGGCCGAAGTCCCGCTCCAGACCACCCGGCCGCGCTCGATCATGTAATGCCGGTCGGCGATCTCGGTCAGTGCATCCACATTCTTGTCGATGACCAGCACCGCCTGCCCGGCTGCCTTCAATTGTGACAGGCAGCGCCAGATCTCGTCGCGGATCAGCGGCGCCAGCCCCTCGGTCGCCTCGTCGAGGATGAGCAGCCGTGGATTGGTCATCAGCGCCCGCCCGACCGCCAGCATCTGTTGCTCGCCGCCGGAGAGAAGATTGCCCATGCTGTACAAGCGTTCGCCGAGCCGCGGGAACAGCGCAAGCACCTTGTCCAGAGTCCATGCATTGTCCGCATGCCGGCGATTGGCGGCTGCGGCGACCAGATTTTCCCGCGTCGAGAGATTGGGGAAGATCTGCCGTCCCTCCGGCACGAGGCCAATGCCCATCTGCGCCACGCGATAGGACGGCAATTGCCGAATGTCGTGTCCGAGAAAGCGGATCGCGCCCTTGCGCGCCGGCGTCAGGCCCATGATCGAGCGGATGGTGGTGGTCTTGCCCATGCCGTTGCGGCCCATGAGCGTGACCATCTCGCCCGGCGCAATCGCAAGCGACATGCCGAACAGAACCTGACTCAGGCCATAACTCGTCTCGATGCCTTCGACATCGAGCAGGTTGCCGTTCTCGTCGGCGGTGCGGTCCAATCTAGCCATGTGCTACCGCCGACTTCTTGCCGTCGCCAAGATAGGCCTTCCTCACCTCGGCGTTGTTGCGGATGTCTTCCGGCGCACCCGACGCGATGACGCGCCCATAGACCAGCACCGAGATGCGGTCGGCGAGTGCAAACACCGCCTCCATGTCGTGCTCGATCAGGAGGATGGTCAGTTCCTTCTTCAGTTCGCGCAGCGTTTTCACCAGCTTTGCCGATTCCTCCGGGCCCATGCCGGCCATCGGCTCGTCGAGCAGCAGCATGCGCGGCTTCATCGCCAGCGCCATCGCGATCTCGATCTGCCGGTGCTCGCCGTGGCTCATGTTCGACACCACGACGTTCTCGCGGCCAGCGAGGCCGACGCGCGCCAGCGCCGCCTTTGCAGGCTCGCGCAATTCCGGTAGATCGCGCGCCTTCTTCCAGAAATGGAACGAGTGCCCGGCCTGCGCCTGCACGGCGAGCGCGACATTGTCGAGCGCGGTGAAATTCAGGAACAGCGAGGTGATCTGGAACGAGCGCGCGAGACCGATCTGTCCGCGCTGCCAGGTCGGCAAGGCGGTGATGTCATTGCCCTCGAAGGCGACGTTGCCGCTGTCGGGCCGCAGCTCGCCCATCAATTGCGCGATGAGCGTCGTCTTGCCGGCGCCGTTCGGGCCGATGATGGCGTGCAGCTCGCCAGGCGCAACCTGGAGCGTCACGTCGTCGGAGGCGATCACGCCGCCGAAACGTTTTGACAATCCGTCGATGCGAAGCAGAGCGTCAGTCACCGCGCCCTCCCCGCAGCAGACCGTCGATGCCGCCGCGCGCATACAGCACGATCAGCAGCAGCATCGGGCCGAGGATCAACTGCCAGTACTCCTTTGCCGTCGTCACGTCCTTGCCGGTGACGAAATGGCCGACGGTCGCAATGATGCCCGGCAGCGATTCCTCGAGCACCAGCAGCGCCACCGCGCCGATCACCGGTCCGACCACCGAGCCCATGCCACCGAGCACCGCCATCACGATGAGGTCGCCGGAGCGCGTCCAGTGCATGGTGGCCGGGCTGACGAAGTCGGCCTGATTGGCGAGGAGAATTCCGGCGAGACCGCACAACATTCCCGCGATCACGAAGCAGATGAGCCGGTATCGGAACGTGGGAACGCCGATGGCGCGCATGCGCCGCTCGTTGGAGCGGGCGCCCTGGATCACCATGCCGAAGCGGGAATTCACCAGCCGCCAGACCAGATACATGGTGGCGAACAAGACGATCAGGCAGACATAGTAGAACGTGGTCTTGTTGGAGAGGTTGATCAGGCTGCCGAAATCGCTGCGGCGATAGATGGTCAGCCCGTCGTCGGCACCGTAACGGTCGAGGCTGACCCCGACATAATAGATCATCTGCGCGAAGGCGAGGGTGATCATGATGAAATAGACGCCGCGCGTGCGCAGCGACAATGCGCCGGTGACCAGCGCAAAGAGCCCGCAGGCGATCAGCGCCACCGGCCACTGCACGAAGCCGGAATTGACGCCCTCGAAGGCGAGAATGCCGACCGCATATCCGCCAATGCCGAGATAGGCGGCGTGGCCGAAACTGACCATGCCGCCATAGCCCATGATCAGGTTGAGGCTGACCGCACCGATGGCCAGAATGACGATGCGGGTGAACAGCGTCATGATGAAGACGTTGCCGCTGATGTCGGAGTAAACCGGGATCACGGCGAGAAACACCAGCAAGCCGGCGACCAGGATATTGCGGACGGTGAAGAAGGACTTCATTTGTTGGCCGCCGGAAACAGACCTTCCGGCCGCAGCACCAGAATGACCGCCATCACCAGATAGATCAGCATCGACGACAAAGCCGGCCCGGCGGTGGACGCCGCGGAATTCGACAGAAACAGCTTGAGCACGTCGGGCAGGAACGCGCGCCCGACGGTGTCGATCAACCCGACAAGAATGGAGGCGACAAAGGCGCCGCGGATCGAACCGATCCCGCCGATGATGATCACAACGAAGGCAAGAATGAGAATATTCTCGCCCATGCCGATCTGCGCGGTCAGGATCGCCGCCTGCATCATGCCGGCAAGACCGGCCAGCGCGGCGCCTGCGCCGAACACGAAGGTGAACAGCAGCTTGATGTTGACGCCCAGCGCCCCGATCATTTCCCGGTTGGAGGCGCCGGCACGGATCAGCATGCCGATCCTTGTGCGCATCACCACGAGATAAAGCGAGATCGCAACCGCCAGCGACACGACGATGATCGACAGGCGGTACATCGAGTAATGCACGCCCGGCAGCAACTCGATCGAGGTATTGAGCCAGGACGGCAGGTTCAGGTTCAGTCCGGCT
>JAESGM010000784.1_pt1 | contig 15043 bp, 15 predicted proteins | sample 9269721 | NCBI WGS metagenome assembly JAESGM01 (sample SAMN15720920, study PRJNA650825) | algae metagenome | isolation source: Komarekiella atlantica HA4396-MV6 and co-occurring heterotrophs from... | place: USA: Theobald House, Kauai, HI | collected 2009-07-29 | reverse complement strand
GTTTTTTATTCTGACCCCGCGCGTGGGCTGGGGGTGGTGGGGGGGGGCCCCCACCGCGGCGCTGGATCCTGAACCGCCGTTGACCCCCACCCTGCCTCCCCCTTGCAGGGGGAGGAGAAGCACCCTACCCCTCCTCGTCATCCCCGATCAGCAGCGCATCCACCCGTGCGAGGCTGTCCCCGGCGCTGACGATCCGCTCCCGGAGATAGGCCTGCAGCCGCGCCGCCGCGCCCGGATAGGCGGCCAGCACGCGGCGCATGAGATGGCGCGGGATGCGGCGCACCACGCTCGGATCCGCCGCAACGGCGGTCGCCGGCCGGCGCGTCTCCGCGAACAGGGCGGATTCGCCGATCAGCGCGCCGGGCCCGAGCAGTTCCTCGCGCGAGCCCATCGTGAGCTGGATCGTGCCGGACACGATGAAATAGCCGCCGTCCGAGACATCGTCCTCCCGGAAGAGCACGTCGTCCGGCCGCAGCACGCGCGTGTCGGACGAGAAGGCGAGCAGCCGCAGCGCCTCGGCGTCGAACAGCGCGAAGAGCGGATTGGTCTGGAGTTGCAGGATTTCCGCGTCGAGGGCCATCGGTGCTCAGGGCACCAGCTTGTAGCCGCCGGCGTCCGTCACGAGGATGCGCGCCTGGCTGGGATCGGCCTCGATCTTCTGCCGCAGGCGGTAGACATGCGTCTCGAGCGTGTGGGTGGTGACGGCCGCGTTGTAGCCCCAGACCTCCTGCAGCAGCACGTCGCGCGCCACCACGCGCTGGCCGGCGCGGTACAGATAGCGCAGGATCGACGTCTCCTTCTCGGTCAGGCGGATCTTGCCGCCCTTCTCCGTCAGCAGCATCTTGGCGCCTGGCCGGAACACGTAGGGGCCGAGGTTGAACTGGGCATCCTCGCTCGCCTCGTACTGGCGCAGGTGGGCGCGCACGCGGGCAAGCAGGACGGCGAAGCGGAAGGGCTTCGAGACATAGTCGTTCGCGCCCGCTTCCAGCCCCAGCACCTGGTCGGCCTCGGTGTCGTTGGCCGTCAGCATGATGATCGGGCTCTTGAAGCCGTTCTTGCGCATGATCTTCACGGCCTCGCGGCCATCCATGTCGGGCAGGCCGACGTCCATGACCGCGAGATCGACGTGATCGCCCTTGACGGCCTGCAGGCCCTCGCCGGCCGTGCCGGCCTCGACGATCAGGAACTCCTCGTGCAGCCGTAGCTGGTCCGCCAGCAGGGCGCGGAGCTCCGCGTCGTCATCCACCAGCAGGATGCGCTTCTGACCGCTCATGGATGGATGAACTCCGCTGCAGGATCGTTGCCAACGGCATGATAGTGAGGCTTGTTCAGAATAAAAGGGCTGGCGCCGCCGGCAGGGTCACGATTGATCACGAATATGACAGTTTCTTGCATTCGCGTGATCGCCCGGCCCCTGGACCGGCGCCGGGGCCTGATCCGCGCCGGGACCCTGACGATCCGTTGCGCGCTCGGCCGCGGCGGGGTGACCCATGCGAAGCGCGAGGGCGACGGCGCGACCCCGGCCGGACGCTTCCGGCTGAGGCGGCTCTGGCTCAGGCCCGATTCGAAGCTCCCCCGCCGCGTCGCGCTGCCCTTGCGGTTGACGCGGCCAAGCGACGGCTGGTGCGACGACAGCGGCCACCGCCGCTACAACCGGCCCGTGCCCCTGCCCTTCGCCGCCAGCCACGAGCGCATGTGGCGCGAGGATCGCCTCTATGACGCCGTCATCGAGATTGGCTGGAACGACCGCCCCGCGATCCGGGGTCGCGGCAGCGCGATCTTCTTCCATCTCGCGCGCCCCGGCTTCACGCCGACCGAGGGCTGCGTCGCCGTCGACCGGACGGCGATGCGCCGGTTGCTGCCGCTCATCGGAAAGCGGACAGTCATTGCGATCGGATGAAGCCGGTCAGGCAGCCCTCCACCTCCCTCATCCTGAGGAGCCCGCTGCAAGCGGGCGTCTCGAAGGACGCACGACCGCGGTGCGTGCTTCGAGACGCGACCCTACGGATCGCTCCTCAGCATGAGGGTCGTGGAGGATGGCATGAGAACCGACCATCCCCTAAGAGCATCTCCATGACCTCTCCTGCCAGAGCCGTCCGCGGCGCCCTGCTCTTCGACATCGACGGCACGCTCTGCGACACGGATCCGCTGCATATCCGCGCCTTCAACCAGACGATGGCGCCTTACGGCATCACGGTCGGGCTCGATGAATATCTGCGCCGCGTCATGGGGCGCACCAACGCGAACATCATGCGCGATTTCTTTCCGGAGAAGAGCGTCGAGGAGCACCGGGCGCTGGCCGACGCCAAGGAGGCGGCCTTCCGCGATCTCGCCCGCACCGAGCTTCATCCGATGCCGGGACTCATGGCGCTGATGGACTGGGCGGACGCCGAGGGTATTCCCATGGCCGCCGTCACCAATGCCCCGATCGAGAACGCCGAACTGATGCTGACCGGCCTCGGCATCAAACACCGCTTCCGCACGATCGTGATCGGCGACCGTCTGCCGCGCGGCAAGCCCGATCCCATGCCCTATCTCGTTGCTGGCGAACGCCTCGGCCTCGAGTGCCGGGACTGCGTCGCCTTCGAGGATTCGCGCTCCGGCATGCGTTCGGCGAGCAGCGCCGGCGCCTTCGCCATCGGAATCCTGTCGAGCCTCACCGAGGAGGACCTCGTGAAGGAGGGCGCCCGCTTCGGCGTGAAGGATTTCACCGACGGGCGGCTGCGCGCGCTCATCCTGGAGCAGGTGGGGGCAACCGTCCGAGGCTGATAGCATCCAGGCGGTCCGCAGGACGGGGAAGCGCGGCAGGACTCCTCCCCCTGCAAGGGGGAGGTAGGGTGGGGGTCAACAACGCTTCAGGATCAAGCGCCGCGGTGGACCCCTCCCCTGCCCTCCCCTTGCAGGGGAGGGAGTGAAGGAAGTCGCGCGCTTCGGCGTGAAGGATGTCACCGACGGGCGGCTGCGCACGCTGATCCTGGAGCAGGTGGAGGCAACCGTCCGAGGCTGATGCCATCCGGGCGGTCAGCAGGACCGGGAAGCGCGGCAGGACTCCTCCCCCTGCAAGGGGGAGGTAGGGTGGGGGTCAACAGCGCTTCAGGATCGATCGCCGCGGTGGACCCCTCCCCGGCCCTCCCCTTGCAGGGGAGGGCGTGAAGGAGGGCGCCCACTTCGGCGTGAACGATTTCACCGACGGGCGGCTGTGGGAGCTGATCCCGCAAAACGTCATGGCCTGGCTTGACCCGGCCATGACGGGTGCGATGGCGGCTCACCGCGAGCCGAAGATCGCGCTCCCCACGCGCACATGCGTCGCGCCGAGCTGGATTGCCGCCTCGTAGTCGGCGCTCATGCCCATCGACAGGCCGGCGACGCCGATCTCGCGCGCGAGCTTCGCCAGCAGGGCGAAATGCGGGCTCGGCGGCTGGTCGGCCGGCGGGATGCACATCAGCCCCTCGATCGAAAGCCCATGCGTCTCGCGGCAGCGCGTTGCGAAGGCCGCCGCCTCGCGCGGGTCGATGCCGCCCTTCTGCGGCTCAAGCCCGGTATTGACCTGCAGGAACAGCCGCGGCCGGCGGCCGAGCTTGGCGATGGCCTTCGCGAGCGCCGCGGCGAGGCTTTCGCGGTCGACCGTGTGGATCGCTTCGAAAAGCTTCACGGCGTCGTCCGCCTTGTTCGACTGGAGCGGCCCGATCATGTGAACCTCCGCGTCGGGAAACCGCTCGCGGAGCGCCGGCCACTTTCCCTTGGCCTCCTGGACGTAGTTTTCGCCGAAGACGCGCTGGCCGGCCTCCAGCACCGGCAGGATCGCCTCCGCCGGAAAGGTCTTCGAGACGGCGATGAGCTGCGTCGATCCTGCGGGTCGGTCGAAGTCCGCCTCGGCCCGGAGGATCGAGGCGCGGATGCGGGCAAGGTTGTCGATGGCGGTCATGCGCGCTGCCAAACAGGAGAAAAGGGCGCGACGCAAGCACGAGACGGCGGGCGCGCCGGCGCCGGCGGAAAAGGCAAGTTGACCGATGACGGCCTTTTGTCCAAGACGAACCGCCCCCAGACCGCTGTGAAATGATGTCTCAAGACCGCGAAAATGCCCGGGAAACGTCCCGCGACTATCCCCGCTACAACGCCCGCGAGGCCGAGCCGAAATGGCGCCAGGTCTGGGACGAGAAGAAGCTCTTCAACACGAAGAACGACGATCCGCGCCCGAAGTACTACGTGCTCGAGATGTTTCCCTATCCGTCGGGGCGCATCCACATGGGCCACGTGCGCAATTACGCGATGGGCGACGTGGTGGCGCGCTACAAGCGGGCCCGGGGCTTCAACGTGCTGCATCCCATGGGCTGGGATGCCTTCGGCATGCCCGCCGAGAATGCGGCGATGCAGAACAAGACGCATCCCGCCGCCTGGACCTACGCCAACATCGCCGCGATGAAGGCGCAGCTCAAGAGCATGGGCCTGAGCCTCGACTGGGACCGCGAGGTCGCGACCTGCGATCCCTCTTACTACCGGCACCAGCAGGCGATGTTCATCGACTTCATGCAGTCCGGGCTCGTTGAGCGGAAGGTCTCCAAGGTCAACTGGGACCCGGTCGACCAGACGGTGCTCGCCAACGAGCAGGTGATCGACGGGCGCGGCTGGCGCTCCGGCGCGCTGGTGGAGCAGAAGGAGCTCACCCAGTGGTTCATGAAGATCACCGACTTCGCGCAGGAGCTGGACGAGGCGCTCGACACGCTCGACCGCTGGCCCGAGAAGGTGCGCCTGATGCAGCGCAACTGGATCGGCCGCTCCGAGGGCCTGACGATCCGCTGGGCGCTTGATGCGGCGACGGCGCCGGCCGGCTTCCCCGAGCTCGAGATCTACACGACGCGCCCGGACACGCTCTTCGGCGCGAGCTTCATGGCGATCGCCCCCGATCACCCGCTGGCGAAGGCCGCGTCCGCCGCCAACCCCGATCTCGCGGCCTTCTGCGAGGAATGCCGCCGCATGGGCACCTCCGTGGCCGCGCTGGAGACGGCGGAGAAGAAGGGCTTCGACACGGGCATCCAGGCGATTCATCCGCTTGACCCGAACTGGCGGGTGCCGGTCTATGTCGCGAACTTCATCCTGATGGATTACGGCACGGGCGCCATCTTCGGCTGCCCCGGCGCCGACCAGCGCGACATCGAGTTCGCCCGGAAGTACGGCCTGCCGGTGATCCCGGTCGTGGCGCCGAAGGACGAAGCCGCCCTCGCCGCGGCCATCGCCGCCGTGGCGGAGGGCGTGCCCTACGTCGACGACGGCGTGATGGTGAATTCGCGCTTCCTCGACGGCCTGACGACGGCGGAAGCCTTCGAAACGGTGGCGAATCGTCTCGCCTCCGAATCGATGGGCAACCGCCCTGTCGCCCAGCGCAAGGTGAACTACCGCCTGCGCGACTGGGGCATCTCGCGGCAGCGCTACTGGGGCTGCCCGATCCCCGTCATCCATTGCGAGAGCTGCGGCGTGGTGCCGGTGCCGAAGCAGGACCTGCCGGTGAAGCTGCCGGAGGACGTGACCTTCGACCGGCCGGGCAATCCGCTCGACCATCACCCGACCTGGAAGCACGTGAATTGCCCGACCTGCTCGCGTCCCGCCCGGCGCGAGACGGACACGATGGACACCTTCGCCGATTCCTCCTGGTACTTCGCCCGCTTCACCGATCCCTGGAACGAGGAGTCGCCCACCACCCGGAGCGCGGTCGATTCCTGGCTGCCGGTGAACCAGTATATCGGCGGCATCGAGCATGCGATCCTGCACCTGCTCTACTCGCGCTTCTGGATGCGGGCCATGAGCAAGACCGGCCATGCCGACCTGGCGGAGCCCTTCGAAGGCCTCTTCACGCAGGGCATGGTGGTGCACGAAACCTATCGCGCGCCGGAGGGCGGCTGGCTCTCGCCCGCCGAAGTGCGCATCGAGGGCGGCGCCGCTGGCCGCAAGGCCTACCGCCTCTCCGACGATGCGGAGGTCGCGATCGGCGACATCGAGAAGATGTCGAAGTCGAAGCGCAACACCGTCGACCCCGACGACATCATCGGGACCTACGGCGCCGACACCGCCCGCTGGTTCATGCTGTCGGATTCGCCCCCGGAGCGCGACGTCAACTGGACCGAGGATGGCGTGCAGGGCGCCGGCCGCTTCGTCCAGCGCGCCTGGCGCATCTGCTCCGAAGCGGCTGAACTTCCGAAGGAATCCGCTCCTTTCGGATCCGAATCGATGGCGGTTCGCCGCGCCGCGCACAAGGCGCTGAAGGGCGTGACGGAGGATGTGGAGCGGCTGCGCTTCAACCGCTGCGTCGCCCATATCTACGAACTGTCGAACGCCATCTCGGGCGCGCTCGCCAAGGGGGCCGCCGCACCCGACATGGCGGCGGCGATCCGCGAGGCGACCGGCATCTTCGTGCGGCTGCTCGCGCCCATGATGCCGCATCTCGCCGAGGAATGCTGGCAGGTCCTCGGCCTGGAGGGTCTTGCAGCCGAGGCGGCCTGGCCGGAAGTCGACGAGGCGCTTCTCGTCGAGGACAGCTTCACCTATCCGGTGCAGGTCAACGGCAAGAAGCGCTCCGACGTCTCGGTCAGCCGCCGGGCGACGCAGGCCGAGGTCGAGGCCGCCGTCCTCGCCGACGGCGCCGTCCAGCGCGCGCTGGACGGACGGCCGCCGAAGAAGGTGATCGTCGTGCCGTTGCGCATCGTGAACGTGGTGGGATAGGGTCTGGCGATGCGACGCACTCTCGGCACCGGCCTCCTGATCGCCGCCCTGTCCGTCGGGCTGGGCGGCTGCCTCCGGCCCCTTTACGGCCAGCCGGAATACGGCGGTCTCGCGATCCAGAGGGGTCTGCAGGGCGTCAGGATCGAGATCGAAGGCGAGCGGCTGGCGCATTACCTGCGCAACGAATTGGAGTTCGGCCTGCGCGGGGGCGATCCGTCGACCGGGCCGCTGACCCATCGTCTCGTCATCACGACGCGGCAGACCGTCGCCAGCGCCATCGTCGACCGCATCACCGGCGCGGCCGAGAGCGCGACGCTCACGCTCGACGCCACCTACACGCTCTATCCGATCGGCCCCGGTCCGGCCGTCACCTCGGGCAACGCCAAGGTGGTCGTCAGCTACGACCGCAGCGCCCAGCGCTTCGCCTCGATCCGCTCCGCGCGCGACGCCGAGATCCAGAGCGCGCGCCAGATGGCCGAACAGATCAAGACGCGCATCGCCGCCTATCTCGCCACGCCGCGCTGACGCATGGTCGCCGTCACCGCGCGGGAGGCGGAGGCTTTCGTCAGGACGCGCTTCGCAAGCGTGCCGATCATCCTCTTCTACGGCCCGGACGAAGGCCTCGTGTCGGAGCGCGCGAGCACGGTCGCGACGGCCACGACCGGCGGAGACGCCGGCAATATCGTCCGGATCGACGGCGACGAACTGGCCTCCGACCCGCTCCGCCTCGCCGATGAGGCGAACGCCATCTCCATGTTCGGCGGCATGCGCGCCATCCGCGTGAAGGCGGGCTCCCGCAGCATCGCCGCGAGCCTCGAGCCGCTGCTGGCCACCCCGCCGATCGACGCGCGGATCATCATCGAGGCCGGCGATCTCAAGGCCGGGCATGCGCTGCGGGCTGCCATCGAGAAGGCGAAGGAAGCCGCCGCCGTGCCCTGCTACGCCGAAGATGGCCGCGACATTGGCCGGCTGCTCGACGAGATGCTGACGGAAGCGGATTTGAAGATCGAGCCCGAGGCGCGCCAGATGGTTCTCGGCCTGCTGGGCGCGGACCGCCGGCTCTCCCGCATGGAAATCGACAAGCTGCGGCTCTATGGCGCCGGCAAAGCCCTGATCACGATCGACGACGTCGAGGCGATCATGACCGAGGCATCGCAGCTGTCAGTCGATTCGATCGTGGATGCCGCCTTCCTGGGCCAGCTCGACCGGATCGAGGAAGAGGCGCGGCGCCTGCTCGCCGACGGCGCCGAGCCCGGCGTTATCCTGGGCTTCGCCTTGCGCCACGCCTTCACGCTTCAGGCGATCCTGCGCGATCGAAACGGCAACGAATCGATCAAGGCGCACCGCATCAACTGGAAGCGCGAGAAAGCGGTCCTCGGGCAACTCGACCGCTGGAACGGGCCGCGCCTGGAGCGTGTCGTGCAGATCCTGTCGGACGCCATCCTGGCGATCCGGCGTCAGGCCACGCTCGGCGAACCGACGGCCATCCGTGCCTTGTGGAGCATCGCTCTCGCGGCCGGACGGCGCTGAAGGCTACTGACGCAGCCGCCGGCACAGGGCGTCGAGCTGCTCCAGCGTCTTGTACTGGATGCTGAGCGTACCGCCGCCACCTTTGTGATCGATCGAGACGGCGAGGCCGATCACATCGCTCAACGCCTTTTCGAGCGCCCGCGTGTCCGCATCCTTGTCGGGACGCGGCGGCTTGGCCGAGGCGGCCGCAGGGGCCGCGCTTTCGCCCTGGACCATGCGCTCGACGTCACGGACGGTGAGGCCCTGGTCCACCACGCGCTTGGCCAGCGCCTCCGGGTTCTGCGCGGAGAGAAGCGCGCGTGCATGGCCGGCGGACAGGGCGCCGCTCGTGACCAGGCCCTTCACGGGCGGCGGCAGCTTCGACAGGCGCATCGTGTTGGCAACATGGCTGCGGCTCTTGCCGACCACCTTCGCCAGCTCCGCCTGCGCATAGCCGAACTGCTCGATCAGCTGCTCGTAGCCCGCCGCTTCCTCGAGCGCATTGAGGTCCGTCCGCTGCACGTTCTCGATGATCGCGAGTTCCAGCGCCTCCTTGTCGGCCGCCTCAACGACGACCACGGGCACTTCATGCAACCCGGCCCGCTGCGCGGCGCGCCAGCGGCGCTCGCCGGCGATGATCTCGTAGGCATCGGGCACGCCGGAGCGCGGGCGGACGAGGATCGGCTGGATGACGCCCTTCTCCCGGATGGAATCCGTCAGCTCCGTCAAATCCTCCTCGGCGAAGGACTTGCGCGGGTTGAGCGGGTTGGCGACGATGAACTCGATCGGAACCGAACGCTGTCCCTTGGTGCGGCCCGCGGCGATCGTCTCGTCGGCGGAGTCGCCGATGAGAGCCGCCAGGCCGCGTCCGAGACGGGAGGGGCGCGGTACGGGTGTCTGCATTTCTTCGTTCATCATTCCCTCCCTCACGCCGCCGTCCGGATCGCGCGCTCGCGCTGGATGACCTCTGACGCCAGCTTGAGGTAAGCCTGCGATCCGGCGCATTTGAGGTCGTAAAGCAGCACCGGCTTGCCATAGGACGGTGCTTCGGACACGCGCACATTGCGCGGGATGACGGTCTCATAGACCTTCTGGCCCAGGAACTGGCGGACGTCGGCAACCACTTGCGCAGCGAGATTGTTGCGCGGATCGAACATGGTCATCACGACACCGTGGATCGACAAGGTTGGGTTGAGGCTGCCCCTCACCTGCTCCACCGTCCGCAGCAGCTGGCTCAGGCCCTCGAGCGCGAAGAACTCGCATTGCAGCGGCACCAGGACGGCATCAGCCGCGGCCATGGCGTTGATGGTCAGCAGGTTGAGCGAGGGCGGGCAGTCGATCAGGATGTAATCGTAGCGATCCCCCGTCTGCTCCCCCTGCATCTGCAGGAGGGCATCGCGCAGGCGGAAGCTGCGGTCCTTGAAGCTCGCCAGCTCCAGTTCGACCCCAAGGAGATCCATGGTCGAGGGCGCGAGATGCAGGCGCGGCACGGCCGTCGGCACGATGATCGCGCGCATCGGCTGCTCGCCGAGCAGCATGTCGTAGGTCGAGAAGCGCCGGTCCCTCGCGCCGAGCCCGAGCCCGGTCGAGGCGTTGCCCTGCGGATCGAGATCGACCACGAGGACATTCTCGCCGATCGCCGCGAGCGCCGTGCCGAGATTGATCGCGGTCGTCGTCTTGCCGACGCCGCCCTTCTGGTTCGCAACGACGAGAACGCGGGGCTTGCTGGAGATCGTGGCCGAGATCGCGCTGCTCATGATCCTGATGCCTCTGGTGTCTGAGCGGAGAGGCGCTCGTGGGACCGCTCCGCCGACCTGATGCGAAGGATTTTGGCATCAGCGTCTGTCTGACTTTGAATCAGATCGACATCCAAATTCCAAGCGTTCCGTGCCGCGGCAAGCTCGGCATCAACATCTTGTCCCTTGGGAAAAAGAGCGACAGCGTCGGGATGCAGGAAAGGCGCAGCCAGGTCGAGCAGAAGCGGCAGTGGCGCGAGAGCCCTGGCGCTAATGACGTCGAAGGGCTCGTGATGATCAGCGGCGAAGGCCTCGATGCGCATCGGCTTGACCTCGATGCGCAAGCCGGCCAGGCGACCCGTCTCCCGAAGAAAACTGCACTTCTTGGCGTTGCTCTCGACCAGAACGAAACGCTTCTCCGGGTGGTCGGCGCAGAGGGCGGCGATGACCAGCGCCGGAAAACCGCCGCCGCTTCCGAGGTCGAGCCAGGATCGAAAGTTGGCCGGCGCGAGCGGGAGAAGCTGCATCGAATCCTCGATGTGACGCTCCCATAGGCTTTCGAGCGTCGAGGGAGCAATCAGGTTGATCCGAGGCTGCCACTTGCGCACCTGGGCAACGATGATGTTCAGCCGGTCCAATGTTTCACGTGAAACATGGGCTGGAACAGTTCCGCCCGGGTTCACGGTTCGCCACTCCCCGTCCGCCGGCTGCCAGCCGAGCTGGTACGCCGGGCCCTCGCGGCGAGGATCATCAGCGCTGCCGGCGTCATCCCTTCGATACGCTGCGCCTGTCCAATGGACCGCGGCCGAATCTGTTGGAGCTTGAGCCGGATTTCCTGTGACAGGCCGGGGACCTCGCTGTAGTCGCTGCCGTCGAAGACCGAGAGGTCCAGCGACTCGTCACGCCGCAGCCGAGCCGCGTCCTCCGCCTGCCGCGCCAGATAGACGGCGTATCGCGCCTCCGTTGTCAGCTGAACAACAAGGCTGTCCGGATAGGACGCGAGTTCCGGCCAGACCTGCATCAGCTCGTGCCAGGATACATGCGGGTAGGAGAGCAGTTCAAAGGCCGACCGCCTCAGCCCGTCACGATTCAAAACGAGTCCGAATCGGTCGGCTTCCGTCGGCGACAAAGTGAGCGCCCGAAGCTTGGCGAGACCGTCGGTCAGGGCCGTCTGCCGCTCACGAAACACGCTCTCGCGCTCTCGCCCGACCAGGCCGAGCTCAAGCCCGAGTGGCGTCAGCCGCAGATCGGCATTGTCAGAGCGCAGCGCCAACCGGAACTCGGAGCGGGACGTAAACATGCGGTAGGGCTCCGTCACACCGCGAGTGACGAGATCGTCGATGAGAACCCCAATGTAGGATTCGTGCCGCGAGAAGGTGATCGGTTCGCTGCCGCCGGCAAGACGGGCCGCATTGAGTCCCGCGACCAGGCCCTGGGCTGCCGCCTCTTCATAGCCCGTCGTGCCGTTGATCTGGCCCGCCAGAAAGAGTCCGCCGAGCCGCTTGGTCTCAAGCGACGGGTAGAGCTCCCGCGGATCGATGAAATCATAATCGATCGCATAGCCATACTGGAGGATGGCAGCCCGTTCGAGTCCGGGGATCGATCGGACCACGGCCTCCTGAACGTCGCGCGGCAGGGAGGTTGAAATTCCGTTCGGATAGATCGTCGGATCGTCGAGCCCCTCGGGCTCAAGGAAGATCTGATGGCTGTCCCGGTCACCGAAGCGCACAACCTTGTCTTCGATCGAGGGGCAATAGCGTGGTCCGCGCCCGTCGATCTGACCCGTGTAGACGGGCGCCCGATCGAGGTTCGCGCGAATGACCTCATGCGTCCGCACCGTGGTGCGGGTGATATGGCAGGAGACCTGTGGCGTTTCGATGCGCGATGTCAGCGCCGAGAAGGGCTCGGGCGGATCGTCACCGCGCTGCTCTTGCAGCGAGCTCCAATCGATCGTGCGGCCATCGAGCCGCGGCGGGGTCCCGGTCTTGAGGCGGCCTGGCTGAAAACCGGCGGCGGCGATGCGATCCGCGAGCGCGACCGAAGCGCGCTCGCCGATACGGCCGGCGGGATGCCGCTCCTCGCCGAGATGGATGATGCCGCGGAGAAACGTTCCCGACGTAAGGACAACAGCGCGCGCCGAGACCGTGCTGCCATCGGCCAAGGTGACACCTTCGACCTGCGAGCCGCGGGTCGCGAGGTCGACCACTTCGCCAAGGAGAATAGTGAGGTTGAGCTGAGCCTCAAGCGTGGACAGCATCGCCTGGCGATAGAGCCTGCGGTCCGCCTGGGCGCGCGGCCCCTGGACGGCTGGGCCCTTGCTGCGATTCAAGACACGAAACTGGATGCCGGCAGTATCGGCAACCTTGGCCATGATGCCGTCGAGCGCATCAATCTCGCGGACCAGATGGCCCTTTCCCAACCCACCGATGGCCGGATTACATGAGAGAGCGCCGAGGTTGTCGCGGGCCATCGTGATGAGCGCCGTGCGAGCGCCAACCCGCGCTGCGGCAGCAGCAGCTTCACAGCCGGCATGTCCACCGCCGACCACCACAACATCGAAGCTCTGGTTCATGCCGAATAGCGTTCCCGAGGATCGCGTGCTCGTTACCATGCGTTGCGGTCAAGCGAAACCCGAGATTGGCCATCGATGTTTCACGTGAAACAGTCGGGCCTACTTGCCGATGCAGAACCGGCTGAAGATCGCGCCAAGCGTTTCCTCGACGCCGATGCGCCCGACCAGTTCGTCCAGGGCCCGCTCGGCGTCCCAAAGATGCTCGGCCATGAACTCGATCCGGTCCAACGGTTCGACGACCGCAGCGCTGATGGAATGAGCGGCGGCCCTGATCGCCTCCTGCTGTCGCAGAGAACTCACCAAGGGCTCTTCGCCACGATCAAGACTGGCAAGATGGTCAATGATTCGTTTCAGGAGTGAATCGATTCCCTCGCCAGTTTTGGCCGAGAGGGCCAGATCCTCATCCCCTGTACTGGAGCGCTGGTCGGATTTGGTCCGGACCCGAATCGTTGGTCGCTCGGCCGGCCATTCGGTTTCGCTGAAGGAGCCCTGTTCATCCACCCAGAGAAGAAGGTCCGCCGAAGCCGCGGCCGTCCGCGCGCGGGCGATCCCGATGACCTCAACGGGATCATCCGCCTCGCGGAGGCCTGCCGTGTCCTGAAGGATCACGGCGTGCCCCGCGAGATCAAGCCTGACGTCGATGACGTCGCGCGTCGTGCCCGCATGCTCCGTGACGATGGCGACATCGCTTCCCGCCAGCCGGTTGAGGAGACTCGACTTGCCGGCGTTTGGCCGGCCGACGATCGCCACGCGGAAGCCGTCCGCAATGATGCGACCGCGCTCGGCGGTCGTCAGCGCGGATTGCAGCTCGCGCTCCAGCTCGGCCAGCGGCGAGCGGATCGCCGCCTCGGCCCCCGCCGTGTCCCCCTCGTCGCTGAAGTCGATGGCCGCGGCGACGAGGGCCTTCGCCTCGAGCAGTAGAGACCGCCAGCGGTCGACATGCCGGCCGAGCGTTCCCGCCACGCCGCGCAGCGCCTGCCGGCGTTGGCTCTCGGTCTCCGCCGCCACCAGCGCCGCCAGCGATTCGACCTGCGGCAGATCCAGCTTGCCGTTCTCGAAGGCCCGGCGCGCGAATTCGCCCGGTGCCGCGAAGCGCAAGCCCGGCGTCGCCGCCAGCGCAGCCATCACGGCCCGAACGACGGCGCGCCCCCCATGGACATGCAGTTCCGCCACGGTCTCCCCGGTGAAGCTCGCGCCCTCGGGGAAATAGAGGACGAGCGCCTCGTCCAGCACCGCGCCCGCCGCATCGCGCAGACGGGCGAGCGTCGCCACCCGCGCCGGTGGGAGCCGCCCGGCAAGCGCCGTCAGCACCGGTCCCGCCCGAGGTCCGCTCAGACGGATGACCGCCACGCCGGAGGGCCCTGGCCCGGAGGAGAGCGCGAAGATCGTCTCCGCAGGCGGCGCGTCGCTGCCGTTCGTCATGGCCACCGCCCTCCTGCAGGATCGTTGCGCATCCGAATCCATCGCGTCCGCCAGCCGGCCCGTCAAATGTCGGGACGATCGGGGCGAGATGCTCGTCCGGCGGGCTAGTCCAAGGTGCTAGTCCCGCGCGACCGTTAGCCTATTGCCTAGCCTAGACAAGCGCCGGCAACGGTGCCAAAGGACCGCCGGCGGTGGGGACGGGCGACGCAGAGTCGCATTGCCCCTGCTTGGTTTTTCGCCACATGACATCGCGAGCCAGCGCAGATCGGGTCCGGTTTTCCGCGTGGCGCGCTCGAAGCAACGAGGGGCCGCCTCCCGGCGGCGCAAGCACATGGCTGCCAAAGATATGGTCGCGCAAACGCCCGAGGGCACGAAGCGTGACTTCCTGTACATCGCCACCGGCGCCGTCGGCGCGGTCGGCATCGCCTCCGCCGTCTGGCCCTTCGTCTCCCAACTCGGCCCGGACGCGGCGACGCGCGCGGCCGGCGCGCCCATCGAGGTCGATCTCGCGCAGATCCCCGAGGGCCAGTCGATCACGCTGAAGTGGCGCGGCCTGCCGATCTTCGTCCGCCACCGCACTGCCGAGGAAATCGCCGCGGCGAAGGCCGACGACAGCAAGTCCATGCCGGACCCTCAGCCCGACGCCGATCGCGTCGGCAGCTTCAACAACGTCAGGCAGGAGAAGTGGATCGTCGTCCAGGGCTCCTGCACCCACCTCGGCTGCGTGCCGGTCAAGAACGCCGGCGACTACAACGGCTGGTACTGCCCGTGCCACGGCTCGCACTATGACACCGCCGCCCGCATCCGGAAGGGCCCCGCGCCGAAGAATCTCGTCGTGCCCGAGTTCGCCTTCCTGAGCGAGAGCTCGATCCGCATCACCGGCACGCGCTCCGCCGCCTGACAACCCGGCCAAGGACAATCCCCATGATCGGACAAGAGCATTACGTCCCCAAGTCGGCAGCGGCCAAGTGGCTGCACGCCCGGCTTCCCATCGTCGGCCTGATGCATGATTCCTTCGTCAGCTACCCGACGCCGCGGAACCTGAACTACTTCTGGACCTTCGGCGGCATCCTCTCGATCATGCTGGGCC
>JAESGM010000783.1_pt1 | contig 15082 bp, 11 predicted proteins | sample 9269721 | NCBI WGS metagenome assembly JAESGM01 (sample SAMN15720920, study PRJNA650825) | algae metagenome | isolation source: Komarekiella atlantica HA4396-MV6 and co-occurring heterotrophs from... | place: USA: Theobald House, Kauai, HI | collected 2009-07-29 | reverse complement strand
CATTTCAGTTTCGATCGAGCAATACAGATCATGGCTGTTGGCGCAGGATCCAGCGCTGACGGACTCTCTGTTCGCCGCGTGGGGCGAGCCGGAAGACGATCCGGCTTGCTCGGGTCGCTACTACAACTTCCCCTGCCTGCGCGCCGGCAACGTTCTGGTGCTGCTCCAGCCCGACCGCGGATCGCGCGGCGACCGTAAGCAGGGCTACCACGATACCGGCTGCCCGCCGCGACACTCCTACGCTGCACTCTATGCTGCGTTAAGAGGCGAGGAGCGCATCGACGCCCTCGTTCACCTCGGTACGCATGGCACGCTTGAGTGGCTGCCGGGCAAAGCTGTGGCGCTCGGGCCGATGCCCCTGGTGTATCCCTTCATCGTCAACAATCCTGGCGAGGCCGTGCAGGCCAAGCGGCGCATCGCCGGCGTGACCATCGGCCATTTGACGCCACCGCTGTCGCAAGCCGGATTGCACGGCCCCATGGCCGAACTCGAAGGCTTGATCGAGGAATACGCCGACGCGCAGGGTGCAGACCGTCGCCGTGTTCAGTTGCTCGAAGCCGAAATTCTGGAGCGGGCTTGGCGCTCGGGATTGGCCAAGGACTGCGGCGTCGTCGCGGAAGACATGCCCGCAGAGGCCATCGCCAAGCTCGACGCACAGCTTTGCGACATCAAAGATCTCAGCATCCGGGATCGTCTGCATGTCTTCGGCCACGAGCCGGCAAGCAACGCACTTGCCGATCTCGTCGACGCGACGGCATGCGGCCTCGGGGCGAGTTCGGATGTCGATACGTCGAACGTCGCGCACCGCTATGCCGCCTGCGCTGGAAACGAGCGCCAAGCTTTGCTCGCTGCACTCGATGGTCGCTTCGTGCGCCCCGGACCGGCCGGCGCGCCGACGCGCGGCCGGATCGACGTGCTGCCGACTGGCCGCAACCTTACCGTCATCGACCCGCGCTCCATTCCGACACGAACGGCGGCGACCATCGGCGCGCGTGCTGCGGATGAAGTTGTGCGGCGCCACTTGCAGGATAATGGCGAATATCCCCGCTCGGTATTTCTCGATCTCTGGGCTTCGGCATCGCTGCGCACGGGCGGCGACGATCTTGCTCAGGCGCTGTCCTATCTCGGAGTGCGGCCGGTCTGGGATATGGGATCCAATCGCGTTACCGGCGTCGAAGTGATCCCGCATGCCAGGCTGGAGCGACCGCGCATCGACGTAACACTGCGCGTCTCGGGACTTTTCCGCGATATTTTTCCCGCGCAGATCGCGTTGTTCGATATCGCAGTTCACCGCGTGGCCGAACTCGACGAAGATGATGACTGGAATCCGCTGGCTGCAGCGAGGAGAAGAGGAGAAAGCCTGGCGCGCGTGTTCGGTGGCGCTCCGGGTGCATACGGCGCAGGCACCGCCGAAACCGTCCTCGATACTGCGTGGAGCACGCACGATGAACTCGCCGCAGCCTATCTGTCGGCCGGTGCCTTCGCGTATGGGGCGCAAGATCAAGGCGCTCGCAATCCGGAAGCTTTCGCCGCGCGCGTCACTGCGGCCGATGTCCTCATACATCCTCAGGACGACCGCGAACGCGATCTTCTCGATGGCGATGGTGTTGCCGACTTCGTAGGTGGTTTCGCGGCTGCCGCGACATCTTTGAATGGCGCGGCGCCAGCGCTCTATCATCTCGACACGAGCCGGCCAGATGCTCCGGTCGTGCGTACGATCGGCGAGGAGATCGTCCGGATTGTGCGGGGCCGGCTGACCAATCCGCGTTGGATCGCCGGGATGCTGGAGCATGGGCACCGGGGATGCGCCGAGATGGCGCAATCTGTCGACGCGCTCTACGCATTCTCGGCGGCGGCCGGTGTAGTACCCGGCCATCTCGTCGACAGCGTACACGATGCGCTGGTGGCGGATGTTCGCGTCAGTGACCTGATCCTGGCGGCCAATCCCGACGCGATGGCTGCGATGACGGAACGCTTACAGGATTTGCTGGCACGCGGGCTTTGGACTTCGCGACGCAACGCTACTCATGAGGAGCTGGCGGCGGTTCGGCTTCGCGCCGAAGAGATGCACTCCGTACCCCGCGAGGCGGCGCAATGAGCCTCGTATTGCCAGCTCCCGTTCGCGGATGGTGTCCCGGTGCCTTGCGCCCGATGCGCAGCGGCGATGGCGTCATCGTCCGCCTGCGGCCGCGCTTGGGCAAATTCACCTGCGAGGAACTCGCAGCCATTGCCGACCTCGCGGAACGCTTCGGCAACGGGCAGATCGACCTGACGCGCCGCGCCAACCTGCAGATGCGGGGTCTCGCAGAGGAGGCACTCCCGGCAGTCTGGAAGTCGCTACGCGAGATGGGGCTGCTCGACGAAAGCGAAGAAGCGGAGGCTGTCCGCAACCTGATGATCGACCCGCTTTCCGGTGTCGACGCCGAAGCCGGCACAGACCTGCGGTCCATTGCCCGCGCGGTGGAAGCGGGCCTGACGAGCGATCGCCGGTTCTGGAAGCTCCCTGGCAAGTTCGGATTCGTTATCGATGGCGGCGTGTGGTTGCCGCTCGACGATGTCCGTGCCGACATTCGCTTGCGGGCAGCACGGGATAACGCGGCGGGCATTGCGCTCGGGCTCGACCGGCCGGATGGAGTATTCTGGGTGGGCCAGACTGGCGCGGAGCGCGCCGCGGACGTTGCGCTTGCCACCGCCTCGGCATTCCTCGACGTCTCGCCGGATCCGCGGCTGCGCATGCGCGATCTTCCGGTGAGCCAATTCGCCGAACTCCGTTCCCGTATCGGCGCGATGCTCGAACCGGTGGCAATTACGTCGCCTCGCGATCTCCCTGTTCCAGCGCTCGGGGTCCTCAGGCACCGCCGACGTGCTGTCGCCGTGGGCGTTGCGGCGCCGTTCGGAAGATTAGGAGCGCCGGCTCTGCGAGAATTTGCCGATGCCGCGGTTGCGGCAGGCGCCCTTTCTGTCCGGCTGTCGCCGTGGCGCGCCCTCTACGTCCCGGTTGCCGGCGACGATGCAGCGACAAAGCTGGTCTCCGCTGCCGGGGCTAACGGCTTCGTCCTCGATGCGAATGATCCGCTCCTGCGGATCGAGGCTTGCCCCGGCGCAGCGGGTTGCCGTTCGTCGCAGGTGGACACCCACGCCGCCGCACGGCATCTCGCCGGAATGCTTAAGGCGATCGGCTGCAGCTCCGGCCACGTCTCCGGATGCTCGAAGGGGTGCGCATCCTCCCGCCCCGCCGATGTCGTTCTCGTCGGCGCCGGAGATCAGTTCGGGGTGCTCCGGCACGCTACGCCGAACACCCAGCCGCGCGCCTACCTGTCACCCGACCGCCTCTCGGAGTTGCCGACCGTTCTCGCAACGCTCTAGTTCCGTCCGTCCCATGTCCGAATTGCGCTCCTACATCCGCGATGGCGCGGAAATCTATCGCAACTCGTTCGCGATCATTCGCGGCGAAGCGGATCTCGCGCGCTTCCCCGGCCGAGCCGAGAAGGTCGCCGTGCGCATCATCCATGCCTGCGGCGTGGTCGAAGTTGCCCGCGACATCGCCATGTCGCCCGACCTCGCCGAAGCCGCTCACCTCGCGCTGAGCGAGGGGGCACCAATTCTATGCGATGCGCAAATGGTGGCGCACGGAATCACCCGCTCGCGCCTCCCGGCCGGCAACGATGTCATCTGTACGCTTGGTGATCCGCGCGTCCCGGCGCTGGCGGAGCAGATTGCGAATACCCGCTCGGCAGCGGCGCTGGAACTATGGAGGCCGCATTTGCAGGGCGCCGTCGTTGCCATCGGCAACGCGCCGACTGCTCTGTTTCATCTCCTGGACATGATCGATGCGGGAGCTCCGAAGCCGGCGGCGGTCATCGGCGTTCCGGTCGGCTTTGTCGGCGCCGCAGAATCGAAGGAAGCGCTCGCGGCCCATGGCGGCATTCCCTTTTTGACTGTCGCCGGGCGGATGGGCGGCAGCGCCATGGCGGTGGCAGCCGTAAACGCTCTGGCGAGTGACCAGGAATGAGCGTTCTCGATACCATCGCCGGAACCGCTAAGCCGGGCACGCTGTATGGAATAGGCGTCGGCCCCGGTGATACGCGCTACATGACGTTACGCGCGGCGGGGCTCGTACTCTCCGTGGACGTGGTGGCGTACTTTGCTAAGCGCGGGCGGACGGGCAATGCCCGGCAAATCGTTGCGCCGCTGCTTGGTGCAGACAGGCGGGAACTCAAGTTCGAGTACCCGGTAACCGACGAAGTGCATGCCTCCGAGCCGCTGTACCGTCGTGCAATCGCCGATTTCTACATCGCAACGTCCGATGCGCTGAAGAGTGAGCTGGCTGCGGGCCGCTCCGTAGGGCTGCTCGCTGAGGGCGATCCGTTCTTTTATGGATCGTTCATGCACATGTGGCGGCGGCTCGATGGCACGTTTCCGGTCGAAGTGGTGCCGGGCGTCACCGGTATGTCGGGGTGCTGGACGCGGGCCAATTCGCCGATCACGTGGGGCGACGATGTGCTGTCCGTGATGCCCGGAACACTTGACGAGAGCCATCTCGTCGCGCGGCTGACCCGCTCCGATGCTGCCGTCATAATGAAAGTGGGCCGTAATCTGGAAAAGGTCCGCAGAGCGGTGACAGCCGCAGGCCTTCTCGAGCGCGCAATATACGTCGAGCGCGGGACTATGGCGGATGAACGCATCATGCCGCTTGCGTCCTGCTCCGACGCCGCGGGTCCGTATTTTGCCATGGTCATCGTTCCCGGCAATGGAAGGCGCCTATGAGGGGATCGTTGACCATAGCCGGAATCGGACCGGGCTGCGCGGAACTCATGACACCGGCCGTTTCCAAGGCACTGCAATCCGCGACCGATCTTGTCGGTTACGACACCTATCTTGCTCGCGTTCCCGAGATCGAGGGCCAGAGGAGGCATGCGTCCGGCAATCGCGTGGAAATTGACCGCTCGCTCCACGCTCTCGAGCTTGCTTCGCAGGGCAGGGATGTCGTCGTCGTTTCGGGCGGCGATCCCGGCGTGTTCGCCATGGCGGCTGCTGTGTTCGAGGCGATCGAAACAGGCGACCGCCGGTGGCGTGATCTCGACGTGCGCGTCGAACCGGGCGTGACGGCGATGCTGGCGGCAGGTGCTGCCGTTGGAGCGCCGCTGGGCGGCGACTTCTGCGTAATGTCGCTGTCCGACAACCTGAAGACGTGGGACCTGATCGAGCGCCGGCTGGAGGCGGCTGCGCGCGGTGATTTCGTGATCGCGCTATACAATCCAGCGTCGCGTGCGCGGCCGCATCAGCTGAGCGAAGCGTTCGCGGCACTACGGCGGTGGAAGCCCGGGGAGACAGTCGTTGCGTTCGTCAAGGCGGCGGGCACTGAGCACGTTGAACAGCGGATTACCACCCTTGCCGAAGCGCATTTGGTGGAAGCTGATATGCGCACCCTGGTTTTTATCGGCGCCAGCACGACGCGGGTCATCGAGCGGGATGCGAAAGAGCCCTGGATCTATACGCCGCGATCCGAAAGGGCATTGGGATGACCGGCCGCTTGCTCCAGCAGCCAGGACTGCGCCGCTTCTACGGTTTCGACGGTCAGCATCGCCGGCTTGCGCGGCCTGTCGATCATGACCACCGGCATACGCAACTCACGTGCAGCCTCGATCTTCGCGTAGGTGGCTCCTCCACCCGAATTCTTGGCGACCAGGCAGTCAATGCGGTGGTTGCGCATCAAAGCCAGTTCGGCCGCTCGATCGAAGGGACCGCGCTGCAGCACAATCTCGGCCGATGGCGGCAGGCTGCAGGGCTCCGGCCTGTCAATGGCACGCACCACGTAGGTGTGATGCGGCGCGGAGCGGAAGGCAGCCGTTTCCTGCCGCCCGATGGTGAGAAACACGCGCTTGCAGGAAGGTCCGATGGCATCGACGGCGGCTTGAGAGCTGTTCACGCGATGCCATGCATCGCCGTCGCCTTGCTCCCACGCCGGACGTATCACGGTGAGCAGCGGAAGCCTGGAGCGCCGCGCGGCTTCCACGGCATTGGCAGAGATGCGCGCCGCGAAAGGATGCGTAGCATCGACGATCGCGTCGATACCCGCTTCATCAAGCCACTTGATGAGCCCTTCAGCACCGCCGAACCCGCCGACCCTTCGCGTCACCGGTTGAGGCAGAGGAGCTCTCGTGCGTCCGGCGAGCGAAAGCGTCAGTGCAAAGCGCCGGTCCGCAGCAAGACGCCGGACCAACGTGGAGGCTTCAGTCGTACCACCGAGAACGAGAACTCGCATGAGCCTATCTAATATGAGTTCGAGAGAGAGTAACAGCACATTGCGACGGTGGCTGTCCATAATTGGAATTGGCGAAGATGGTATCGATGGTCTCTCCACACATGCACGCCGGTTGATCGCAAGCGCTGAAGTAGTCGTCGGTGGTAAGCGGCACTTGCAGCTCGCCGACGCTCTTATTCGCGGCGAGCGCATGGTGTGGCCACGCCCGATCGACACGGCGATCCCCGAAATACTCGCACTACGCGCAACGCCAGTCGTCGTTCTGGCCAGCGGCGATCCGTTCCACTTTGGCATCGGCAAGCAGATTGCCGCAGCGCTGAGCACCGACGAATACATTTGCCTCCCGCAACCATCAGCGTTCTCGCTTGCCGCCGCGCGGATGGGATGGGCGCTGCAGGACGTCACGCTGGTAAGCCTGCACGGCCGTCCGTTGGTCGGCGTTCGCCGACATCTGCAGCCCGGAGCGCGCATTCTTGCGCTTTCCTGGGACGGATCGACGCCTGCCGCCCTTGCCGCACTGCTGGCGCAGCAAGGTTTGGGTGACGCGCGCCTCACCGTGCTCGAGCGGCTCGGCGGGTCGCAGGAGCGCGTTCGGCAGTCGCGTGCCGACCGATATCATCTCAGCGATATCGATCCACTGAACACAATAGCGCTGGAGCTTCCCGCACATGCTGCTTCGCGCACGACGCCACTTGCTGCCGGGCTGGAAGATGACTTCTTCGAAACCGATGGCCAGCTCACCAAGCGCGAGGTTCGCGCGCTTGTCATGTCGTCTCTGGCGCCCCGGCAGGGGGAATTACTGTGGGATATAGGTCTCGGCGCGGGATCGGTCGCCATTGAGTGGTTGCTTCGCCACCCCTCGATGCGTGCGATAGGTATCGAGCAGCACGAAGAGCGGGCAGCGCGTGCTGCGCGCAATGCCGCAGCGCTCGGCATCGCCGACCTTGAGGTTGTTCAAGGAAAAGTGCCGGTTGCTCTCACTGGGCTGCCGGCGCCGGATACAGTATTCATCGGGGGTGGACTTACGAGCGGTTGTCTCGACGTCGCCTGGACCGCCTTGAAGCCGGGCGGGCGCCTCGTCGCCAACGCCGTGACCCTGGAGAGCGAGCAACTGCTTCTCGGTGCGTTCGAAAAGCTCGGCGGCGAGTTGACGCGCCTGACCATCAGCAGGGCTGAGACGGTGGGTGGCATGCATGCGTGGCGCCCGGCCATGCCGCTTCTCCATTGGCGGGTGACCAAGCCATGATTGTAGCCGGCATCGGTTGCCGCTCGGGCATCAGCACCGACGCGGTCCTGGAGGCAGTGGCGCTCGCCATGCGTCAGTGCGGCGTAGAGCGCCCGCAACTCTGCGCATTGGCAACTTCGGCTTCCAAGGCTGCCGAGGACGGCTTGGCCGGCGCTGCATCGAAGCTTGGGCTTCCTCTGCTGTTCATCAGCAGTACCGCTATGCAGCTCGCGGCTTCCGGCGCCATCACCGTGTCGGCGCGCGCCCTCGAGCTGAAAGGCGTGCCGTCCGTGGCAGAGGCGGTAGCGCTGTCTGCTGCCGGCCGGCGCGCGCGTCTTCTCGCCCCGCGTATCGTCACCGCGTCGGTCACCTGTGCAATCGCCGAGGGAGATGGCCCATGACGGTGCATTTCATCGGCGCTGGACCCGGCGCACCGGACCTGATTACGGTGCGAGGACGCGATCTTATCGGAAAGTGCAGAGTCTGCCTCTACGCCGGCTCCCTCGTGCCCGCGGCGCTGCTCGACTACTGTCCTGATGGTGCTCGCATCGTCGATACGGCGCCGATGTCGCTGGCCGAGATCGCGGCGGAGTTCTCGCGCGCCGAATCCGCAGGTCACGATGTCGCGCGCCTGCATTCCGGCGATCTGTCGATATGGAGTGCGCTTGGCGAGCAGATGCGCAAGCTCGACGAGCTGGGCATAGGCTATACGGTTACGCCGGGTGTACCCTCCTTCGCAGCGGCCGCTGCTGCCCTGCAGCGCGAGCTGACGCTGCCGGAGGTTGCCCAATCGCTGGTGCTGACGCGGACGTCGGGGCGCGCGTCTGGCATGCCGCCAAAGGAGACGCTGGCCGCCTTCGGCAGGACCGGCGCAACGCTGGCGATCCACCTGTCGATCCACGTTCTCGACCGAGTGGTTGCCGAGCTATTGCCCGAGTACGGGCCGGACTGCCCGGTCGCGGTCGTCTACCGGGCGAGTTGGCCTGACGAACGCGTGCTGCGAGCGACCCTCGGGACGATTTCCGATCTGGTAGGCGCGCAGGAGGCAATCGAGCGGACTGCCTTGATCGTGATTGGCCGTGTGCTCGGCTGCGACGAGTTCCGCAACAGCGCGCTCTACGATCCAGGCTATCAACGCCGCTACCGCGGCAGACCGGCGTAAATTCCAGATGTCATCTTCGACATATCAGCTCTCTGACGACTTCCCCGCGTTCCCTGACATGGCCGCGGGGGAGGTGTGGCTTGTCGGGGCCGGGCCGGGAGATCCGCGCTTGCTCACGCTGATGGCTGTGCATGCGCTGGGTTCGGCAGACGTTATCGTGCATGACGCGCTGATCGATGAGCGGATACTGAGACTGGCGCAGCCGTCGGCGGAGGTCCTCCCCGCCGGCAAACGCGGTGGCAAGCCGTCACCGACCCAACGCGATATCACCGAACGCGTAATGGCGCTTGCGCGCGCAGGAAAGAAGGTTGTTCGTCTCAAGGGCGGGGATCCCTTCGTCTTCGGCCGCGGCGGCGAAGAGGCGCGAGCCCTGGCGCGCGCCGGCATTCCGTTTCGCATCGTTCCGGGACTGACGTCCGGCCTGGCCGCAGCGGCGCTGGCCGGAATTCCTGCTACCACGCGGGAGACAAACCACGCCGTCATACTCGCCACCGGTCACCGCGCGGTCGACGAGGCGTCGACGCAGAGCTGGGAGGCGCTGGCCCGGACCGGGCAGCCCATCATAGTCTATATGGGTTTGTCGCATCTTACCGATATCACCGCCGCTTTCATGCGCGCCGGATTGGATCCGGACACGCCGGTGACGCTTATCGTATCGGCTACTTTTGCGGACGAACGCGTGCTGGAGACACGGCTGGGTACGGCTGCCGCGGATGCCAGAGCGAATGACATCGCTTCTCCGGCAATCGTTGTTTTCGGCAGCATCGCCGGACTGCGCGCGGAATTGCGCGCCGGAATGTCGGCATGAGTGTGCAGGCGCCTAGAGGCATCATCATTGCCGCACCCCGCTCGGGCGCTGGGAAAACGACCGTTACCTTGGGCCTGCTCCGTGCCTTGCGGCAGGCAGGCGTCGGCGTGCAGCCGTTCAAGTGCGGCCCCGACTATATAGATCCGGCATTTCACGGAGCGGCGAGTGGCCGCGCCAGCGTTAATCTGGATACCTGGGCGATGCGGTCGACGCTGATTTTCCAGCTCGTGCATTCTGCAGCGGCCGATACCGACCTCTGTATCGCTGAAGGCGTGATGGGACTGTTCGACGGCGCGGCGCATCGGGGGCGGTGCGGGAAAGGGGCGACCGCCGACCTGGCATCGCTCACGGGCTGGCCGGTGATCCTCGTGCTCGACGTGTGGGCGCAGTCGGAGACGGCGGCGGCAGTGGCACTCGGCTGCAAACTGTACCGCAGCGACATTGAAATCGGCGGCGTGATCCTCAATGGGGTTGGCAGCCACCGACACGGTGAGGTCATTGCCTCGGCTATCGAGGCGCTGGGATTGCCTGTCCTCGGGATGCTGCACAGGCGCACGGCAATCACGTTGCCCGAGCGTCACCTTGGCTTGGTGCAGGCCGAGGAGACCGGAGAAATCGACGCCAAGCTGGACGACATCGCTGCCATGATGCGATCCGGTGTCGATCTGGAGCGAGTGCTGGCTCTGGCACTGCCGTTGCGTAACTTGTCGGATCCACCGGATAGCTTCGGTGATATTGTCCCGCCTGGTCAGCGCATCGCACTGGCGAGGGACCGCGTGTTTTCGTTCGTCTATGCGCATCTTCTGGATGCGTGGCGGCGGGCCGGCGCCGAGATCGTTCCCTTCTCGCCGCTCAATGACGAGGCGCCTGATACCGCTTGCGATGCCATATGGCTTCCTGGGGGCTATCCGGAGCTGCATGCGCCTGCACTGGCTGCGGCTACGACTTTCAAACATGGAATGCTTGCCGCCGCGTCGAAGGGGATGTCCATTCATGGCGAATGTGGCGGCTACATGGTTCTGGGTGCTGGTCTCGAGACAGCCGGGGGTGCGCGCCATGAGATGCTTGGCCTTCTCGGCCTCGAGACTTCCTTCGCAAGGCGGCAACTGCATCTTGGATATCGCCGCGCCGCTTTGCCGTCAGGCGGCGAGGCGTTCGGTCACGAGTTCCACTACGCCACGGTGCTCGACAACCCTGACGAGGGATACGCCGATATCTGCGATATCGCCGGTGCGCGCACGCCAGACCAGGGTGCGCGCCGGGGACGCACAACGGGCACCTTCTTTCATTTGATCGATGTCGCGGGTTGATCCTGCTTGAACCTCGCGCGGAAATATCAGCACCGCACGACGCGACCATATTCGCGGTTTATCGTTCCTTATCAGAGGTATGGCGGACGCTGCTCGTTTACTTTATACGTTCGGGTGAGCGCGACCCGGCGTCGTTCAATGGCCCCGTCATTGCAATGCAGAGCCTCCGCTCTGACCGAGTTGCGCGACAGGTGGACTTTGGCCGATACAGCGCCATGCAGTTTTCCGCCCCGCTTCCTATCGATGTCGTCCTGGACGAGCTGCGTGCGACCCTGGCGTCGCGCGCGTCGGCGGTTCTTGTCGCCCCTCCGGGTGCCGGCAAGACGACCCGAGTTCCGCTGGCATTGATGGATGAGGCGTGGCTCGGCGGCCGCAAGATCCTCGTTCTCGAACCGCGGCGCATCGCGGCGCGTGCGGCAGCCGAACGCATGGCACACCTGTGTCACGAACCCGTCGGCGAGCAGATCGGATTGCGCGCGCGCTTGGTTTCCAAATCGGGACCCAAGACACGCATCGAGGTGGTGACCGAAGGCGTCTTCACCCGGATGATTCTCGATGACCCGGAACTGACCGGCGTCGGCGCGGTGCTTTTCGATGAATACCACGAGCGCTCGCTCGACGCCGATCTCGGCCTCGCTCTTGCGCTGGATTGCCAGCGAGGGCTGCGCGAGGATCTGCGTATCCTGCCGATGTCGGCGACGCTTGATGGAGCGCGTGTCGCCCGGCTGCTCGGCGATGCACCCGTGGTTGCCAGCGAAGGGCGCGCATTCCCCGTTTCGACACGCTATCTCGGTCGCGATCCCACGCTGCGCATCGAGGATCAGATGGTCGACGCGGTGATGCGTGCGGTGCGCGAGGAGAAAGGATCGATCCTCGCGTTTCTGCCCGGGCAGGGTGAAATTCGCCGTGTCGAGGAGCGTCTGCGTCAGCGCATCGACAGCCCGGATCTCATAGTGGCCCCGCTTTACGGGGCGATGGACGCGCGTGCGCAGGATCTGGCATTGCAGCCGGTGCATGTCGGACGGCGGAAAATCGTTCTCGCCACGGCGATAGCCGAGACTTCGATAACAATCGACGGGGTGCGCGTCGTCATCGACAGTGGCCTCGCCCGCGTGCCGCGCTTCGAGCCGGACGTCGGGGTCACGCGGCTCGATACCGTACGTGTTTCGCGAGCGGCGGCCGATCAGCGCCGCGGGCGCGCCGGGCGAACTGAATCCGGCGTCTGCTACCGCTTGTGGGACGAGCCGCAGACGCAGAGTCTCCTGGCCTTCGCAGAGCCTGAAATCCGCTCCGCCGATCTCACGGGAATGCTGCTCGACTGCGCCGAGTGGGGTGCTTCCGATCCGCTGGAGCTATCGTGGCTCGACGCGCCGTCTGTCGCCGCCGTCAAGGCAGCGCGGGAGGAGCTGACGGAACTCGGAGCGCTTGACGCCAGCGGACGCTTGACGCGCATTGGCAGGCAGCTTCGAACATTGCCACTGCCGCCGCGACTTGCGCGGATGCTGATTTCGGCCGCAGAGCTCGGGCAGGTGGACACGGCGGCCGAGATCGCGGCGATCATCGTCGAGCGCGGGCTGAGCGGAAGCGATGTCGACCTGGCTCATCGGCTCGACGCTTTCAGGCGTGACCGCTCGCGGCGTGCTACCGACATGCGCAAGCTGGCAGCCGGGTGGGCACGTACTGCGCGCGGAATGGTAGCTCCCACGGCTGCGCGTGGTGACATGTCGATCGCCCGCCTGCTGGCGCTGGCGTTTCCTGAGCGCATCGGCAAGGCGCGAGGTTCGCTTGGAGAGTTTCTGCTCGCCAACGGCCGCGGCGCGAAAATAGACCCTGCGCATCCCATGGCGAGCGCGCCTTTCGTGGTCGCGGCGGAACTGTCCGGGTCGGCGGCCGCGACGCGCATTCTGCTCGCCGCCGCAACTGACGAGGCCGATGTTATCGAAGCGGCCGCTGGCCGGGTGAGCAGCCGCGATGAAATCGGGTTTGATCCGAATTCCGCATCGCTGCGCGCGCGCCGGGTGCGCCGTCTCGGCGCGATTGTTCTGGCGAGCGAGCCGCGGGGCGTGGAGCCGGGCGGGGACAGCGCACTGTTACTTGCTGCCGGCCTTGCCAAGCTCGGCATCGAGCGTCTGCCATGGAGCAAGAGCCAGCGGCAATTGCGTGATCGCGTCGGCTTTCTTCGCGCTGCCGGTGACGCCGAATGGCCGGACTTGAGCGATGCTGCCCTCTCCGCCGGCGTGACCGACTGGCTTTCCCCGTTCCTGTCGGGGAAAACGAAGCTGGCCGAGATTGGTGCGGACGACCTCGGCGCTGCTCTCGATGCGCTGGTCCCGTGGAGCCTGCGCCAGCGCCTCGAGGTGGAGGCGCCGACCCATTTCGAGGCACCGACAGGGAACCGGCACGCGATCGACTACGAAACCGCCGGGGCACCGGCCCTGCATATCCGCGTGCAGGAGCTGTTCGGGCTAACGCAGCATCCTTCAATCGCGAGGAACCGTCTGCCGCTGACGCTGCATCTCCTGTCCCCCGCGCACAGACAAATCCAGATCACCCGCGACCTTCCGAATTTCTGGACGGGATCATGGGCGGCGGTGAAGGCGGAGATGAAAGGCCGCTATCCACGCCACTCCTGGCCCGATGATCCCGCCAATGCAGCGCCTACTGCAAGAGCCAAACCGCGCGGTACCTGAGGCATCTTCTACAACATCGCGCGTGCCTGCTTGATGCGCTGGCGAGCGACCAGCCGCGCGAGCATGATCATGAAGCCGAGCGCTGTCGTGCCGAGCAGTGCAACGACGTAGAGATAGCGGTTCACCTGCGCAGCGGGATGCGGTGCCGGGGTGCCGAGGGTCACGTAGGTCAGCCCTATGAACAGCAATAGGCTGATCAGCAGCACCCCGACATTGACGGCGCCGAAGGAGAAGCTCTTGACGGATCTGTGGAGCGGTGTGCCGATAAGTCCGAACAGGCCCATGAGCACGGCCGGCACCCCGATGATTACGGAGAGATACTCGACGGGGGCATCGCCGCTGGTAGGAAGGAAGCGACCGACGAACAATGGATTTATGGCCAATAGCGCCAGGACCGCGGCGATCATCCACGCGCCGGCTCGCGTCGCCTGCTCGGCGCGCCGTTCAATAGCGTCTGGCCGCGACGTAGTATGGGCAAGAAAGCGGTTTAGCGGCAGGTAGCCCAGAAGGAACAGCGACGCGGCGGCGGCGACTTCACTCACGGCAGCGAGCGCGAAGTTCATGCCGGTCGCAAACAAGAGCGCGCCAGCAAATCCGGTGATGGCGGCGGCGGGCAAGAGCCAGGATTCAAATCCGTGGCGAGGGATGTCTGTCTCTTCCTCTAATTCAGGGACCACCGCAGCGACACGGGTGAAGAGTTGCGACAGCGGAGCGCCGGTCGGTGGAGACTTCTTGGTCGCCGGTTGCGGATCGCGCACGCCGGGTTTCGTCGTCGGTGCGAGCGACGCGGCCTGCAGTACCGTATCGCCGAGCAGTGTTGGCGCGGCCGCCGCGGGCGGCTCAATGCCGGTCCATGCCTCGACGGATTGCGGACGCCCACTTGTTTCAGGAACCCGCGCCCGGTCGAGCGCCGCGAGAAATTCGGGGCGATAACCGGATGCCCCGGCAATCTTTGCGGTATCAGGCGCGAGTTCGCGTTCTCCTGCCAGATTGCCGGTCAACGCCCCGACTATGATCGAGGCCAGCGCATAGAGATCGCTCCACGGACCGAGCCCGGTCTGGCCGCCGGCTTTGATCTCGGGTGGGGCAAAGCGTGTATTGGTGCAGTCGGACGGCAGATTGGCGGGTTGTGCGGCAGGATCGCGTGCCATGCCGAAGTTAATGAGCACTGGCGATCCGGAATCCCGGACGAGGATATTGGCCGGAGACAGATCGGCGTGCACAAGCTTCTGGCTATGCACGCTCGCCAGTGCGCTCAGTAGCGGCGTCAGAAGCCGGTCTATTTCGGTCTGCGTTGGCGGGCGGTGCAAATCGGCAAGCCAAGCCTTGAGTGTCCGCGGCGTTTCGAAATCCAGAACGATGTAGGCGGTGCCGTTAGCCTCAAACACTCGATGCGCACGCATGATGCTGGGATGGCGAAAGCGCACCAGCACGCGCGCCTCACTCAGAAAACGCTTCCGGGCGGCGAGGTAGGCTTCGTCCGTCTTGGAATTGCGGGCAAGCGCGCCCTCTGGTGTGCGCACGACATGTCGAGCGGGAGCAAATTCCTTGATCGTCACCGGCATGCCGAGATGCACGTCGACCGCCTTGTAGGTGATGCAGTCGGCGTCCGAGCTAATGAC
>JAESGM010000782.1_pt1 | contig 15083 bp, 13 predicted proteins | sample 9269721 | NCBI WGS metagenome assembly JAESGM01 (sample SAMN15720920, study PRJNA650825) | algae metagenome | isolation source: Komarekiella atlantica HA4396-MV6 and co-occurring heterotrophs from... | place: USA: Theobald House, Kauai, HI | collected 2009-07-29 | reverse complement strand
ATCATGTTCAACCGCACGAAGTTCAACGGCCTGCCGAAGGAACAGCAGGCGATCCTGCAATACGCGGCTGAATCTGCCTCATCTGCCAACGAATGGCTGGCGATGAACCAGTATTCGAAGGATCTGCAGGAATTGATGGAGAAGGACAAGGTCTCGGTTCTGCGCACGCCGCAAGGCGTGTTCGATGCGCAGATCAAGGCCTGGGACGGCCTCATTGATACGCTCGGCAAGGATCCCTTCATGAAGAAGGTGATGGACTCGCAGAAGGCGTGGGTGCGTCGCGTCGTGTTCTACAACATGATGAACGCGACCGACTACAAGGGTGCCTACAACCATCACTTCCCGGGCACGATGAAGCTCTGAGCTGCGCCGCATATGCGTGTGCATGCATGATCGGAAAGGGCGGGGCGAGAATGCCCCGCCCGACCGGTTTGGGGGCGACCGGACGGCGGCAGCGTCAGGTTACATCGGTAGCGACGGACTTTCGCACATGAACCGTTTTCTCTTTTTCATCGACTCGCTCAGTGCATGGGTGGGCAAGTCATTCGCGTGGCTCATTCTGGTGCTGACACTCGGCGTCAGCTACGAAGTGTTCGTCCGCTATGTGCTGAGTGCGCCGACCACATGGGCTTTTGACTTCAGCTACATCACCTATGGCGCCATGTTCCTGATGGCCGGCGCCTATACCCTGTCCCGAAACGGGCATGTGCGCGGCGATGTGGTCTATCGTCTGTGGAAGCCGCGGACGCAGGCGACGATGGATCTCATTCTCTACATCATTTTTTTTATGCCGGCCGTTCTGGCGCTGATCTATGCAGGCTGGAATTATGCCGCGATGTCCGTTCGGTTCCGCGAGGTCAGCATCTTCAGCCCGGCCGGGGTGCCGGTCTTTCCGCTGAAGACGCTGGTGCCGATCACCGGCGTGCTGCTGCTGCTGCAGGGCATTGCCGAAATCATTCGCTGCATCCTGTGTATTCGCACCGGCGTATGGCCGCAGCGGCTGCATGACGTCGAAGAAACTGAAAGTCTGATCCTGCAAGAGCAGCGGATTCACGCTGCCGAACATGGCGAACAGCCGCAAGCGGGTCGTTAAGGGGGGAACTGGACATGACTGACCCGCAAGTCGGCATGTTGATGCTGGGATTGTTCATCTTCATCATCATGCTGGGATTTCCGATTGCCTTCACGCTGATGGCGATGGGCGTCGGCTTTGGCTATTACGCCTATTACACGCCCGGCCAGGAATTCTTCCAGAACCGCATTTTCACCTTGCTGGTGCAGAAGGCTTTCGAGGTGATGTCCAGCGACGTTCTGGTCGCGGTGCCGTTGTTCCTGTTCATGGGGTATCTGGTCGAGCGCGCCAACATCCTCGACCGGTTGTTCGGTGCGCTTCAACTCGCCATGAAGAATGTGCCCGGTTCGCTCGCCGTGGCGACCATGATCACCTGCGCGATGTTCGCGACGGCGACAGGCATTGTCGGCGCGGTGGTGACGTTGATGGGGCTCCTGGCTTTCCCCGCCATGTTGCGCGCGGGCTACGACGTGAAGCTGTCAGCAGGGGTCGTCTGCGCCGGCGGGTGCCTCGGCATCCTGATTCCGCCGAGTATCCTGCTTATCGTTTATGCAGCGACCGCGGGCGTATCGGCCGTCAAGCTCTATGCCGCCGCTTTCATTCCTGGCTTCATGCTGGCAGGCTTCTACGTTCTCTATATTGTCACCCGCGCCATTCTCAATCCCGCGCTTTGTCCCAAGCTCCCGCCCGAAGAGACCGATGTTCCGCTCAGCAAGGTGCTGTGGTCGCTCGCAACATCGTTTGTGCCGCTGTTCCTGCTGATCGTCTCGGTGCTGGGCGCCATCCTGTTCGGGCTGGCCACGCCGTCCGAGGCCGCCGGCGCCGGCGCGCTGGCAAGTCTGGTTCTCGCGGGTGTCTATGGTGCGCTGAACTACACAATGCTGCGGGACTCGGTCTACCTGACGGTGCGTGCGACCGCGATGGTGTGTTACCTGTTCATCGGCTCATGGACATTCTCCGCTGTCTTCGCGGTTCTCGGCGGCCAGTCTGTGGTCGAGAACTTCTTCCTCTCGCTCAACCTGTCCTCGACCGGCTTCCTGCTGCTGACGCAGTTCATCATCTTCCTGCTCGGCTGGCCGCTGGAATGGACCGAGATCATCATCATCTTCGTGCCGATCTTCCTGCCTCTGCTCGACGACTTCCACGTCGATCCGGTCTTCTTCGGCATTCTGGTGGCGCTGAATACGCAGACGGCGTTCAACACACCGCCGGTGGCGATGGCCGCGTTCTATCTGAAAGGCGTTGCGCCGCCGCACGTGAAGCTGACCGACATCTTCAGCGGGGCGCTGCCCTTCGTGTTCATGGTGTTCGCCGTCATGGCCCTGGTCTATATCTTCCCCGGTCTGGCGTTGTGGCTGCCGGATTATCTCTATACGCCCCGGTGACCTGGGCGTAGCGGTGAGGGAAGAGCGCGCATGAGTCTGTACACGCTCGGGCTGGGCGAGGCCGCGGCCGACATCCGGGAGGGCCGCATCACCTCCACCGAACTGGTGGAGGATTGCCTCGATCGCATTGCCGAGGCCGACCCGGGCATCGATGCCTGGGCGCATCTCGACCGCGCGCACGCGCTGGCGCAGGCGCAGGCGCTCGACGAGCACCGGCGGCATGGCCGTCCGATCGGGCCGCTGCATGGCGTGCCTGTTGGCGTTAAAGACATCTTCGATACCGGCGATCTGCCGACCGAATTCGGCTCGCCTTTCTGGGCGGGACGCACGCCGCGCCGCGATGCCACGGCGGTGGCGATGCTGCGGGCGGCAGGGGCCGTGATCATGGGGAAGACGGTCACGACCGAGTACGCCTACTACAAGCCCGGCAAGACGAAGAACCCGCACAATGCGGCGCGCACGCCCGGCGGCTCTTCCAGCGGTTCGGCCGCGGCGGTGGCCGCCGGCATGGTTCCGGGGGCCATCGGGTCGCAGACCAACGGCTCGGTCATTCGCCCCGCGGCATTCTGCGGCGTCGTCGGTTTCAAGCCCACGCACGGGCTGATCCCGCGCAGTGGCGCTCTCGAATTGTCGCGCACGCTCGATCATGTCGGCGTGTTCGCGCGCAGTGTCGAGGACGCGGCGTTGCTCGCGGAAGTGATGGTGGGGTTCGATGCGGAGGATCAGGATACGCGTCCTGTGGCGCGGCCGCCATTCGCTTCGGTCGCGGCGAGCGATCCGCCGCTGCCGCCGCGCTTTGCGTTTGTGCGTTCGCCGGTCTGGGATCAGGCGGACGCTGTAACGCGAGATGCGTTCGGCGAACTGGTCGCGGCTCTGGGCGAGGCGGCAAGTGATGTCGAACTCGGGTCCGCCTTGAACAATGTGATCGATCTGCAGCGCACTGTCATGGATGTGGAGATGGCGCATAATCTGCGCCGCGATTACGAGAAGGCCGGCGAGCAACTCAGTCCGCAATTGCGCCAGCTGATCGAGCGTGGCCGCACGCATCTTGCGGCCGACTATTGCGCGGCGCTCGCCGCCATCGCGCCGCTGAATGCTGCGCTCGACGAAGTATTCAATGAATACGACGCGATTCTCACGCCCGCCGCGCCGGGCGAGGCGCCGGGCATCGAGACGACCGGGAATCCGGTCTTCTGCACCGCCTGGACTTATCTCGGCACGCCGGCCATCACCCTTCCATTGATGGCGTCGGAAGCGGGTCTGCCGATCGGCGTGCAGCTTGTCGGCCGCCGCGGCAACGACGCGCGGCTGCTGCGAACGGCCAACTGGCTGGTGAAGTCTCTGAGCAAAGGCGCGCGCGGCCGCAAACGCGCGATGGTTAAACAGAAGGGAGCGGCGTCATGAGCGTCAGCTTGATTACCGGGGCAATCGGAATCCTGATGGTGACGGCTTTTCTCGGCTTCATGGTCGTGTGGGTGCCCGCCATACCTCTGATCATCATCGTCATCGGCGTCATCGCGCTTCTGCTCTACGACTTCGTGCAGACCATCCGCTTCGGCGAGAACTGGGCGCAAAGAAATTGATCGTGTGGCTCGCCGCGGCTCAAGATCGCGGCGTCGGCCCGAGATATTCGCGCAGGAAAGCCAGCGTGCGGCTCCAGGCGAGGTCCGACGCTTCCTTGTTATAGCGAGCTGCGCCGGTGTCGTTGTTGAAGGCGTGCTGCGTGCCGGGATATCGGTAGATCGAAAACGTCTTGCCGTTCGTCTTCAGCGCCGTCTCGTAAGCTGCGATGCCGGCATTCACGCCGTCGTCGTTTTCGGCATAGTGCAGCAGAAGCGCCGCTTTGATGTCCGGTACCTGCGCTGCCGGAACCTGCCGTCCATAGTAGGCGACGCCCGCATCCAGCTGCGGACTTGATGCCGCCAGCCGGTTCACCATCAGCCCGCCGAAGCAGAAGCCGATAGCGCCGACCCTGCCGGTGGATTCCGGGTGCGTCTTCAGGAAGGCCACCGCGGCAACCAGCGCCGCAACCGCGTCGTCCTGATTCATCCTTGTGTGCAACTGACGCGCCTCGTCTTCGCTCGCCGGCGTGCCGCCGACAAGCGAAAGCAGATCGACCGCGTAGGCGAGAAAGCCTTCCAGCGCCAGGCGCCGCGCGATGTCTTCGAGATGCGGATTGAGTCCGCGATTTTCGTGGATCAACAGCACGACGGGACGCCGGCCTTTGGCCTTTAGTCGCGCGAGATAGCCGTTGATCGTGCCTTTTGGCGATTCATAGGAGAGGCGGTCTGCGACAATCCGCCCGTCAGTCGCCGGCACAATGGCGGCGCGGGCGTAATCGTTCTGCAGCAATGGCAAGAGGGCGGCGGCGGCCGCGGCGGAACCGGCGAATTCCTTCAGCCGGTCGAGAAAGTCACGGCGGTTCAACTCGCCATGCGTGAAGCGGTCGTAGAGATTGATGATGCGCTGGTCCATCGGACGCCGCTCCCCCGGTGAGTTTTGTGTATGTTTTCGAAGCGTGAAAACCCCGGGGCTGGCGTCCTTATTCCATTCCCGCAAATGCGCTGCGCACAACCGCCGCGACAGATTGCAGATCGCGCGCGCTCGTGCCTAAGATATCGGCACGAAAAATCGTAACTTTCTGCTGACGTGACAACAGGCTGACGGGAGGTGCCTTCGCGCGCTGGCCCGTTCCTTGCTTAAAAAAGGCGCTTCTAACCTGTAGCGGGAGAGTGTCATGCGACGTCGCGATTTCACCAAACTGGCGCTGACCGGCGCGGCTGCAACTGTCGCAGCCCCCGCGGTCGTGCGCGCCCAGACCACCTTCAACTGGAAGATGACCAGCTTCTACGGTCCGAACGCCGCCTTCTATTCGACGGGTCCGGGCAGCGCGAAGGATCTGTGCAAACGCATCGAGGAGATGTCGGGCGGCCGCATCAAGATCCAGTTCTACGGCGCCGGCGAACTCATCCCGGCGGCGGAAGGCTTCGACGCCGTGTCGTCCGGCACCGTGGAGATGAACTACGCCAATTCCTATTTCTGGACCGGCAAGAGTTTCGCCGCGCAATACTTCACCGCGGTTCCCTTCGGCCTCAATTTCCAGGGCTATAACGGCTGGATGTTCGACGGCGGCGGTCTCGACCTCTGGCGCGAGGTTTATGACCGCTTCAATCTCGTGCCCTTCGTCTGCGGCAATACCGGCGTGCAGATGACCGGCTGGTTCAGGAAGCCGATCGAAAAGCCGGAAGACCTGCAGGGCCTGAAGATGCGCATCCCGGGCCTTGCCGGCCGCGTCTACAAGGAACTCGGTGTCGACTCGCGCCTGATCGCGCCGGGCGAAATCTTCCCCTCGCTCGAACGCGGCGTGATCGACGCGGCCGAATTCGTCGGTCCGTATCTCGATCGCCAGCTCGGCCTGCACAAGGTCGCGAAATATTACTACACGACCGGCTGGCACGAGATGGCGACCGCCTCCGAGCTCACCATCAACAAGGCGAAGTGGGCCTCGCTGCCGCCCGATCTGAAAGCGGTGGTCGAGAATGCCTGCCTTGCCTGCAACACCATCAGCGAGGCCTGGTGCCAGAAGAACAACGCCGAGGCGATGGAAGACCTGGTGAAGAACCAGGGCGTGACCGCACAGCCGCTGCCGGATTCGGTGGTGAAGGCGCTGCGCGGCGCGACCGACAAGATTCTCGCAGAAGCGGTCGCGAAAGACCCGGTCACCAAAAAGGTCCACGACTCCTACATGGCCTACAAGGCCAAGTACGATGCCTGGGCCGACCTGAGCGAGACCGTCTACCACACCAAGATCCGGAAGGCGTGATTTGAACGTTGCGCTGAAACTGGCCGGCGGGATCGACACCTTCGTCGAACTCGTCGGCCGCGCGACCTCGTGGCTCGCACTCGGGCTCGCGCTGGTGATGGGCGCGAATGTGCTCCTGCGTTACGGCTTCTCCATCGGCTTCATCTGGGCGCAGGAGCTGGAATGGCACATCATGGTGCCGATCTGCCTGTTCGGCATGTCCTACGCGCTGCTGCACGGCGAGCATGTGCGCGTCGATGTGCTGTTCCAGTATTTCACGCCGCGTACGAAGCATGCGGTAGAGTGTGGCAGCGCGATCCTGCTGATGGCCTTCTGCGTGATCGTGATCTGGCTGTCGATTCCCTACGTTCACCAGTCCTGGTCGATCGGCGAGGGCACCGCCAATCCCGGCGGCATCGACTATCGCTACGTCGTCAAGTCGCTGATCCCGATCGGCTTCGCGGTGATGCTCCTGCAGGCGCTGTCGGAAGCGATCAAGAGCTGGTTCAGGATGCGGAGAGCGTGACTCATGTTTCGTTCAGATCGAAGCGCCTGCCAAATGCTCCGTTCATTCCCGCGCAAGCGGGAATCCAGTGTGTCTTGGCTCTGGGTCCCCGCTTGCGCGGGGACGAACGGAGGAGAGGCGACGCAACCTGATCGGAAACCCCACTGATGCCGCTGGTTGAAATCCTCGCCATCCTGATGCTGGTGGCGTTCTTTGTGCTGCTGATGGCCGGCATTCCGGTCGCGCTCACGCTCGCAACGGTCGGTCTTGTCTTTGGCTATCTCGGCTTCGGCAGCCTGCTGTTCAATCTTCTGCCCAGCCGCATCTTCGGCGTGGTCACCAATTCCACGCTGATCGCGATCCCGCTCTTCGTCTTCATGGGCATGATGCTGGAGAAGTCGAAGCTGGCCGAGGACCTGATGGACGTCATCGGCCATCTCGCCGGCTCGCTGCGCGGCGGGCTCGGCATCGGCATTGTGTTTGTCGGCGTGCTGCTCGGCGCCACCACCGGCATCGTCGGGGCGACGGTCGTCACCCTCGGCCTGCTGACTTTGCCGGGCATGATCAAGCGCGGCTACGACAAGGGGCTGGCCTGCGGCGTCATCTGTGCGTCCGGCACACTGGGGCAGATCATCCCGCCGAGCCTCATCCTCATCCTGCTCGCCGACATCCTCAACGAATCGGTCGGCACGCTCTTCGCAGCGGCGGTCATGCCCGGCCTGCTGCTGTCCGGCATCTACGTCGTCTATATCCTCGTTCTCGGCATGATCCGGCCCGACAGCGTGCCGGCATTCACGAAGGAAGAGCGCGCGCTGGTGTCGAAGCGCGAACTCCTGGGCAAGCTGTTCAAGGTGGTCGGCCCGCCGGTCGGGCTGGTCGGTGCCGTGCTCGGCTCGATCATCGCGGGTGTCGCGGCGCCCTCGGAAGCCGCGTCCATGGGCGCCCTCGGCTCCATCGTGGTCGCCGCCATCGGACGCCGCCTGAGCTGGAAGGTGCTGCGCGACACTGTGCAGGCGACCACCAAGATCACCGCGATGATGATGTTCATCCTCATCTGCGCCCAGGCCTTCGCGCTCGCCTTCCGCGGCCTGCAAGGGGAGAAGATCGTTCACGATCTCTTCGCCTTCCTGCCCGGCGGCATCAATGCCGACATCTGGTTCCTGATGGCGATCATCTTCATCCTTGGCTTCTTCATCGAATGGATCGAGATTTCCTACATCGCCGTTCCCCTGTTCCTGCCGGTCTTCCTGCAGGCCAATGTCGACATGGTGTGGCTCGCCGCCCTGATCTGCGTGAACCTGCAGACCTCCTTCCTCACCCCGCCCTTCGGCTGGGCGCTGTTCTTCCTGCGCGGGGTGGCGCCGCCGGAGGTCTCGACCGGCGACATCTATCGCGGCGTCATTCCCTTCATCGGAATGCAGGTGTTGGCGCTGGTGTGCGTGTTCTTCTTCCCCGGCCTCGCCACCTGGCTGCCCAAGGCGATCGGGTGGTAGCGGGTTGATCTTCCCCCAGACTTTCTCCGTCATCCTGAGGTGGCGGCCGTAGGCCGCCCTCGAAGGATGACGGGCAGAGAGCGGGGCCGTCGCCCTTCGAGGCTTGCGCTTCGCGCAAGCACCTCAGGGTGACGGTTATGGTATAGAGCAAGCAGCTCGGTTCAGGCTCTAAGCTCCCTCGCAGAAAAAGTCACCAATGCCCCACATCACCCGCCGCGATTTCTTCAACGGCATGGCCTTGACGGTGGCGGCGGGCCTGACCCCCGCCGCACAACTCGCCGCCGCGACCGGCCGCTATCCGCCGGCGTTGACCGGCATGCGCGGCCATCACGACGGCTCGTTCGAGGCGGCACATCGGCTGCGCGATGGCGACATTCCGAAATTCGACGCGCTCGCCATCGAGGAGCGTTACGACCTGGTGGTGGTCGGCGGCGGCATCAGCGGGCTCGCGGCGGCGCATTTCTACGCCAAGAAGAATCCGCAGGCGCGCATTCTCATCCTCGACAATCACGACGATTTCGGCGGCCACGCCAAGCGCAACGAATTTACCTACAAGGGCCGCCTGCTGCTCGGCTACGGCGGCAGCGAGTCCCTGCAATCGCCGAAATCGCTCTACAGCGACGTGGCGAAGGGGATGCTGAAGGATCTCGGCGTCGATATCGCCCGCTTCGAAACCGCATTCGAGCGCAGGCTCTATCCTTCCCTCGGGCTGTCGCGCGGCGTGTTCTTTGCGAAGGAAGCCTTCGGCCGCGACGTGCTGGTGACGGGCGATCCCGCCAGCATGGTCGCCGACGATCTGACGCCGGACCTGCTCAATGCGAAGCCGCTCGCCGAGTTCATTGGCGGCTTTCCGCTCTCCGACGCCGACAAGGCGAAGCTGCTGTCGTTGCATGATCCGAAGCAGGACCCGCTGGCCGGCAAAAGCGAAGCAGAGAAGCTGGAGGTGCTGGAGAAGACCAGCTATCGCGACTATCTCGTCAAGGTGTGCGGGGCGAGCGAAGCGATCGCCAACTGCTATCACGGCCGCTCGCTCGACTTCACCGCGCTCGCCAGCGATCTTATTCCGGCGTCCTTCGCACGCGAGATGGGGCTGCCCGGCTTTGCCGGTCTCGGATTGCCGGAGGAATCGAGCCCCGAGCGCGAGGAGCCGTATATCTATCATTTCCCCGACGGCAACGCCTCGCTGGCGCGGCTTCTGGTGCGCGCGCTCATTCCAGGCGCCGCGCCCGGCAAGTCGATGGACGACATCGTTCTCGCCAGGTTCAAGTATGACCGCCTCGACCGGCCGGACCAGAAGGTGCGCCTGCGTCTCGACGCGACTTGCATCAGCGTGAAGACCGACGGCGTCGGCGCCGACCTTGTCTATCTGCGCGGCGACAAGCCGCATCGCGTGCAGGCAAAGCACGCGATCCTCGCCTGTTTCAACATGGCGATCCCCTACATGATGCCGGATTTGCCGGAAGCGCAGCGCAACGCGCTCTCGCGCAACGTCAAGGCGCCGCTGGTCTATACCAAGGTGCTTCTGCGCGACTGGCAGGCTTTCGCCAAGCTCGGCGTGCACGAGATTTCCGCGCCGATGTCGTTCCATTGCCGCGTCAAGCTCGACTATCCCGTCAGCCTCGGCGGCTACAAGCATCCGCGCAAGCCCTCCGAGCCGATGTGCCTGCACATGGTGCATGTGCCGAACGAGTCAAATCAGGGCATGGAGGCGCGCGACATGTTCCGCATCGGCCGCATGAAGCTGCTGGAGATGACCTTCGCCGATTTCGAAAAGCACATCCGCGATGACCTCGACCGCATGCTGGGGGCGGGCGGCTTTTCGAGCGGTCGCGACATCGCCGCGATCACCGTGAACCGCTGGTCGCACGGCTATTCCTATGGCGTAAACTCGCTGTTCGACGAGAGCGACCACGAGGCGGCGGTGAAGGAGGCGCGCAAGCCGTTCGGCCGCGTCGCCATCGCCAATTCGGATGCCGACTGGCACGCCTATGCGCACACCGCGATCGATCAGGCGGAGCGGGCGGTAAGGGAAGTGATGGGGGGTTAAGCAGGCAGTTAGAGCTGATCTCGATTCGGCTGCATTACGTCTCCTCCGTTCGTCCCCGCGAAAGCGGGGACCCAGAGCCACACCACTGGATTCCCGCTTTCGCGGGAATGAACGGAGTATGTGACGTCTCCTTGCCATTCGCTGCGCGAATGGGGGGAGGGGAGATCGCTACTTCCCATGCGCGGTCACCAGCGCATTCACATTGGCGTCGAAGAGCGAAATGTAGTCGTCCGTGTTCGGCAGCATGCCGACCGAGCCCGCCAGCTCCGCCACCTTGGCGCCGGTCTGCCTGGCGATGCGGTTGACATGCCGCTCCGGCTGCCCGGCCTCGCTAATGATCAGCTTGATCTTCTTTTCTTTCATCAGCTTGGTGACGTCGCGCATGTGCCAGCGCTTGGGATGCGCGCGGTCGCGGAGCACGATGAATTCGACGATGTTCAGCCCGAAGCGGTCGGCGAAATAGTCCCAGTCGTCCCAGAACGCCACAATGGGCTCGCCGCGCAGCGGCGCAAGGCGTGCGGTCCATTCGCCGAGTTTCGCATTCAGCCGGTCGAGAAAGGCGCGGCGATTGTTTTCATAATATTGCTTGTTGGCGGGATCGAGCGCCGAAATGACTTTCAGGATTTCCTCGGTGATCGGCTCCGCCGTCTTCGGGTCGAGCCAGTAATGCAGGTTGGGGCTGCCGCGCGAGGCGCGGCGCGTCTGCGCAAAGCCGGCGGCGACGCCGCGCGGATCGTTGGCGATGGCGATGGAGGCGTCGATATGGCCGTCCTCGCCACGTTCGATGCCGGTGCGGCCGTTCTTCTGCGCCGCGCGGGCCAGGAGCTTGTCGAACCAGGGGTCGATGGCCGATCCCGCGCGCACCACGGCGCGCGCGCCCTTGAGGATGGCGACGTCCTGCAGCCGCGGCAGGTAATTCTCCACCCGCTCGCCCGGCGGCACGAGGCTCGAGACGATGACGCGCTCGGCGCCGACGGCTTTTACCAGGCTGCGCAGATCGGCGGACGTCGTGACCACGCGCAGGCGGTCCTGCGCGACAGCCGTCGACACAAATCCGCACAGAAAAACGAAGAGAAATACAAGTCTTTTCATGACCCAACCCCGTGGGCAGTATACAGACCCGCCGCCCGCCAATCTACCCGCCAGCGCCGAAGTCCCTGCCTCATTGAAAGGAAGCGTCGAGATGTCCGATCGCCGTCATCGTCCTGTTATGCCGCACGCGCTTGTCCTTGGCGGGATCATGCTTGCACTGACGATTCTGGCTGCGCCGTCTGCTCCGGCGGCGGCGCAGGGGCGGTCCTTTCCCTTCGATCATGAGATGCATCTGGACGCCAATCCCCAGCGCGGCTCCAGGCGCGTGCCGATCCTGCAGATTTCTCCGAACGGCGACGCCGAGATCGACCTGTGGTGCGTGAGCGGCTCGGGGAGAGCGGTGATCGCCGATTCCAGCATCACCATCACGCCGACTGCGATGCGCGATAACCAGTGCCCGCCTGAACGGCTGATGATGGACAAGGACCTGCTCGACAAGCTCACGCAGGTGACGAGCTGGCGCTGGGAAGGGCAGACGCTGGTGCTGGTCGGCCCGCAATCGTTGCGCTATCGCCCGGCTTCCAACTAGCGACAACCGATTCGAACAGGGACGTGCTGGTCGTGTTGCGGCCGGCAGGAATTTGATGCGTGCAAACAGGAAGGTTTCAGGAATGCGGCTTCAGGGTTTTGCTTTGCTATCGATTTTCATGTTCGTGTCTGCCGACGCGTTTGCACAGCCCGATCCGTTCAAAAATTCGCCGACCGGCACGCTGACCATCACCATCGACGTCGACGGCACTAACAAGCATGTCGCGAAGAACAAGGTGGAGTGGCACGAACTGAACGTGGCGCGGCGCGTGCGGCTGGAAATGCCGATGGTGCGCGTCGGAACGGCGCCCGCCGGTTTCCGGACCTCGGCGAAGTCGCAGACCGCAAAGGCGCAGGAAGCCAATGCGCAGCAACCCGCCGGCATGGCCGAGATGCAGAAGGCGATGGAAGCCTGCAAGGGCAACCAGCAATGCCTGATAGAGAACGGAATGAAGTTCGGCCGCATGATGCAGGAAGGCAAGATGCAGATGCCGGCCGGGCCGTCCATGGCGGAGAAGGATCGTTTCCATCACTGGATGACGGATCGCCGCAAGGCCTGCGCCAGCGGCACCATCAGCATCGACGAGAAGGGCAACGGCATGGTGATCTCGCCGCCCAATCCCGTCGCGCCGTTCAACTATCGCCGTTTCGGCGAGGTCAAGCTGCCCGCCGAACTCGAGCCGATTATCGAGAAAGTGTGCGCGGCGACGCTCGCGATCGACACCAAGGACCGCACGCTCGACATCGGCATCTCCGGTCTCGCGGTGCCGGTGAAGCTGACCTATAGCGGCAACGCGTTCTCGACCGAAAGTGGCCGGGCGGTGGTCATGGTGGAAGGCATCAAGAACGGCGTCCAGGTCGGCGCCTTCGATCTGTTCGACTTCCCGGTCGATCCCTCGGCGAAGCTGATGACCGGCACGCGCGTGGTCGAGAAGGTGGGCGAGGTCACCCATGCCGGCGGCTATGGCACGGCGCCGGTGCGGGCCAAGGTGACATGGAGCTTTGCGCTCCATTAGCGACCGTCGCGATCGCAAAGAGAGGCGCAGGGGTGGGTCCGGGCGCCGGACAGAACATCACGGATATTTCACCCGGAAAGTCGGTTGCTTCATCGAGCAGCGAAGCGAGCGGGGGAAAGAGGACTGGAATAACGGGCTGTTCTGGCGCTGCAATAGGAATTGTTTCACATGAAACGCGAGCGCCGAACCAGGCTTTCCAAAACGATTCCATCTGCTTCTCATCGCGCGGCCCCGCGCTCCGCACAAAACAAAAGGCCCCGGTGAACCGGGGCCTTTTTTCTTCCGGAGTTTTCTGAAAAACTCAGAAACCCATACCGCCCATGCCGCCCATGCCGCCGCCAGCGGGCATTGCAGGCGCGGCGTCCTTCGGCAGTTCGGCGACCATCGCTTCGGTGGTGATCAGAAGGCCGGCAACAGAGGCCGCATCCTGCAGCGCGCAGCGCACGACCTTGGCCGGGTCGATGATGCCCTTCTGCACCAGATCGACATAGGCGTCGTTCTGCGCATCGAAGCCGTAGGTCTCCGACTTCTCGTCGAGGATCTTGCCGACCACGATCGAGCCTTCGACGCCGGCATTCTCGGCGATCTGCCGCACCGGAGCTTCCAGCGCCTTCAGCACGATGTTGATGCCGGCCTGGATGTCGGGATTGTCGTTGTTGATGCGGCCGATGGCCTTCTTGGCGCGCAGCAAAGCGGTGCCGCCGCCCGGGACGATGCCTTCCTCGACCGCGGCGCGGGTGGCGTTGAGCGCGTCCTCGACGCGATCCTTCTTTTCCTTGACCTCGATTTCGGTCGCACCGCCGACGCGGATCACCGCGACGCCGCCGGCGAGCTTCGCCAGGCGTTCCTGCAGCTTTTCCTTGTCGTAGTCGGAGGTGGTTTCCTCGATCTGCGCCTTGATCTGGCCGACGCGCGCCTCGATGTCCGGCTTCTTGCCGACGCCGTTGACGATCGTGGTCTTTTCCTTCTCGATCAGCACCTTCTTGGCGCGGCCGAGCATCTTCAGCGTCACGCTTTCCAGCTTCATGCCCAGATCGTCGGATATGAGCTGGCCGCCGGTCAGGATCGCGATGTCCTCCAGCATGGCCTTGCGGCGGTCGCCGAAGCCCGGCGCCTTGACGGCGGCGACCTTCAGGCCGCCGCGCAGGCGGTTCACGACGAGCGTGGCCAGCGCCTCGCCTTCCACGTCCTCGGCAATGATCACCAGCGGCTTGCCCGACTGGACCACCGCCTCAAGCAACGGCAGCATGGACTGCAGGCCGGACAGCTTCTTCTCGTGCAGGAGGATGTAGGCATCCTCCATCTCCGCGATCATCTTCTCGGCATTGGTGATGAAATACGGCGAGAGATAGCCGCGGTCGAACTGCATGCCTTCGACGATGTCGACCTCGGTGTCGAGCGCCTTGGCCTCCTCGACGGTGATCACGCCTTCATTGCCGACCTTCTGCATCGCCTGCGCGATCATCTTGCCGATGGTCTGGTCGCCGTTGGCCGAAATCGTGCCGACCTGGGCGACTTCCGCCGAGGAAGCGACCGGCTTGGCGCGCTTCTCGATGTCCTTGACCACGGCCGTGACCGCGAGATCGACACCGCGCTTCAGATCCATCGGGTTCATGCCGGCGGCAACCGACTTCGCGCCTTCGCGCACGATCGCCTGTGCCAGCACGGTCGCAGTCGTGGTGCCGTCGCCGGCCCGCTCGTTGGTCTTGGAGGCGACCTCGCGCACCATCTGCGCGCCCATATTCTCGAACTTGTCTTCCAGTTCGATGTCCTTCGCCACCGTCACACCGTCCTTGGTGATGCGCGGGGCGCCGAACGACTTGTCGAGCACGACATTGCGGCCCTTGGGGCCGAGCGTGACCTTCACCGCATTGGCGAGGATGTCGACGCCGCGCAGCATCTTCTCGCGCGCGTCGCCGGAAAATTTCACGTCCTTGGCAGCCATTTCAGTTTGCTCCTCAAATCTCGGGAATTAATCGTCACCCTGAGGTGCGAGCGGCAAAGCCGCGAGCCTCGAAGGGTGACAGCCTGTGCCCGTCATCCCTCGAGGGCCGTGCTCCGCACGGCCACCTCAGGATGACGGTTCGAAGTCAGCCGATTACGCCCATGATGTCGGACTCCTTCATGATCAGGAGATCCTCGC
>JAESGM010000781.1_pt1 | contig 15146 bp, 13 predicted proteins | sample 9269721 | NCBI WGS metagenome assembly JAESGM01 (sample SAMN15720920, study PRJNA650825) | algae metagenome | isolation source: Komarekiella atlantica HA4396-MV6 and co-occurring heterotrophs from... | place: USA: Theobald House, Kauai, HI | collected 2009-07-29 | reverse complement strand
CCCGATGATCTGGTTCACTCGGGTGCTGTGGCGAAGATACTGGGTCTCGTCCTAGTCGGTGTCTCGCTGGGCTGGCTCGCCGAGCTGCATCGCTATGTCGATATCGTCCTGTTCACGGAACAGCCGCTGGCGTTGGCGACGGGATTGTCGCTTGCGATTGCAGCGGCCGGTATATTCGCGCCCGGCCGTCAGATCAGGCTGGTCGCAATCGCCGGCGGGCTTCTTCTGCTCGGTCTTCTTTGCTTTGTTACATTTGACTATCCGCGGCTTTCGCTGGCGGCGATGATGCGGCCAACCTGGCTTGTCGCGCTCGCTGTCGTGGTGCTGATCGGCTTGCTGCTGCTGACAGGGCGTGTGGTCGGCTGGACGATCATGATTGTCGTCTGCCTGTTCATTGCGGCAGCCCTGGCCGGACCGTGGATCGGACTTCCCACCATCGCACCAGATCGTCTCGCACTTTACCTTTTGCTCGATCCAAACGGACTGCTGGGGCTTCCTGTTCGCGTTGCGCTGGAAATTGTCATCCCGTTCGTTTTCTTCGGGGAGTTGCTGCGCCGGACCGGCGGCGGCGAATACATGACTAATCTCGCCCTGTCGGGCTTTGGCCGTTTTCGCGGAGGCAGCGCCAAGGCCGCGGTCGGCGCGTCCGCGTTGTTCGGCACGATATCCGGCAATGCAGTTTCAAACGTGGTCGGCACCGGTATCGTCACCATTCCCCTGATGAAGCGCACCGGATTGCGCGCCGAAACCGCGGGTGCAGTGGAAGCGACCGCGTCGACCGGAGGGCAATTGATGCCGCCGGTGATGGGTTCCGCAGCCTTCATCATGGCCGATGTGCTGCGTGTCCCCTATGTCGAGATCATGATCGCGGCGACCGTACCGGCTTTGCTCTATTATGGCGCCATCTTCGTCCAGATCGACCGTGTGGCTGCGAAAGCCGACATGCGTGGTCTTTCCTCGGCCGAATTGCCGCGTTTTGCGGCCACGATGTGGAGCGGCGTGCATTTCTTGATCCCGTTCGCCGTCCTCTTCGCGGCCTTTCTCGCGTTCCAAACGCGGCCGCAAAACGCGGCGCTTGCCGCCATCTTGGTGCTGATCGCGGTCACGGCAATCCGCAGCTATGGCGGTCAGCGTCTGAGTTTTCGCGCAATCCTCGATGCGGCGATTGATACCGGCATTCAGGCGGCGCCACTGATCCTGATCACGGCAGCAGCCGGTCTGCTGATGGGGCTGATCAGTCTGACGGGGCTCGGATTTTCGCTCGCCGCCGATGCCATGAAAGCCAGCGGCGGCAGCCTTTACATCCTGCTGCTGTTCACCGCCGCCATCGCCATTGTGTTCGGCATGGGAATGCCAACGGTGGCCGTTTACATCATGCTGGCAACGGTGTTGGCGCCAGCTCTGGTCGACGCCGGCATTCCGGAGATGCCTGCGCACCTTTTCATTCTCTATTTCGGCATGCTCTCGATGATCACGCCGCCGGTCGCGCTAGCGTCGATCACAGCGGCCAAAATTGCAGGCGCCGATATGTGGCGGACGAGCTGGGAGGCCGTGAAGCTTGCCTGGGTCGCATATCTCGTGCCGTTCCTGTTTGTGTTTTCACCGGCGCTGTTGCTGAAGGGCCAGGCTGTTGACGTGCTTCTCGCGGTTGTCACAGCGTTCGTCGGCATGGCGGCCGTATCTGTCGGCATCATCGGTTTCGCATTGCGGCCGATCGGCCATCTGGAACGGGTCGCCTATATTGTGTTCGGCATGCTGCTGATGATTCCGCCCGGCTCGCATGTCGTCACCATCATGGTCAACGTGGCTGGCGCTGCAGGACTGCTGCTGCTGACCGGCATTCCGTATTTTCTGAAGCCTGGCTTGTCGATGAGCCAGACTCCGGCATCCAGTAACCAGGAGAAAACAACGTGATTAAGCTTCTCGGGCGCCAGACATCGGGCAATGTACAGAAAGTACTGTTCCTGCTGGAGGAATTGAGAGTGCCGTATATCCGCGAGGATTATGGCCGCCAGTTCAACAACACGACGACCGACGCCTACAAGAAGCTGAATCCGAACAGCAAGGTGCCGACCCTGGTCGATGGCGACGTGGTGGTCTGGGAATCCAACACCATTCTGCGCTATCTCGCGGCCAAGCATGCGCCGGAACTGCACGGCGCAACGCCCGCCGACCGCACTTATGTCGAACGCTGGATGGACTGGCTGCTGGCCGCCCTGAATGCGCCGTATCTTGCGATCTTCAAGGACGCCAAGAAGGAGCCAGCCGAACGCAGTGCGGATTTCGCCGCGCAGGTCGCGGACCTGCTTGCGCAACTGAAAATTCTGGATGGCCATATCGCCGGAAAACCCTTCTTTGCGCTTGGTCGCTTCACGCTCGCTGATGCGGCTCTCGGCCCCATCGTCAAGCGCTGCCTCGAGTTTCCGATCGAGCGGCCGGATATGCCGGAATTGTCGCGCTGGCAGAAATCGATCGAGGCGCGTCCCTCCTTCTCCGTCGCCATCGGCGCAAAGCCAAGCGTCCTCACCAGCGCGGCCTGACAAAAGCGCCATGTCCGTCAATGATCATGCCGTTGGCCCCATCTCCGCCGTCGCGCAGCTCTCGCGCGTGGCGATGATCGCTACTCGCTGCCTTCTTGGCGCGGTCTTGATTGGCATGGTGTTTCTGAATGTTGTGAACGCGGTCGGTCGTTACGTCTTCGGCGTGGTGTTTATTGGCGCTGACGAAGTGCTGGTGTTCGGCATGGTTTGGATGGTGATGCTGGGCATGCTCCTTGTCACCGCTCAAGACAGCCACATCTCGCTGGATCTTCTGCCGGCGCATGCGGGAATACGCGTGAAGACAGTTCTGTCGCTGATCGCGCATTCCGTCATGGGGCTTGGATGCGCTTATGCCGCGGTGCAGTCCTTCTTCTTCGTGCAAAGGATTATGTCACTCGGTCAGACTAGTATGGCGCTGGGCCTGCCCATGATGATTCCGCATTCAGCACTGATCGTCGGTTTTGGCGGAACCGCGATCATTGCGCTTGCGATGGTCGCCGGGGATCTCGCCCGGCTCGCCCATCTGGCCACAGACGCACGGGGCAGGGGCTGATCGATGGTCTGGACCCTCGGCGTTCTCCCGCTGGCTTTGCTCGTTCTCGGGACGCCGATCTTTGCGCTGCTGCTCGCCGGTGGGGTCGTAACCTTCATTTTTTACATGACGGTGCCGCCAGTTGCCTTGCATCAGATCATGTTCGGCGGGCTTGAAAATTACGCGCTGCTGGCGGTGCCATTCTTTATCTTTGCTGGCGAGTTGATGGGCGGCGCCGGCATCGCCGAGCGTCTCATCATCTGGGTGCTGGCGCTGATCGGGCGCGTGCCGGGCAGCCTGGGTGTCGCCACCGTCGGGGCCTCGACTTTGATCGGGGCGATTTCCGGCGCCAGCGTCGCGACCGTCGCCGCAGTCGGCAAGGTGCTCTATCCGGGCCTGATCCGCGATGGCTATGGCCCTCGCTTCTCGTCTGGGCTTGTGAGTTCGAGCGGCGCCATCGACATCGTCATCCCGCCCAGCATCGCCATGATCCTGTATGGCGCATCTGCCGAGCAGTCGATCCCCAAGCTGTTCATGGCCGGCATCCTGCCCGGACTGCTGATCGCGCTCATGATGGCGGCCTATGTGGTCGTTATGGCGCTACGCATGGGCGTGAAGACCAGCGACGGCTTCGACCTGCGGCATTTCCTGCGCACAAGCTGGGACGCCGCGCCGGCCTTGTTCATGCCGGTTCTCATTCTGGCCAGCATCTATCTCGGATTGTCATCGCCGACCGAAGCCGGTGGTTTCGCGTGTCTTTATGCCATTCTGGTCGGGCGCTACGTCTATCGCACGTTGACGTGGACCGATGCGTTCGAGGCGGCAATCCGCTCGGCCATGCTCACAGCTCAGATTCTGGTGATCGTTGCGACCGCGGCTTTATTCTCATGGATCCTGACCGTGAACGGTATTCCGCAGGCGCTGGCATCGGCGCTGCAGTCGCTGCGGCTGGAGCCGTGGGCTTTTCTGATGCTCGTTAACATCATCCTGCTCATTGTCGGATGTTTTCTCGATCCCACATCGGCCATCCTTGTCCTCACCCCGCTCTTCATTCCCATCGTGAAGACAGTCGGAGTCGATCCGATCCATTTCGGTATCGTCATGACCGTCAATATTGCAATCGGCATGTTCACGCCGCCCTTTGGGTTAAACATATTCGTCGCGCGCTCTGTGCTCGGCGTGCCGCTGGAGACAATCTATCGCGGCGTACTGCCTTTTGCAGTTGTGCAGATTCTTGCGCTTCTCATCATCACCTATTGGCCGGAACTCTCGCTCATTCTGACACGTGCGATCTGAACCCTGGGAGATTGTTATGACGCTGACCAAACGTTCTATCTTCGCCGCCGCATTGGCCGGCGCTCTGGTTTCCGCATTGCCGCAGATCGCCGTCGCGCAGACGGTAATGAAACTCGCCAGCGCGACGATCAATGACGGCCAGCATGAATGGCAGAAGCTGTTCGCGGCCGCTCTGCAGAAGCGCATCGGCGACAAGATCAAGACCGAAATCTATCCGGCCAGCCAACTCGGCGCCATTCCGCGCATGGCGGAGGGCGTTTCACTGGGGACGATCGAGGCCTTCATAACGCCGACGGCCTTTGTGACCAATCTCGATCCGCGCTTCCAGGTTTTCGATGTGCCGGGCTTGTTTGTGTCGCCGGAACATCAGCGGGCCGTCATTCAGGACCCTGCTTATCGCGACCATCTGGAGACAATGTTCCTCGAGCGGGGATTGCGCGTGATCGGGGCGATTTATAACAGCCCGACGGTTATCCTGTTGAAGAAGCCGGCGCCGACGCTGGAAGCCATGAAGGGCATGAAGGTGCGCACCTTCGCGTCGCCGTTGCAAATCGAACCTATGAAGTCGATTGGCGTCATTCCGACGCCGCTGGCGCTGACCGAGGTAATTCCGCAACTACAGTCGGGCGGGATCGATGGCCTGCTGGCGGGAATGCCAATCCTCACGGCCTTCAAATATTACGACGTCGCCAAATACGTGACCGACCTGAATTTCTCCCACATTCTCTCTGTCAATCTGGTCAATGAAGGCTGGTTCAAGGCGCAGCCAAAGGACGTGCAGGATGCGATCCGCGCGGCCGGGCGCGAGGCCGAGCAGCAGGCTTTCCCCTGGGTGCAGGCGAACAACAAGAAGGCCAACGAATTGTGGCTCGCGAACAAAGGTGAAATCCTGAAGCTGTCGCCGCAGGAGCAGGATTCCATGATGAAATCCTTCGTCGCGCTCGGCACCAAAATCGTGGAGCAGAATCCGGCCGTAAAGGCCGAGTTCGTCAAGCTCAAAGCCGTCGTCGACGCCAAGATGCCCAAGTAGGACGCCGCGTAAACCGAACATCCGGCGCCGCCAACGGCGCGGGGTTGCTTTATGCCAGGATGACGTGCCGATGACGCAACCTGCGTATGACTATATTATTGTCGGTGCAGGTTCCGCGGGCTGCACGCTCGCCAACCGCCTGTCTGCCGATCTCGGCACCCGCGTTCTGCTGCTGGAAGCCGGGGGATGGGATCGCCATCCTTTCCTCAAGCTTCCGCTGGGATGGGGCAAGGTCCTGCTCAATCGTATGTATGACTGGGGCTATGACAGCGAGCCGCAGGCTTCGGTGGCCGACCGCAAGATCGAAGTCGCACGCGGCAAGGTGATTGGCGGCTCTTCATCGATCAACGCCATGGCCTATGTACGCGGCAACCGCGCCGACTACGACCGCTGGGCTTCTTATGGGCTGCCGCACTGGTCCTACGAGAAAGTGCTGCCTTACTTTCGCCGGCAGGAAAGCTGGGAGGGCGGTGCCAGCGAATACCATGGCAGCGAGGGCCCGCTAACGACACGGCGATCGCAGTATCAGGATCCGCTGGTCGATGCCTATATCGAGGCGGCGGTTGCAACTGGAATTCCGTATAACGACGACTACAATGGCGCCAAGCAGGACGGTATCGCCCGTATGCAGATGACCATCCGGCGCGGCCGTCGCGACAGTGCGGCGACCGCCTATCTGCACCCTGTTCTGACGCGGTCCAATCTCTCGGTAATTGTGAAAGCTCATGTCACCCGCGTCCTGTTTGACGGCATTCGAGCTGTTGGCGTTGAATATCTGCAAGATGGAGAACGTCGCGTTGCGCATGCCGCGCGGGAGGTCATCCTCTCCGGCGGTTCCATCAATTCGCCGCAACTGCTGATGCTGTCAGGCATTGGACATCCCGACGCATTGACGGCGTTGGGCATCTCCGTGGTGTCGCCTCTGCGTGGAGTGGGGCAAAATCTGCAGGACCATGCGGCGGCACTTCTGATCTACAGCCGGCGCGACGAAAGTCCACTGTTGCGGAATATGCGGCTCGATCGGCTGGCGCTCGGGCTTGCCGAAGGGTTTGTGCGCGGCACGGGATTTACGACCGACCTGCCGGGCGGAATTACCGCCTTTGTCAAGAGCGATTCCGCGCTGCCGGTGCCTGATATCCAGTTGCTCTTCATTTCCGGATCGCTTGCCGCTGCCCCTTATCTGCCACTCTTTCAGCAGCCTTTTGCCGACAGCTTTGCTTGCCGTGTCGTGTTGCTGCGTCCCGAGAGCCGCGGTGCGGTATCGCTCACCTCCGCAGATCCACGTAGCCACCCTCGCATCCTTCAGAACCTCCTCTCCACTGAAAAGGACTGGAAAACACTTCGAACCGGCCTCGGCATTTTCCGCAATCTGGCCCGTGAAAAGCTACTCGAAGCGTTTGTGGCAAAGGAGATCGCTCCTGATGCTGCCGTGCGCAGCGAAGCCGATCTTGAGGCGTTCACTCGTAAAACTGTCGTTACCGCACATCACCCCGCTGGTACCTGCAAGATGGGTGATTCATCGGACCCGGACGCTGTCGTAGATTCAGAATTGCGTGTCCTAGGAACCGAAGGGCTCCGCGTTGTCGACGCGTCAATCTTTCCCGATCTTGTCGGCGGAAATATCAATGCGCCGGTCATTATGGTTGCTGAAAAGGCATCCGACTTCATTTTGGGGCGAGACGTGTAGCAGCGTTCAGGAAAGGTCCGGTCGTGATCGCGAAGCCGCCGCCGCACCACCGTTCCTCACCCAAAGAGAACACGGGATGAGGTCGCGCAATTCGTTGTGGTCTTTATTGGCCATCGAGAAGACGCGCTGCAGAATATTCCGCTGCAAGTGCGAGGTCGAACGTGTTTACTCGAGCACGAATGCCCAAAGCAGCAATGATGGTGCCCAGCGGAAGAGTCGCACCAAGGCCGACACGACTGCTGTTGGCTGCTCAGCCTCATCCGTAAAGGGCAGAAGGCGGCGCGCTGGAGGGGGTACGACTGGTCGAGACAGTGGGATGCTGCAGGGAGTAACAATCTCGCCGCTGCCTGCGAACATCTGTTGGGGCAGTTGGCACGGGCCCCACACGACCGACCTTCCGCTGCGGTACATTGTCGATGTCATGCTACAGGTCAAGGCTCAGGCCTATTCAGCGGAAGCAGGCAATGTGCGTCACGAGCATGAACACAAGGTTTGGCAGGATGTGAAGCTGCCGGACGGCAAGCTACTCATTCCGGGCGTCGTCAGCCACGCATCGAATGCTGTCGAACATCCGGAGGTGGTTGCTGATCGCCTGCTCGTCTATGCCAACTAGGTGGGTCGCGAGAATGTCATTGCCGGAACCGACTGCGGGCTGGGCGGAAGGGTACATCCGTAAATCGCCTTGGCCATACTTCGGTCGCTTGCGGAGGGCGCGCGGATGGCTAGCCGCCAGCTTTGGAGCTCGTCAGCAGCTTGAAGTCCGTGTTTCGCCGTTGCTGAGCGCGCCGGAGTTCGATCCTGGGTTTTTCTTGGCCGATGCGACGAACTCCGACGTCGAAGCCCTATTACCTCGAACAGCTGATGGCGTTCGCGGCGTCGCTGGGGCAGCTTTGCAGGTCTGTCCCGGTCGGGATCCCTTATTTTGGTTATAGCTTCCCTGCATTCGACCAAGAATTCCCTGTTCGATCCCTTAGGGAATTGATCTCCAAGCGTCTGAAAATCGGAGACTATTTCGCTCGGTTGTCGCAGCTTGGCGCAGATGAGGCCGGAATTCCCTGCAGAATTCCCTGTTCGCAGGTAATATTAGCAGAGCAGGGCGCGTATCGGACTGCGGTGCCAGCCAGCCACTGCGCAGGTTTCGGTGCGGTCAGCGTCTCTCCGAAATAGTGGCGGTTTCTGCGGGCAATTCGGCGGATCTTCGCCGCTATTTCTGTCTCTGGGTTACGAGAGACGGCGAACGTCGCCCCAAATCATCCCGCAGTCTCCGCATAACACGGCCCAGACTCCCGTTTTTGAGAGCTTTGGGGCGGAGACTGGCGCGTATCGGACTGAGTGGTGGGTTGGCGGCGAAAATCGCGGGTGTTGTGGCGAGCGAAACAACCTCGGTTTGAGGCAACATGAACGAGTTACGACGGGATCCTCGCGCTTGTACCGGTCTCATCGATCGCTCGTGGCTGACCATAATCATTTGACATATGCAAGTTCATGTGACGGCAGCCGCACTCTTCAGGCTCTCAATCAGAGCCGCGCGCCTCATATACTGTCGAGAGCGCAGCGGATCTTCAGCCAGGCGGCGCAGTTCCTCCAAATTGTGTCGTCGGATAGCTGGATCCCGCTCTTCCAACAAGCGCTTGTTGGCTATGGTCTGTGCCTGGACATATTCCACCGCGGCGTGCCGGCGCTGCCGGCTATAAAGGTCCAGCAAAGCGTCATCTTCTCCGTGGATGACGCGGGAGAGTTTGTCGGCGAGATTGATGGCGTCGTGTATCCCGCCATTCATGCCCATGCCGCCGATCGGATTGTTGACGTGTGCGCTGTCGCCGGCGAGCAGAATGCGGCCTTTGCGGAACGTGGCGGCCACACGTTGTTGCACGCCGTATACGTTGACATACTCGATTGCGTAAGTGCCGACCTTGGGAAAGAACCGCTGCAAACGGGCTTCGACATTGGCCGGGGCAAGCGCCTCGTCGTCGGTCTCATCCGCGCGCATCGGAAAGATCGCACGCCACAATCCGGACGGAGTCTCGCCCCTGACCTTGAACAGGTTGCACCATTCGTCGGGATCAGAAAAATAATTGCGATAGACGAGTTTTCCGTTGGCGTCGGCAAAATCGAAATGTGTGGCGATCTTGATGAATTTCTCTGGATACTTGAAGCCTTCGAATTCGATATTGCTCAGCTTGCGGACGATGCTGCGCCCGCCATCGCAACCGATCACATAATCTGCCTGCAGCCGCTCGATGTCTCCGGACAGGCTCTGAACCTCGACCGCGACTCTGTCGCCGTTCTGCTCGAGTGCCCGCACGGAGTGAGAGAAACGCACGTCAAAGTCCGCCTCGTTGGCGTAAGCGGCGCTGATCGCCGCCGTCATCTTGTATTGCTCATATTGCAGGACGTAGGGGAACGGCAGTTCATCCGCCATGTCATTGAGGTTGAACTCGGCAACAACCTCGTTGGTCAGGCGGTCATGAAAGCGATAAGCCGGAGACACGAGACCATGCGCTATGATCGATCGAACGATGCCGATCTCGTCGAGAAGTTCGAGGGTGCTCGGGTGAATGGATGCGGCTCGCTGGTCCTGGACAGGGGCGGCCTCCTGCTCGAACAGGGTAACAGGAATGCCCTGCCTGGACAAAGCGAGCGCGCAGATCACGCCAACAGGTCCGGCACCCACGACAATCACCCGGCTCTTCTTGCCGGCCGCACGTCTCGAACTCATTACACCTCCTCTATTGGAGCTTGAGGCCCATTTCGGACACGCGATTGCGCCAAAGGCCCATGTCCTTGCTGATCACGGCCTTGAATTCCTCCCCGGCCACCCGGCTTGGCTCGACGCCGAGCGTCTTTAGCCGTTCGATGAAAGCCGGGTCGCTATTCGCCGCAACGATTGCGCGCGCGAGCTGGTCGATGATGTCCTGGGGCGTGCCGGATGGTGCGACGATTCCGTTCCAGGTTTCGATGTCGTGACCTGAATAGGCATCGGCGATTGCCGGGACGTCAGGCATCATTCTTGAGCGCGTGGCGCCGCTGCTCGCGATGAACTTCAGTTTCTTGGTTCCGAAGAACGGCTTGAGCTCCACAGGCGTCGCCGAGACCATGTTCACCGTCCCGGCCAGGAGGTCGTTAAAGGCGGGCGACAGGCCCTTGTAGGGGACCATGATCATGTCGATGCCGGCGCGCTTGAGAAAAACGGCGGCTGAAAGATGCGACAGGCTTCCGGGACCCGCGGTGCCGTAAGTCAACTGGCCGGGATTCTTTTTTACGTGTGCGACGAATTGATCGAGATTGTCGGCGGGGAAATCGGCGCTGACGGTGATGACGAACGGGCTGGTTGCGACGATCGCCACCGGTTTGAAATCGCGGACAGGATCGTAGGTGATCTTGTTGAGGAACGGCGCGACGGAAATTTGTGTGATCGTGGCGAAGAGGAGCGTGTAGCCGTCCGGCGTCGCACGGGCCACTTTGTCGGTTGCGATCGTGCCGGCCGCTCCCACGACATTCTCGACCACGAAAGTCTGCTTGAACGTGGCTGACAGCCGTTCCGCGGTAATTCTCGCAAGCAGGTCGGTAATGCCGCCTGCGGCGAAGGGTACGACGAGAGTTACTGGCCGGTCTGGCCATGCCGCATGAACTTGCGAGGGTAGAAGAAGCGCAAGGACCACAAGAAGACGTTTCAACATGTGCATACTCCCATCTATTTAAAGCATGCAAATTCTCTCTAGTGCATACACGTCGAGTCAAATTGGAATTTTGTGCAACTGCTGCCCGTTTCTGCGGCGGACCCGCTGCGATTGGTCATTGGCCTGCGCCTTTTGCGTGCGGCTTGAACGCGACAGCTTTGATTTCGACCACCATGTCGGGATGCGGCAAGGCACGTACCGCGGCGGTCGTGCGTGTCGGTCCGGTGTGGTCGAAGAACTCCGAGTAGGCCGCGTTGAAGGCTGCGAAGTCCGCCATATCGACAAGAAACACGACGATATCCACGCAGTCCCGCAGCGTCGCTCCATGCGCCTCAAGTGTCACTGCGATGGTTTTCAGGACTGCGCGCGTCTGTGCGGCGACATCGCGCAGGACATCGCCATCGGCGCCAATTTCGACGCCGGCAATCCGTCCGTCGGGCTGCCGTGCAGTTGTTCCCGAAAGGAAAATGAAATCGCCGACCTGTTTGGCAAACGGATAAGCGCCAAGTGGCTTCGCACGTGTTTCGGAAAGCGTTGTCACCGAGACACCGGATGTCGGGCGGCCATGCCGCAATCCTGGGCAAGGAAAGCCAGTATCGCGTTGCCCAGGTCGTCGTCGCCGCTATTGAAGTGCGCGACAATCGACGTGTGATTATGACCCAGGCACTGAATCACGCGCGGCGCCTTTGCTTTGCATTCGGCAAGTCGCTGAGCAAATTCCAGGCCGTAGCTGTCGAGATGACGGTTCTCGTATTGCGCAAACGCGATCATGACAGGCCAGCGGCAGCGATCCGCATAAACAAGCGGCGACCGCGCAGCGAGTGTGTCCGCGTTTTTCCCGAAACAGGCGGCGACATTCTCGGCATTCGGATTGTCAGCGCGCATGTCGAGACGCAGGCGGGCGCTTATGAAGACGGCAGCGGCGATGGCCGGTGAGGGATCGAGTTCCAGGACCGGATCGAGAAGATAAGAGGCGAGGTGACATCCGCCGGCCGAATGTCCAATCACGACGAGGCAGGTTGGGTCGCCGCCATATTGCGCGATGTTCCCGGCTGCCCAGTCAATGGCTGCGGCCACGTCCTGCGGTCCTGCCGGAAATGGCGAGTCCGGTGCGAGACGATATTCGACATTGACGCCGACAAAGCCTCGCTGTGCAAACCAGAAGAGGACATTGTCATAGATCTCGCCATTCACACTTTTGCTGCCGCGGGTGAAAGCGCCGCCATGAATGAAAAGAATCGTTGGGCGATCGCGTGCATCGGCTGGCGAGAAAATATCGAGCAGATGCCGGGGATGGGGACCGTAGCGAATCTCCTTGAGCACGCGCGTGCCGTTCTTGGGTCCTCTGGCGACCAGAGGCGAGAAGAGGTCGATCACCGCTTTGCGATGTCCGGAAATGTCGCTGTTCCAGTCCTCGCCCATGCGCCGCAGTTCCGCGATCTGATGCGCGGTAAGCCCCGTGCCGAAGCCTCGCCCTGAGGAGGCGCTGCAAGCCTTGGGAGTGCGCACGATATTATCTTGCATGCCTATCAGGCTATCGTGTATGCAAAGATGGTCAAGTGTATTCTAAACTTCGGTCCGATGATCCATTGGCAGCAAAGGAGCCTCGTATGGCAAAGCTTCGACACCTCGCGATTGCCGTGAAGAATCCCGAGAAAGCGGCGAAATTCTTCGAAGAAGCGTTTGGCATGACGGTCGCCGGCCGGGCCATGCGCGGTGTATACATGACGGACGGAACGATGAACGTCGCGTTGCTGAATTTCGGCGATGAGCCTGTGCCGGGCTTTGAATCCGAGAAGGGTTACGAGGGCATCATCCACTTCGGTATGTGGGTCGAAGACACCGATGAGACCGATCGCAAGATCAAAGCGGCGGGCGGCTCCTACATGGCCGGACGCTTCGAGAAGGATCCGAACGTGTTCTATGAGGTCAAGTACAAGACGCCTGAAGGAATCGTGTTCGACGTGACGGCCAATGGCTGGAAGGGCGCGGTCAAGGATGTCGAGCCGTTGGCTCCGAACAAGGCTGCTTGAGGGAGAGGCGGCTGCCTACGTCATCTCCTCCGGTCCTCGTGACGATCCCGTTGCCTGACACGTGCAGGAATTTGCTGCGGCAACGCTTCGACCTCGTCCAGCTGCCGGCGGGGTCCCCGGCGGCTTTGCCCTTGGAGAATCGGAACGCGATCCGGGCGGTTGTCACCAACGGATCGACCGGCTTCTCGGCGGAATCCATGTCGGCGTTTCCGCAGCTGAAATTGATTGCCTGTTTCGGCGCCGGTTATGAAGCTGTAGATCTTGATGCAGCGGGTGCGCGCGGGATTCATGTGACCTGCGCCCCCGGCGCCAACACAGACACCGTCGCTGATCATGCGATCGGTCTGATGCTCGCGGTCATGCGAGACATTCCGGGACGCAACACCGCTGTCCGCAATGGCCAATTTAGTACCAGCCGCTCGGAACGGCCGACGCTTTCGCGTGTGCGGCTTGGCATATTGGGGCTTGGGCAGATCGGGCGGGCCATCGCGCGTCGGGCGGCCGCCTTCGACATGCAGGTCGCCTACACCTCCCGTCGTCCGAAGACGGACCGGCCGTGGCGCCACATGGAGAAGCTCACAGATCTGGCGCAGGCGAGCGATATTCTGGTTGTCGCTTGTCCGGGAGGGCCGGCGACGCGGAATCTTGTCGATGCCGGAGTTCTGGCGGCCCTTGGCGCGGACGGATTTCTCATCAACATCGCGCGCGGCAGCGTGGTGAACACGTCGGCTCTCGCGGAGGCCTTGGTCAGCGGACGCATCGCAGGCGCTGCATTGGATGTATGGGAGGGCGAACCGGAATTACCGGAGCTTCTCAAGGAGGCACCCAATCTGGTGCTGACGCCCCATATGGCGGGACGCTCGCCCGATGCCTTGGTGCAGCAGGCTGAAATTCTGGCGGAAAACCTTGACGCCATGTTTGCCGGTCGGCCTCTGCGGCCTGAAACACTTGTCGTGCAAACGAGCCTAGCGTAGATGGCTAAAGGATAGAGGAACGCCAAGGGTTACGTCAGATGACCACGGTTACGGCCAAAATCCAGCAGTCCTTGGCGCAGCAGATCATTGCGGGCCAATTGCGCCCCGGATACAAGCTGGAAGAGAAAATTCTCGCGCAGCAATTCGGCGTATCGCGCACGCCGATTCGTGAGGCGCTAAGGGAGCTGGGCGCTCGCGGCTTGATTGATCTTATTCCGAGGCGCGGCGGGGTCGTTGCCGTGATCGGCATTGAGCGCCTAAGCGATATGCTGGACGCGGAATGTGAGCTTGAGGCGATGTGCGCGCGCCTCGCATCGCAGAGGATGACAACCCTAGAAAAGGGTCAGCTCCAGGACATTCATGATGAAGCCAAGGAGTTGACGGTCGCAAGTGACGAGGCCGACTATCTTGCGTTCAACCAGCGTTTCCATGACTTGATCTGCGCCGGAGCGCACAATTCGACCATAGCTACGATGACACGAGAACTGCGTGATCGGCTTGCGCCATTTCGACAGTCTCAATCCGAGAGTCGTCCGAGACGCCTGGCGCGCTCGCACGAAGAACATACGCTCATCGTCGATGCGATACTTCGCAGTGATCCTCAGGCCGCCTATGAAGCAATGCGCAATCATAATGCTCGGCTAAGCGGGGGTGTTTTGAGCCTATTAAGGCAAAGTCAGGACACTGATCGGACCGGCGGCAGTGAATTGGGGCGGAGAATGGCGAGGTGATGCCCAATCTGAGCGGGCGGGTCTCCATAGACAACTAGCCAATACGGTTCTCGATTGCCGATCACGCGCCTGTCCCGTGCAGCAGGCGCGTCGCTCTGGCGGGAGATCAACTCATGGGCAGTCTAGCGAGACACAACCGGTTCTTTTTTTGACAATAGTTTGGAGATCTTCGCCGCCGCCGCGATCACAGACGACACGTAGCCAGAAATCATAGTCCGGTCGGTGTCGCTCGGAAGCGCAACCAGGCTGATACCGGCAACTATTTGATCGCCGCGAAAGATCGGTGCGGCCAAGCCCACGCGGCCTTTGGCGACCTCGGAATCGGTCAGGGCAAAGCCGGCGCGGCGGATTTCGCGAAACTGATCACTGAACGTTTTCCAGTCGCGCACTTTAAGCGTGCGGCGGATCGTTTCCTCGTTGGCGAGATAGACACTCTTCAAAGTGCGGTCGGGCAGGTTCGATAGAATCACTTTTGACGTCGCACCAAGAAACATCGGCATGGCGACGCCGCGCTCATAGCTTGTTGCCGGATGCGGCCGGTCGCCCTCGACTTCGTGGACACACATCACGCAATCCTTGAAGCGGCGGCACAGGATCACAGTGGCCTGTTGGCTGGTCTGCGTGAGCAAGTCCGCCATGACGG
>JAESGM010000780.1_pt1 | contig 15147 bp, 9 predicted proteins | sample 9269721 | NCBI WGS metagenome assembly JAESGM01 (sample SAMN15720920, study PRJNA650825) | algae metagenome | isolation source: Komarekiella atlantica HA4396-MV6 and co-occurring heterotrophs from... | place: USA: Theobald House, Kauai, HI | collected 2009-07-29 | reverse complement strand
CAGGGCGTCGGCGGGCTTAGGGCCCGGCTTGTGCGCTGCGGTAGCCTTCGCGATGCAACCATCTCCATTACAGACAGGCGATGCATTTTTGCAAGCGCGTTAACGGTGGGTGAGTGGCGGGGTGCGGTTTCCGCTGCCGAGCGGCCATGGTAACGGGTTGTCAACGACTGGCGACGCTATGGTTAAGTCTTGTTAAGCGTCGAACCAGCGAATCGAGGAGCTTTCTCCTGCTTCACCGGCTTCGCCTGTCTGCCAGGGGCGCCCCGCGCCGCATCGCCGTGCCGGCTTTGCGGCTTTTCGCATGCGCGATCGTGCTGCTGTCATCCATTTCGTTCGCGGCAGCTAATTCGCCCGGCCGTGCCAACAATGATCTTGCTGTCGCCACCGATGCGCGGCTGGAAGTCCAGGGCGAGACTGTCCGGCTGACCATGGCGCTGTCCCGCCCCGTGACCGCGACTGCCTCGGTCATGGCGGGGCCTGATCGTGTCGTCGTCGACCTGCCCTCGATCAACTTCCAGATCGATGGGAAGCAGGGCCGCAAGTCCGCAGGCTTCGTCTCCGGCTTCCGCTATGGACTGTTCATGGCCGACCGGGCCCGGATCATCCTCGACCTGGCCCAGCCGGCCATGGTCGCGAATGTCTCGGTCAAGCCGGTTCGTGGCGGCTTCGGCGAGCTCGTCGTCGAATTGAAGCGGGCGAGCCGCGAGGAATTCGCCGCTCTTGCCCGCGAGGCGGCGGCGAAGACCCAGCTGCCGAGCATCCCGGTCGAGCGCAAGGCCGAGGGGGACACGCGCCGGATCGTGGTGATCGACCCCGGCCATGGCGGCATCGACCCCGGCACCCAGGTCGCGGCGATCGCCGAGAAGGCGGTGGTGCTCGCCTTCGGGCTGAAGCTGAAGGAGCAGCTCGAGGCGCAGGGTCGCTACCGGGTGATCATGACCCGCTCCGACGACACCTTCATCTCGCTGAACGACCGTGTCCGCATCGCGCGCGGCGTCGAGGCCAATCTCTTCATCTCGATCCACGCCGATTCGCTGGCGCAGGCGCAGGATGTCCGTGGCGCGACCATCTATACCGGCTCGGAGCGCGCGAGCGACGCAGAGGCGGCGCGGCTGGCGGCCAAGGAAAACCAGGCGGATGCCGTCGCCGGTCTCGATTCCAGCGAGGACGTGCAGGATGTCGCCGGTATCCTGATGGATCTCGCCAAGCGCGAGACCCGCAGCTTCTCGACGATCTTCGCGCGAAATCTGGTCGAGAAGCTCGGCGGCTCGGTCAAAATGCACAAGGTGCCGTTGCGTTCGGCAGGTTTTCGCGTATTGACCGCGCCTGACGTGCCGTCGGTGCTGATCGAGCTCGGCTACATGTCGAGCCCCAAGGATGCCGAGCTCTTGAATTCCGAGGGCTGGCGCAACCAGGCGGCCGCTGCCGTACAGCAGGCGGTCGACCACTATTTCGAGCGCTTGCAGACGCCGGGCAAGGCCGCGCAAAGCAGGCCTTGATGGCGGAGTGGTCGAACATGGCGATTTGTGGTCGCAAAGCCACGGTTCCGCCATGTCTGCCGTGATATAGAGACAAGTTCAAAGATCAGCCGGGCACGGTGCGACGCCAACGGGGGAGGGCGACGCCGCTGCCGCTAGCCGAGGTCAAAATTCTCGATGCGGTTCATATTGCGCCTTTTCGGATGGGCGTTCGCCGCCGGTACGATCCTGTTCGTCATCGGTGTCGCGGGTGCTGCCGGCGTGATCTGGCACTACTCCAAGGACCTGCCCGATTCGGCGCAGCTGCGGAATTACGAGCCGCCGGTGATGAGCCGCGTCCATGCCGGCGACGGTAGCCTGATCGCCGAATTCGCCAGGGAACGCCGGCTCTATCTGCCGATCCAGGCGGTGCCGAAGCTGATCATCGACGCCTTCCTCTCGGCCGAGGACAAGAACTTCTACAAGCATTTCGGCGTCGACCCGGAGGGCCTCGCCCGTGCCGCGATCTCGAACTTCCGCAATCGCGGTTCCGGCCGCCGGCCGCAGGGCGCCTCGACCATCACCCAGCAGGTTGCGAAGAACTTCCTGGTCGGCTCTGAGCAGAGCATCGAGCGCAAGATCCGCGAGGCGCTGATCGCGCTGCGCATCGAGTCGACCTATTCGAAGGACAAGATCCTCGAACTCTATCTCAACGAGATCTATCTCGGCGCGCCGGCGCCGGGGCAGGGCAGCTACGGCGTCGCCGCCGCGGCGCTGAACTATTTCGGCAAGTCGGTGCATGAGCTCAACGCGCAGGAAGCGGCCTATCTTGCCGCGCTGCCGAAGGCGCCGACCGACCTGCACCCGTTCCGCAACCGCGAGCGCGCGATCGAGCGGCGCAACTACGTGCTCGACCGCATGGCCGAGAACGGCTTCCTCAAGCGGGCCGATGCCGACGCTGCCAAGAAGCAGCCGCTCGGCGTCAATCCGCGCACGGTTTCGCCGAACCAGATCGCCGCCGGCTATTTCGCCGAGGAGATTCGGCGCGAGCTGCAGGATCGCTATGGCGAGAAGAAGCTGCTCGAAGGCGGCCTGTCGGTGCGCGCCACCGTCGATCCCAAGATGCAATTGATGGCGCGCAAGGCGCTGGTCGACGGCCTCGTGCGCTTCGACGAGGCGCGCGGCTGGCGTGGTGCGATCCAGAAGATCGACGCGGCGAGCCGCGAATGGGGGCTCGCCATGGGCGAGCTGCCGGTGCTCGGCGACGTCAAGCCCTGGCGCCTCGCCGTCGTGCTCGACGTTGCCGGCGATAGCGCCCGCGTCGGCCTGCAGCCGATTCGCGAAGCGTCCGGCCTGCTGCGGCCGGAGCGCGAGACGGCGACGCTCGGGCCGGACGGTATCCGCTGGACACGGCGCACCCGCGTCTCGCAGGCGGTCTCGCCAGGCGATGTCGTCTATGTCGAGCCGATCGACGGCAAGCCGGGTCAGGTCCGCCTGCGCCAGATGCCCGAGGTCAACGGCGCCATCACCGTGATGGACCCGTTCTCGGGCCGCGTGCTCGCCATGGTCGGCGGCTTCTCGCATGACCAGTCGGAGTTCAACCGCTCGACGCAGGCGCTGCGCCAGCCGGGCTCGTCCTTCAAGCCCTTCGTCTACGCGACGGCGCTCGACAACGGCTATACGCCGTCCAGCATCGTGCTCGACGCGCCGATCGAGGTCGACCAGGGCGGCGGCCTCGGCATGTGGACGCCGAGCAACTATGACGGCAAGTTCACCGGCCCGCGCACTCTGCGCTACGGCATCCAGTTCTCGAAGAACCTGATGACGGTGCGCCTCGCCAAGGATGTCGGCATGCCGCTGATCGCGGAATATGCCCGCCGCTTCGGCATCTATGACGACATGCTGCCGGTGCTGTCGATGTCGCTCGGCGCCGGCGAGACCACGGTCATGCGCATGACCGCGGCCTATTCGATGCTCGCCAATGGCGGCAAGCGCATCAGGCCGACGCTGATCGACCGCATTCAGGACCGCTGGGGCGCGACGATCTACAAGCACGACCAGCGCACCTGCGAAGGCTGCGAGGCGGAGAAGTGGTCCAACCAGCGCGAGCCGCGCCTGATCGACAATCGCGAGCAGGTGCTCGACCCGCTGACCGCCTATCAGATGGTCTCGATGCTCGAAGGCGTCGTCAACGCCGGCACCGCCACGGTTGTGAAGTCGGTCGGCAAGCCGCTCGCCGGCAAGACCGGCACGACCAACGACGCCAAGGACGTCTGGTTTGTCGGCTTCTCGCCCGATCTCGCGGTCGGCGTCTATATGGGCTTCGACAAGCCGAAATCGCTGGGCAATTCGGCGACCGCCGGCCAGTACGCCGCGCCGATCTTCCGCGATTTCATGCAGGTGGCGCTGAAGGACAAGCCGGCGACGCCGTTCCGCGTGCCGCCCGGCATCAAGCTGATCCGCGTCGATCCCCGCAGCGGCATGCGCGCCGGCGGCGAGGGCGGCATCCTCGAAGCCTTCAAGCCGGGCACGGCGCCGCCGGACAGCTATTCGGTGATCGGCGCTTCCGACGGCACCGGCGGGGCGATGAGCGTCGCTCCGGCGGGCGGACGCTCGGTCGGCTCCGGCACCGGCGGGCTCTACTGAGTCCTACCATTCCCGCTAGGGCGGCGGCGCTCGCCGCGCCTCTGCGGGATATCCTGCGGGCGGAGCTGGCGCGCGGCAACCGGATCGCGGAGATCGCCGACTGGCCGCCGCATTGCGAGCTGCTGGTGATCCTCGAACGACCCTTTCGCAAGCGCTACGCGCTGGCGGCGGGGCTCGACTACGCGGATATCGACGACCCGCACTACTGGAAGGCCGAGTATCGCCATGACGGCGGGCGTCACTGCCTCGCCTGCGGCTTCTGAGCGCCGGCCGCGCAAGGCCGGGCATTTACACTGCGGCGCATCCTTTCTATGTCAGCCGCCGGACAGCCCCTTTCGCACAGGACTTCGATCCAGGATCATGCGCCCCGAAATCCAGACGCAACTCGACAACGCCAAGCAGTCGATCGGACTGCTGAGGAGGCATCTTTGACTGGGATGTCGCACAACGACGCCTGGCGGAGCTGAACGCGCTTTCCGAAGGTCCCGATTTCTGGAACGACGCCGAGAACGCGCAGAAGCTGATGCGCGAGCGCACCCAGCTCGAGACGCAGATAGCGGGCATCACCAAGCTCGAACGCGACGTCGAGGACGCGCTGACGCTGATCGAGCTCGGTGAGATGGAAGAGGATGCGGCGACCATTGCCGAAGGCGAAGCCGCGATCAAAGCGGTCGAGGCCGAGGCCGGCCGGCTGCAGGTCGAATCGCTGCTCTCCGGCGAAGCCGACATGCTCGACACCTATGTCGAGATCCATCCCGGCGCCGGCGGCACCGAGAGCCAGGACTGGGCCGAGATGCTGCTGCGCATGTATCGGCGCTGGGGCGAACGGCGGAAGTTCAAGGTCGAGACCCTGGAATACCAGGACGGCGACCAGGCCGGCATCAAGTCGGCGACGCTGCAGTTCAAGGGCCACAACGCCTATGGCTGGCTGAAGACCGAATCGGGCGTGCACCGGCTGGTGCGCATCTCGCCGTTTGATTCGAATGCTCGGCGCCAGACCTCGTTTGCCTCGGTCTGGGTCTATCCGGTGGTCGACGACCGCATCGTCATCGATGTCAAGGAATCGGACTGCCGGATCGACACCTACCGCGCCCAGGGCGCGGGCGGCCAGCACATCAACACCACCGATTCGGCGGTGCGCATCACCCACCTCCCGACCGGGATCGTGGCCGCGTGCCAGCAGGAGCGCTCGCAGCACAAGAACCGGGCCAAGGCCTGGGAAATGCTGCGCGCCCGCCTCTACGAGGTCGAGCTGAAGAAGCGCGAGGAGAAGGCCAATGCCGAGCAGGCCTCCAAGACCGATATCGGCTGGGGCCACCAGATCCGCTCCTATGTGCTGCAGCCCTATCAGCTGGTGAAGGACCTGCGCACCGGTGTCGCCTCGACCGCTCCATCCGACGTGCTCGACGGCGATCTCGATCCGTTCATGGAAGCGTCGCTGGCCCAGCGCGTCTACGGGACGAGCGTCGAAGTCGAGGACATCGACTAGTCGAGGTCAGGGGCGCTGCCCGAACTCACCGCGCGGTCATTCCGAATAAACCGCGTCAGCGGTGCAGCTCTGGAATGACGGAACGATTCGACAATTCTACAAACAAAAACAAGCCGCTGGAGGACGAACCTCCAGCGGCTTGTGATGTTCTCGGAGGCGTTGTTCTCAGAGCTGCCCGGCGAGCTTGTCGCCGGCGCGCAGGAAGCGGTTCGGATCGGCCGGGTCGCCGTCGATGCGGGTCTCGTAGTGCAGATGCGGACCGGTGGATCGGCCGGTCGAGCCGACGCGACCGACCAGTGTGCCGCCGGTCACCGTCTGGCCCTCGCTGACCAGGATCGCCGACATGTGGGCGTAGCGGGTAGAGATGCCGCCGGCATGCTCGATCTCGACCATATTGCCATAGCCGCCGGAGTATTCGGCCGTCACGACCTTGCCCGGGCCGGCGGCGCGCACCGGCGCGCCGTGTTCGGCACGCAGGTCCATGCCGGTATGCAGGGCGGCGCCGCGCGTAAAGGGATCGGCGCGGTAGCCATAATTGGAGCTCAGCTCGAGCTCGCCCGCGAGCGGGCGACGGATCGGCAGCTGCTCGGCGAGGCTGCGCAGGCGGAAGACGGTCGCGATGCGCGGCTGTAGCGAACTCAACGTCGCCTCGAACGGCCCGGCCGAGGCGTCGAGGCTGACCGGGACCAAGGGGCCGCCGACGCCCTTGGGAACCGGGGTCGCGACGGCGAGCCTGTCGGTGTCGAGGCGGGTTTCGGCGAGCGCAGCGCGCAGAGTCTTCTGGGTGTCGCCGAGGGTCTTGTCGATCTCGCGCAGGGCCGCAAGCTGTGTTGCGCTGCTGCGCTCGATCGACTGGTCGAGCTGGGTCAGGGCTTCGGCGACGCGCTTGGCCGGCGGTACCGGTTCCTCGGCTTCGCCCGACTGCCAGGGCGCCGAACGGTCGTCAGCGCCGCGCAGAGGCAGGGTCTCCGGAGCCGGCGTCGGCTTGCCGGTGGCGAAGGGCGCGAAACTGGTGACTCCGGAGGCGCGGATCGGCTCCTCGGGCTTGATCATGCGCTGGCGCAGAGGGTTCTTGGCGGCCTGGGAGACACCGACGCCGGCCGATTGCAGGCTCTCGGAGACCGCATTGACCAGGGATTGCCGCGATTCGAGCTCAGCCTGGCGCATGGCGATCTCGCCGACGCGGGCTTCTACGCCATCCTGATCGAGCAAAGCGCGGCTGGCGAGCCGGTCGACATCGGCGCGCAGGGCAGCGATCCGGTCCTCATAGGCATATTGCCGCGAGGTCTCGCGACTGATCAGCCGGGCGGCAAGATCGTCCTTGCTCAGGATGTACCAGCTCGTCGCGCCGCTCCAGGCGGTGGTCAGCGCCAGCAGGCTCAAGCCGAGCATAGCGGTCGAGCGGCTGACGGTGAAGCTGCGGCGGGAGAGAAGGCCAGTCACGGCAAGCTCGTGGCCGGCGGCCTGAACGCGGGAATCCGAGGAGGTCATACGCAAAACCGGAAGTGACGCTGCGATAGGGTGATTAGACCTCGTTAGGGTTAATCAATCGCAAATCACGGCCGGTTTTGCCCGTTTGGATTGGGATTTCCTAAGGCTGTTTCGAGATTCAGCCCTGATCCTCATGGAGCTCCTGCTGATCGCCTCAGAGCTCGCGGGCGGCCGCGAGCACGGCCTCGGCATGGCCCTTGACCCGGACCTTGGCCCAGACGCGGACGATCCTGCCGGCCTGGTCGATCAGGAAGGTGCTGCGCTCGACGCCCATATACTGGCGGCCATACATCTGCTTCTCGACCCAGAGGCCGTAGGCCTCGATCGCCTGTCGCTCCTCATCCGAGACGAGCGTCAGCTTTAGATCGTATTTCTGCTTGAACTTGTCGTGGCGCTTCACTGAATCCGGCGAGATGCCGATGACGGTCGTTCCGGCTGCGGCGAAATCGTCGCGCAGCGCATCGAAGGAGAGCGCCTCGTTGGTGCAGCTGGTCGTATCGTCCTGCGGGTAGGCATAGAGCACGACCTTGCGGCCGCGCAGGCTGGAGAGCGTGAGCGAGCCGCCGCCATCTGTCGGCAAGGTGAAGTCCGGAGCCGGAATGCCTTCGTTCAACGCCATATCCGCCTTCCTTTGGTCGCGATCACATGCAAGGGCCGGGCAAGCCAAAAAGCGATAAGCCGGCTCAGACCACAGACCAGAACCGGCCGGGACGAATCAGCTAGCTTGGCGCTGCTGTACCGCTCCCGGGATTGGGCGCATCATACGGATGGCGAGGCGGCCTGACTGCCCGAGCTGCCGCATCGATCCGCACGATTCGAGCAGCAACACAAGAAGCGATTCGTTTGACCGAGAACAGCAAGATCGAGGCGGCCCCCGCATCCGGCGCTGCGCCCGACGCGGAATGCCAGGAAGTCGTCGCCGTCGCCAAGCGCGCCTGGCGCGGCATCGTCACGATTGTGCTCACGGTCTGCGTCGCGGCCGTCATGCTCGGTTTCGTGGCAGCCGCCCTGCTGGTCAGCGGCTTCATCCCGCTCTCGGGGCTGGAGGGCCGGATTTCGGCTGCGATCGAGGAGCGGCTCGGGCCGAACTGGAAGGTCGAGGCCGAGCATGCCGAGCTCAACCGCGCCGATGGCCGTTCTCGCCTGCGGGTCCGCGAGGTCTCGTTCCGGCATGCCGGCGGGGCATCGTTCCGCGCGCCGGAGGCGGTGCTGGGCTATGATGCGATGGCACTGTTGCGTGGTGACTTCCGCCTGGTCTCGCTCGACCTGCGCGGCGTCAACATTCGCCTCGGCGTCAGGCAGGACGGTTCGCTCCTGCTCGAGCAGGATGCGCAGCCGGAACAGACCTCGAAAACGCCGATAGCGGGCGATCCGGTCGACTGGGACGCTTTCGCCGGCGCCATGAACGCGGTCGGCACCCTGGTCTCGAATGACGGCCTGCTCGGCTCGCTCGAAGTCGCCGGGATTGGCGGGGCGCGGGTGACACTGATCGATCCGGCCGGGCGGCAGCGCTCCGGCCTGGAGGATGTCGACGTCAGGCTGGAGCGCTTCGGCGGCGGGCAGGCACGGCTGTCGATGAAGGGGCGCATCGGCCCGCGCTGGAAAGAGTTGGCGATCGACCTCGCGAATGCGCCAGACGGCACGCGCAGCGCCACGATCGACATCCAGCGCTTCGAGCCGGCCGAGGCCGTGGCGCTCGCTTTCGGCAACGCCATGGTCGCGCTCGACGGCCTCGCGCTCAGCGGCAAGATCTCGCTGACCCAGACGGGCGGTGGCGAGCGCAGGCTGGCGGGGGGGCTAGCCGTCGCGCCCGGCGTGGTCAGGGTCCACAATGCAGGGCTCGACCCGATCGAGGTCCAGGGCGCCAGGCTCGACTTCACCAGCGAGGACGGCCTCAAGACGATCAAGGTCGCCACCGCCCAGCTCCAGGCGGGCGAAACCAAGCTCGCCGGGAGCGGCGAAGCCCATAATGAGGGTGGCATCTGGCGGCTGGCGCTCGACGGCGCGGGGCAGGTGGCTGGCATCGGCAAGGACGCAGCCGTCGCTCTCTCGGCGCTGCGCACGCAGATCGAGGTCGATCCAGGCGCCGGCGAGGTGCGGATGGGCAAGCTCTCGATCAAGGGGCCGCTGATCAACGCCGAGGGCTCCGGCATGGCGCGCCGGCGCGACGAGCAGAACTCGCATCAATTCCAGATCAGGGCGGTCGACACCGACATGCGTGCGGCGCTGGCGGTCTGGCCGGCGGTGACCTCGCCCGGGCTGCATGGGGCCCTGTCGGAGATGGTGAAAAGCGGGCGGGTCGAGGAGATCGACGTCAAGGTGACGATGTCGCACGAGGCCAATCTGCGGCTGTGGGGCGGCAAGGGCATGGACGACAATGCCGTCGCCGTGCGCTTGAAGGCCTCGCAGGTCAGTTTCCTGCCCAATCCCGGCCTGCCGCTCCTCACCGATGCGCGCGTCGTCGGCTCGACGACCGGTCGCACCGTCGACCTCGCCATTTCTCAGGCCACGGCCGAGCTTGGCGAGGGTCGGAAGCTCCAGCTCGGCGAGGGCACCTTCGCCATGTCCGACACCTGGGCGGACCGGCCACAGGCAAGGATCGGCTTCAAGTCGACCGGCACGGCCGACTCGCTGGTCGCGCTCCTCAATTTCCCGTCTTTGCGCGAGTTCTCGCCACTCAAGATCGAGCCAGGCGCGCTGCGCGGCGCGGTCGAGCTGACCAATCAGCTTTCCTTGCCGCTGATCAACGATCTGACCTTCAACGATGTCGTGATCCGCAGCAGTGGCACCCTGTCGAACATCGCTTCCGACAACCTGCTTGGCGGCGAAAAGCTGGAGGGCGCCAACCTCGCGCTGACCTATGACCGCGGCCAGCTCGCCATCAAGGGCGAGGGCAGGGTTGGCGGCGACAAGGCACCGATCGAGCTCAAGCAGAACGCCAAGGGCCAGGGCGAGGCCACCGTCTCGCTGATGCTCGACAACGCCGCGCTGAAGCGGCGCGGCTTCGGCCCCGAGACCGGCTTGAGCGGGCCGCTGCAGGTCAAGGTCGTCAAGCCTCTCGGCAGGACGCCGGAGGCTCCGCCGCGTGTCGAGGTCGATCTGACCAAGGCTGCGATCGACACCGGCGTTCCCGGTGTGAACAAGCCGGCCGGCCGGGCCGGCAAGGCCACCTTCACCTATGTCAGCGATGACGACGGCCCGGACCTCGAGGATCTGACGATCGAGAGCGCGCCGCTGCTGGCCAAAGGACGCATCTCGCTGACCAAGCAGAACGCCTTCGAGAGCGCCAGCTTCTCGCAATTGCGACTGTCGCCGGGCGACAACCTGACCAAGGTCGAGATCGGCCGCGACGGCAACGTCACCAAGCTTTCGGTGCGCGGAGCGGTGCTCGACGCGCGGCCGTTCATCCGCGACCTCTTCGAGGCGCCGGCCGCACCGGCAAGGAGCGCCGCACGCGGCGGGCAGGTGGCCGCGTCAGGGCCCGATTTCGATCTCGACCTCGACGTGCCGATCCTGACCGGGTTCAACAACGAGGCGCTCGGCAATTCGCAGCTCAAGCTCTCGCGCCGCAACGGCGCCCTCCGCTCGATTGCCTATCAGGGGCGGATCGGGCGGGCTGACCTGTCGATCAAGCAGGCCAGGCAGGGCGAGGGGCCTGGATCGATCGTGGTGCAGTCGGAGAATGGCGGCGCCACCTTGCGCTTCCTTGATCTCTATCGCCGTGCCTATGGCGGCGATCTGATCTTGCAGCTTGGAGCCGGCGAGGGGCGGCAACCGGGCGAATTGCTGATGCGCAATTTCACGGTTCGGGATGAGCCAGCGCTGCGCCGCGTCGTCGGCCCGCCCGGCTCGCAATCGCCGGGGGCGCTCGACAGCACCGGCGCACCGCCGCCGCGCATCGATGCGAGCGATGTCGCCTTCACCAAATTGCGTGCCGAGTTCGCGCGCAGCGCCAGCCGGATCGACATCAACGACGCAGTGCTCTGGGGCCAGCAGGTCGGCTTCACCATCCAGGGCAATGTCGACTATGGCCGCGACCGCGTCGACATTGGCGGCACCTTCGTGCCGGGCTATGCCTTCAACAACGCCTTTGCCCAGGTGCCGGTGGTCGGCATGATCCTCGGCGGCGGGCAATATGGCGGGCTGTTCGCGGTGAATTTCCGCGTCTCAGGTTCGGCCAGCCAGCCGACCATGACGGTGAACCCGCTCTCGGCGATTGCGCCCGGCATCCTGCGCCGCTTCGTCGATCCGCTCGGCGGTGGGCCGATGGGGCAGACGCGGCCCGGCACGCAGGTGCCGGTGCCCGGTACGGCCGAGCGCTAAAAAAAAGCGCTCGGCTCGCAATGCGAACCGAACGCTCAAATCAGCTTTCGTTTGGCGAAGGCGGCTGTCAGACCGGCCGCAGCAGCACGTGCTTCTTCTTGCCGAAGGAGAGCTTGACCGCGCCGTCGACGAGATCGGCGGGCGACAAAGTCGCGCGCTCGTCCGAGATCTGGGCATCGTTGACGCGCAGGCCGCCGGCCTTGATCTGGCGGCGGGCCTCGCCGGTCGAGGGCACCAGCCCGGCGCTGACGAAGGCGCTGAGCACGCCGAGGCCGGCGTTCAGCTCGGCCGCGGGCACCTCGACGCTCGGCAGGTCCTGAGCCGCGCCGCCTTCTTCGAAGGTCTTGCGGGCGGTCTCGGCGGCTGCCTCGGCCGCCTCGCGGCCATGCAGCAGCGCGGTCGCCTCGGTCGCCAGTACCTTCTTGGCCTCGTTGATCTCCGAGCCGCCGAGTGCCGCCAGCTTAGCGATCTCCGCCAGCGACAGGCGCGTGAACACCTTGAGGAAGCGGCCGACATCGGCGTCCTCGGTGTTGCGGAAATACTGCCAGAACTCATAGGGGCTGAAGAGGTCGCCATTGAGCCAGACGGCGCCGCTGGCGGTCTTGCCCATCTTGGCGCCGGACGAGGTCGTCAGCAGCGGCGTCGTCAGCGCGAAGAGCTGTTTGCCTTCCATGCGGTGCGAGAGGTCGACGCCATTGATGATGTTGCCCCACTGGTCGGAACCACCCATCTGCAGGCGGCAATCATAGCGGCGGCTGAGCTCGACGAAGTCGTAGCCCTGCATGATCATGTAGTTGAATTCGAGGAAGGAGAGCGACTGCTCGCGATCGAGCCGCAGCTTCACCGAGTCGAAGGAGAGCATGCGGTTGACCGAGAAATGCCGGCCGACATCGCGCAGGAACTCAACATAGTTGAGCTTGAGCAGCCAATCGGCGTTGTTCACCATCAGCGCGTCGGTCGGGCCGTCGCCATAGCGCAGGATGCGCGAATAGACCTTCTTGATGCTCTCGATATTGGCGTTGATCTCCTCGACCGACAGGAGCTTGCGCTGGTCGTCGCGGAAGGACGGGTCGCCGACCATCGAGGTGCCGCCGCCCATCAGCGTGATCGGCCGATGCCCGGTCTCCTGGAACCAGTAGAGCATGGTGACCGAGATCAGATTGCCGATATGCAGGCTGGTCGCGGTCGCGTCATAGCCGACATAGGCAGTCTGCGGCCCCTGCAGGCAGAGCTTGTCCAGTTCCTCCGGATTGGAGATCTGGTGGATCAGGCCGCGCTCGTCGAGCACGCGCAGGAAATCGGACTTGAAGGCGGTCATGACAGGGCTCGATGGTTCGACGGTTCTCGCGTCATGGTCGGGCTTGTCCCGACCATCCACGTCTTCGCTGGTCGCAGGCGGTATTCAAGGCGTGGATGCTCGCCACAAGGGCGAGCATGACGGCGTTGGCGCTCAGGCCTTTTCCTGCTCGCTCTTGATGATCTCGGGGCCGACCTTGCGGTCGAGATAGACGCCGACCTGCTCCATCAGCTGATCGACGCGGCCATCGAAGAAGTGGTTGGCGCCCTCGACCACGGCATGCTCGATCTGAATGCCCTTCTGGGTCTTCACCTTCTCGATCACCGCCATCACCTCCTTGACCGGGGCGACGCGATCCTCCGAGCCATGCACGAACAGGCCGGAGGACGGGCAGGGGGCGAGGAAGGAGAAGTCGTAGCGGTTGGCCATCGCCGCGATCGAGAGGAAGCCCTCGATCTCAGGGCGGCGCATCAGGAGCTGCATGCCGATCCAGGCGCCGAAGGAGACGCCGGAGATCCAGCAGCTCTTGGCCTCGGGGTTCAGGGCCTGCATCCAGTCGAGCGCAGCGGCAGCGTCCGAGAGCTCGCCGGCGCCGTGGTCGAACTGGCCCTGGCTGCGGCCGACGCCGCGGAAATTGAAGCGTAAGGCCGAGAAGCCGCGGTTCACGAAGGTGTAGAACAGGTTGTAGACGATCTGGTTGTTCATCGTCCCGCCGAATTGCGGGTGCGGGTGCAGGATGATCGCCAGCGGCGCGCCGCGCTTCTTGGCGGGCTGGTAGCGGCCCTCGATCCGGCCGGCCGGTCCGTTGAAAATCACCTCAGGCATTCTGATTCCGCCTTTTGCTGGGCGAAACCGCCGGGTGAAGCGGGTGCAAAAGCGGCCATGCGGCCGCCGCGTACCCGTTCCACCCTTGACGGCCCCGCCGCTCGCGCCCTACATCAGGCGCTTAGAATGGTTCTAACAGCCGTGAACGAAACTGGAACGTGCAGGCGAGGGCCGCTTGCTGTTCCAGCCCATCGCGGCTCGGACGGGCGGCTATAGCACGGCGCAGGGGTGCGATTTCAAGCATTTCGTGCCCTGCCGTTGGGCAAGCCTTCCGGAGCGGAGTAAAAGCGCAGGTGTTTGCGACGACCCGCAGCTATCTCGACCACAACGCCACGACGCCGGTTCGCCCGGCCGTGGCGGAGGCGATGCTGCGAGCCTTGCAGATGCCGGGCAATCCGTCTTCCGTCCACAATGAGGGCCGTGCGGCTCGCGGCGCGATCGAACAGGCGCGCGAGCAGGTCGCGGCGCTCTGCGGCGCCAAGGCGAGCAATGTCGTCTTCACCAGCGGCGGCACCGAGGCCAATGCGACGATCCTATCGCCCGGCCTCAGCGATTGCAGTGGCGCGCGCGATTGCGTGCGGGCACCGGTGACGCTCTTGCTGCACAGCGCCAGCGAGCATCCTTGCGTACGTGACGGGCATCGCTTCCCGGCGGGCCAGGCCGAGGGGATCCCGGTCGATGGCGACGGGCTCGTCGATCTCGGCTGGCTCGATGAGCGGCTGTCGCGGTTTGCAGCCGAGCGGCCTAATGAGCGCGTGCTGGTCTCGGTTCACCTCGCCAATAACGAGACCGGGGTCTTGCAGCCGATCGCCGACATCGTCGGAATCGCCAGGCAGCATGGCGCTCTCGTGCATTCCGACGCCGTCCAGGCCCCCGGCAAGATCGCGATCGATATCAATGCCCTGGGCGTCGATGCTCTGACGCTGTCCGCCCACAAGATCGGTGGTCCCAAGGGTGCCGGTGCGATCGTCTTCCGCACCGGTGCGCTCGAACTCGCCGACAAGCCCTTGCGCGGCGGCGGCCAGGAGCGCGGCTGGCGCGCCGGCACCGAGAACCTGCCGGGCGTCGTCGGCTTCGGCGTCGCGGCTGAGGAGGCGGGCAAGGCGCTGTCTGGCGAGGCGACCCGTCTGGCTGCGCTGCGTGACCAGCTCGAGGCCCGGCTTATGGCGCTGGCCCCGGATACGCTTCTTTTCGGCGCCAAGGCTCCGCGTCTGCCCAACACCTCCGCCTTCGCGACGCCCGGCATCAAGGCCGAGACGGCGCTGATCATGCTCGATCTCGCCGGCGTCGCCTTGTCATCAGGCTCGGCCTGTTCCTCTGGCAAGGTCAGGCGCTCCCACGTCCTGACAGCCATGGGCGTCGACCCTGTCATGAGCGAAGGGGCCTTGCGCGCCTCGCTCGGATGGACCACCTGCGAGGCGGACATCGACCAGTTTATCGCGGCCTATGCGAAAGCCTTGGCCGCAAATCCCAACCGCAAGGTTCAGGCAGCCGCCTGAGGCCTTGCGCAAAACCAAGACCGAACCGGCGGGCCCTTGAACCCGCGACTGGAGAGTAGACATGGCAGCGGTCCAGGAGACCATTGATCAGGTCAAGTCGATCGACGTGACCGAGTACAA
>JAESGM010000779.1_pt1 | contig 15199 bp, 13 predicted proteins | sample 9269721 | NCBI WGS metagenome assembly JAESGM01 (sample SAMN15720920, study PRJNA650825) | algae metagenome | isolation source: Komarekiella atlantica HA4396-MV6 and co-occurring heterotrophs from... | place: USA: Theobald House, Kauai, HI | collected 2009-07-29 | reverse complement strand
AAACGTCATGGGCCCCTCCGCATCCACGCTTGCCGAGGGGCCCATGGCACATCGAAAGTCTCGTGAAGGAAGTGCTGATGATTGCAAGACCCGGGCGTAAGGCCCTCGCGCTGTTCTTTGCCGCGGCCGTTTCGGCGCTGCCCGCCGCCGCTATCGAATTCCGCAACGCGCTGGACGACTCTCCCATCGACCTTGCTCCGATCGAGGGCGAGACCTTCACGGATGCAGTGAAGAAATTCCACGAGACCGGCGAGAACCCCTACAACGGCAATGCCGAAGCTATCGCCGCCGGTAAAGCCCTCTACAACGAGCAGTGTCAGGTTTGCCACAAGCCGGACGGCTCCGGCGGCATGGGACCGAGCCTTATCGACGACAAGGTCGTCAACGAGCGCGCGGCGACCGACCTCGGCATGTTCGAGATCATCCACTCGGGTGCTTCGGGCGCCATGCGTCCCTTCTCCAAGCGTGGGATGAAGCAGGATGATATGCTGAAGATCATCGCTTACATCCATACGCTGAAGAAGTAACAAGCCGATTGGCCTTCGAGGAGGCTGCACCGCATGCAACCGCTCCTCGTCCTCAACATCGTGGGGCTGACGCCCGAACTCGTCGGCCCTAACACGCCCAACTTGGCGCGCCTCGCCGAGCACGGAGGCATGCGCGGGCTGCGAACGGTAACGCCCGCCGTAACCTGCTCTGTGCAAGCCACGTTCCTCACCGGCCTGCCGCCCAGCGGCCACGGTGCCGTGGCCAATGGATGGCTGTTCCGCGACCTCTACGAAATCTGGCTGTGGCGGCAATCGAACCGCCTGCTTTCCGGTGAGCGCGTGTGGGATGCCGCGCGCCGTCGCGACCGGAGCTTTACCTGCGCCAACATGTTCTGGTGGTACAATATGGCGTCCACCGCCGATTACGCGGTGACGCCCCGCCCGATCTACAAGGCCGACGGCCGCAAGCTTCCCGACTGCTACGCGCAGCCATCGGAGCTGCGCGATGAGCTGACCGCCAAGCTCGGCGCCTTCCCCCTGTTCTCGTTCTGGGGCCCGGCGACCACGATCGCATCCTCCCGCTGGATCGCGGACGCATCGCTGCACGTCATGGCGACACGCAATCCGACTCTGACGCTGGTCTACCTTCCTCACCTCGACTACGGCCTGCAGCGCGTCGGGCCGGATGATCCGAGCATCGCAACCGACCTGCAGGAAATCGACGAGGTGGCGGGCAGCCTCATCGACTATGCCCAGCAGAGCGGGCGGAAGGTCCTCGTCGTCTCCGAGTACGGGATCGTTCCGGCTTCCAAGCCCGTGCACATCAACCGCGCGCTGCGCGAAGCCGGACTGCTCTCGGTGCGCGTCGAACAAGGTGGCGAGTTGCTCGATGCGCCGCAGTCGCGTGCTTTCGCCGTGGCCGACCATCAGCTCGCACATGTTTATATTGAGGATCCGGCGGACGTGCCGCGCGTCCACGGCATCCTCGAGAAGCTCGACGGCGTCGGCGAAATCTGGGGCGATGCGGAAAAGCGCCTGCATGGCCTCGATCACGAGCGGTCGGGCGAATTGATCGCCCTCGCCGAGCCGGACGCCTGGTTTACTTACTACTACTGGCTCGATGATGCGCGGGCGCCGGACTTCGCCCGCTGCGTGGAGATTCACCGCAAGCCGGGGTATGATCCCGTCGAGTTATTCCTCGACCCGGCGATAAAACTCCCGAAGGCGGCGGTGGGCTGGCGTCTTCTCAAGAAGGCGATCGGCCTGCGCACCTTGATGGATGTCATCCCGCTCGATGCAACTTTAGTACGCGGAACGCACGGTCGCGCCGACACGAGCTACGAACGCGGACCGCTTGTCATGTCGAGCGAGCCAGCGCTTCTTCCGAAAGGCATCCTGGCCGCAACCGACATCAAGAAGATCATGCTCGACCACATATTCGCAGCAGACGCACAGCGCGACACCAATGCCGGCTCACGGCAGGCCCGCTCATGATCGACGCGCTCGAAAAGGTGATCCTCGTCGACGAAAACGATCGCCCGCTTGGCCAAGCGCCGAAGCTGGAAGCGCACGAGCGCGGCGACCTGCACCGCGCTTTCTCCGTGCTGGTCCACGACGACAGCGGCTCCATGCTCCTGCAGAAACGGCACCCCGGCAAATATCACTCGGGCGGGCTGTGGACGAACGCATGCTGCGGCCATCCGCGCCCCGGCGAAGCGACCATCGATGCCGCATCGCGCCGCTTGCAGGAAGAGATGGGCATCGACTGCAAGCTCGTCCCGATGCACAGCCTGATTTATCGAGCCGACGTCGGCAATGGGCTGGTCGAGCACGAGTTCGTGCACATTTTTTCCGGCGTCTGGCATGGGCCCATCACGGCCGATCCGCGAGAGGCCGAGGATCATGCCTGGCGCACGCTCGCGGACCTGCAGCTCGATATCGCGGAACACCCGCAACGTTTCACTGCCTGGTTCCGCCTTTACATAGAGCAATCCGTTGCCGAGCTGATCTGACACCCGGCCGCACCCATTGCGATCGGTCTCCCTCGCATATACCTCCGGTAAACTCACGCTGCCGATAAATCCGGCCATGCCGTCAAGGAGGGCACGATGTCAGACGCCAACGCCACAAGATCCGGATCCTTCGCCATAGGTGGCGACCTCGCCGTGCATCGGCTCGGCTTCGGCGCCATGCGCATCGTCGGCAAGGGAGTATGGGGCGAGCCCGCCGACAAGGACGAGGCGCTACGCACGCTCCGCCGCGTTCCCGAACTCGGCATCAACCTTATCGATACGGCCGACAGCTACGGGCCGGAGATCAGCGAGCGGCTGATCCGCGATGCACTCTATCCCTACGACGGCCTCGTCATCGCCACCAAAGGCGGGTTGCTCCGTCCGGCCCCTGACACCTGGATCCCGTGCGGCAACCCGCAATACCTGCGCCAGCAGGTATTCGTCAGCCTGCGCCGTCTCGCGGTCGAGCGTATCGACCTCTGGCAGCTGCATCGCATCGATCCGAAGGTACCCCGCGATGAGCAATTCGATGCCATTCGTGCGATGCAGAAGGAAGGGCTCATCCGTCACGTGGGGCTCAGCGAAGTGAGCGTCGACGACATCGGAGCTGCGCAGATGTTCTTCCCCGTGGCGACCGTGCAGAACCTGTTCAACCTGACCAATCGCGCCAGCAATGCCGTGCTCGACCACTGCACGGCGCACAATATCGGTTTCATTCCGTGGTTTCCGCTGGCTGCCGGGGAACTGGCACGCCCCGGCTCGCGCCTCGACGCCATCGCCCATGCCCACAGCGCCAGCCCGAGCCAAATCGCCCTCGCCTGGCTGCTGCGGCGCAGCCCGGTGATGCTCCCCATCCCCGGGACCGGCAAGGTTAAGCACCTCGAGGAGAACGTCGCGGCCGTCAACATCGACCTCACCGATGCCGAGTTCGACGAACTGAGCGCCCTGGCCTAGCGCTCGGCCGCAAAGTCGGCCAAAAGTGCTCCCGCAATCGCGTGATTTCCCGAGGGACGACCTATGGCCTGGAAGAACCTGCGTCTGGCGGTGCTCGCCATCGCCGGCGCACTGCTTGGCGTGCTGCAGCCGGCAGCCGCCGAGGACCGCCCTTTCGATCGCGATTGGCGTACGGGCGTTTTGGTGGCGCCGGGCGCGCAGACCTGGACCGCCGGGAACCTGAAAGAAAAGCAGGGTCTCATTCGCGATGTTGCCGGACGGCGCGGGAAGACCTGCTCCCACTACGCCTTCCTCGGGTGGCCGGAAGCGGCCGGTGCCCCGGCGGACATCCGCAAGCAGACGCGCGCCAACTACGAGGCAGCGGGATACACAGTCGCGGAGACGACCGGCGACATTCCCACCGATATCGTCTGGAGCATCACCGGCAACGGCCGCGAGGCGACGGTCCTTTGGGGCGAGTTCGGCGGATCTACCGTCTATTTTTCCTGCATTACCGCCGGTGAGCCGGCAGCCGATCCCGACAAGCCGCTCTACCTGACCGTACTCCTCGCGCTGGCCGCATTGGGGACCGGCTTCGGTCTTTGGCTCGTCCATAGCGTCCGCAAGCAGGGGGCCGCCTCTCTGGCTTGGCCGAGCACGCAGGGCACCGTCACCTCCAGCGAGGTCGTCCGCTACAAGACCAAGGGCGGCCCGCAGTTCATCGCCAAGATCGGCTTCGACTACGCGGTCGAGGGGGCAAAGCTCGCCGGCAACCGGCTCCGCTTCGGCAACTACGCTGCCGCGCAGGCCAAGGCGCAGGAAGACGCCGCCAAGTACCCGGTCGGCGCAAATGTGGACGTCCGCTATGACCCGGCCAATCCGAGCAGTTCAGTGCTCGAGCCCGGCAAGGGCGGCGTCAGCGTCTGGGGTATCGTGCTCGCCATCACCGGCGCCATCCTTTTCGTGCTCGCGCTGATGGTGGCGTTCATTAACTAGCGCCGTGCCGGGTGCAGTTCCGTTGCCCCGCTGGCGGCTGGCAAAGCCGACAGCGAGGACCCACATTAGGCCCATCCCCCAAGGAGTGTGGGCATATGGGCGCCAGCGGCGTTGATCGGTGGCTCTATCCGACCGATCGCGGGCTTTACTGCGAGCCCGGTGACTTCTACGTGGACCCTGCACGGGCGGTCGACCGCGCGGTGATTACGCACGGCCACAGCGACCATGCACGGCCCGGTCATGGCGCGGTGCTCGCCACTCGCGAGACCGTCGAGATCATGAAGATCCGCATGGGCCCGGAATGTGCCGGCGCCTTCGATGCCATGCCGCTGGGCGAAACGCGCAGCCAGAACGGAGTGAACATCCGCCTTGCACCGGCGGGGCATATCCTGGGCGCCGCCCAGGTCGTCATCGAATGGCAGGGCCAGCGCGCCGTCGTTTCCGGGGACTACAAGCGCGCCGTCGATCCCACATGCGCGCCATTCGAGTTGGTCCCGTGCGACGTGTTCGTCACCGAGGCGACCTTCGCCCTTCCCGTCTTTCGCCATGAGCCCGCCGAGCTGGAAATCGCCCGGCTTCTGTCGTCGATGGCGCGCCAGCCGGAGCGTGCCCACCTTGTCGGCGCGTACGGCCTCGGCAAAACCCAGCGTGTGATCAAGCTCGCCCGGCAAGCGGGTTACGACGCGCCGATCTACCTGCACGGCGCCCTCGTCGAATTGTGCGACTTGTACCAGCGCCTCGGCGTCGACCTCGGCGACCTGCGGCCGGCGACCACCGACAAATCGGCCGATTTTACCGGCGCCCTCGTTCTATGCCCGCCATCCGCCACGGACGACCGCTGGTCGCGGCGTTTCCCCGATCCGGTCTCGGCATTCGCCTCCGGCTGGATGCGCATTAAGGGGCGTATTCGGCAGTCGGGCGTCGAGCTGCCGCTGGTGATCTCCGATCATGCCGACTGGCGCGAACTGCTCGACACCATCGTCGGAACAGGAGCTGAGGACGTTTGGGTGACGCACGGCCGGGACGATGCTCTCGTTTATCAGCTCGGGCTCATGGGTCGCAAAGCGCGGGCGCTGTCGCTGGTCGGCTTCGAGGACGAAAGCGAATAGACGATGCAGAAGTTCGCCAACCTGCTCGACAGCCTGACGACGACGCCATCTCGTAACGGCAAGCTGGCTCTGCTGGTCGAATACTTCCGCACCGCGCCGGATCCCGACCGCGGCTACGCCCTTGCGGCGCTGACCGACGGCCTGTTCCCTCGCTTGCCGCTACGCCGGGCTATCGGCGAGCTGATGGCCGACAAGATCGACCCCGTGCTTTACCAGATGTCGCGCGACTACGTCGGCGACACTGCGGAGACGGTTTCGCTGCTTTGGCCGGATCGGCGGTCGGCGCGGCCATCGCCGCAGCTTGCGGAAGTGGTCGCAGCTCTCGAACTTGCGCCCCGCAATAACGTGGCGCCCATCCTCGGCGACTTCCTCGACCGGCTCGACGTGCGCGGCCGCTGGGCGCTTCTGAAGCTCATCGGCGGCGCACCGCGTGTCGGCGTATCAGCCCGCCTCGCCAAGACGGCCCTGGCGCAGATAAACGGCCACGACCTATCCGACATCGAGGAGGTATGGCACGCGCTCAGTCCGCCCTACCCCGAGCTGTTCGCCTGGCTCGAACAGCGCGGGCCCCGCCCCAGCGCTGAGGGCAAGCCTGTTTTCAGGCCGCTGATGTTGTCGCATCCGATTGAGGAGGGCGACTGGGCAGGGCTCAACCCCGACGACATCGCAGCCGAGTGGAAATGGGACGGCGTGCGCGTGCAAATCGCAGCCGGCGGCGGCGAGGTGCGCATCTTCTCGCGCTCCGGCGATGACATCTCGGGCACGTTCCCCGAGATCGTTGCCGCATTCTCACCCTTCAATGCGGTGCTCGACGGCGAGCTTCTCGTCGTCCGCGACGGCGTCGTCGCGCCCTTCAACGACTTGCAGCAGCGCCTCAACCGCAAAACCGTCACCCCCAAGATGCTGCGCGATTATCCCGCGTTCGTGCGCCTCTACGACCTACTGATCGACGACGGCGAGGATGTTCGCCCGCTCACATTTTCCGAGCGCCGCGAGCGGCTCGAAGCCTGGCACGCGCGCCACCGGCCGCGCCTCTCCGACATCAGTCCGATGGTCCCGTTCCGCGATTTTGCCCATCTCGACGAACTGTGGAGCGGAACGCGCGAAGCCGGCATCGAGGGTCTGATGCTCAAACGCGTCGCCAGCCCCTATATCTCCGGACGGCCGAAGGGCCACTGGTGGAAGTGGAAGCGGGCCGCGCTGACCGTCGATTGCGTCCTGATGTACGCCCAGCGCGGCTCCGGCAAGCGCTCGTCCTACTATTCGGACTACACCTTCGGTGTCTGGCGCGAGGTTTCCGCCGAGGACGGCGAAGTCGTCCGCGAGCTGGTGCCCGTGGGCAAAGCGTATTCCGGCTTCACCGACGAGGAGCTGCTGCGTCTGGACCGCTTCGTGCGCACAAACACGCTCGAGCAATATGGTCCCGTACGCGCGGTCGAGCAGGAGCTGGTGTTCGAAGTGGCCTTCGACGCCGTTTTTCCCTCCAGCCGCCACAAGTCCGGGCTCGCGATGCGCTTTCCGCGTATTCACCGCATCCGCTGGGACAAGCCCGCAGCCGAAGCCGACACGCTCGAGACAGTCCAAAAGCTTGTCGTCGCCGTCGAGTCAGCACCGGCCGCGATCGGCGACTAGCCGGAACAAGTTCTGCAGCTTATCCATTGGAACGGATAAGCTAGCGAGTCGTAAATGTGGCAGATACTTCAAACCGCCTTCGAGAACTGGTCGCGTCACCGCAGCACGACAGTAGGGGCGGCCCTGGCCTACTACTCTGTATTCTCCCTGGGGCCGCTGCTGCTGATCGTGATCTCCATAGCCGGCTTCGCATTCGGCGAAGACGCCGTGCGCGGCACGCTCACAGGCGAGGTGCGCAATCTGCTCGGCGCGGAAGGTGGCCAAATCGTCGAATCGATGCTGCGCGGCGCTGCCTCGCGGGAAGCCAATAGCGTCACCGCCATCGTCGGCTTCGGACTCCTGCTCGTCACCGCGCTGACGGTGGTCGTGCAGCTGAAAGAAGCAATGAATACGGTCTGGGATGCTCAGCAAGCTGCCTCGGGCGGAACGATCATCTGGTATGTCCGCACTTACGCCATGTCGCTGCTCGGCATCCTCGCGCTCGGTTTCATCCTCATCGCGTCGTTGGTGTTGAGCACGGTGCTCGCGTCCATTTCCGCGTGGGCGGTGACGCCAACCGACGCGCGCTTCTGGGACTGGATCAATACGCTCGTCTCGGTTTCGGTGCTGACGATCCTCTTCGCGATGATCTACAAATGGTTCCCCGACGCCGAGGTCCGCTGGTCGGATGTCTTTCCCGGCGCTCTCGCTGCGGCGCTACTGTTCGAGATCGGCAAGATGGCGATCTCCTGGTACATCGGCAGACAGGGCCTGCAATCCACCTACGGGGCCGCTGCCTCGATCGTCATTCTGCTGCTCTGGGTCTACTTCACGGCACTCATCGTGTTGCTCGGCGCGGAGATCAGCCGCGCCTATGCCTTGAGCCGCGGGCCGCGAACGGGCGACGCTCAGCATCAATGAGCTGAGCGGCCCGTATTTCCCGCATTGCGAAGCATGATGAGTGCGAAGAACGCCGCCAGCAGCGCGAACGCGGCCGAGAATGCCGCCGCCACCTCGAAGGCATAAACGAAAGCGCCACGCGCGACGCCGAGCAGGTACGCGGCCTGGTCATCAGGCAGACCGTGAGCAGCATCAACTGCGCCACCAAGCGTATTGGCGGCGCTCTCCGCGGCCCACGCGGGCAACCCCGTCATCGGCGCTTCAGCCAATGTCGTGCGATAGACGATGGTGAGCAGGCTGCCTATCACGGCGATGCCGAGCGCGCCCCCGAACTCGAAGCTCGTTTCCGAGATCGCCGACGCCGCGCCTGCACGCTCGGGCGGCGCTGCGCCGACCACGATGTCGGTCGTGATGGCGCCGATCGGGGCCATGCCCACGCAGAACGTGATCATTCCGGCCAGTAGCAGCCATGCCGAATGCACCGCCGAAAGCTGCGTCAGCATGAGGAAACCGAAAGCCGACAGCATCAGCCCTATGGCGATCACCGACGAGGGCCGGAAGTGGCGCACCAGCAGCGGCGCCGCCATCGAGCCGACGGCAAACACGATCCCCGAGGGCGCGGTCCAGATACCCGCTTCCAGCGGTCCCATGCCGAGCACGAGCTGCAGATATTGCGTGATGAACAGGAACGAGCCCATTACCATGAAGAGCCCGAGCACGTTGGTCGCCAGCGCTGCGCTGAACGCCGGCGTTTTAAACAGGCTCACGTCGATGAGCGGCTCCGCCAGCCGCTTCTCGCGCCGGTAGAACACCACCCCGACCCCGACGCCGACGAGCACCGAGACCAGCGCGACGAGCGAGGGCCCGTGCTCGGCCACGTGCTTGATACCGTAGATCACTGCGAGCACCGCCACGACCGATTGCGCGGCGCTGAGAATGTCCATGTGCCCCGCCTCGGCATCGCGGAACTCGGGCAGCAGCATCGGTCCCAGAGCCAGCAGAAGCAGCATGATCGGCACGTTGATGAGAAACACCGCGTGCCAGGTGAAATGGGCGAGTAGGACTCCACCGACGAGCGGCCCGATGGCCGCCCCCGCCGAAAAGCTGGCGACCCAGATGCCGATGGCCAGCGCACGCTCCTGCGCATCGAGAAACATGTTGCGGATGAGCGAGAGCGTTGAAGGCGCCAGTGCTGCGGCGGCAATTCCCTGCAGCGCGCGAGCCACGATCAGCATCTCGGCGCTGGTCGACATGGCCGCGAGCAGCGACGTCAGACCGAAGGCTGCCGCGCCCCACAGCAGTACACGGCGGCGGCCGATGCGGTCGCCGAGCGTTCCCATGGTGATCAGCGCCCCGGCGACCATGAACCCGTAGATGTCGACGATCCACAGCAGCCCCGAAGCAGACGGCTGAAGGTCGGCAGTGATCTGCGGCAGGGCCAGGTAGAGGACTGTCAGGTCCATGGAATACAGCAGACACGGGATGGCGATGACCGCTAGGCCGATCCACTCCCGTCGGCCCGCTTTGCGCGCCGCCGCTTCAGCGATTTTTTCTTGCATGGCGCCCTCATAGCCGAGCCGGAGCGCTTCGGCCAGCGGCGTAACTTGACATCCGACCGCGCAGGGAACATATAGCGAACACTGGTAAATTGGGACGCACTCGGATGGAGTTGTTCGAGAAGCTGCGCGTGCTGGCTGACGCCGCCAAATACGATGCCTCCTGCGCATCTTCCGGCGCGCCCAGGCGCACGGCCGCAAAGGGCGGACTGGGCTCCACGACCGGAGCGGGTATCTGCCACGCCTACACGCCGGACGGCCGCTGCGTATCGCTGCTTAAAATCTTGCTGACCAACTACTGCCTGTTCGACTGCGCCTATTGCATCAACCGGCGCTCTTCCAATGTGCCGCGCGCCCGTTTCACGGTCGACGAGGTGGTGACGCTGACCGTCGAATTCTACAAGCGCAACTACATCGAGGGTCTGTTCCTTTCGTCCGGCATCATCCGCTCGGCCGACTACACGATGGAACAGCTCATGCTGGTCGCCAAGAAGCTGCGCCGCGATCACGGCTTTGCCGGCTACATCCATCTCAAGACCATCCCCGACGCCAACCCGTGGCTGATCGAGCAGGCCGGACTGTGGGCCGACCGTCTTTCCATCAATCTCGAGCTGCCGACCGCCTCGAGCCTCAAGCGCCTGGCCCCCGAGAAGGACCAGGAGGTCATCACTGCGGCGATGGACCAGATGCACCAGCGCATCAGCGAGGCGCGCGAAGAAAAGCGCCGCTTCTCGCCGGCCGGCCAGAGCACGCAGGTGATCGTCGGCGCCGATGCGACGAGCGATCAGCAGGTGCTGACAATGAGCTCTGAGCTCTACAGCCAGTATAAGCTGTCGCGCGTTTATTACTCCGCCTTCAGCCCGATCGACCACGCGAGTGCCTTGCTGCCGCCCTCCGCGCCGCCACTGGCGCGTGAGCATCGCCTTTATCAGGCGGACTGGCTGCTCCGGCATTACGGGTTTTCGGTCGATGAGATTTCCGATGGCGGCGAGGACGGAATGCTCGACCTCGAAATCGATCCCAAGCTCGCCTGGGCCTTGAAGCATCGCGAGGCGTTCCCGGTGTGCGTCAACACCGGGCCGCGCGAAATGCTCCTGCGCGTCCCCGGTCTCGGCAAGCGCGCGGTCGACAAAATCATCAGCGCGCGCCGCCACACGCGCCTGCGTGCCGACGACGTGGGCCGGCTGACGCGCGCCTTCAATCGCGCCGCGCCGTTCCTGATCACGCTCGACCATCACCCGGGGCGGCAGACTGACCGTGCCGACTTGCGAGCCCGGCTTGTGGCGCCTCAGCAGCTCTCACTATTCTGATGCACCAGGTCTCGATCACGCTGCGCGAGGGCGCCGATCAAGACGGCTTCCGCGCCGCCGTGCGGCGGCTGATCGCCGAGCGCACGCCGCCGGATCAGGTCATCTGGCAGACTGCCGACGCCCCGTCCCTGTTCGACGCCGCTCCGCCCCCCGACGCGCCCGCCGTCTCCCTGCCGCGCGACGTGGCCGAACTGGCGCGCCTCGTCGTCTGCCATCGCGACGCGCAGCGCTATGCTCTGCTTTATGCCCTCATCTGGCGCATCCATGCCGGTGAGCGCGCGCTGCTCGAGGTGCACAGCGATACCCTCGTGCACAATCTGGCGATGATGGCCAAGGCCGTGCGACGCGACCTGCACAAGATGCACGCGTTCCTACGCTTCCGGCTCGTCCCCGATGGGGAAGACGAACGCTATATCGCGTGGTTCGAGCCCGATCACTTCATCCTCGAGGCCACCGCCGGTTTTTTCGTCGACCGTTTCCGCAGCCTGCACTGGTCGATCCTGACGCCCATCGGATCGCTGCACTGGAATGGCAGCGAACTGCGTCATGCGCCACCCGGCCGTCGCGAGGACGCCCCCGCCACCGACGCCTTCGAGGCTGGCTGGGCGGACTATTACGCCTCGACGTTCAACCCCGCCCGGGTCAACCGCGCGGCGATGCTGAAGGAGATGCCGAAAAAATATTGGCGCAACATGCCGGAAACCAATCTGATACCGGACCTTGTACGAAATGCCGGCTCGCGCGTTGAAACCCTCATGAGCAAGACCCCGGCTGCGCCTCGGAAGAAGAATCCCGACAAGGCCGTCGCCGCGCGCAACGACGCGGGACCGAAGACGCTTGCCCAGCTGAACACCATCATTTCGACATCGGAACCATTCGTGCATGGGGGAACGCGCGCGGTCCTCGGTGAAGGCCCCCTGCACCCCGCGCTCGCCTTCGTGGGAGAGCAGCCGGGCGACCAGGAAGACCTCCAGGGCAAGCCGTTCGTGGGGCCTGCCGGTCAAATCCTCGATCGTGCGCTGGAAGCAGCTGGTATCGACCGCAAGGATTGCTACGTCACCAACGCGGTGAAGCATTTCAAGTACGAGCAGCGCGGCAAGCGGCGCCTGCATCAGAAGCCGACCGCCGGCGAAGTACGGCATTACCGCTGGTGGCTGGAGAAGGAGATGGACTTCGTCCAGCCGCGGCTCATCGTGGCGCTCGGCGCCACTGCGGTGCTGGCGCTCGCCGGCGAAGCGCTTCCGATCACGCGCTTTCGCGGACCGGCCGAATTCGACGGCCACGCGGGGTTCATCACCGTGCATCCGTCATATCTTCTGCGCATTCCCGAGGCGGACCAGAAGCGCCAGGCGTACGACGCGTTCGTCGCCGATATGAATAAGGCGCGCAGCCTCGCTGCAAGCCTACGGGCGGCGTGAAGCCCGTCAGTCGCGCTTGGCGTTGCTCGCCGACTGCCAGTCGGCGCTGTAGAGCGGGAGAGTTCCCTCGTTGAACGCCCGCGCGTCGTAGTTCAACAGCGAGCGATCGAAGGTCACCGATGGCTTCTGCGTATCCTCGGCGACATCTAGCGTCAGCTTGAACTGATATTCTCCGGGCTGGCGGATGATCTCGTTGGGCTGCTGCTCCTGCCCGCGCGTATAGAACAGAACGGATTCAGTACGGCTCGACCGGCCGGCGAGCGACAGCGGCGCAAACGGCTCGTAGGCACCGGTGCGCGTGCGCTCCATCGACCAGCGTCCAAAGTCGGCGGCATAGAACAGCTTCGTCGCCTTGGTGCGCGGATCGGTTACCGCAAGCTCCATCGACAGGACCGTCGCCGTGCGCGCGCCCTCATTGGACAGCGTAACGGGAACAGCGATCACTTCGAAATTCGAGTTCTGATACGGGGCCGCGTATTGGATCACCGGCGGAACGAAGACCTGTACCTCCGCCGCCTTGAGCGATGTTTCCCAGAGGCTATATCCGGAAAATCCCAACGCGATCAATGACAACACCGCCGCCCACTTCCCGCCTTCCATCGCCGACACCCCCTGCACTGCAACTTGTGCGCTGTCGCCGGCACTTTTGGCGTTCCGCCCGAACCTAAACATCGCACCCCCAATCATCTAACGCGCCCTAGTTGCAGGCGATTGGGGCCCGGCTGTGGCGCCTGGAGTAATGTCCCTCGGCACCGCTGATACACGTCACATCACCGATGCTATTGCGAAGAATTGCGCGCAAACTTCGCGCCGAATCCCACGCCCTATTAACGCGCACGCGCCTAAGCCTCAGCAACGGTCGCATCGCGCTGTAGCGGGCGCGCCGGTTCGGCTGCGGTTTCCGCGGTATAAAAAAGCACGAAGCGAACTTGCAGTTGGGGGGCTGCCGGAACAGGGAGAGACTCCATGGCCACCCCCAATCTGATTTCAATCGTCAATCAGTTCATCTCACCGGAAGTCATCGATCGCATTGCTTCCGCTCTGGGTATGGACCGCGCATCGATACAGAAGGCGATCAACGCCGGCATCCCCGGAATCCTCGGCGCACTCGTGTCCACTCTCGGACGCCCCGGCGGCGCCGCGCGCATCGAAAATGCGCTCGAACAGCAAGAGCCGGGAATGCTCGCCAACATGACCAACGCAATCGGCACGCCGCAGCAGGGGCGAGCCGTCGAAGAAGGGCTCGGTTCGCTGTCTTCGCTGCTGGGTGGCAACATGACGTCGTCCCTAGCGAGCGCCCTCAACAGATACGCAGGCCTTGGCGACGGAACGGCCAAAGGCATCCTGGGCATGCTCACGCCGCTGATCATGGGCATCCTGCGCCAGCAGGGCGGCAACAATGCCAGCGGCATCGCCCAACTGCTCACGTCACAAAAGGACAACATCGCTCGAGCCATGCCCGCCGGCTTTGCGAACTACCTGAGCGGCACCGGCGTGCTCGACCAGCTGCCGGGCGTTTCCGGTGCGCAGGCGCGCGCTCGGTCCGCCTACGAGGACGCTCGCACATCCTCACAGGAAAACTGGCTTTGGCCTGTGCTCGGATTGCTAGCCCTGGTCGGCGTGGGCTGGTACCTGCTCAGCCGTCCGGCTGATCACAACACGGCGCGCGTAACCGAACCAACGACAACCACTACGCCAACCACCACGGCACAGTCGCCGATGGGTACCAACACCGGCTCCAATTTCGTGGTCACCGAGAGCGAATTGGCAAGCTGGACGAACAAGCCTGTCTACAGCAGCGACAACAAGCGCGTCGGCGAAATCGCACAGCTCATTCGCAATCCGGAAGACCGCGTCACCGACATCTACATGGACGCCGAAGCTACGATGGGTCTCGGCGCGGAGCGCTACCACATTACTGCCGACCAGGTGCGCGAGGTGAAGCCGGACGGGATCGTGCTGTCACTCACGGAGACCGAGGTCAAACAGATGGAGAAGCGTCAGGAGCCTGCCTCCCGCTGACGCTGCAACAACGAGGCGCGGCTGCATCAGCGGTCGCGCTTCCGCAGCTGGTTCGGCTCCGTGATCCTCAAAGCGAAGCGGCGGGCCCGCGCGAGCCCGCCGCTAGATGATTTCGCGATGATTGCGTCTTAGCCGCCAGGCGACTCAAGGACACATTTGCCGGTGGCTGAGTCCCAATCATAGCCTTCGGTCTTTTCGCATTCCGCCTGAGTGGCCGGCGGCTTCGGGTCCGCGTAGGCGGGGGCGGCAACGGCAACTGCCGATCCCAGTACCATCAGAGAGAGCAGGTTCTTCATTTGGTTTCCTCCTTTGCAACGGAGGCATCGTGAACGCCGAGCATTTCAATTCCGGGTCGTACGAGGCAAGCAATTTGCCGATAAATTAATGCAAAACGCGGCCCCGCGAGGAGCCGGGACCGCGTCATTCAGGGTTTCAACGTCAGGCGCGTTCGAAGCGCTTGAACTTGATGCGGTGCGGCTCCACCGCAGCATCGCCGAGACGCCGCTTCTTGTCTTCCTCATAGTCGGCGAAGTTGCCCTCGAACCATTCGACATGGCTGTCGCCTTCGAAGGCGAGGATATGCGTTGCCAGACGGTCGAGGAAAAAGCGATCGTGCGAGATCACCACGGCGCAGCCGGGGAAATCCTCGAGCGCCGCTTCCAGCGCACCGAGCGTCTCGGTGTCGAGGTCGTTCGTCGGTTCGTCGAGCAACAGCAGGTTGCCGCCCTCCTTGAGCATCTTGGCCAGATGCACACGGTTGCGCTCACCACCTGACAGCAGGCCGACCTTCTTCTGCTGGTCCGGCCCTTTGAAGTTGAACCAGCCGCAATAGGCGCGCGAAGAC
>JAESGM010000778.1_pt1 | contig 15234 bp, 13 predicted proteins | sample 9269721 | NCBI WGS metagenome assembly JAESGM01 (sample SAMN15720920, study PRJNA650825) | algae metagenome | isolation source: Komarekiella atlantica HA4396-MV6 and co-occurring heterotrophs from... | place: USA: Theobald House, Kauai, HI | collected 2009-07-29 | reverse complement strand
GTAGACTCCAAGGGTGAGCTGCTGTCGCGCACGGTGCTGGAGAGTTCAGGCTCGAAGCTGCTCGACGATGCTGCTCTCGCATCCCTCGAGCGCGCCGCTCCATTCCCGCCGCCGCCCGGCGGCGTGGCTTCCGGCGGCTCCCTCGATCTGCAGGTTCCTTTCCGCTTTATTACTCGTTGAACGCCGCCAGGGGCGCGTTCGCTTACGAGCCGTGCCGGCGTGGCACGCGGCTAAACGCTTTGTTCGTCTCAGGAGCAGACGCCGGTTAACCGCCCGTTATGTGTCGGCCTCTAGTTTGCCACGCAGGCAATAAGTGCAAATCTGCGATGTTCGGCGGATCATTCGGAAACCAAAAATCGTCCTCCCTGATGAACGAGTACGCGTCGCTTCTCGGCGACGCGGTCTTGCGACATCGCGCGCGGGTGGCCGAACACTCGGCGCGCGTCGAAGCCGAGCTGGCGAGCCGGGTGAAATCCGAATTCATCGCCAACATGAGCCATGAGCTGCGCACTCCGCTCAACGCCATCATCGGATTTTCCAAGCTGCTGTCGGAACAAGGTCAGCGCAATCTGTCGACGAAGCAGGTCGAGGACTATGCCGGCCTCATTCACGATGCAGCCGGCCACTTGCTCTCGGTGATCAACAATATCCTCGACATCTCCAAGATCCAGAGCGGCAAGTGCACGATGGACACGCGCGAGGTAAACCTCGGCGAGGTGGTACGCGCGTCGGCTTCCTCGTTCAGCCTGATGGCTGAGAACGCCTCCGTCGTCCTCGACGTGCAGCTCGCTCCCGCCCTGCCGCTCATCGAAGGCGACAGCGTGCGCCTGCGGCAGGTGTTCACCAACCTCATCTCCAATGCGCTGAAATTCACCCGCAGTGGCGGAACCGTAGAGGTGATTGCCGTACCGGTTGAGGCCGGTGCGATGGTCAGCGTCCGCGACAGCGGCGTCGGCATGACCGCGGAAGAAGTGTCGGTCGCATTGACGCCGTTCGGACAGGCAGACGGCGGCCACGCGCGCTGGCGCGAGGGTACGGGGCTTGGCCTCCCCATCGCTCGTGCGCTGGTGCAGTTGCATGGCGGCGAACTGCACATCGAAAGCCAGAAGAACGTCGGCACCACCGTCAACGTGGTGTTGCCGCTCATCCAGGCCGCCAATGAGCATGGCGCCCAAGTTCAGGAACACGGATTGTGAGCGAAGCAGCCGAACTCCCGCTGGCCGGATACGAGGCGAATACGACTGCGCCCCCGGCCGACAAGTCCCTCGGCCGCATCGTGTCGGTGACGGGGTCGAAGGCTATCGTGCTTCTCGACGGCCCCAAGCAGGGTCAGAACCGCGCCATCGAGCGGCCCGATATGGGTACCCTAATGGCCATCGACACGGCCAACACGGTCGTGCTCGCCATCGTTTCGGCCCTCAGCGTGCCGGTGCCGGCTCACAGCCCTACCGATACCGAAATCTGGATCGCCGAGCTGGGCCTCGTCGGCGAGCTGTGGCGCGACAAGTCAGGGCAAGCCAACATGTTCGCCCGCGGCGTGACGCTCTATCCTTCACTCGGCGACCGCGTTCGCGTCGCTTCCAAGGCCGAACTCGGCGCGGCGTTCTGCGGCGACCCAAACCGCTCGGTGCGTATCGGCTGCATCCGCCAGGACAGCGCCATCCCCGCTATGGTGCGCGTCGATGAGCTGCTCGGCAAGCACGTCGCCATTCTCGGTACGACCGGTACCGGCAAATCGTGCACCACGGCGCTCATTCTGCGCTCGATCCTGGAACGCAATCCGGCTGCCCACATCGTACTGCTGGACCCGCACAACGAATACGCGACGGCATTCAGCGAATGGGCCGAGGTCATCAGCCCGCGCAACATGCAGCTTCCGTTCTGGCTGCTCAACTTCGAGGAAGTCGTCGAAGTCCTGATCTCCGATCCGGCGCGCAAGGCGGAGATCGAAATTCTCCAGGAGCTGATCCCGATCGCCAAGGCGCGCTACAGCGCCGGCCGCGCCCGTGACAATCAGGTCATGCGCCGCGCCATGCTGCCGGAGCAGGCTCGGTACACCGTGGACACGCCCGTTCCTTACCGCATCTCCGACATCACCAGCCTCATCGACGAGCGCATGGGCAAGCTGGAGAACAAGAAGGATCTGTCGCCTTACCGCCAGCTGCGCGCGCGCATCGATGCAATTTCGCAGGACGGCCGCTACGCCTTCATGTTCGGCTCGCTCACCGTCTACGACGGCATGACCCAGGTCCTGAGCCGCATCTTCCGCGTGCCGGTGAATGGCAAGCCGATCACCATCGTGGAGCTGACGGGACTGCCGCCGGAGATCATCAACGTCGTCGTCTCGGTGCTCGCCCGCATGACCTTCGACTTCGCTCATTGGAGCGAAGGCAAGGTACCGCTGACCCTCGTGTGCGAAGAAGCGCATCGCTACGTTCCCGCATCGGACCATCTCGGCTTCGAGCCGTGCAAGCGCGCCATCGCCAAGATCGCCAAGGAAGGGCGCAAGTACGGCGTGGCGTTGTGCATCGTCTCCCAGCGCCCGGCCGAGGTCGATCCGACCATTCTTTCCCAGTGCAACACTGTGTTTGCATTGCGCATGTCCAACGACCGCGATCAGGAGATCGTCACCTCGGCAATTTCCGATACCGGCTCGGGACTGCTGGAGTTCCTCCCCTCGCTCGGCCAGCGAGAAGCACTTGCCTTCGGCGACGGCGTCGCCCTTCCGGTGCGCATCAAGTTCGACGAATTGCCGGCGAGCTGCCTGCCGCGCTCGACGACGGCGCGCTTCACCGAGCATTGGCAGCGCTCCGTCGGCGATGAAGGCTTCCTGGAGCAGGTCGTCGAAAAGTGGCGCACGTCGGATATCGGCGCTGGCGGCGAGCTCGGTCAGCCTGCCTACACCGCCGACCCGTTCGAGCAGATGGCGCCGGAACCCGCAACAGCGCGACAGGCGGAGCAGGCACCGGTCCGACGCGATGCCGTTGCACCGCGCACTCCAGTCCAGCCAGGAGCGCCGGGAAGCTATCCGGGTGCCCGCGCGCCCGGCAGCTCGCGCCCCAGCACGCTGCTGCGCCGCGACGCCTCGGCGGTGCCGCCCGCCGAGCAGAGCGAGGAAGAGGATAAGTCGTCGGTCCCCGGCTCGATCAAGTCGCTGCGCGACCGGCTCATACAGCGGCAGCGCTGATCGCTTCTAGCGCGGCGGTTCGCTGCTGCGGATGGCGATGACGCGCCGGTGTTGTGCATCCTCCTCGCCATCGTCTTCATCGTCGGCAACATCCCCGACCGGCGGGCTGGTGGCCATCATCTGGCCAAAGCGCCGCCAGCTGAGCGGGATGGTTGCGAGATAGGCGAGGCAGGCACCCGTCAACGTTCCGAACGGATAGGTGATCAGCAGTGCGACGAAGCCTATGGCCAGGATGAACAGCGGCAGGACGTACTCGCGCGAAATCCGCTCGCCGAGCAGCTTCCCCGAGTAGGTTGGGATGGTCGACACCATCATGAAGGCGATGAGCAGCGTGTAAACCAGCACCATGTCGAGCGCGAATGGCGCGGTACGGATGCTGGTGAAGCCGAGGTGCTCGATATAAACGGGCAGCAGCACGACGATGGCAGCGGCAGGGGTCGGCATGCCGCTGAAGTAGGCTACCTGCCATTTCGGCTTGTTCTCGTCGATGGCGACGTTGAAGCGTGCCAGACGCAGCGCCGACGCCAGCGCGAAGATCATGACGACGATCCAGCCGAGGCTCTTCAGGTCGCCTAGTCCCCACGTGAAGATGAGGAAGGCCGGCGCCACGCCGAAATTGACGAAGTCGGCGAGACTATCCAGCTCCGCGCCGAAGCGCGACGACGCCTTGAGCAGGCGCGCGACGCGGCCGTCGATGCCGTCGAGCGCGGCAGCAAATACGATCGCGGCCAGCGCCAGTTCGTAGCGTCCTTCGATCGACATGCGGATCGACGTCAGGCCCGCGCACAAAGCCAGCAGCGTGAAGAAGTTGGGCACCAGCATGCGCACCGGCACGCGCTGGTGCTTGAAGATGGGCACCCGCCGCCGGCGTCGCGTCTCTTCTTCCAGACGAGGCAAGATCGGGTCCATCACGATACCACTCCCTACCGTTGCCGACGCCCCTGACGTCAGGCGCGTCGGGCGACGCGTTCCGGCTCGTCCGACTTCAGGTCGGCGAAGACCGTCTCGCCGGCGACGGCAAGCTGGCCGACCGCGACCAGGGCGTGTGCCGCGGGAGGCAGATAGACATCGACCCGCGAACCGAAACGAATGAGCCCGAGCCGCTCGCCGGCGCCAACGGTATCACCTTCGTGCAAAAAAGGTACGATCCGGCGCGCGATAAGACCGGCGATCTGCACCACGGCTATTTCTGAGCCGTCGGGCCTTTCGATGATCATCGCCCGGCGCTCGTTCTCCTCGCTCGCCTTGTCGAGGGCGGCGTTCAGAAACGCTCCAGGGATGTATATCGACCGCACGATGCGGCCGGACACCGGCGAGCGCGTAATGTGCACGTCGAGCACGCTGAGGAACGTGGAGATACGCACCCGCGGCTCAGGCCCGAGGCCGAGCTCGGCGGGCGGCGTCACGCTTTCGATGGATGAGATTTTCCCGTCGGCCGGGGCGAGGACCAAACCCTCGCGCAGCGGGGTCACGCGATCGGGATCGCGGAAGAAGTAGGCGATGCACAAGGCCAGGACGACGAACACCCACGCCAGCGGCGGCCAGATGAGAAAGAACACCAGCGCCAAGCCGACCGCGATGGCGATGAACTTGTGTCCATCGCTATGCACGGGGGCCAGGTTGTCGAAAATGGTGTCCACGATGCCGTGGCGGTTCGACACGAGATTACTCCTTCGAGTTTGACAAAGGCGCGCGCAGCGAGCTGCGCCGACCTGGAGCTTGACTGCTATTCGACGGTGACGGAGACGAACCTGTGGGCCCCCTTGGAGTCTTCCACTTCAAGCATCACAGTCTTTCGATTGGCTTTCTTTGCGCTCTCGATGCGCCGCGCAACATCCTGCGGATTGTCGACCGCCTCGTTGCCCGCCTGCACGATGACGTCGCCTGGCTTTATGCTGGCAGCCGCCGGGCTCTTGGGATCGACGCTGTCGACCACCGCGCCCCTAACCCGCTTGTCCAGCCCGTACTTCTTGCGCAGGGCCTCGGTCAATGCGGAGAGCTTGAGGCCGAGCACCTGTTGCGAGGGGACCGACGGCTCGGCCGCATCTTCCTCCACCAGGCGCCCGATCTTCACTTGGATCGTCTTGCGATCACCGTTACGCAGCACTTCGACCGGAACGGACTCGTCGATGGCTGCGCGCGCGACCAGGCGTGGCAGGCTGCGCATCGTGGTCACGTCCAGGCCGTCGAACTTGAGAATGATATCGCCGGCGAGCAAACCCGCTGCCGCAGCCGGGCCGTCCGGTGTGACGGCCGCCACCAGGGCACCGGTGTTTTCCGGGATCTTCAGCGAAGCGGCGATCTCGTCCGACACCGACTGGATCTTCACGCCAAGCCAGCCCCGGCGTACCTCGTTGAACTTGCGCAATTGCTCGACGATCGGCACGACGGTATCGGCCGGCACCGCAAAGCCGATGCCGATCGACCCGCCCGTCGGCGAAATGATGGCGGTATTCACGCCGATCACCTCGCCGTCCATGTTGAACAGCGGACCGCCCGAGTTGCCCTTGTTGATCGACGCGTCCGTCTGCAGGTAGTCGTCGTACGGGCCGGAGTTGATGTTCCGCGCTTTGGCGGAAATGATTCCGAGCGTGACGCTGCCCCCCAGGCCGAAGGGGTTGCCGATCGCCATCACCCAGTCGCCGACGCGCATCGATGTTGATGAACCGAAGCGAACCTCCTTCAGCGGCGCCCTCGGTTTCACCTGAAGCACCGCGATGTCGGTCTTGGTATCGCGCCCGAGCAGCTCGGCCTTGAGCGTCGATCCGTCGTGCAGGTTTATGTGGATCTCCTCGGCACCGTCGATCACGTGGTTGTTGGTGACGATGATGCCTTCGCGGCCGTCGATGATGAAGCCGGACCCGAGCGACGAAACCATGCGATCCTGAGGCGAGCGCCCGCTGCGGTTGTCGAAAAACTCATCGAAGTATTCATGGTAGGGCGAGCCTTTCGGCACGCTCGGCAGCGGCAGCCCCTGCGGCCCCTTGATGGCTTGGCTGGTCGAGATGTTGACGACCGCCTCGATCAGCCCTTCGGCAACCGGCGCCACCGATTCCGGCCCGCGCGACAAGGCTGCGGACGACATCAGGCCAAGACCGCCGCCGACGATAGCGAGCGTCAGGCAAATTCCGTAAACGGCTCCCCGCATTCTCTTCTCCTGCCGGCCGGACCGAGTGGCCCTGACCGCGTCGGGACATTTGCTAATGCCGCATTCTACCGGCTGACGCGGCAAGTGGATGGCAAGGCGCGCGGCCTGTCAACGCGGCCCAGAAGCCGTCAACCACGGATCAGCCAGACGAGCACGAGGCCGATGGCCACCGAGCCCCATCCGGCGATCCGCAGGCTGTTCTCGGGGGCAGCCGAGGCCGCCTCCAGCATCCGGGTCGCCACATTTGGAAAGAGGGCCCACAAGAGGCCCTCTATCACCAGCACCAGCCCGATCCCGACGATCAGGTCGTGCATCAGGGCGTTACGGCCGTCGATCCCGGCGTAGCGCGCGGCGTTGCCGGTCGGCCGTTCGGATCAGCGAAGTATTTGAAGAAGTCGCTGTCCGGCGAGATCAACAAGCGCGTGTCGGTCGACTTGAGGCCCTGCTCGTATGCCTGCATCGAGCGATAGAACTCAAAGAACTCCGGGTCGCGCTTGTAGGCGTCGGCGTAGATCTTATTGCGCTCCGCGTCGCCGGCGCCGCGCACCTCTTCACCCTTTCGCCGGGCTTCGGCGAGGATGACCGTCGCCTCGCGGTCCGCCGTAGCGCGGATACGATTGGCTTCGGCGCTGCCCTGGGCGCGGAATTCCGCAGCCTCGCGCTGGCGCTCGGCGCGCATGCGCTCGAAGACGCTCTTGGAGTTCTGCTCCGGCAGGTCAGCGCGCTTGATGCGCACGTCGACGACTTCCAGGCCGAAGTCTTCGCCTTCCCTGTTCACCTGCGTGAGGATGCGCTTCATCAGTTCATCGCGCTTGTCACGCACCACGTCCTGGAAGGTCGAGGCGCCAAGCACGCGGCGCAGCGCCGAGTCGACGATCGGCCCCATGCGCGAGCGCGTCGCTTCCTGCGTACCGATCGTCTGATAGAACTTGAGCGGATCCATAATCCGGTAGCGCGCGAAGCTATCGACGACGAGACGCTTCTGATCCGAAGCGGTGACTTCCTGCGGCTGGCTATCCAGATCGAGGATGCGCCGGTCGTAGATGGTGACGTTGTCGATGATCGGATATTTCCAGTTGAGGCCCGGCTCCCTCACGACCCGCTTCGGCTCGCCGAAACGCAGCACGAGGGCCTGCTCATTCTGATGCACGATGAAGGCCGACGAATAGACCGCCACTGCGGCCACGCCGACGAGAATGATCAAAAGCGCAAGAAAGGTCCGCATGGTTAGTTGTTCCCTTCGTTGGCTTTGTTCTGCAGCCGGTCGAGCGGCAAGTAGGGCACCACGCCCGAACCACCTGCCTTGCTGTCGAGAATGATCTTGTCGGTGCCGCCGAGCACCCGCTCCATGGTCTCCAGGAACATGCGGCGGCGCGTGACGTCAGGCGCGTTCTTGTACTGGTCATAGACCTGCAGGAAGCGCGAAGTCTGGCCGCCGGCGTCGTTGACGACCTGCTGCTTGTAGCCCTCGGCGCCCTGCAGAGTGCGTTCCGCCTCACCGCGTGCTTCCGGCACGACCTTGTTGGCGTAAGCGTAAGCCTCGTTCTGCAGACGCTCCTTGTCTGCGCGCGCGGCCTGAACGTCGCGGAACGCATCGATGACCTCGGTCGGCGGATCGACCTTCTGCAGCTGCACCTGGTCGATCTGAATGCCGGCCCCGTAGCCGTCCAGCGTCTTCTGCATGAGCGCCTGCACGGCCTCTTCCGTTTTCTGGCGCTCCTGGGTGAGGATCGGCTGAATGTCGGACTGGCCCACGACCTCGCGCATGGCGCTCTCGGCCACTTCCTTCACCGTCGTGTCGGGGTTCTGGATGTTGAACAGGTACTTCGGAGCATCCTTGATGCGCCAGAAGACCACGAAGTCGACGTCGACAATGTTTTCATCGCCCGTCAGCATCAAGCTCTCGGCGCGCTCATCGCGCGTAACGCCGTCAAGCCGCCCACCGGAGGAGCGCATGCCGATCTCGATGATGTTCTGGCGCGTGACCTTCGGCAGCCGCACTTCTTCGATCGGGTACGGAAGACGGAAGTGCAGGCCGGGCGGCTCCTGGCGCACGAACTGGCCAAAACGCATGACGACACCGAGTTCGTCGGGGTTCACGCGGAAGAAGAAAGCCTGCCAGGCGATGACCGCGCACGCCACGACTGCGACCAGGAACAAGAGCGGTCCAGGCACGCCGCTGCCGTGCATCACCTGCTTAACCTTATCCTGCCCGCGCTTCAGCATTTCCTCCAGATCAGGTGGCTGTCCCCCGCCGCCGCCGCCGCCGGAGGGGCCCTGCCCCCAGGGGCCGCCGCCATTGCCGCCCCCGCTTTTCCAGCCGCCGCCGCCACTCTGATTGTTCCAGGGCATATAATGAAGTCCTTCAATCCTTTGGGGGTTCACATCGGGCCGCGATTGGCCCGCGCGGCCGTGCAACTCTGTCCCTTATCCTCAGTGGGAAGATGGGCGTGCTCGCTTATAGGACAGCCTGTCCCCGCAGCGCAAACGCGCACGCTTACATTTGTTGCCGCGCGCACTTGTTCAAGCGTTCGAGATTAATTCACGGCCGTTCCAGGACCACGAGCGTGGCCGGAAAATCGTCGTTGGGCCCGCGCGGCAGGGCTTCGCGCGCGATTACCTTCCACGCGCTCCAGTCGACCTCGGGAAAGCTTACATCGCCGGTAATCTCGGCGTGCACTTCCGTCTTGTAGATGCGTGTGGTTAGCGGCAGCGCCTCGGCGAAGACGCTGTTGCCGCCGATGACGGTAATCTCGTCCGCGCCGCGCCGCTCGGCGCAGGTGCGCGCGATCTCGAGCGCGGTAGCGAAGTCCGCGGCCATCAGGGCACCCTCCGGCCGATAATCGGGGTCGCGCGTGATCACGATGTTGTCACGACCATCCAGAGGCTTCTTGAGCGACTGGAACGTGCGCCGCCCCATGATCATCGGCTTGCTCATGGTGATCCGCCGGAAGGTCTTGAGGTCGGATGAAAGCCGCCAGGGCAGCCCGCCGCCACGGCCGATGATGCCGTTCTCCGCTACGGCGACGACGATGGACACGAGCATGCGCTAGACCGCCACGTCGGCAGCGATGTGCGGATAGGGATCGTAGCCGGTGAGCTTGAAGTCCTCGTAGCTGAACTTGAAGATCGACGTCACAGCAGGATTGATTGCCATGTGCGGCAACGCCCGGGGTGTGCGCTGGAGCTGCAATTCCGCCTGCTCGAGGTGATTGAGATAGAGGTGCGCATCGCCGAACGTATGGATGAACTCGCCGGGCTGCAGCCTCGTCACCTGCGCCATCATCATCGTCAGCAGCGCATAGCTGGCGATGTTGAAGGGCACCCCGAGGAAGACGTCCGCCGACCGCTGGTAGAGCTGGCAGGAAAGCCGTCCGTCGGCCACATAGAACTGGAACAGGCAATGGCACGGCGCCAACGCCATGTCGGGAATGTCGGCAGGGTTCCACGCCGAAACGATGATGCGGCGGCTGTCAGGGTTGGTCTTCAGCGTCTCGACCACTTCCGAGATCTGATCGATCGTCTGTCCGTCCGGGCTCTGCCAGGAGCGCCACTGCTTTCCGTACACCGGTCCCAAATCACCGTTCTCGTCGGCCCACTCGTCCCAGATCCCTACCCGGTTGTCTCTCAGGTAGGCGACGTTGGTATCGCCGGCCAGGAACCACAGCAGCTCGTGGATGATCGATCTCAGGTGCAGCTTCTTCGTCGTCACCAGGGGAAAGCCCTCGGCGAGGTCGAAACGCATCTGGTGGCCGAACACGCTTAGCGTGCCGGTTCCCGTCCGGTCCGTCTTGCGGACGCCTTCGTCGCGCACGCGGCGCATGAGGTCGAGGTACTGCTGCATGTGATCAATATAGGACGATTCCGCCGCCGGCTTCGACTGCCGGAATGGGGATCACCCGGGAACCGGCAGTGTCATGAAGGCGAGCACAAGCCCAACCACGGTATTATAGACGGCATGGCAGAAGATCGGCACCCAGAGGCTGCCCGTTCGCACCAACAGCCAGGAGAAATAAAGACCGATCAGGAATACCTCCATCAGCCCTGCCGCCGAATAGCCCGCGTGCAGCGCGGTCCAGCCGGCCGCCGTCAGCACGCCAGTGCCTAACAGGCCGAGCCGCGATTTCGCCAGCCCGGAAAACAGGAACCCGCGGAACATCAGCTCTTCCGACAGCGGCGCTCCGATGCCGATGATGAGCAGCACCGGCAGCACGCCGCCGGCCACCATCATTTCTCGGAACGGGCGCAGGTCGGCGGCAACCGCGTCAGGGTCCAGCAGCATCATCACCGCCGTCCACGCACCGGTCGCTGCGAACAGCGGGATCAGCGACAGCGGCAGAACCTTCCACCCGCCGACGGGCCGCCGCAGCGCCAGCGTCTGCGCCCGATCGGAGGAGAAGAAGCCGGCAAACCAGATCGTCAGGAGGATGGCGCCGACCTGAACCCCGCCGAGCCACGCGAGCACGATTCCCGCTGGCGCCGGGCCGATCTGTCCACCGCCCGAAATGCCGGCGGTGTCGGCAGCGATGGAGAACAGGAAGGCGATGCCGATCGAGCCTGCAAAAATGAGGACAGCGGCAGGAAGCACGGCCCAGGCAGGCCACCCGGTGCGTGGCTCGTAGATTGCCGCCGGCTGCATGTCCGGCCCAATGGGAGGAACTGTCAGGGAAGATACTCCTCGTCGCACACGCTCACCGATGCGCATTCACCATCGGCACCGGGCGTATAGCATGCGAGCGCATGCCGGCAATCGACCCGTTCGGCTCACCCGGCGCCGCAGCTTGCTTACCGTCTTCAGATGTGCGAATTGCCGCGACCTTAAGCCAGCACATCTGCACATCCTGCGCTGGAGACAGGCTTTTTTTCTGCCGCGTTCGCCTCTATATTCCCCGTGCCGGATTCGTCCGGCTATGGCGATAAACGCGGTCGTAATAAGCCGATCGGACCCGGGGGCAGTACCCGGCGCCTCCACCACATGCCCGTAGCGAGTGTGAGCGATCTCCTCCTGCGGGTATCTGATGGGGGCGAAATAGGATCGACGAAGGTGTAAAGGGCTTAGCTTTTGCTCGGCATGGTTCCGCCGTCATCGGGCCATTCAGAATAGTTGCCAATGACAACTATGCTGAGGCTGCTGTCGCTGCGTAACGCAGTGCCAAAAGCCTGAACTTGAAGCCCTTGCCCCTAGCCGGGTAAGGCGCGGTTCGGAGGGCACCGGGCAACAGAAGCCCTCCACTCGCACCGATGAGGTGCGTTGAAGACCACCGGGGACCAGACAAGCGAGACCAATGCCGGCCGATCCAACGATCGACTACGAGTCTTTAGCTCAGGATGCCATGCGCGGCATCGTGCGCTCGGTCCTCACCCAGACGGCCAAAACCGGCCTGCCTGGCGACCATCATTTCTATATCTCGTTCGATACGGGAGCCTCGGGCGTCGTGCTGTCGAAGCGCCTGAAGGAGAAGTACCCGAGCGAGATGACGATCGTTCTGCAGCATCGCTTCTGGGACCTCGCCGTCACCGACGAGGGCTTCGAAGTAAAGCTCACCTTCGACGGCATCCCCGAGCGTCTGGTCGTACCGTTTTCGGCCATCCGTGTTTTCTTCGATCCATCCGTGCGCTACGGCCTGCAGTTCGAGGATCCGAACGTTGAGCCCGAGGCCGGCGAGAGCATGACGCAGCGATTCAGCGGGCGCTCGACACCGGAGCGCGCCAACGGTGCGCGCTCGGCCCTGCGCTCTACCGCGCCGAAGAAACCACGCGTTTCCAGGGCAAAGGCCAAAACTGGCTCCGGCGCCGCCAATTCGACTTCTCAGAAAGATACCGCTCCCGAGGCGCCGCACGCCGTAGAGCCCCCGGCGCCAACGCCCCTCAAGCCTGCCGCTCCAGCCCCCGAGGGAGCCACCGCGGACGAAGCCACCGATAAGCCGCGCCAGGACAACGGCGGCGCGCAGATCGTTCAGCTCGACGCCTTCCGCAAGAAATAGCCCGGCAGCTGAACGCATGGCGGCAGCGCAGAGCGCGCGCAATCGCGTTCGTTACATCCGGCGCGAGAAATAATTCCGGTAACTCCTCACCGCTGTAGCCCGAAGTCGATGGTGGGACGGGCACAAACAGGAGCTACCGATGCACAAGATCCTTCTAACCGCATTTGCCGTAATCGCCACCGCAACCGCTGCATTTGCTGCAGACACCAGCGGCATGGCCAAGGACGGCGCGATGGGGTCGGATGCCATGAAGCAAGAAGGCACCGATAACATGATGTCCGGCGATAAAATGAACGGCGAGAAGTCCGAGATGGGCGGCGACAAGATGATGTCGGGCGACAGCATGTCGGCCGATCATATGTCAGGTGACAAGATGATGTCCGACGACAAGATGCACTCGGAGCCGATGAAGAAGTAGCAGCGCGCTAGTCGCCGACAAAAGGCCGCCGGCGAACGCGCCCGGCGGCCTTTTGCGTTAACCACATGGCCTGCGGCCGTACTCCCAAGGGCGAATTGCCGAGTTGCATATGTTTCCCTATGCCGTTGCGCCCGGAGCGGTACCTCATTTGATAAAGCGCCAAGCCGATGCGTTGTTTATCCAAGGTTCTCCCCGGTAGAGCTTCCGATGGGAAACCCGGGGTCTGGGTTGGGCGTTGAGCAACGATCTGGAGTTCCCCCCTGAAGTATCATATGACGCCTATGCCGCCCACGATGCCGCTCCGGCATCGATGCCGAGATAGATGATGCAGGGCAACCAGAGCGTCACCCTCACCAATTGCGATCGCGAGCCGATCCACATCCCGGGCACCATTCAGCCGCACGGTTGTCTGCTCGCCTGCGATAGCGACGTCGTAACGATACGCCGTCACTCTTCGAACGTGGCCGAATTCCTCGCATCCGAACTCCAAACGCTCGTCGGCGAACGCGTCGAAAACATCCTGGGCGCGGCAGCCACCCACGATATTCGCAACGCGCTCACCACGGTGAGCGATGCGTCGCGGCCGGCTCTCCTGATCGGAATGGAGATCAACGGCCGCCGGTTCGACGTAGCAGCGCACCGGTACAAGGGCTCGGCAATCCTCGAGTTCGAGCACGCGGAGAATGCCCCTGGCACTCGCCCGCTCGAAATGGCCCGCTCGCTGGTCGCCAGGCTCAAGCGTTTCACGACCGTCGACGAAATGCTGAAGCAGGCACCACGTCTCATCAAGGCGATGACAGAGTACGATCGCGTGATGTTGTATCGCTTTGCGGAGGATGGATCGGGAAAGGTGATCGGCGAGGCGAAGCGCCACGATCTGGAGAGCTTTCTCGGGCAGCATTTCCCCGCCAGCGACATCCCCGTGCAGGCGCGCGAGCTATACGTGCGGAATACCATCCGCGTGATCTCTGACGCAGCCTGCAATCGCATCCCCATCGAACCGCAAATCGATGCCTCCGGCGAAGCGCTCGACCTCAGCTTCGCGCATTTGCGCTCCGTCTCGCCGATTCATTGCGAATATCTGCGCAACATGGGCGTCTCGGCCTCCATGTCGGTATCGATCATCGTCGACGGCAGCCTGTGGGGGCTCGTTGCCTGTCATCACTACTCGCCGCGCGCAATGTCGATGTCGCAACGCGTGGCTGCGGAAATGTTCGGCGAATATTTTTCGCTGCAGCTCGAAGCCCTGACACAGCGCACCAAGCTCGACGCGGTGGTAGCTGCGCGCCGGATTCTGGACGGCCTGTTGCGTGAGGTTCCCTACCAGGACGACATCGATGCCTACCTGCGCACTAACCTCGCGACCTTCCGCAGCCTGCTTCCGTGCGACGGCATCGGACTCTGGCTGGGCGGAAAGTGGAGCAGTTCAGGAAGCGCACCGCCGCAAGCCGCAATCCCCGCCGTCGCACGGCAGGTGAGCGAAGCCGCCGAAGGGCGCATTTGGGCGACGCACGAACTCGCCGCCAGCATCCCGGCAGCCGCGGACTACAAGACCGCGGTTTCAGGTGTGCTCGCCGTACCCTTGTCTCAGGTGCCGCGCGATTATCTGTTCTTCTTCCGCCAGGAGGTGATCGCGACCGTCGCGTGGGCGGGAGATCCCAACAAGACATACGAGACAGGCGTCTACGGCGATCGCCTGACGCCGCGAAAAAGCTTCGCCATCTGGAAAGAGACGGTGGAGCGCCAGTCGAACCCGTGGACGGCGAGCGACCGCGAAATCGCCGACGCGACGCGCACCGCGCTGCTCGAAGTCATCATGCGGCAGACGGAAATCCTCGCCGCCGAGCGGCGCAAGGCCGATGTGCGCCAGAAGCTGCTGAACGAGGAGTTGAACCACCGGGTCAAGAACATTCTGGCGCTCATCAAGTCCGTCGTGTCGCAGCCGAATGTCGAGGAGCGTTCGCTCGACGATTACGTCGCCTCGCTCAAGGGGCGCATCATGGCGCTCGCCTTCGCGCACGACCAGATCGTTCGCAGCGACGGCGGCGGCAGCCTGCGCGATCTGCTCGAAGCCGAGCTCGGGCCGTATCGCAGCACGGGGTCCACCATCGTCTACGACGGTCCTGGCATCGGCCTCGATGCGCGGGCATACTCGGTCATGGCGCTGGTGTTCCACGAGATGGTGACGAACGCTGCCAAGTATGGCGCGCTGTCTTCCGCCCGCGGAAGCCTCGACGTGCAGTGGCAGGTTGCCGATGCCGGCGACTGCCTGGTGCGCTGGACGGAGACAGGCGGCCCGCCCGTACGGGCGCCGTCGCGTTCGGGCTTCGGCACTGTGCTGGTCGACCGCAGCGTTCCTTTCGATCTCGGCGGCGAGAGCGAGCTGCAATTCCCGGCCACCGGCGTCACCGCGCGGTTCGTCATTCCGGAAAGGTTCGTGACCCGGACCAATGGGCAATCGGATCGACCCGGCAGGCAGGGTGTATCGGCAGGTACC
>JAESGM010000776.1_pt1 | contig 15285 bp, 13 predicted proteins | sample 9269721 | NCBI WGS metagenome assembly JAESGM01 (sample SAMN15720920, study PRJNA650825) | algae metagenome | isolation source: Komarekiella atlantica HA4396-MV6 and co-occurring heterotrophs from... | place: USA: Theobald House, Kauai, HI | collected 2009-07-29 | reverse complement strand
GGAACTTCTTGGTGACGACCTCGCCCGCCGAGAACACGGCGCGGGTCTGGTTGAAGAGCTCGTCCATCGCCTCCTTGCCGGCGCCGGAGACCGACTGATAGGTCGAGACCACCACCCGCTTGATGCCGAAGCGCTCATGCAGCGGCTTCAGCGCCACGACGAGCTGCGCCGTCGAGCAGTTCGGATTGGCGATGATGTTCATCTTCGAGAAGCCGGCAGCGGCGGCCGCGTTCACTTCGGGCACGATCAGCGGCACGTCGGGGTGCATGCGCCAGGCCGAGGAATTGTCGATGACGACGCAGCCCTGCGCGCCGATCTTCGGCGACCATTGCTTCGAGACCTCGCCGCCCGCCGACATCAGGCAGATATCGGTGTCGGAAAAATCGTAATGCTCGAGCGCCTTCACCTTCAGCGTCTTGTCGCCGAATGAGACCTCGGTGCCGACCGAGCGCGAGGAGGCCAGGGCGACGACCTCGCTGACCGGGAAGGCGCGCTCGGCCAGGATGTCCAGCATTTCGTGGCCCACATTGCCAGTGGCGCCGACGATCGCGACCTTGAAGCTCATGGTGATTGATCCTTTGGAATGACCGGTTCTGTCTCCCCCGGGGATGCCGGCTCGCCGGTCTGACCTGGCGGGTTCGGCGATAGCCCCCGCCGGGGGGGAGGGCCCGGAACCGAGGCGAAGCGTCAGCGCGGCGTCCGGAGCGTTCCGGTCGCCGTTTTGGTCGTGCGTTTCGTCGTCAGGGCGACAGTCACGGAACCAAATCCCATAGGGCTGCAGGCATTCGCGTCGCGTCAGGATTGGCACCCGCTCGCGCAGCAAATCCAGAACACCGGCGGCGATAAAAAGTCAATCGCTCTCGCCGGCCCGGAGCCTCGGCATGGCGTTAACCCTGCCTCCTAACCCGCGATTCACGCTGATCGCGATTTGCGGCCGCGCGGTAACCCGACGCTGACCGGCCAAGTCCAGGCTCGCGCCCGGGTAGGGAAATCGCTGGCGCGGGGGCGCGAGCGGTCGAGTGGGGTGCGGTCGTGTCGAGTGAATTCCTGTTGCGTCTGTTCGATCGCCTGCTCGGGCTCGCGGCGGCCGGCCGTGCCTGCGCCGGGTGGATTTGGCGGCGCCTGTCTCCGCTGCTCGGCGCGGCGCGGGCGCGGCTCGGCGCGGCCGACCCGATCGGGGCACTGATCACGCTCACCGATCATCTCGAATTCGCTATTCGCGCCATCTTGCGCGCCGTTCTGCGCTGGTCGCGCGCCGGCATTCGCCGTCACGGCTTCGGCCTGACCGGCGGGCTCGCCTGGCGCGGGCTGGCGGCCATGGCCGGCATCGGTATGGCGGCGGCGCTCGCCAGCGGCCTTTCGAGCGGCGGCGGCGAGCCCCGCCTGGCGAGCCTGACCGAACAGCCAGCCTCCGATTCCCGCCCCGTCCGCGACGTGCGCCGCGAGCCCCGCCTCGCGGCGATGGCTGGCGAGGACTGGGTGCGGATCGCCCGGCCGATCGCTCTGTTCGGGCTCGAATCCCCCGAACTCGACCGTCAGGCGCCGGTCTACGAGGCGCGCCGGAGCCAGGACGGCACGCAGCGCGAGGATGTTCTGACATTCGGCGCCTTCTCCGAACCAAAGCCGTATCTGCTGCTGCGGCTCGTGACCGACCGCGGCGAGGAGCCGCTGTCGCAGCCTTTCCTCATTGCGCTGATGCGGGATGCGGCGGCGCGCGGCATGTCGGTGCCGCGCAGCGGCGCGCCCACCGGCATCGAGACCAAGTTCGGGCTCGTCGAAACCTCCGACGCCACCGTCAGCGACGGGGAGACCAGCCGGGCCTGCATCGGGTTCCGCCATCGCGGCGGCGAAACGCATCTGGCGATGAGCGGCTGGTGGTGCGGCGGCGAGAAGCGTCCGGCCGACCGTCAGCAACTGATCTGCCTGATCGACAAGCTCGACCTGCTCAGCGCCGGCGAGGACCACGCACTGCGCGCGATCTTCGCCCGCACCGAGCTCAACCGCCAGGGCGCCTGCTCGCCGCCGCGGCTCTCCGCCAGCGGACGCAAGGCGTCATGGCTCGACGCCGACGGCAAGACCCCTGCCCTGAAGACCGCCGCCCGGCGCTGAATCACGATCCATTGAAAACCGGCCCGGCAGCGTTATTTCGTTTGTGAGGGGCAATAAAAACGTTAACCACGGGCGGGTAGAGTCGTCGCCGTTCGACAACCATACCGTTCCCTTGGTCATCGCCTCAGGAGACATTCGTCATGCGTTCCTTCAAGCGTCTCGCCGCCGGCTTCGGCATTTCGCTCGTGGCGCTGACCGTGGTCGCTTCGGTGGCCGAGGCGCAGCAGCGCCGGCCCCTGCGCGTCACGGTGCAGAAGCGCAGCTATTTCGACGCCGGCAAGGTCGTCCCCGTCGGCTCGATGAATCAGTATGCCAGCCAGCATTTCCGCGCGACTCCGGTCTACGCCAATACCGGCGACCTCTATGGCGAGGGCACCTTGCCGCCGCGCATCGGCTCCGGCGCCAACCCGTTCGCGAACACCTTCGCGACGCCGCGCTACTGAGCGCCCCTCCGAAATAGGAAAGGCCCGCCTCGCCGGCGGGCCTTTTTGTCTTGGCGTCCCGGCCGGCCTTCAGGCCGGCCTTGGCACCGCTCAGCGCACCAGGACGTTCCGGAACTGCCAGGGATCGCTTGTGTCGATATCTTCCGGGAACAGTCCCGGACGATCCTTGAGCGGCGTCCAGTCGGTATAGGCGCCGACGACCGGCCCGAGATAGGGCAGCTGGACTTCGAGGCAGCGTCGGAAATCCATCTCGTCGGCCTCGACGATGCCGGCCTTCGGATTCTCCAGCGCCCAGACCATGCCCGCGAGCACGGCCGAGGTCACCTGCATGCCGGTGGCGTTCTGGTAGGGCGCGATCCGGCGCGCCTCCTCGATCGACAGTTGCGAGCCGTACCAATAGGCGTTCTTGCCATGGCCGTAGAGCAGCACGCCGAGCTCGTCGATGCCGTCGACGATCTCGTCCTCCTCGAGGATGTGGTTCTGCTCCTGGACCTTGCCGGCACGGCCGAACATCTCGTGCAGCGAGAGCACCGCGTCATTGGCCGGGTGATAGGCATAATGGCAGGTCGGCCGGTAGACCGGCTTGCCGGCCTCGTCGCGGACGGTGAAGTAATCGGCGATCGAGATCGACTCGTTATGGGTCACCAGGAAGCCGAATTGCGGGCCGGGCGTCGGGCACCAGGTGCGAACGCGGGTGTCGGCACCGGCCTGGAGCAGGTAGATCGCCGCCTGGCAGCCGGCCTCGTGGGTGCGGCCGTTCTCGGGCATCCAGGTTTCGTGGGTGCCCCAGCCGAGCTCGGCCGGCTGCAGGCCTTCCGAGACGAAGCCCTCCACCGACCAGGTGTTGACGAAGACGTCGCGCGGCTTCGGCAGCCGGGCGCGCTGCGTGTCACGCTCGGCGATATGAATGCCCTTGACGCCGACCTCGCGCATCAGCGCGCCCCATTGCGCGCGGGTCTTCGGCTCCGGCGTCTGCAGGCCGAGATCGGCGGCGATATTGAGCAGCCCCTGCTTGACGAACCAGGAGACCATGCCGGGATTGGCGCCGCAGCAGGAGACCGCCGTGGTCGTGCCGGCCGGCCGCGCCCGCTTGGCGGCGATGGTGGCCTCGCGCAGCGCATAGTTCGAGCGCGCCTCCGGCCCCTTGCTCGAGTCGAAATAGAAGCCGAGCCAGGGCTCGTTGACGGTGTCGATATAGAGCGCGCCGAGCTCGGAGCACATCTGCATGATGTCGAGCGAGCCGGTGTCGACCGAGAGGTTGACGCAGAAGCCCTGGCCGCCGCCGGCGGTGAGCAGCGGCTCGAGCAGGCTCTTGTAGTTGTCCTTGGTCACCGCTTCCTGGATGAAGCGGATGCCGCGCTCGTCGAGCAGGCCGCGATCGGCATCGTCCGGATCGATGACGACGAAGCGGGCCCGGTCATACTCGAAATGCCGCTCGATCAGCGGCAGCGTCCCACGTCCGATGGAGCCGAAGCCGATCATCACGATCGGACCGGTGATCTTGCCGTGTACGGGCCAGCTGGTCATGGTCGGGAACCTCACTAAAGAACAGGATTGAAGGATTGGGGCGGGTCGTATTGACGCGATCCGACGCCGTCAATCGCGCCGGCGATCAGGCCGGGCGTCTGGCGGCGTCGAATACGGCAGGGAGCGCCGTCTGATGACGGCGCGATGACGGATCAGGCGGCCCGGCGGATGGCGTCGACGCCATCCTCCAGCAGTCGGCCTGTGGCGGCCAGAATGCCACGCGCATCAGTCAGGGCGCCGTGGCGCAGCTCGAGCCCGAGGAAACGCTCGCGCTCGACCGGCCCCGGCATGGCGAGGTCGCGCGTCGGCTCCGTCGAGAAGCCGAAGCGCGCGTAATAGGGCGCGTCGCCGACGAGCAGCACCGCGCCATGGCCGCGGCAGGCCGCGCGCCAGATCGCCTCGCGCATCATGATCCGGCCCAGCCCCTCGCCCTGGCATTCGGGCGCGACGGCGAGCGGGCCGAGCAGCAGCGCGTCACGGCCACCGGCCTCGACGTTCCAGAGCCGCACGGTCGCCACCACCACGCCGTCGCGCTCGGCGACGAGCGCGAGCCCCTCGGCCGGGAGCCGGCCCTCGCGCAGGCGCTCGCTGGTCTTGGCGAAGCGGCGCTCGCCGAAGCAGCGGTCGAGCAGGGCTTCCCGGACCGGGACATCGGAAACGGCTTCCTCGCGGATCGTGATCATGACGCACCTCCGGCCGGAGCGCCTGCATCGAGCCGCAGACCTTCCCGGCGCCGCGCGCGAGCGCGGCCACAAATGGATGATTGGGGGGTGATCGGCTCCGGCGGGTGCCGGAGCCGTGAACGTCAGATGACGTATTGCTTCAGCGGCGGGAAGCCGTTGAAGGCGACGGCCGAATAGGTCGTCGTATAGGCGCCCGTACCCTCGATCAGCACACGATCGCCGATCTCCAGGCTGAACGGCAGCATGTACGGGGTCTTCTCGTACATGACGTCGACCGAGTCGCAGGTCGGGCCGGCCAGGACCGAGGGAACCGTCGCGTCACCGTCCCGCGGGGTGCGGATCGGGTAGCGGATCGCCTCGTCCATGGTCTCGGCGAGACCGTTGAACTTGCCGATGTCGAGATAGACCCAGCGCACCTGGTCGTCCTCGCTCTTCTTCGAGACGAGCACGACCTCGGCCTCGATCATGCCGGCCTCGCCGACCATGCCGCGGCCCGGCTCGATGATGGTCTCGGGCAGGCGGTTGCCGAAATGCTTCGACAGCGCCTGGAAGATCGCATCGCCATAGGCCGGGACGCCCGGGATCGGACGCAGGTAGCGCGCCGGGAAGCCGCCGCCGAGATTGACCATCGACAGCGACAGGCCGCGCGTGGCGCATTCCTTGAACACCGCAGAGGCCGAGGCGAGCGCGGAATCCCAGGCGTTCACATTGGCCTGCTGCGAACCGACATGGAACGAGATGCCATAGGCCGTCAGGCCGAGGCGATGGCCATGCTCCAGCACGTCCGCGGCCATTTCGGGCACGCAGCCGAACTTGCGCGACAGCGGCCAGTCGGCGCCGGCGCCGTCGCACAGGATGCGGCAGAAGATGCGCGCGTCCTTGGCGCCGACGGCCTTCGCCGAGCGGGCGACCTTCTCGACCTCGGCCGTGCAGTCGACGGCGAAGAGGCGCACACCGAGCTCCATGGCGCGCACGACGTCGCGCTCCTTCTTGATCGTGTTGCCGAAGGAGATGCGATCGGCTGTGGCGCCAGCCGCGAGCGCGAGCTCGATCTCGACGACCGAGGCGCAATCGAAGCAGGAGCCGAGCTTGGCCAGCAGGGCGAGCACCTCCGGCGCCGGGTTCGCCTTCACGGCGTAGAACACGCGCGTGTCGGGAAGCGCCCGGGCGAAGGCATGATAGTTCTCGCGCACGACATCGAGATCGATGACGACGCAGGGACCGTCCTCGCGGCGGTTACGAAGAAACTCACGGATGCGCTCGGTCATGGAGCGATTCCCCTCCGGCGCAAGCGGCGCCGATGCGACGTATCGCCGGTTGAGTCGTTCGCAGGTCGCGGCGCGATGGAGACGCCGAGAACAGCGGACGAAACGTCCGGACCCGAAACACCGTCGATTGGGGAGACCCCGCACGCCCGGCAATGAAGGACAAGCCTCTTCGGTGTTGGCCTTTGGAAAGCCAACGAGACCAAAAAAGCCCGCTCCGTCGTTGCTTTAAGCTGCGTCCCCCGTGGAGATTCGGGGTTCGCCGGTTTCGCCTCCGGCTGCCAGTCGCTGTTCGGGAGCGGCCCTCTTGCGAGCGCCGGGAGCGTGATTTGAGGGGATATCCATCCCCCTCCATCCGTTTCCCATCCCTGGCGGCTGTCCGGCCTCTTGTCCGGATGCCCACCGACCGGCACGCGGCCACAGGCACGTGCGAATTGGGTAAGCGGCATATACGGATTGCTGCCCCGCACTACAAGTTTTTTTTGACCCTCGGGTTCGGTTTTTTTAGCGAACGCTCGCGGCGGAACGCTGCAAGAGCCGCCCTCGGCGCAGCCGCGCCCTAGACCGGCCCCATTTCATCGCCTAATTCGTTGGCCAGATGCGTCTTCGGACGCAAACGCGACGAGGCTCCCTTCGAACCATGACCGTGACCGACCGCCGCCAGATCCTGGCCGGCCTTGCCGCCGCCTTGAGTGTCTCCGTGGCGCCTGCCGCGCTGCTGGCGCAGCAGCCCGAGGCGAGGCCCGCTCCCGTTCCCGCGCCTCCGCAGCCGCGCTTCGGCTTCGAGGACGTGGTGCAGCGCGCCCGCGAGATCGCGGCGGCGCCTTACGAAGCGGGGCCGAGCCTGCCTGAGCCGCTCTCGCGCCTCGACTTCGATTCCTGGCGCGATATCCGCTTCCGGCCCGAGCGGGCTCTGCTGACGCAGGGCGGCTCGCGCTTCCGCATGCAGATGTTCCATCCCGGCTTCCTGTTCACCCGGCCGGTGACGGTGAACATCATCCGCGACGGCGTGCCGACGCCGGTGCCCTATTCCGCCAATCTCTTCGATTACGGCCGGGTCAAGTTCGAGAAGCCGCTGCCGGTCAATCTCGGCTTCGCCGGTTTCCGGCTGCACTACCCGCTCAACGACCCACGGGTCTTCGACGAGCTGATCTCGTTCATCGGCGCCAGCTATTTCCGGTTGCTCGGGCGCGAGCAGCGCTACGGGCTCTCGGCGCGCGGCCTCTCGATCGGCGCCGGCGTGCCCGGCGGCGAGGAATTTCCGGTCTTCCGCGAATTCTGGGTCGACGCGCCGGCCGCCGGCGCCGAGCGCGTCACCGTCTATGCCCTGCTGGATTCGGCCTCGGTCTCGGGCGCCTACCAGTTCCACATCTATCCGGACGTCGACAGCGTGCTCGATGTCGGCGTCGTGCTCTTCCCCCGCAAGCCGATCGAGAAGCTGGGCCTCGCGCCGCTGACCTCGATGTTCTTCACCGGCGAGAACGACCGGCGCTTCCACGACGATTTCCGCACGGAGCTGCATGATTCGGATGGGCTGATGATCCATTCCGGCACCGGCGAGTGGATCTGGCGGCCGCTGCGCAACCCGCGCGTTCCGGCGATCTCCTCCTTCGTCGAGCGCAATGTCCGCGGCTTCGGCCTGATGCAGCGCGACCGCGTCTTCGAGCACTACCAGGATCTCGACCTCGCCTATGAGCTGCGCCCCTCCTACTGGATCGAGCCGCAGGGCGACTGGGGCGAGGGCAGCGTCGAGCTGATCGAGCTGCCGACCGGCGATGAGACCAACGACAATATCGTCGCGCTCTGGGCCCCGAAGGCGCCGATCGAGCCCGGGCGCGAGTTCCGCTTCGGCTACAAGCTCACCGCCTTGCTCGATTCCAGCGATCTCCATCCCGGCGGGCGCGTGATCAACACCTATCAAGCCAAGCCCAAGGCCCTTGGCTCGGGCGAGCCGGTCACGGACGGGGCCCGCCGCTTCATCGTCGATTTCGCCGGCGGCGACCTGGCCTATCACCTCAAGCAGCCCGAGAAGGTCGAGATCGTGCCCTCGATCGCCTATGGTCGGATCAACCGCGCCTTCATCGTCGCCAACCCCAAGACCGAGGGCTTCCGCGCCTTCATCGACATCGTCGTCGAGCCGGGGCAGCTCGCCGAGATGCGCGCCTTCCTGAAGAGCGGCGACAAGACGCTGACGGAGACCTGGAGCTATCCGTGGCGCTCGGAGGCCTGAGGCGTCACGGCGCGGCTGCGACCGCCTCGATCTCGACCTTGAACTCCGGCAGCGTGAAGCCCGAGACGATCATCAGCGTCGAGGCCGGTGGAACCGGTCCGACATGGGCGTCGCGCGATTCCATATAGGGCTTCATATGGGCGCGGTCGGTGACATAGGCGTTGATGCGCACGATGTCGGCGAGGCTCATGCCGGCCTCGGCGAGGATGGCGGCGATATTGGCGAAGCAGAGATCGGCCTGGGCCCGCGCATCCTCGGGAATGCTGCCATCGGCGGCGATGCCGAGCTGGCCGGAACAGAACACGAGGCGCTGGCCGGCCGGGATTTCGGCGCCGTGGCTGTAGCGCGCGAAGGGCGCGCGGATCGAGGGCGGGTTGAGCGGCGTCATGCTGGTCCTCCGGTGCCGGCCGACTATGCCGCGCCATGGCATCCGGAACCAGAGCGGCCGCGATCCGTTCGTGGCAAGAGGCGCTGGTGCGCGGCGGGCGGAGGAGATGCTTGGGCGATCGCCCCGCTCATGCCACGTTCACCGGCAAGGCGTAGACTTGCGAATCAGAAGACCAGGTCAAACTGACGGAAATGAGCGCTGCATGACTATCGGGACCGCCAATCGCCATCGCCTGATCACGGCCGCGAGCCTGCTGCCCTTGCTTGCCCTGACCGCATGCGCGGGTTCGCAGCGTTTCACCGGGCCGGGCCCCGCCGTCGCGGGCGGGCCGGTCTATACCCAGCCGCAGCTGCAATCGGCTCCGCCGATCAGCTCCGCCCCGATCAGCTCGCAGCCCTTGCCGCCTCCCGGAGGCTATCCGGTCGCCTCCGCTCCGAATGCCCCTGGCGGCTTGCCGCCGCAGGGTGATCCCTTCTTCGATCCCAATGCCGGCGCACCATCCGGCCCGGGCGCGCCGCCGGTCGAGCGCACCACCGAGCCCCCGACCCTGCGTGGCGGCGGCGGCCAGGTCGCGACGCTCGGCTCCAGCACCACTTCCCCGCGCGGCGGCGCCTCGTCGCGCGACAGCCTGATCGGCAACTGGACGGCGCGCGAGGCGACCGGCGGGTCCTGCCGCGTCCAGCTTTCGAGCGCGCCCTCGCTCGACCTCTATCGCGCCACCGCTGCGGGTTGCTCCAATCGCGACCTGCAGAAGGTCAATGCCTGGGATTATCGCGACGGCGAGGTCTATCTCTATCAGTCGGGAGGCTCGGTGGTCGCCCGCCTGCGCGCCAGCGACGGCGGCAGCATGAACGGCGCCGTCACGAAGTCCGGCGCCGCGCTCTCGCTCAATCGCTGACGAACGGGACCACGCAGGGCCTCACGGGCGCGACGCCGCCCGCGCGAAAAAGGCCGGCCGCCAGAACCGGCGCTGCAGCGACAGCGCCAGGGTGGCGAAGCCCTTGGCGTTGTCGAGCGCCTCGTCGAGCACGGTGAAGGGCGTCGGCCCGCCGGTCGCGATCGTGCCCTCGACATCGTTGTAGCCGCCGACGAGATCGGCCTCGAACTTGCGCGCCAGCCGGCGCATCGCGGCGTTCTCGGGCAGGCAGGTCATATAGAGCGTCCGGATGCTGCGGTTGCGCGCAGCCGTGATCAGCCGGGCGAACAGGGTTTCGCCGATGCCGCGGCGGCGCCAGGCCTTCTCGACGCTGAAGGCGGCTTCGCCGGTCTGGGCGACGATGTCCTCGAGCCCGCGCAATTCGGCCGCGCCACGGACCTCGCCATCCTCGATATAGGCGTAGACGAGCCCGCCGACCCCGAACGTGGTCTCGGCATAGTTGATCAGGAAGTCGTCGTTCACCGCCGTGCCGAAGCGCTCACGGCGGGTGAGCGCGTCCAGACGCAGCAAATGGTCGGTGAAGAGGGAGCGCTCCGCAGGCCAGAGCCGGCGGGTTTCGCCCCGGCCGGTCACTGTGCCGGCCTTTGTCGAACGAGCCAAAATATCTTCTCCTGTCACGGCGCCGATGCGGCGCTGCCGTCCAGGAGGCGTTTTCCCTAGTCTCGCAGGGAAGATGCTCCCTCGATCATGGAATGCAAGAGGCCAAGCTGCGGCAATTTTGGACGAAAGAGAGGATTTTTATTCAGTTTGGCGCGATTGTCGCCATCTGGCGCCGCCTCGGCGGCGTCCCAGGCTTGCGGTCGGGCCGGGGCTGACGTAACCCCGGGGTTCCCATGCTGTCCCGCCCGCCGGCCATGCCTCAGACGATCACCGAACGCTACGCCGCCCTGGTCAAGGACGGCGCCATCGAGCGCGACCCGGCGCAGGTCGCCGTGGTCAAGCGCCTCGCCACGCTGACGGAAGTGTTGGCGAACCGGCGGCTGGCGAAGAAGAGCAGCGCGCTCGGCTGGCTCTTCGGCAACCGGCAGGCCGCGCAGGACGGGCTTAAGGGGCTCTATATCTGGGGCTCGGTCGGGCGCGGCAAGACCATGCTGATGGACATGTTCTATGACGCAGCGCCGGTCGCGGCCCGGCGGCGCGTGCATTTCCACGCCTTCATGGCCGACGTCCATGGCCGCATCCATGCCTATCGCCAGCGGCTCAAGGCCGGCGAGGTCAAGGAGCCGGACCCGATCGCGCCCGTCGCGGCGGAACTCGCCGAGGAGGCGAGCCTGCTCTGCTTCGACGAGTTCACCGTCACCGACATCGCCGACGCGATGATCCTTGGCCGGCTCTTCACCGCGCTGTTCGCCGCCGGCGTCGTCGTGGTCGCGACCTCGAATGTCGAGCCCTCGCGGCTCTATGAGAACGGGCTCAACCGCGCGCTCTTCCTGCCCTTCGTCGCGCTCTTGACCGAGAAGGTCGAGGTCGTGCGGCTCGATGCACGCACCGATTTCCGGCTGGAGAAGCTCGGCGGCGCGCCGACCTACCATGTTCCGGCGGACCAAGCCGCGAGCGCCGCGCTCGACAAGGCGTTCCAGCGGCTGAGCGGCTCGGCCCATGGCGAGCCCATGACGCTGACCGTCAAGGGCCACGAGCTGCGCCTGCCCCAGGCCGCCGCCGGCGTCGCCCGCGCCAGCTTCGCCGACCTGTGCTCGCAGGCCTATGGCGCCTCGGACTATCTCGAGCTGGCGCAGCGCTTCCACACGCTGATCCTCGACGACATCCCGGTGCTGGCCGACGAGCGCCGCAACGAGGCGAAGCGCTTCATCATCCTGATCGACACGCTCTACGAGCATCACGTCAAGCTCGTCGCCTCGGCAGCGGCCGAGCCGCACCAGCTCTATGTCGCCAAGCAGGGCCGCGAGGCCTTCGAGTTCGACCGGACCGTGTCCAGGCTGATCGAGATGCGCTCCGAGGATTATCTCGCCCTGCCGCATGGCCGGGCCGATTCCGCGGCGAGCGGCGACTCGACCGGGCTGGTCGAGACCTAGGGGCGCTCCCGATGCCGACGCGCGAGCCGAGCGAGACCCGCATCCTCACCGTCGCCAGCGAGCATCTGCGTCTCCACGGGCTGAAGCGCTTCACCGTCGTCGCGGTGGCGGAAGAAGCCGGCATGACCCATGCCAATGTCTATCGCTACTTCCCCTCGCGGGCGGCGCTGGTCGATGCGGTGGTCGATCTCTGGCTGAAGGCGACGGAGCGCCGCCTCGCCGATATCGCCGACGGGCCCGACCCGGCCGACGACAAGCTCGAGCGGCTGATCCTGGCGCTCGCCAAGGCCAATCGCGACCTCCTGATCGAGGACCGCAACCTCTTCGCGGCACTGTCGCAGGCGGTCGCCGGCCGCCATGCGATCAGCCGGCGCAACCGCACTCGCGTCCGGGCGCTGTTTGAGCGCGTCATCGACGAGGGCATCGCGTCCGGCGCCTTCGAGCCGCGCGACCGCGACCGGGCGATCGCCTTCGTCATCGACGCGACCCATCGCTTCATTCACCCGGCCGCGCTGGAGCTCGATGCGGACGTTCCGCAGGCCTCCGTCGATATCCGGCTATCGGCCCTGATCCGCGTCGCATTGCGCGTGCTGGCGACCGGCATCATCTGAAAAATTCCGGTTACGAATTACATTTATCGTAATTTGTAATCGGCGCATTCGTCACCATATCAGGGACGACGATCGGACCGCTTTTTCACAAGGCGTTGATTTGACGGCAAGAAAGGTAAAGTCTGCTCGCCCCGCATCGCTCTCTCCCCTCGGCTGACCCGGATCGCGACAGGGTTGCGGCGAAAGGCCGGTTTGGGCCAAAGGAACGCACGGTTTCGCCGGGTATCCGGAATTTTGCAGCGCAAGGACAAGGACTAGGCTATGGCCCGCAAGAAGATCGCCCTCATCGGCGCCGGCCAGATCGGCGGCACGCTCGCCCATCTCGCCGGGCTCAAGGAACTCGGCGACGTCGTGCTGTTCGACATCGCCGAAGGCATCCCGCAGGGCAAGGGTCTCGACATCGCGGAATCCGCCCCGGTCGACGGCTTCGACGCGGCCTATAGCGGCACGCAGTCCTATGAGGACATCAAGGGCGCCGACGTGATCATCGTCACCGCCGGCGTGCCGCGTAAGCCCGGCATGAGCCGCGACGACCTGATCGGCATCAACCTCAAGGTGATGAAGGCGGTCGGCGAGGGCATCAAGCAATATGCCCCCAAGGCCTTCGTCATCTGCATCACCAACCCGCTCGACGCGATGGTCTGGGCCCTGCAGAAATTCTCAGGGCTTAAGCCCAACATGATCTGCGGCATGGCCGGCGTGCTGGATTCGGCCCGTTTCCGCCATTTCCTCGCCGACGAGTTCAAGGTCTCGGTCAAGGACGTCTCGGCCTTCGTGCTCGGTGGCCATGGCGACGACATGGTGCCGCTGGTCCGCTATTCCGGCGTCGCCGGCATTCCCCTGCCCGACCTCGTCAAGATGAAGTGGACGACGCAGGAGCGGCTCGACGCCATCGTCGAGCGCACCCGCAAGGGCGGCGGCGAGATCGTCAATCTGCTCAAGACCGGCTCGGCCTTCTATGCTCCGGCCGCCTCCGCCATCGCCATGGCCGAGAGCTATCTGAAGGACCAGAAGCGCGTGCTGCCGGCGGCGGCGGCGCTGAAGGGCCAGTATGGCGTGCGCGACATGTTCGTCGGCGTGCCGGTCGTGATCGGCGCCAAGGGCGTCGAGCGCGTCGTCAAGATCCGCCTCAACAAGGCGGAGCAGGAGATGCTGTCGAAGTCGGTCGCTTCGGTGCAGGGCCTGATCGACGCCTGCAAGTCCATCGATTCGTCATTGGCGTGAGATAGAGCGAGGGGCGGACGGCTCGCCGCCGCCCGCCCCATTCGCCCTTCGCCAGCGCACGCAAGGAATCCGAGCACATGAACATCCACGAATATCAGGGCAAGGCGGTTCTCAAGGAGTTCGGCGCGCCGGTCTCCGCCGGCTTCCCGGCGCTCTCGGTGGCGGAAGCCGTCGAGGCGGCCAGGAAGCTGCCCGGCCCGCTCTACGTCGTGAAGAGCCAGATCCATGCGGGCGGCCGCGGCAAGGGCAAGTTCAAGGAACTGCCGACTGAGGCCAAGGGCGGCGTGCGGCTCGCCAAGTCGATCGAGGAGGTCGAGGCCCATGCCAAGGAGATGCTCGGCAACACGCTCGTGACCCTGCAGACCGGCCCGGCCGGCAAGCAGGTCAACCGGCTCTATATCGAGGACGGCTCCGACATCGAGAAAGAGTTCTACCTCTCGGCGCTGGTCGACCGCGAGACCTCGCGCATCGCCTTCGTCGTCTCGACCGAGGGCGGCATGGACATCGAGAAGGTGGCCCATGACACGCCCGAGAAGATCAAGACCTTCTCGGTCGATCCCGCGACCGGCATCATGCCGCATCATGGCCGCACCGTCGCCAAGACGCTCGGCCTCACCGGCGACCTCGCCAAGCAGGCCGAGAAGGTCCTCGCCCAGATCTATGCCGCCTTCGTCGGCAAGGACATGGCGATGCTCGAGATCAACCCGCTGATCGTGACGACCCAGGGCCAGGTCAAGTGCCTCGACGCCAAGGTCTCCTTCGATTCCAACGCGCTCTACCGCCATCCCGAGCTGATGGAGCTGCGCGACGAGACCGAGGAGGACGCCAAGGAGATCGAGGCCTCGAAATACGACCTCGCCTATATCGCGCTCGACGGCACGATCGGCTGCATGGTCAACGGCGCTGGCCTCGCCATGGCGACGCTCGACATCATCCAGCTCTACGGGGAATCGCCGGCGAACTTCCTCGATGTCGGCGGCGGCGCCTCCGAAGAGAAGGTCACCGCGGCCTTCAAGATCATCACCGCCGACCCCAAGGTGAAGGGCATCCTCGTCAACATCTTCGGCGGCATCATGAAATGCGACGTCATCGCCCGCGGCGTCATCGCCGCGGTGAAGGCGGTCGGGCTTCAGGTTCCGCTCGTCGTCCGGCTCGAAGGCACCAATGTCGAGGAAGGCAAGGAGATCATCCGCTCCTCCGGCCTCAATGTCATCCCGGCCGACGACCTGGACGATGCCGCCCAGAAGATCGTGGCTGCGATCAAGAAGGCTTGAGGAAAAACCATGTCCATCCTGATCGACAAGAACACCAAGGTCATCTGCCAGGGCTTCACCGGCAAGAACGGCACCTTCCACTCCGAGCAGGCGATCGCCTATGGCACGCAGATGGTCGGCGGCACCTCGCCGGGGAAGGGCGGCGCGCTGCATCTCGGCCTGCCGGTCTTCGACACCGTCGCCGAGGCCCGCGACAAGACCGGGGCCACGGCCTCCGTCGTCTATGTGCCGCCTCCGGGCGCGGCCGATGCGATCTGCGAGGCGATCGATGCCGAGATCCCGCTGATCATCTGCATCACCGAGGGCATCCCGGTGCTCGACATGGTCCGCGTCAAGCGCTCGCTCTCGGGCTCGAAATCGCGGCTGATCGGGCCGAACTGCCCGGGCGTCGTCACCGCGGGAGAGAGCAAGATCGGCATCATGCCGGCCAACATCTTCAAGCCCGGCTCGGTCGGCATCGTCTCGCGCTCCGGCACGCTGACCTATGAGGCGGTGTTCCAGACCACCAACGAGGGCCTTGGCCAGACCACCGCCGTCGGCATCGGCGGCGACCCGGTCAAG
>JAESGM010000775.1_pt1 | contig 15291 bp, 9 predicted proteins | sample 9269721 | NCBI WGS metagenome assembly JAESGM01 (sample SAMN15720920, study PRJNA650825) | algae metagenome | isolation source: Komarekiella atlantica HA4396-MV6 and co-occurring heterotrophs from... | place: USA: Theobald House, Kauai, HI | collected 2009-07-29 | reverse complement strand
GAGCGTCGAGGAACTCCGGCGGCTGGCGCGCCGTGGCTTCCAACGCCTCGCGCGACGGCCCGACGTCCTGCGTGCCTTCTTCACGCATGCCGGGCTCAGTCTCACCTGAATTACCTGAAGCTCAGTAGAACGGAGAAGATCTGAAAGGGCGCGGATGAGGCAGGAGCCTGGAGCCCTGACCTCATCCGCGCCCTTTCAGATCTTCTCCGTTCTAATCCTGTCTAGTGCTCTTGCTCTTCAATCAGGCGTTGCGGTCCAGACACCCTGCCTGCGCCTTCGGGTTGTTCGTTTCGACGAACGGGATCGGGTAGTTCACGTCGTTCCCGTACGTCGAGCCCGCGCGCGTCAGGACCGGCCCGACCGGGAACACCGTGTTGGCGGCGCGCCCGTACTGGCGGATCAGGCGGCGCATGTCGCCGAGGCGGTGGCCGGTGAGCCAGAGCCAGGCGGCGCGCTCGCGGAAGAACTGGTCGACGGCCGCGGCCTGTGCGGTCGGCGCGGCGCCGGCGAGCGCCGGCATCGCGGGGGTGATCGCGGTGGCGCGCAGGTTGTTGAGCCCCGCGAACACCGCGTCGCGGTCCGCCTGCGCCCCGCCCTGCAGCCGGGCCTCGAGCTCGATCAGTCGCGCCTCGATGCCGTCGGCGAGCGTCGCCGGCGACGCGTTCGTCGGGTACTTGAGCTGCGTCGGCGGGTTGCGCGTCGTGCCGTCGAAGCTCACGCGCGTCGACGGCGCCCAGGGCATGCGCGGGTCGGCCGGCGTCTGGAGGTAGTTGTAGCCGTTCGTCCCCTCGCGGTCCGACGCCATGTAGCGCGCCGACGGCGTCGAGAGGCCGTTCCAGACGCCGTTGAACTGTGCCGCCGTGGCGGCGGAGTGGAAGGTCTGGTAGCGGAAGGTGGTCGGCACCTGGGCGGCGGCAGCCGCCGCCTGCGCGAACTGCCCGAGGTTGAGCAGCGCGCGCGCCCGGCCCACGGCGGCCAGGTTCCGGACGTTGGTCGAGGTGGCGTTGGTGAGCGCGCTGTCGAACGATGCCACGGCGCGCTGGAAGACCTGCTGCGTCGTCTGCGGGTCGCCGTAGATGATCTCGCCCCCCTGCTCGTCGCTGAACGGGACGCCCGAGCAGTAGGTCTCGCCGAAGAAGCCCTCGGTGAAGCCGCGCAGCGCGTACAGCTCGGCCAGCGAGTCCTTGGCCGCGGGCGCGGTCTTGACCTCGTTCCAGAGGCGGATCGCCCGGGTGGCGCCGGCGCGGGCGCGGTGCAGGTTGGTGTAGTACGTGTCCTGGTTGCCCAGGTTGTTCGGGATCGCCCGCTCGTTCGGGCACAGCCGGTCGCAGAACGTGTCGGTGGCGTTGATCTCGTCGGCGAGGTTCCCCGTGGCGACGATGAAGCCGTCCTGCGTCCCCGAGTAGACGACCGCGAAGTCGCGGACCACGCCGTTGCGGATCGCGGTGGCGCCGGCGGCGTTGGTCACCGCGTCGGCGCTGATGATGTCGGGGTTCGCGACCTCGAGCGAGTCGGTGCTGCAGGCGCCGGCGGTCAGCCCCGCGGCCAGCGCGCCCGCCGGCGCCAGGAGCCGGCGGGAGATGCGAAGGAAGGTCATGAGATGGGGGCGCGTCAGAAGGTGGCGTTCAGGCGGAGCGTGATGTAGCGGAGCGGCGGCGTGGCGAAGAACTCCTCGTTGCCGCGCTCGTCACTGTTCGACTGCGCGGACTCGGGGTCCACCCCCGTGTAATCCGTGATCACGCCCAGGTTGCGCCCGGTGAGGATCAGGTTGAGCCGCTCCGCGCGCGCGCGGCGCGCCAGCCCGACCGGCAGCTCGTAGGCGATCGACGCCTCGCGGAAGCGCGTGAAGTCGCCCTGCTCGAACATCCCGGCGAAGACGCGCCCGTTCCTCCCCTGGTTCACCGCCAGCGCGGCCGCCTGCTCCGACAGCGGGGCCGACTTGTCGTACAGCCCGCGGCACGACGCGCCGCCCTCGCACATGTGGCGCTTCGTGTTGTTGAACTTGCGGAAGCCCCACTTCGAGTCGATCTGCCCGTAGAGCCGGAGCTTGCGGTTGAACAGCTCGACCGTCGGCGAGAACGCCAGCTCGCGCGTCGGGAAGGTCGGCCCGATGAACGAGGCGCTGTCGGTGAACGTCATCTCGCTGATGGCGAGGATGCCGTCGTTGTTGGCGTCGTTGTACTCGTACGTGCGGCTCCACAGCCCGAACAGCGGGTAGCCCGGCTGGTTGCGCTGCGTCTGGCGGTTCCCGGTGAAGATCGCCGAGACGCCCGGCGCGATCGAGGTCATCCGGTTCCGGTTGGTCGACCCGGTGAGGGTGAAGCTGGCGCCGAACGCGCTGCGGTCGACGACCGTCTGGTTGAGGACGATCTCGATGCCGCGGTTCTCGATGTTGCCGATGTTCTCGTACCGCGTCAGGACGCCCGCGATCGACGGCGCGATGCTGCGGCGGATGATCGCGTCCTTCGTGTCCTTGTCGTAGTACGTGAGCTCGAAGTTCGTCCGGCTGTTGAACAGCGTCAGGTCGAACCCGGCCTCCAGCTCGGCCGAGAACTCGGGCTTCAGCCCCGGGTTCCCCAGCGAGTCGAGCGACACGCTCGGCGCGTCCACGCCGCCGGCCAGCGTCAGCGGGTTGGCGGCGAAGGAGCGCAGCGCGCTGGTCGCGCCCGGGATCTGCCCCGAGGCGCCGTACGTCGCGCGCACGCGCAACGTGTTCATCCAATCCGCGCGCGGGAAGAAGCCGGCCTCGGAGAGGAGGTAGGACGCGCCCAGCTTCGGGTACCAGACCGCGCGGAAGTCGCGGCCGAAGGCGCTCGCGGCGTCGCGCCGCACGCCGCCGGTGATGAACAGCTTGTCGTTGAACGACAGCACCTCCTCGGCGTAGTAGCCGAGCGTGCGCCGGTCGATCGTCTCCTCAGTGGAGAAGCGGATCGCCGCCTGCGACACCGTGACGGCGCCCGGCGGCAGCGTCTGGCCGGATCCGCGGGTCTGCACGCTCAGGTTGCGGATGAACTGCATCCCGAGCGACGTCTTGGCCTGCACGCCGCGGAAGATGTTGTTCGTCGCCGTGCCGCCAAGGTCGACCGTGCGCTGCCCCTGCTCGGTGCGGTAGTTGTCCACCTGCCCGAGGCGCCCCTGCCCGGCGTACGGGCCCTCGTTCACCCGGTTCCACGCCCGGTCGGCGCGGGCCGTCATGTCGAAGCCGAAGGTCGCGCGCGTGGTGAGCCAGCTCGTCGGCGTGTACTGCGCCGCCAGGCTGTTGATGAAGCGGTTGATCCCCTGCTGCGCCGTACGCGAGAACACCTCGCCGGCCGACCAGTTGCGCCCGCCGAGCAGCGGGTCGCCAGCCGGGTCGAGCGCGTCGGTGCGCCAGTTCGCCCCCATGGCCTGCACCATGAGGCCGTTGCTGTTGTCCTCGTTCTGCGGGAAGCGCGTCAGGCTGTTGATGTAGCCGGCGGCCACCTGCACCTGCAGGTTGCGCGCGAGCTGCGACTGCAGGTTCGCCCGGAAGCTGTTGCGGCGGAGCGCGTTCGGCCGGAGCTGCTCACTCGGCAGCGCCGACACGCCGCGCAGCCGCTGCAGGTTGCGCTGGTCGCGCGCCGTCATCTCGTAGATGCCCAGCTCCCCCTCGGTCTCGCCCGAGACGAAGAACTGCACCCGGTCGGTGCCGCCCGAGACCTGCCCGCCGTACTGCTGGCGGTTCCCCTGCCCGATCACCGACAGCGAATCGATGTTCAGGATGTTGCCGCTCGACAGCGAGTCCACCACGCACCCGCCCAGCACGTTGGTGAGCGTGCAGAGGCGCGAGGTCGTCTGCCCGGGCGTCTTCCCCCACAGCGAGTAGAGGTCGGGGAAGTCGCGCGAGTTGTTCACCAGCCCCGCCTCGCCGTAGAAGTTGTAGCGCGTGCGCCCCGCGCGGCCCTTCTTCGTCGTGATGCTGATGACGCCGTTCGCGGCCTCGGTCCCGTAGAGCGTCGCCGCCGAGGGCCCCTTGATGACCTCGATGTTCTCGATCTCGTCGGGGTTGATGTCGTCGAGGCGCGACGGGCCGTTGCCGCCGGTGCCCACCTCGATGTTGTTCGTCGACGCCGTCATGCGCACGCCGTCGATGATCACGACCGGGTTGCTGCTGAGCGACAGCGACGACTGGCCGCGGATGCGGATGCGCGAGCCCGAGCCCGTGGCGCCGCCGTTCACCACCTGCACGCCGGCGGCCCGCCCCGAGAGCACGTTCCCCATGTTCGCCACGGGGAGCTCGGCCACCTTGTCGGCCAGGTTGATCTGGGCCGTGGTGTTCGCCAGCTCGACCTTCCGCTGCTGCCCGGTCACCGTCGTCACGACCGCCGACAGGGAGAAGGCCGCCTGGCCGAGGGCGACGTTCTGCGTCACCGACTGCCCGGCCGTCACGGTGACGTTGACCGTCTGCGCGGTGTAGCCGATGCGGCTGACCTGCAGCGACGCGGCGCCCGCCGCGACGCCGCGCAGCGTGTACGTCCCCTCCTCGTTCGTCTGGCCGCCGTTCTGGGTGCCCACCACCCTGAGGTTCACGTTGCCGAGCGGCTGGCCGGTCGCCGCGTCCGTGACGCGTCCGGTGACCACCCCCGTGGCGGCCTGCGCGTCGGCGCGCGCCGCGCCTCCGAGCAGGCCGGCCGCCGCGAGCGCGGCGTGCGGACCTCGCCGTGCCAATCCGAGCAGCAGGGCGGGTACCGCGGACCGGATGAGCCGACTGCATCCCATAGTTCTTCTCCCGTCGTTGGGTGAAGCGAGCGTGGCGCCACCGGGACGTGGGCCGCGCGGGTAAGGACGCGAACACCGCTCGCGAGGAGTGGAGGCACTCCTCAGCGCGCGGTCAGTGTGCGGTCGTCGTGCGTTCGTCTATGGCGGGCGCCGGGGCACTCGGCCGCGGCGAGGGGCGAACCTGTGGGCCGTGCACGCGGCTGTCAACACGCGGTGAACACGCAGCCAACCATCGTGGACCCGGCGGTGCACGGAACGGTCACGCGGCCGTCGGCGATCAGTGTTCGGCGGCGGGCGGCCCGCGGCGCGCGCGGCCGCGGCGCGGCCGCCCGCGGGGACTCGCCAACAGCCGCGCCGCGTCGTACGTATGCCCCTGCAGCGGCTCGACCCGGCCCGACTCGGCAGCAACCCGGAGGATGCAGGTGCGCATCGACCCCCACGCCCGCCGCCCGCTCACGGCGGGCGCGCTCGCGGCCCTCGCCGCCGCCGCGCCGTGCGGCGCGCAGGCCCCGGCGCCCCCCGCCGCGCCGGCGGCCCCGGCGTCGCACGCGTCGCACGCCGCCGCGCCCGCCCCGCTCCCCGCGGAGGACGCGGCGGCGCTCGCGCGCCTGGCGGTCGCCATCGCCCAGGTGCGCGACTCGACGCAGAAGCAGCTCTCGCTGGTGCGCAACAAGGTCCCCGAGACGCAGCAGCGCCTGCGCGAGCACGGCGCGGCGCAGGTCGCGGCGCTGCTGCGCGAGGCCAAGCTCACCGAGGCCGAGTACCGGCGCCGCACCTTCCTGGTCAGCACGGACACGGCGGCGCGCCGCCTGTTCGACGCCACGGTCGCGACGCTCACCGGCACTCCCCTCCCGGGGCAGGCGCCGGCGGCGGCCGCCGCGGCCGCGCCGACGATGACGGCGCTCCCCGCCGGCCCGGTGGGCGCGCACCTCGGCCACCTGCTGCAGAACTTCGCCGACACGCCGATGGGGCGCGGGCTGCTGCCGACGGCGGCGGCCGAGGCGCAGACGGCGGCGACGCACGCCGCGCTCGCGGCGCGCGACCCGAATGACCTCGTGGCGATGCAGCGGCACGCGGCGCACGTGCTGCACGCCGTCGACCCGTCGGCCGCCCCGACCGGTCCGGGGCTCGGCTACGGCGTGAAGCGCGCCGCCCTGGCCGCCGCCGCCCACGCCGAGATGGCCGGCGCCGCGCCCGGCGCCCCGCCCGCGGTGGCCGCCCACGCGGGCCACGTCGCCACCGCCGCCCGCACCGCCGCCCGCCGCGCCGACGAGATGGCGGCGCTGGTCAAGCGCATCGAGGGCGCCGCCACGGCCGCCGACGCCGCGGCGCTCGTCAGCCAGCTCGCCTCACTCGCGACCGAACTCACCGCCGGCCGCGACGCGAACGCGGACGGGAAGATCGAGTGGAAGGACGGGGAGGGAGGGCTGCAGCAGGCGGAGGAGCATGCGAAGCTTCTTGCTGCCGCCGCAGGCCGCCCCTAAAACCAAAGGCGGGAGTCGTTACTGCGGGAGTCGGAAGGGCGGGAGTCGTTACTGCGTGGCCTCAAGCTGTAAGCGCCGCAGTAACGACTCCCGCCCTTCCGACTCCCGCAGTAACGACTCCCGCTCTTAGTAAAACGGCGTCCCGAGTCGAGAGTTAATCGTGATTCCGCTCATAGGTCGCCTGCTGATTGATCCGCTCCTTCGCCTGCGCCGCGTCGCGCTTCTTGGCGCCGCGCAGCATCACGTCGCGCGTCGAATCGGAGCGGACGGCGGGGAGTGACGGCAGGCGTTCTAGCGCCTCGCTGCCGCAGGCGGGGCAGGTCGGGGCGGCGGCGCCGCGCACGAGGATCTCGGACTCGGCGCCGCAGGGCTGGCAGTGGAAGTCGTAGAGCGGCACGGAGCGCCCTCGGTCAGCAGGAGACGCAGTGGTGCTGGTTCTTGGCGCCGAGCTTCTCGAGCAGCTCGATCGTCTCGGGGAAGGGGCGCAGGCGCTGCACCGGGCCGTTGGCCATGTCGACCACCGTGCGCCCGTTGCGCGACACCGCCTTCACGTCGGCGCCCTTCGACACCAGGTACTTGATCATCTCGTTGTCGCCGCGCGCGGCGGCGTGGTGCAGCGGCGTGTAGCCGTTGTTGTCGCGCGCGTTGACGTCGGCGCCGAGCTCCTCGACCAGGTAGCGCAGCGCGGGCATCCAGGCGTCGGGCGCCGCGCGGTGCGCGTTGCCGGCGAAGCCGTTGCCGTAGCCGACGCCGGCGGCGGCGTGGACCGGGAGCACGCCCGCCCCGACCGGCGCCACGCGCGCCATCGCCAGGATCTCGGGGTCGAACTTGAAGCCGCCCTCCGACTGCGGCTGCCGCTCGCCGCCCGCGCCGGCGGGGCGCGCCGCGCCGCCGGCGGCCGGCCGGGCGTCGCCGCCGCGCGCCGGGCGGGCGTCGGCCACGCGCGTCACCGGCGGCGCGTTCTTGGCCGCGCTGTCGGCGGCCACGCGCGCCTTGGCGCTGTCCGCGGCCGTCGCCGGGGCGGCCGGCGCGGCGCCGGCGCGCGCGCGCGGGGCGGGGGGCGTCGACGGGATGGTGTCGAGCGCGCCGTGCTTCTTGAGCAGGCGCATCGCGTCGACGTCGAGCGCGTAGGCGGCGCGCCAGAAGGGCGTCGTCCCGTCGATGACCTCGAGCCCGCAGTTGAAGCTGCCGCAGTTGTTGTACGCGAACCACCACGGCTGCTTGCCCAGCCGCGCGTTCGGGTCGGCGCCCTTGGCCAGCAGCGCCGCCGTCAGGTCGAGGTAGCTCGTCTTCTGCGTCGCGATCGCCTGCGGCTGCGGGTAGCGCGTGCGCGGCGCCCACTGGGAGTTGAGCACCGCGTAGAGCGGCGACATGCCGTAGGTCGTCTTCACGTTCGGGTCGGCGCCGCGCTCGACGAGCGCCTTGGCGACGTCGAACTGCCCGTTGACCGCCGCGATCATCAGCGGCGTCATGCGGTCGACCAGCGACGTGTCGTTGAGCGGCGCGCCCCCCTCGGCCAGCGCCACCGCGGCGGCGACGCTCCCCTGCCGCGCGGCGTGGTGCAGCGCCGTCAGCCCGCCGACGCTCCCGACCTGCTTGGCGTAGCCCGCCACGCCGCCGTTGGCGGTGTCGACCTGCTCGCGCACCGAGTCGGTCTTGACCACCGGGGCCACGAAGACCGCGCGCCCCGAGTCGATCGCGATCTGGATCTGCTGCGGCGTGAACGGACCGCGCGGCTGGCGCACCGGCATGCGCGACGCGAACTGCACGGCGAGGTTGGCGTTCTGCGCGTTCACCAGCTGCCCCGGGTCGCGCGGCGGGCCGCCCGAGTCGCGGGCGCCGGCCGGGGCCTGCGCGGCGCGCTGCTGCGCCTGCAGCTGCGCCAGCTGCGCCTTGGCCGCCTCGAGCGCGCGCTTGTGGTCGGCGTCGGCCGAGTCGCGCCGCGCCTTGGGCTCGTACGAGATCAGCACCGAGTCGCGCTTCTTCTGCGCCGCCTGCGCGCGCGCCGCCTGCTCGGTGAGGTTCACGACGCGCGTGCGGACCGACGGGTCGGCGCCCGCCTTGAGCAGCGCCGCGACCGCGCCCGCGCGGTCGCGCTCGGCCGCGAAGATCAGCGGCGTCTGCCCCCACTGCGACTCCTTCGCGTTCGGGTCGGCGCCGGCGCCGAGCAGCGCCTGCACGACCTCGGGCGTCCCCGCCGACGAGGCGAGGTGCAGCGCCGTGGCGCCGCTCGACGTGGTGGCCTTCACGTCGGCGCCGGCGCCGAGCAGCGCCCGCACGACGGCGGCGGCGCCGGCGCGGGCGGCGATGTGCAGCGGCGTGTAGTCGCCGATGCGCGTGCGCGCGGCCGGGTCGGCCTTGGCGTCGAGCAGCGCCGCGGCGAGCGCCGAGTCGCCGCGGTCGGCCGCCCAGTGCAGCGCGGTCATCCCGTCGCCCTGGGCGGCGTTCGCGTCCGCGCCGCGCGCCAGCAGCTGGCGCAGCGCGGCCAGGTCGCCGCGCTGCGCGGCGTCGGCGGCGGTGCCGGCGGCCACCGGCGCCCGCGACCCCGGCGCGACCGCCGCCGCGCGCGAGGCCGACGTGGTGGCGGGCACCGTCACCGGGCGCGCCGGGCGGTCGGCCCCGTGGCCCACCTGCTGGGCCGCGAGGGCCGCCGGCGCCGCGAGGGCGGCGCCGGCGAGGGCGAGGGCGTTCAGCAGACGAGCGCTCACGGTCGGTTCTCCGGAGAGCGGGGGGGGCGGGGTCAGCGCTGCTGCGCCGCGGCGGCCGGCGCGGCGCCGCCCGGCGCGCCGAGGGCGAACTCGCCGGTGCTGTCGCCGAAGCTCTTCACGTCGTCGCCGAAGCCGTGCAGCAGCGACAGGAAGGCGTTGGCCATCGGCGTCCCGTCGGGCGCCTTGAGGTGCAGGTTCCCCTCGAGGATCCCGTTCCCGTGACCGAGCATGATCAGCGGGCAGCGGCGGTGGTTGTGGATGTTCCCGTCGGCCATCGGCGACCCGTAGATGATCACCGTCTGGTCGAGCAGGTTGCCGCCGTCGTCCTCGGTCGCCTTCAGCTTCTCGAGGAAGTACGGGATCATGCTGACGTGGTAGCGGTTGATCTTGTTGTAGTCGAGGATCGCCGCCTCGCGCCCGCCGTGGTGCGACGCCGGGTGGAACGTCTTGTCGGTGCCGCTCTCGGGGAACTGGCGCGTCGAGGCGTCGCGGCTCGTCTTGAACGACGTCACGCGCGTCATGTCCGACTGGAACGCCAGCACCTGCACGTCGAACATCAGCTTCATGTGCTCGGCGAACGAGTCCGGGACGCCGATCGGCGCCTCGGGGAGCTCGCGCTCGGCGCCGCTCGAGTTCTTCGCCTCGACCGCCTGGATGCGCCGCTCCAGCTCGCGCACGTCGGTGAGGTACTTGTCGAGGCGCTGCCGGTCGCCGGCGCCCAGCTCGCGCTTGAGCCCCGCCACCTCGCCGACGATCCAGTCGAGGATGCTCTTGTTGGCCTGGCGGCGCGTCGCGCGGTCGGCGTTGTTCGCGCCGGCGCCGAACAGCAGGTCGAAGGCGACGCGCGGGTCGCGGATCATCGGGAGCGGCTCGGTCGGGCCGGCCCAGCTGATCGTGTCGGTGTAGGCGCAGGCGTAGTTGTACTCGCACCCGCCCCCGCGGTCGAGGTCCTCGATGCACAGCTGCATCGACGGGAGCGCGGTCTCCTTGCCGACGCGGCGCGCGATCAGCTGGTCGATCGACGCGCCGACGTAGACGTCGGAGCCCTGCGTCTGCTTGGGGTGCGACTGCGTGAGGAAGACGGCGCTCGACCGGAAGTGGTCGCCCCCGATCTCGGGCGCGTCGAACGCCTCGGCCATGCGGACGTCCGTGTTGCTCACGACCGTCAGGTACTTCCGCCACGGCTCGAGCGGGGAGAGCGCGCCGTCCGGGTTCAGGTCGAAACTCCGCCCGACGCCGGCCGGCGCCCACAGGTGCTTGGAGGCGCCCCAGGCGTTGGAGCCGGCCACGCCGTGCACCGTCTCCATCGCGACGAAGCGCGTCTTCTTGGCCGCCGCGGCCGCGCGCGCCGTCCGCGAGTAGCCGCGGAAGGCGGGCTCCATGGCGTCGAGGTACGGCAGCGCGACCGCGGCGCCCATGCCGCGCAGGAAGGTCCGCCGCTGAATCGCCTTTCCGGACGCGAAGTGCATCGCCATCTCCTCCAAGACTCGGTGTGCGCTACCTGGGATTCAGCGGGAGTCGTCGGCCGCCGCGGCCGCGTGGACCGCGGGCTCGGCGCGACGCATCCGGAACGCGGGGCTGTTCACGACCCCGGTGACGAACGAGGAGAAGCGGTACCCGTTCGCTGCCGCGCTCCGGGTGATGGCGCGGACGGTGGTCTGGTCCTCGTCCTCGACGCGGCGGCCGAGGGCGTAGGTCATGAGGTTCTCGGTGAAGGCGCGCGCGATCGGGATCGGGCGCCTGAGGAGCGCGTGCGTCAGCTCGTACGGGCTCGACACCGGCGTCAGGTCGTAGAGCTGGCCGCGCGTGTCGAGCGGCACCGAGCTCTCGCGGTAGCGCCACCGCCCCGTCACGTCGAAGTTGTCGAGCGCCAGCCCCAGCGGGTCGATGTACTGGTGGCAGGTGTTGCACGTCGGGTTCTTGCGGTGCTCCTCCATCCGCTCGCGCGTCGTCAGCTGCTTCCCGCCGATCCCGGCCTTGGTCTCCTCGAGCGACGGGATGTTCGGCGGCGGCGGCGGCGGCGGCACGGCGAGCAGCACCTCCATGATCCACTTGCCGCGCAGCACCGGCGAGGTGCGCGTCGCGACCGAGGTCTGGAGCAGCACGCTCCCGTGGCCGAGGATCCCGCGGCGCGTGCTGTCGGGGTACTGCACCTTCCGGAAGTGGTCGCCCGAGACGTGGGGGATGTCGTAGTGCCGGGCGAGCTTCTCGTTGACGAAGGTGTAGTCGGCCGTCAGCAGCTCCATCACGGAGCGGTCGCGCTTCACGACGTCGGCGAACAGCATCTCGGTCTCGCGCTTCATCGCCTGCGCGAGCTGGTCGTCGAAGTCGGGGAACCAGTGCACGTCGGGGCGCACCTTGTCGACGTCCTGCAGGCGCAGCCACTGCGCCGCGAAGCGCGTCGCCAGCGCGTCGGCGCGCGGGTCGGCGAGCATCCGCTTCACCTCCGCGTTCAGCGTCGCCGGCCGCCCGAGCGTGCGCGCCGCGGCGAGGCGCAGCAGCCGGTCGTCGGGGATCGTCCCCCAGAGGAAGAAGGAGAGGCGCGAGGCGAGCTCGTAGTCGCTGACGCGGTAGTCGTGCCCGGCCGCGACGGCCGCCGGCTGCTGCTCGAAGCGGAAGATGAACTTCGGGCTCGCCAGCATCGCCTGCAGCGCGGTGCGCACGCCGCCCTCGAAGCCCTCCTCCTTGGCGCCCTTGTCGTAGAAGGCGAGCAGCCCCTTGCGGTCCTGCGCGGTGAGCGGGCGCCGGTAGGCGCGCGTCCCCAGCCGGTCGACGATCTGCGCGGCGCAGGCGCGCGCCGACAGCGCGGCCGACGGGCGGCAGGAGAAGACGCGCTGCCGCGACGGGGTCTCCGACACGCCGGCCGACGCCTCGGGGCCGAGCACGCCCATGTCGAAGATGTGCGGCGGCATCGTCGTCCCCTCGGTCGCCGAGCCGTTCGACACCTGCGACCAGTCGGGGGGCTTGATGAGGTCCTCGTACGGCCCCTCGGCGCGGCGCACGAAGGCCACCGAGATCTTGTGCGGCCCCGCCTTCACCGCGATCGGCGCCGTCTTGTACAGGTCGATGCCGAGCGGGATCGTCTGCATCGCGATCGACTTGTTGACGCCCGGCTCGTACTTGAGGCGGGCGACCTGCTGGCCGTCGATCGAGACGTCGATGTCCTCGAGGTGCATCATCATCCCGCCGCCGACGTTGAAGCGGATCTCGTACCGCCCGTCGGTGGGGAAGACGTGCTCGGTGACGATGCCGCCGCGCGTCCCGTACGGCGCGCCCTCGACGCGGTCCCACGGGTGCTGCGACGCGAACGGCGACACGCGGTAGGTGGCGAGCGTGGTCGGCGCGGCGGAGTCGCCGACGGCCAGCTTGCTCACCGCGGTGGCGGCGTTCAGGTACGACTCGAGCAGCGTCGGCGAGAGCATCTGCGCCGCCGCCACGTTGTCGAAGTTCGCGCTCTTGGTGTCGAGCGGGAGGTAGTCGCCGGCGTTGACCTTGAGGGCGAGCAGGTCGCGGACGGCCCGCTCGTACTCGGCGCGGTTGAGGCGCTGGAAGGTCCGCGACCCGGGGTTGGGGCGCGTGCGGTCGAGCCGGCGCTCGATGGCCTCGGCCACCAGGCGGAGCGTGTCGCCCCCCGGGCGCGGGCGGCCGGGGAGGGGCATCATCTCCGTGCGCAGCTTGCGGATCATCTTCTCCGCCTTGGCGCGCATGGTGTCCGCGGTCGCGATGTCGAACCCCTCGATGTTGAGGTTGCCCATCAACATCCCCTCGCTGTGGCAGTCGATGCAGTAGGCGTCGACGACCTCGTTGAGGGTGGCGGTCGCGGCGTCGCCCCCGGCGGCCGCCGGGCGGGCGCGGGGGCGGGTCCGGCGTGGGGCCGGGGCCACTGCGGGGTGCGCGCCCGGCGTGCCGGGCTCGGCGCTACCAGCCGTGCGGGTGGGGGCCGCGGAGCCGAGCCCGGCGGCCAGTGCGGGGGAGACGCCGCCGTTGGCGTCCATCCCTACCTTGAACGACACCACCGCGGTCAGCGTGGCGACGGCCATGAACGCGCCTTTCATCCGAACCGGCCTCCGGCTCTCGGGCGAGTGCGACGCGGACCAACAGCGGCCCGCGTCGTCGTGCGTCTCTGGCAATTCGTGCGGCGGCCGTACTTCGTTGAACCGCCGTGGCCGCGAGGGGCGTGCCAGCCGCTCCTCTACGGTTGCGTCCGCGAACATCCGACGGGGGCCAAAAGTCGGCAAGACCTTGTGATACCCCAATCCGACGCCGCGGATCCCCTTTACGCGCCGGTAGCGATTTCGTTGTCTCGGGCGTAAGAGAGGGCGGACCCCCTCCTTGGAGCCTGATGTTTATGAAGCTCGTGCGCCTCGCCGCCCTGGCGTCCCTCGCCCTGCCCGCCCACCTGACGGCCCAGGCCGCAAAGCCGGCGGCCAACCGCCCGGCCGCGGCCGATCCGACGCCCGGCCGCCTCCGCTTCGTGGTCGCCCCCACGGGGAACGAGGCACGCTACCGCGTACGCGAGCAGCTGGTCGGCAAGGACCTCCCGAACGACGTGATCGGGGCGACGAAGGACATCTCCGGGCGCCTGCTGGTCGAGCCGACCGGGCGGGTGATCACCGACAGCTCGAAGATCGTCGTCCAGGTCGCCACGCTGAAGACGGACCAGACGCGCCGCGACAACTACCTGCGCCGCCGGACGCTGGAGACGGACAAGTACCCGACGGTCGAGCTCGTCCCGACGACCTTCGCGGGGATCACCTCCCCGATCCCGGCCGGCGCGTCGCGCACCTTCACGCTGACGGGGAACATGACGATCCACGGCGTCACCCGTCCGACGACCTGGAACGTGACGGCGCGCGCCGACGGCCGGGACGTGGTCGGGACGGCGACGACGGCGTTCACCTTCAAGGACTTCAGCCTGGAGCAGCCGCGGGTGCCGATCGTCCTTTCGGTCGCGGATACCGTGAGGCTGGAGTACGACTTTCGGTTCACGCAGCAGCCGTAGCTTCAACCCCAACGGCGGGAGTCGTTACTGCGGGAGTCTTTACAGCGGGAGTCGTTACTGCGTCGCCCCAAGCCTCTGGTCGAGGGTTACGCCGTCACGACTCCCGCTCTGTCGACTCCCGCCGTAACGACTCCCGCCGTTCAGGAACTCGGGTACCGGTATAAATCCGCCGGCGCCCCAAAGAACTCGACTTCCCCGATCCGAGTAGCGCCGAGCGAGCGGGCGACCCGGATCGAGGCGGCGTTGGCAGGGCGGATGACGCTCAGGATCGGGTCGCGGCGCAGCACCTCGCGGGCGTAACGGAGGGAGGCGGCGGCGCCCTCGCGGGCGTAGCCGTTCCCCCAGGCCGGGCGGGCGAGGGTGTAGGCGATCTCGAAGCCGGGCCACCCCTCGGGCTCGAAGCACCCGATGCGGCCGACGAAGGCGCCGGTCGCGCGCTCCTCGACGGCCCAGACGCCGAACCCCTTCAGCGCCCAGTGGCCGGCGAAGACCGCCATCTGCCGCCACGCCTCGAAGCGCGACAGCGGGCGGCCGTCGGCCAGGTGGCGCATGACCTCGGGGTCGGCGACCATCGCCGCGTAGGCCTCGAAGTCGTCGGGGCGGAACTCGCGCAGGAGGAGGCGCGGGGTCTCGAACCGGGGGATCGCGGTCACGCCGCCCCCGTCTTCCCGCCGACGTGCGCCCAGAGCGCCCGTTCGACCATGACCGGCGTCCACGCCGCGCCCAGATTTGCGGCGCGCTCGCGCAGTGCGGCCGCGTACCGTCCGTAGTAGCCGAGCGTCCAAGCCACGGCGCCGAGTCCGGGGATCTGGGCGGCCACCAGCTCGTCGAAGAAGGGGTAGGTGGCCGGCGCGTACGTCGCGGCGGCCGCCGAGGCGGTGGCGGGGCCGACGCCGGCGAGCGTCGCCAGGGTCTTGATGGGGGCGGTGGGGTGCGGCGCCTGCGCGAAGGCGGCGGCGCTCGTCTCGGCCACCGCGGCGGGGGCGTTCCCTTTCACCAGCACCAGGTTCGGGGCGCGCCAGACGCCGCGGGCCATCTTCCACTCGGTGAGGCGCACCAGCTCGTCGTGCGTCACGTGCGCCGGGGTGCGGGCGGCGACGGCGGCGGACAGGTCGTCGCGGTACCAGCGGTCGAGCTCGGGCAGGCGCTCCACTTCCTGCCGCGCGACGACGGCGGGGTAGCGGTCGAGCGCGGCCTGCCAGGGGGCGGGGGAGTCGGTGGGCCAGAGGTCCATGGGGGGCGAGGTGGGGCGGGCGAGGTGAGGCGGGCGGGGTACGGCGGGCGGGGTACGGCGGGCGGGGACCGAGACGACGCGGATCTCGGCGCGTACGGGGTCGCTGATCACCGCCGTGCGCCCGTC
>JAESGM010000774.1_pt1 | contig 15325 bp, 13 predicted proteins | sample 9269721 | NCBI WGS metagenome assembly JAESGM01 (sample SAMN15720920, study PRJNA650825) | algae metagenome | isolation source: Komarekiella atlantica HA4396-MV6 and co-occurring heterotrophs from... | place: USA: Theobald House, Kauai, HI | collected 2009-07-29 | reverse complement strand
CGGTAGCCTTGTTCGACGTCTTGGCCGCGGCGCTGCGGGCGGCGGTCCGGCCGTTCGCGGCGGAAGCGGACCTGGTCTTGCTGCCGCGGGTCGCGGCGCTGGCGGTGCTGGCCATCGTAAACTCCTGTTTCTCTTACGCGGACGGCCTTGCCGTCCCGCCGATAACGAAAGGCCAAGCTCCCGGTTCCGAAGCTGCAGCGGCTTTCCGGAAACCGGGAGGGTGCGCTGCACGTTGTGCTCCAAAGCCAAGCTCGCCGAGCGGGTGATGGCGGGGAGGAATTCGATGGGACACGAAAAGGACGACCGGCAGCCGGAAGCGCTCGCCAATTTCGCGGCGACCGCGCGCAGCCGCGACAAGGTCTCGCCGACCGGCGGGCGCGAAGCCACGCCCGAAACGGATGGCCGGCGGACGGATCCCGCCCTCAAGGCCGAGGCCGCGACGAAGGTGCTGCGGGAGGGAACGCTGAAGCGCGACGAGGGCGCGGACGAGGCGGTCGACCGTCTGCCGGATCGGACGAAGCCCGACGGCCGCTGAGCGTCCGGCGGCTCAGGCCGCCAGCCGTTCCGCATGCTCCTTCGCCAGCCTGAGGTCGGCGAGGAAGGCCTTCCATTCGCGCCGCTTGTCCTCCTCCGTCTGCAGGCGCAGCAGGAACGAGGGATGCACGGTCATGAGGAGGTCCGGCCGCCGGTTGCCCGCATGGCCGACGGAAGGCCGCTTGCGGTCCCTCGGCCAATCCTCGCCGGCGATGACGCGGCCGCGGCTCTGCTGCACGGGCAGCGCCTTGCCGGTGACGCTGAAGGCGCCGGTCGCGCCCAGCGCCACGATCAGCTTCGGCTGTACCAGACGCACCTCGCGGTCGATCCACCAGCGGCAGGCGTCGATCTCCGATGTGTTCGGCTTCGCATGGATGCGGCGCTTGCCGCGCGGCTCGAACTTGAAGTGCTTGACGCCGTTAGTGATATAGGCGCGCGATCGATCGATCCCGGCGCGCTCCAGCGCGATGTCGAAGAGCTTGCCGGCGGGCCCGACAAAGGGACGGCCCGCGAGGTCCTCCTGGTCACCCGGCTGCTCGCCGACGAACATGATGTCAGCGCCCGCCAGCCCTTCGCCCGGCACGCCCTGCGTCGCATCCGCATAGAGCGGGCAACGGCGGCAGCCGTCCAACGCAGCCTTGAGGCCATCGAGTGAGGGCAGTTCGACCCCCATGTTGCCGTCCTGATCGAGTCCGACGCTTCTCTGCATCGCTTCCGCCTCCCTGAGGGCCATCGCGCTCCGGCTCGGGCTCGGGGCAGTCGCCTGCATCGCCCGCACGCGGGCCGGTGCGGCACGCATCAGCGGCTTAATCAGTTCGGCCTCCGGCAGGTTCCGCCAGTAGCGAACCGGCATCTCCTTTTTCATGGCCTGCGGCTTGAGCCGCGCCGGATTGAAAATTGCGGCGTAATAGGCCTTCCAATGCTCTTCCAGCGCATCCTCCGACGGCGCGTCGGCGCGGCTCGCCCCCGCCCCGATGGTCAAATGAGTGCCATCCCAATGCGCGCTCGCCTCCGGCGTCAGGATCGACCAGCGCATGGTCGCGAAGCGGCGCATGAAGAAGGGTGCAACCGAAGCCGTCACATGATGGTCAGGCTCGAACCAGGCGATCATCACGGGCCCCGCCGGGCCCTCGACGGAGCGGAAACGGACGAAGGCCTTCATTTTGTGCTGGTCCCTGCGGACCGCTTTGGCCATGAGGCCGGCGCGAACCACGTCCGGATCGGAGGCGACCTGCAGCAGGTGAGGCTCCCGCCGAAGGCGATGGAACAGCCGGTAGGCGAGGGCGAAGCGCTCCGGATCGCTGTGCAGAAGGATCTGGTCGAGGAGGCTGTCAAGGTCGGCGGGAATCGGCCGCGCGCGGACATCCCCGGACGGCTGCGGCTCGGCCGCCGCACCGAAGAGATCGCCGGGTTTGCCCGCGACGCGCCAGACGACGGCGTCCGGCGGCGTCGCCGTCGCGTCGAGCCGCGCTGCGGCGCGCCGGAAGCCTTCGACGTCGGTCGGCCCCTCCAGGGTGACCGCGATCATGGGCTCAGGCCGCCTCCGGCAGCAGGAGCGAAAGCTGCTGCGGCGCGGGCTTCAGCCGCTCCTTGAGACGTTCCTCGTCCAGCATCCGGCCGGGCTGCCAGTCGAGCGCCGTGACGAAGGGCTGCGCCACCTTCAGCGAGACCTTCAGGCGCTGCAGGTCGTCGAGCCTGAGCGCCTTGTGTTGGCGCGTCGCGAGGATGCGCTTGACCGAAGTCGCGCCGATGCCGGGCACGCGGAGCAGCATCTCCTTCGGCGCCCTGTTGATGTCGACCGGGAAGAGCGCCCGGTTGGCCAGGGCCCAGGCGAGCTTGGGGTCGATCGCCGGATCGAACATGCCGCCGGGCGCGGCCGAGACGATCTCGTCGACCGAGAAGCCGTAGAATCGGTACAGCCAGTCGGCCTGATAGAGCCGGTGCTCGCGCATCAGCGGCGGGGCGGCGAGCGGCAGCGCCGTCGAGGCGTCGGGGATCGGCGAGAAGGCCGAGTAATAGACCCGCTTCAGCGCATAGTTGGCATAGAGGCCGCCGCTCATGCGCAGGATGTCGGCATCCGTCGAGACGTCGGCTCCCACGATGACCTGCGTCGACTGGCCGGTCGCGAAGCGCGGCGCCTTGGCGCTTTCCGCCTTCGCCGCCTTCGCCTCGTCGAGCTTCAGCCGAAGGCGGCCCATGCTCTGGCGGATCGCCGACATCTTCTTCTCGGGCGCGAGCGCGCCCAGCGCACGCTCCGTCGGCAGCTCCACGTTCAGCGATAGGCGGTCGGCGTATCGCCCCGCCTCCTCGATCAGCAGCGGATCCGCCTCGGGGATCGACTTGAGGTGGATGTAACCGCGGAAATCATGGTCCTCGCGCAGCGTGCGGGCCACGGCGATCATCTGCTCCATCGTATAGTCGGGCGAGCGGATGATGCCGGAGGAGAGGAACAGCCCCTCGATGTAGTTACGCCGGTAGAAATCGAGAGTGAGCGCGACGATCTCGCTCACGCGGAAGCGCGCCCGCTCGACGTTGGAAGAGATGCGGTTCACGCAATAGGCGCAATCGAACATGCAGTAATTCGTCAGCAGCACTTTGAGGAGCGAGATGCAGCGGCCATCCGGTGCATAGGCGTGGCAGATGCCCGAACCCTCTGTCGAGCCGATGCCCTTGCCGCCGAGCGAATGGCGCTTGGGCGCCGCGCTCGACGCGCAGGAGGCGTCATATTTCGCGGCGTCGGCGAGGATGGAAAGCTTGCGCTTGAGGTCTATCTGGGGCATCGGCTACAGGTTGCTGTTCGTCCTTTGTTCCTAGCACGAAATTGCGCCTGGGGGAAAGGGTTGCGATGTTGCGGAAGGTGGGCCTCTGCCGCTTGCCCGGGAAAGCGTCGCCGCGCGACGACACCATTCCTGGGCGTCACGCGCTCGTCAAATGTCCTGAATGGCGGCCCTCGTCCCTCGACAAGCTCGGTATGAGGGTCTGAGCCGCCTAGGCGGAGGGCCGCGAACCGTTCCGTCAGGCCGCCGCCCGCTCGGAGCGCTGGTTGAAGAACAGTGCCTGGCTGATGACCGCCTTCACCTCCTCGGGCTGGAAGGGCTTGGTGATGAGGAAGGCCGGTTCGGGCCGCTCGCCGGTGAGAAGGCGCTCGGGATAGGCGGTGATGAAGATCACCGGCAATTCCACCGTGCGCAAGATCTCGTTCACGGCGTCGAGGCCGGAGCTGCCATCGGCGAGCTGGATGTCGGCGAGGACGAGACCGGCCTGCGTGACCTGCATCGCCTCGATCGCCTCGCGATGGGTGCGGGCGACGCCGCTGACCTTGTGGCCAAGCTCGGTGACAAGGGTCTCGATGTCGAGCGCGATGATGGGCTCATCCTCGATGATGAGGACGGAGGTCGCCATTTCCGAGGCGATCTCGCGCTCGGCGCGCACGATGAGGTCAGAGACGTCGGTGTCGGAGCAGGAGAGGATCGCGGCGATTTCCTCCGTGCGGAAGCCTTCCATCGCATTGAGAAGGAAGGCCTGGCGGGCCTTCGGCGTCATGGCGCTAAGCTTGCGTTCGGCCGGCGAGGTGGTTTTCGCCGTCCACTCGCCATTGACCTCGCTGGCGCGCAGCACGTCGATGAAGACGTTGTAAAGCGCCACCTTGGGTGGCAGGTCGCGCTGAAAGAGGCTGTCGTCGTCGATCAGCGTCTCCAGCGTGGCAATGACGAGGGCATCGCCAGACTCCTGGGTGCCCGTCAGCGCCCGGGCGAAACGACGCAGATGCGGAAGATGGGGCGTGATCTGTCGTGCGACGCTCATGCAAAACTCCGGATTCGGCCGGCGAATGCAACCTAACGCGCGCGCATATGCAACTGATTTCTTTTTTCTTTTTCGTGGAACCTAGCCGCATTTCGCTCGTTAAGCGAGCACGTTCTGCGCGCCGAAGTCGGATCGACATCGGCGCTTTCCGCGCATGCCGAAAATTTTTTCGATTTTCTGCGGAACACTCAGGCATCTGGTGTGTTAAGTGGTGGCAGCTGAATACGCCCCATTTGGCTGCGCCAACATGGACGAGAGCCTTCATCTGTCGGGCCCGGCCGATCCGCCCCCTCTTCCGGACCCGGGACCGCGAAGGTTTCTCTCCATGTTGGAGAATTCTCCCTGCCCTTATCGGGAATGCTCGAAGCCGCTTCATCCGTCCGGACCGCCAGGCCGCGCCTCGTCTATGCCACGGGCGACGAGCCCGGGATAATCCGCAGGCGCGCAGGCAAAGGCTTCGCCTACCGCGATCCCGACGGCAGTCCCATCCGCGATCCGGCGACCCTGGCTCGGATCAGGGCGCTCGCCATTCCGCCCGCTTACACCGACGTCTGGATCGCAACGGACCCCGACGCCCATATCCAGGCGACGGGCCGCGACCAGAAGGGCCGCAAGCAATATCGCTATCATGCGGACTGGATGAGCCAGCGCGCCGGGACGAAGTTCGCACGGCTGATCGAATTCGCCGAGGCGCTGCCGGCGCTACGCGAGCGCATCAAGGCCGACATGGCGCTTCCCGGACTGCCGCGGGCGAAAGTGCTGGCGACCGTGGCAAGCCTGCTCGAAACGACACTGATCCGCGTCGGCAACGAGGATTACGCGCGCAAGAACCGCAGTTTCGGCCTGACGACGCTGCGCCGCCGCCATGTTCGGCTCGACGGCGCCGAACTACGCTTCGACTTCAAGGGCAAGAGCGGCAAGCAATGGCGCGTCTCGGTGCGCGACAGGCGCGTGGCGAAGGTGCTGCGCGCCTGCCAGGAACTACCAGGGCAGACGCTGTTCCGCTACCGGGACGCCGACGGCGAGGCGCTTGCCGTCACCTCCGCGGATGTGAACGACTATCTCCGCGAGGCGACCAGCGAGGAGATCACCGCCAAGGATTTCCGGACCTGGGCCGGCACGGTCATGGCCGCTGCGGCGCTCGCCGAGCTGCCGCCGCAGGAATCCGCGAAGGCGAGCGCGCGCGCCCTCAAGGAGGTCATCGACCGCGTCGCGCAGAAGCTCGGCAACACGCCCACGGTCTGCCGCCAGAGCTACGTGCATCCCGATGTCGTCAGCGGTTTCCTCGAGGCGCGGTTCCTTTGGCCGCCGCCGACGAAGTCGATCCACGCCGCGGTGGAGAAGGGCCTGCGCCTCGAGGAGGCCCAAACCCTGGCGATGCTGCGCAAGATCGCCGCCGCCGGAAATTCGGCCCGCCGCGACGTCAAGCGAACAGCGTGATCGCGTCCTCGGTGGGCGGCGGAGCAGGGGGAGCGCCCTCGGCCAGTCCCAGCGAATGAAGAACGCGGTCGAAGATCGTGCGCTCGGCAATCATCGTGTAGCGCCCCCGGACCTCGCTTCGAAGGAACGACAGGACGCGATCGGCCTCGTCGCCGTCCGGAGGTGACCCTGCGAAGCCGGCCGGCAACTCGTGGCCGATCGCGGCCAGCGTGTCGGCCCGGCGTCCCATCATGGCGAAGGCGCTGCGCGCTGTTTCCACGCCGCGCAGACAGCGGCTGGTCTCGTCCTCGACCTTCAGTAGGATCGAGGCCAGATGGTCACTGGCAGTCCTGATGATGTCGGTGGCCCAGCCGATGCTGTCCTCGATCGCGGTCAGGCGCTCCGATTGTCCGCTGCGCTCGCGCAGCGGCGCAGCTTCGGCGATCATCACGGTGAAGAGCGGGTTGAGCTCGCGGGCGTCGCGCGCGATCTCGTCGGCGGTGCTCTTGAGCTGTTGCGCCACGACCACCAGTGAGCGCCCTTCGCCGCCGAGTTGGGAGGCCTTCAGACCCGCGTTGATGCCAATCAGCACAATGTCGGAGACCGTCTTGGTCAGCCGGCCCATCGTGGCCTCGAAACGGTCGAGCAGGGAGGTAAGACCGTCAACCACGCTATCGACGGCCTGGCGCGCGGCTTCGCACTGGCGCAGCAGGTCGATCGCCTGAGCCAGGTTCCTCTGCAGATCAACCAAGACCGAAGCCCCGGCCTCGCCGCCGTAAACGCCTTTGACGAGATCGACGAGGCCTGAGGCCTCGCTGCCGACGAGGCGCAGCGCCCCGTCAATCCTCCGGCATTCCTGTCGGAGGATGTCGGACGTCGCCTGTAGCTGCGCCGCCTGGATGTTGCGGATAGCGACGGCGGCGGACCGATGGAGATGATCGCTCTCTAGCCCGAGCGCTGACATGACATGCTCGAGCCGTTGCCGGATGTTGTCGCCGGATTGCAGGGAGACAATCGCCTCGCCCGTCGCGCGCGAGAGCCGGCCGGAGCGCTCGGCAAGGCGCGACACGATCTCCGCGTCGCGGCTGCGGGCACGGCTGACCTCGTCGAGGGAATGGGTGATGCGCTCAGCCAGCGTGCTCAGAGAGGTACTGAAGCGGCGCTCGAACTCGCGCTGCGCCTCCAGGGTCGCGGCAAGGGTCGACCAGAGGGCGGCATGGTCGCGCATGCAACTCTCGACGGTTTCGCTGGCCTGTGAGGTCAGGCTGACGATCTCGTCGGTGAAGTCGCCAAAGTCGGCGCTCGCCCCCTTGACGGAGGAGCCCTCTATGCGCGTGCTGCGCGTGACGATCGTGACCACGCGCATGTTGCGCCGGAGCGCGGCGAACAATTCGCCGACGCGATTGCCGCGGTTGGCGAAGCGCGTCAGGATCGCGGTCTCGGCGGCGAACTTGGTCTGCGTCTCGCTCATCTCCCGGGCGACGACGGCGAGCGCGGACCGCGCCTTCTCCATCTGTCCCTCGCCCAGCGTGGCCGACATGCCAGCCAGGATCTGCCCGTGGGCGCCGAGCAGGGTGAGGCCTTCGGCCAGTTCCGAGCCAGCGCGGGCGAAGGTCGCGTCGATGCCGGACGCGCTCTCCTTGAGCGCTTCGATGAGCTGCGGAGGCGCGGCGGTCATGGCGATTCCATCGGTCAGGCGCTCCGGGCAAGCGAGAGGGTCGGCCGCTCTAGTGTGGGCCAGGCGCAGATCTCGCCCGCGACCTGGGACAGCGTGACAACGCGCTCGGCGGCGCCGAGGGCGATCGCCTCTTTCGGCATGCCGAAGACCACGCAACTCGCCTCGTCCTGGGCCAGGGTCATTCCACCCGCGCCTCGCATCTCGAGGAGCCCCTTAGCGCCGTCGTCGCCCATGCCCGTCATGATGATGCCGAGCGCATTGGCGCCGGCGGCATGAGCGGCCGACCGGAAAAGGACGTCGACCGACGGGCGATGGCGCGAGACCGAAGGCCCGTCTTTGATGGCGACGCGATAATGCGCGCCCTGGCGCTGTAGGAGCATGTGGCGGTTGCCGGGTGCGATCAGCACGCGACCCGCCGCCACCTCGTCGCCTTCCTCCGCCTCCTTGACCGAGACGCGGCAGAGGCCGTCGAGCCTGCGAGCGAAGGCGGCCGTGAACTTCTCCGGCATGTGCTGGACGATGCAGATGCCGGGCGCGTTCGCGGGCAGCGCTTCCAGAATCTCGCGCAGCGTCTCGGTGCCGCCCGTCGAGGCGCCGATGCAGACGATCCTTTCGGTGGCCCGCAGCGAGCGCCCGCCGGTGGGTGGCGGCAGGATGACATCCGCCGTCAGCTTCTTCTCGACCAGCCGGCGCTCCACCATGGGCTTGAGCCGGGCCCGCGCCGCGGCTCGGACGGCATGTCGCAGCCGTTCCGCCGTTTCCATCAGCGACTTGCTCGTGTCGATGCGCGGCTTCGGAATGACCTCGACGGCTCCGGCCTCGAGCGCCTCGAATAGGGCCCGCGAGCCCGTTTCCGTCACCGTCGAGCAGATCACCACGGGGATCGGCTTCTGGGCCATGATCTTGCGCAGGAACGTGAGACCGTCCATCCCCGGCATCTCGATGTCGAGGATGATCACGTCGGGAAGCTGGGCTTGAAGACGGCGCGCCGCGGCGAAGGCGTCCGCGGCCGTGCCGATCACCTCGATGCCTGGATCGGCCTTGAGGATCGACGCGAGGACGTGCCTCACGGATGCGGAGTCATCGACGATGAGGACCTCGATCGTGTCCTTCTCGGTCGTGCCGCTCATGCCGCCACCTGCTGCATTGATTTCTGGGTGTTCTGGTAGATCGTCGGCCTCACCTGATCGAGACCGTCGATCCCCGCGCCGGCCATCGATTCGGAATGGCCGAGGATCAGGTAGCCTCCGGGCCTCAGATGGCTCATGAGCCGCCGCACGACGGCGTTCTGCGTCTTCTGGTCGAAGTAGATCAGCACGTTGCGGCAAAAAATGAGATCGACATCGCGGTCGAACGGATAGGACGCATCCATCAGGTTGAGATGAGAGAACTGCACGTGCGAGCGCAGTTCCGGAATGACCCGCACGAGGTCGCTTCGGGCGTCGCGCGAATGCATCAGGAAGCGCTGCTGCATCGGCGCCGGCACAGGCTCGATGAAGTCGCGGCGGTAGATCGCGGCCTGCGCTTCGGCAAGCACTTCCGTCGAGACGTCGGTGCCTAGGATCGAATAGCGGAAATCATGGCCCTGCTCGTTCATCTCCTGCAGCACCATGGCGATGGTGTAGGCCTCGGCGCCCGTGGAGCAGGCCGCGCTCCATACCTTGATACGGCGCGAGGCACCTCGCGCGCCCGTGAGGAGCGTGGGCACGGCGACCGTTCGCATGAAGTCGAAGTGGCTTGGTTCGCGGAAGAAGTCCGTCTTGTTGGTGGTGACGCAGTCGATGAGATGGACGAACTCGGATTGCAGGCCGCCCTGGTCGAAGAGATGGGCGCCGTAGGCCTGCAGCGTGTCCAGCCCGAGCGCGCGCACCCGCCTGCGCAGGCGACCCTCGACCATCATCCGCTTGGCGGGCGGCAGCTTGATTCCCACGTGACCCTCGACCACCGAGACGATGGCGGCGAAATGTCGGTCGGCGAGCCTGTCGGCTGCAGCCAGACCTTGAGCCGGCGCGCTCATGCGGCGGACCTCACGCCGGCATCAGGAAGAAAGGCTAGGTCCTCGCCAGCCATCAGCCGGTTGAGATCGAAAATGATGACGAACGTATCCCCTCGTCGGGCGATCGAGGCGATGTAGGTCGACCGCCACCGGCCTCCGACCTCCGGAGCGGGCATCATGGATGCATGGTCGAGGACCGCTACCTCCAGCACCCGGTCCGCCATGAAGCCGACCGACTGCACGCGGCCGTTCACCGGAACATCGAGGATGATGATCCGCGTCGTCGGCGTGGGCTCGAGCCTGGGGAGGCCCAGTTTGGTGCGCAGATCCACCACGGGATAGCCCGCGCCGCGCACATCGATCATGCCCAGCAGAAAATCGGGCGCGTGCGGGAGATGCGCGATCGGCCTGACATCGAGAATCTCGCGCACTTGGCGGATGTCGATGCCAAAGAGCTCGTCTCCGAGACCTAGGGTAAGGAAGGGAGTGGCGTCGGTCATGCTGTCCTCATTGCCGGCGAAAGGCTGCGTCCTGCCGGTCGGCGTTGGCCGGTAGATCGAATAGGAAGCCGCCGTTGGTAATGGCGCTCTTTGGCAGCCTTCAGGTTGTTGATATGCGTGCGATCGTCAGACGTCGGATCGTCCGAAAGCAGCGCAACGGGCTGCTTACACTCCCGCTTGCTGCTGGAACTAGCAGGGGCGAAACGATTGTGGCGGTTGGATTTGATCGCAGTTCCGCTGCGAACCCTGTGCGCCGTTTCGCATAAGTTCAATTTGTCGCGCCCGACCATGACGTTCAAAATGCTGCTTGCCTTGGTCTCGTCGTCATAAACCTCGACCATCTTCTTTTGCATCTTCGGCATGCTGAAGAGGCCAACGCCGCCCATCGAGGGCGTGATGACGAGGCTCGGCGTGCCCTCGAACATCGAAAATTTCGCCGCGATACTGCCGAAGTTCTGCTTCCGGCTGCTGTTTTCCCTGGTCATTAAAAGGTCCTCGTTCTGAAAACTGCCCTTGAAACAATGGAGGGCTCAGGCTCGCTTGAAGGCTGCGTCCTTCACGTCTCCCCCGTCCTTCAGGTCGAAGTCGAAGCCGCCCTTGGAGGCCACCGACGGCCTAACCCGGGCGCCGGCTGCCATGGCCGTTGCCTGACGGCGCAGCTGATTCACTGCCGTGTCCATTGCTAGCCTGGCGGCAGGCTCGTTGACCGCCGCAGCGCCCGTGCGGAAAAACTGGATGGTGGTCTGCAGCTCCTGCGCATGATGGCTCAGCTGCATCGAGGTGGCGGAGACTTCCTCCGAGGCCGAGGCATTCTGCTGCGTGACCTTGTCGAGCTGCTGGATCGCCTGGTTGATCTGCGAGGCGCCCACATCCTGCTCGCGGCAGGCTGCCGTGATCTCCTCGACCAGCTCCGCCGTCTTGCGGATGTCCGGCACCAGGCGCGACAGCATCTCGCCCGCCTGCTGCGCGACCTTGACGGTCTCGCCCGACAGCGCGCCGATCTCGGTCGCGGCAGACTGGCTGCGCTCCGCGAGCTTGCGCACCTCCGAGGCCACGACCGCGAAGCCGCGGCCATGCTCGCCGGCGCGCGCCGCCTCGACGGCTGCGTTCAGGGCGAGAAGATCCGTCTGGCGGGCGATCTCCTGGACGATGTTGATCTTGGCGGCGATGGTCTGCATCGCATCCACCGCCTTGCCCACGGCCTCGCCGCTCGCTTCCGCGTCCTTCGCCGACTGCGAGGCCATGCGCTCCGTCGTCGCCGCGTTCTCGGCGTTCTGGCGCACGTTCGCCGCCATCTGCTCCATCGAGGCGGAGGCTTCCTCCGTGGATGCCGCCTGCTCGGTCGAGCCCTGCGACAGCTGTTCGGCGCTCGAGGAGAGCTCATGGCTGCTGCTCGACAGGGTTTCGGCGGTCGAGGAGACCTGATGCACCACGCTCCTAAGCTTCTCGAGCATATTCTCGAGAGCGATGCCGAGGCGGTCCTCGTCCGACAGCCGCTTGGCCTCGACAGTGAGGTCGCCGGAGGCGATCGCATCGGCGACGCTCGCCGTCGCCTTGAGGTTGGCCGTCATCTGGTTGAAGGCGGCGACGAGGTCGGCAACTTCGTCGTTGGAGCGGTGTTCATATTTCTGGCTCAGGTCGCCACGCGCCACGGCGTTGGCCAGCCCGAGCGCACCGTTCAGTCCCCGGCTCAGACCGATTGCGATCCAGGCGGCGGCGCCCACCGCGATCAGCAGCGTGGCCGTGATGATGGAAAGCAGCAGCGTCCGCGCGCTCGCTGCCTTGTACGCTGCGTCGGCGGCGGCCTTCTCCGCCGCCTTGTCGGCGACCACACCGTAATCGTGCAGGAGCGTCGACAGCGCCTGCGAGGCCTGAAGGCCAGGCCCTGTAGACATGGCCGTCGCCTTGAGGTCCGACGCGTCCGCCGCGATATTGACGACCCGCATGACAGAGGTGATGGCGTTCGTGAAGGCCGTCATCACGGCCTCCGTCGCGATGCCTTGCTGGGCGAGACCATCGGCCGCTTTCTGGAATTGCTCTCGAACGGGCAGCTCGAGCGTCTTCAGCTCGGCGCGCTGCTTTTCCATCGCCTCGACAGTCGTCATGCTGAAGACGAGCGCCGCGTTGCGCGAGAACCGCAGCCATTCGGCCAATGCCTTCTCGAAATTGAACGCTGCATGCTGCATCTCCGACGTCGAGTCGGCCGCAGTCGCCTGGGCGACGACCGCGTTGGCCGCGGCGGCGATGGTCCGGAACGCGGGAATCGTTTCGCTCTGCCACGTGCTGCCGGCGCGTGTGCGGGAGTTCTGACGGGTGAGGCGCAGGATCTCGGCCTGAAGGGCGCCGGCCTGCTCCCCCTTCTGCGAGATCTCGATGAGGCGCTTGACGCCTTCCTCGCCGGCGAAGGCTTTCAGCTCCTCCTTCCGCTTCATCGCGCTCTTGCGATAGTCGAGAGCCCGTGCAGCCAATTGCTCGATCTGGGCGTCGTCGGAAGCGAGAATCGCATTCTTCTCGGCGCGCACAGAAAGGTGCAGGTCATCCGAGATGTCCATGATCGCGTTGACGCGCTTGGTCCAGAGCGCCAGCTCCTGCTGGGCGGCCGCCATGTCCTCGAGCTTGGTGTAGGCGATGCCGCCCATGGCCCCCGACAGAAGGATGACGGTCGCAAAGCCGCCGATGAGTTTGGCCTTGATGGTGAGGCGCATCTTGTCGGTCCCTTCTGGGTGGGGTTGCTTTCTGCGTCAGCGGAAGAGGGCTTCCAGGTCAGGAACGACGACGAAATCATCGTTCCACTTCGCGACGTGACGGATAAGCTCGGGCCGCCAAACGGACCCGAGGCGGGCCGTGTGCTGGATGCTGGAAGCGGGCAGCGTCGCGACCTCGTGGACGCGATCCGCCAGCACCCCGACGGTGACAGGATCTTCGTCGATCTCGGTCTCGATCACGACGATCCGCGTGTCGCTGGTCGTAGCGGTCTTGGGCAGGCCGAAGCGGTCATGCAGATCGGCCAGCGGGATGATGTTGCCGCGTACATTGACGAGGGCGGGAACGACGGAGCGCGCGCCAGCGACGGGTGTCGCGGGCACGGGATCGATGATCTCCCGCACGGCGCGGGTCTCGATCGCGAGCGTCTCGTCGCCGATGCCAAGCATCAGCACCTGGAGGCCGTCCGCCTCGGCCGCTTCCCCGGCCACGGTTCTCTGGGGGGTCATGCGGCCTCCGCGGGTCGGTCCTGGCCAGTCCTGGCAAGGGCGCTATCGATGAGCTGGGCGACATCGAGAATGAGGGCCACGGTGCCGTCCCCCAGGATGGTGGCGCCGGAGAACATGCCGACATCCGCATGTAGCTTGGTGAGCGACTTGATGACGGTCTGGTGGCTGCCGACGATCTGGTCCGCCACGAGGCCGACGCGGGCCTCCCCGACCGAGGTGACGATCACTTTCTGGTAGGGGTCCGGCTGACCCTCGATGCCGAACTGCTGTCGCAGCCGCAGAAACGGCACCATGTCGCCGCGAATGCTGAGGAAGTCCCGCGACCGCGCCCGCGCCTCGTCGGCGGCCGTGAGCTCGACGCATTCCTCAACCGCCGAGAGCGGGATGATGTAATGTGACGCGCCGACGCGGATCAGCAGCCCGTCGATGATCGCGAGCGTGAGCGGCAGGCGCAGCGTCATCGTGCTGCCTTGGCCCGGCCGCGTCGAGACCTCGATCGTGCCGCGCATCGCCTCGATGGTGCGCTTCACCACATCCATGCCGACGCCGCGGCCCGAGAGGGCCGAAACCGTCTTCGCCGTCGAGAAGCCGGGATGGAACAGGAACTGGTGGATCTCTTGGTCGCTCATCGCGACGCCCGGCTGGATCAGACCCTGCTCCTCGGCCTTGGCGCGGATCCGGGCCGTGTCGAGCCCCCCGCCGTCGTCCTCGACCGTGACCAGCACCTGCGCACCGACATGGCTGGCGGTCAGCGCGATGCGGCCGGTTGGCGGCTTGCCGGCGGCGGCGCGCCGCTCCGGCAACTCGACGCCGTGATCGGCGGAGTTGCGGATGAGATGGACCAGCGGATCGGCGAGACGCTCGATCATCGTCTTGTCGAGCTCGGTCTCCTCGCCGGAGCTGACGAACTCGATCGGCTTGCCGAGATCGCGGGAAAGATCGTGCACCAGGCGGCGGAAGCGGCCGAAGAGCGTGCCGATCGGCATCAGTCGCACACCCATCGTCACGTCGCGCAGGGAAGAGGCGAGGCGCTCGATCTCCTCCGCGACGGTCTTCACGCCGATATCGCCGCCGTGATGGGCGAGCTGCGACAGGCGCGCCTGGGCGATCACCAGTTCGCCGACGCGGTCCATGAGCTCATCGAGGCGGGCTGCCTCGACGCGCACGGTCTTGCTGCGGTCTTCGGTCCGGCGGTCCTCCGTCCTGCGCTCTTCCGCCTTGCGGGGGCCGGCCTCGGCAGGCTCGGCCGCGGAGGCCTCATCCCGCATCGGTTCCGGCGCAGCGGCGTGTGGAACGGCCGCCGTCGCGACCGCGATATGCGGCGTGATCGAAAGCGCCATGTCGTCGCGGGCGAACATGAAGACATCCTCGATCTCCGCGGCCGTCACCGGTGCGTTGAGGATCACTGTCCAGCCGATGTGGCAAACCTCGGGATCGAGCTCTGCGAGCGGAGGAATGCGCGACAGATCGGCCGAGACGTCACAGGGCCCGAGCGCCCGCAGGTCGTCGATCAGCGCCAGCGGATTGGCGCCGTTCCTGAGGCTGTCCTGCCCGAAGGAGAAGACGATGGTCCAGCCCTGGCCCGGCGCGTCGGGAGCCGCGGCCGAGGGCGTCGCCGCCGAAGCCGCGCTGCCGGCGCCCGCTCCGCCGAGCAGCGCCTGCAGCTCTCCGACGATGCGCTCGCCCGCCGCGGGGTCCGTGGCGATCGGGTCGTCGATCAACTGGCGGATTAGATCCTTGGCCTCCAGCGACAGGGCGACGATCGCCGGCGTCGCCACCGCCTCGCCCTTGCGGATGCGGTCGAAGGCCGTCTCGAAATCATGGGTGAAGGCGGCGACGCGGTCGAAGCCGAACATCGCGCCCGAGCCCTTGATCGTGTGCAGGGCGCGAAAGGCCGTGTCGACCAGCTCGCCGTTCTGCGCGTCCTGCTCCAGGTCCAGCAGGGCCGCCTCAAGGCTCTCGAGGAGGTCGGCCGCTTCCTGGCGGAAAGTCTCGACGGGATCGATATCCATCACGCGCGCACCAGCTTGGCCACGACAGCGTGAAGCTGCTCCGGCTTGAAGGGCTTGGTGATCCAGCCGGTGGCGCCGGCGGCCTTCGCCTCCTGCTTGGCGCCATCGTCGGACTCGGTGGTGATGAAGACGATCGGCACGCCGTTCATCGCCGGCATCTTCCGCAAGCC
>JAESGM010000773.1_pt1 | contig 15340 bp, 15 predicted proteins | sample 9269721 | NCBI WGS metagenome assembly JAESGM01 (sample SAMN15720920, study PRJNA650825) | algae metagenome | isolation source: Komarekiella atlantica HA4396-MV6 and co-occurring heterotrophs from... | place: USA: Theobald House, Kauai, HI | collected 2009-07-29 | reverse complement strand
CTGGTCCTTCGACTATCTGCAGAAGGACGGCGAGGGCGACCCCGACGAGCGGACCTGGCTGCGCGACGAGACCGGCGGCTCGGTCTATCTGCGCCTCTCGACGCTGCAGCTCGAACAGCCGCAGCGGGCGATGACGCCGGAGCTCGCGCGCGACATCATCGACGGGGCCTATTGGCTCAGAAAGCCCGGCCCCAACGCCTCCGTCGTCATCGCCTATACCGGCGCGGTCGCGGCAGAGGCGATCAAGGCAGTCGGCCTGCTCGCGGAAGACAGGCGCGACGTCGGCCTGCTGGCGATCACCTCGGCCGACCGGCTCAACGCCGGCTGGCAAGCGGCCGAGCGGGCGCGCCAGCGCGGCAACGCCGGGGCGGAAAGCCATGTCGAGCGGCTGCTCGGCCCGCTCTCGCGCAATTGCGGCATCGTCTCGGTGCTGGACGGGCACCCGGCGACTTTGGCCTGGCTCGGCAGCGTGCATGGCCACAGACAGAAGGCGCTCGGCGTCGAGCATTTCGGCCAGACCGGCACGACGGCCGACCTCTACCGGCATTTCGGCATCGACGCGAACGCCATCGTTCACGCCGCCCAGGCGGCGGCTCCCGGCCGCCCGGTGCGCTATCTCAAGGCCTTGCCGTAGAGCCGGATGGGGCGAACAGCGCGCGGGCGATCCCGACGAGCAGGCGCGGCAGCGTGTCGAAGGCATAGGCCTCGTGAACGCGCTCCAGCGGCGTGTGGTAATCGCGCCCCCAGGGGCCGATATTGACCGTCGGGATGCCGGCGACCGCGCCGTTCCAGCGCACCCCGCTGCGCCAGGCCGGCGTGTTCGCGGCGATCAGCGGAACGTCCTCCGTCCGCCCCTCGCCGATGAAGCTGACATCGGAAATGCCGGGGAAGAACGGCGTCACGCCGATCGTCGTGCCGGTCTCATCCTGCACAGCCAGGCGCGCCGTCTCGATGGCGGCCTTCAGCCGAGCGGCCGGCGGCGCATCCGAGAGCATGGCCGAGGGATAGGGCAGCGAGCCGAAGCCGATGATCGCCGCCGGGCCGTCGCGCCCGCTCAGCCGCCACGCGGCCTCGCTCAGGCGGCGGTTCTGCTCGGGCAGCGACATCTCGCCCTTCGCCAGCCGCGCCTCCAGCGCGGCGAGTTCGGCCTGGCCGGCGGCGTCGAGTGCGCCGATGAGAGCGCCGATGCGTAGCACCGGGATGGTCTCGGCCGGCGTGGCGCGGGCGTCGAGCCGCGCCCGGCGCGCGCTCAGCCGCGCCGTCAGATCGTCGAGCGCCTGTCGGGCCGCGACCTCGAACCGGTCGAGCGTGGCGGTGGCCCCGCGCTCGCGCAGCAGCACATTCCAGTTGGCGAACACGGTCGCCGGCGTCGTGACGTCATAGCCGGTCTTGCCGTCCTGCAGGCCGAGCAGGGTCGGCGGAATGCCGGGCTCGCCATCCGCCAGCTCCGGCGACCATTCCACCTCCGTGGCGATGGCGGCGGCGATGACGCCGGCGTTCAGGCCCTGGAAGGGATGGCTGGCATGGGTCGGCCGGCCCACGGCGAGCGCGGTCAGCAAGAGCTTGCCGACGCTGCCGAGCGCGACCGACCGGCCCAGGCTGCCGTCGCCATCGTCGCCGATGCAGTCGAGATTGATCGCGCCGACGACCGACAGGCCGTGCTCGCGCTCGATACCGGGCAAGGCCTCGGCCAGCGTGCGCGCGCCGAGCGAGGTCGCCTCCTCGTCCGGAACCGCGACGAAGAGCAGGTTGCCGGGCCTGTGCGGCAGAGCGGCGAAGGCTTCCATCGCGGCGAGGCCGGCCGCGAGACCGGCCTTCATGTCGAGCAGGCCGCGCCCGGGCAGGAAATCGCCGCTCGCGAGGTCTTCATGCGCCCGGCGCTCGCGCGGACCGGCCGGCCCTGTGAGCCGGCGCAGCAGGGCTTCCCGCAGCGCCTCCGGTTCGGTGGCAAAAGCCGCCAGATCGCCGTAATCCTCGGTCGAGACGGTGTCGAAATGGCCCGTCAGCAGCAGGGTGTCGGGACCCTCGCCGCGCAGCAAAGCCGCCACGCAATGGCGCTCCAGCCTGTCGCGACGGGTCGGGATCAGCCAGACCGACGCGCCGGCGAGACCGGGCGCGGCCTCGAGCCGCGCCTTCAGCGCGTGCGGCAGGGCGCGCTCGCCTGGCGAGCCTGTGACGGAGGGCTGGCGCGTCAGCCAGACCGCCCAGTCGCGCGCGGCAGCGCTGGACATGGCGGGGGCGCGACGGCGCCCGTTCAGAAGCGCGGCGTCGAGAACGTGTTGGCGAAGGGATTTGCGCCCGAGCCGATGGCCGAGGGCAGCGTCCCCTCGCCGTACCAGGACGCCGTGTTGCCATAGACCGGCGAGGCGCTGATGTGCTGGCGGGCGTAATTGTCCATCGAACCGACGGCGACGACGTTGCCGGCGTCGAAATAGCTGCGCTTCTGCACGATGACGCGCAGCGGGCCGCGCCGGTTCTGGGCCTCGGCGATCGAGGTCGCCACGGTCAGCGCCACGAGCGAAAGGCCGAGGCCGGCGGCGAAACGCTGGAACGAACGCATGACGAGGTCTCCTGGAGCGGCGTGGCGAAAAAGCGTGGCGGTATGACTCAACCTACTACGCCGTAGTTAACGGTTTTGTTCGAACCCGCCAGAGGCAATGCACGGTAAAGTGAGTATCGGCTTGTTTCGCCTGGAGCCCGCTCGGAGATCAGCGCCTCGCGGCCGTCTTCAGCAGCGGCGCCTGGCCGTCGGCGTCGAGCCAGGACGCCTTGCGGCCGGACGCCGAAAGCCGCGGCGGAACGCAGCCCGGCTGACGCGCCAGTTCGGTGCGCGCGAAGGCAGCCCGCAGCGCCCGGTCGTCGGCGGCGGACAGCAGATCGAGCCGGTCGAGCAGACAGGACAGCTGCTGGCGGTCGGCCGGGCGGCTCGCCCCCCCGCACCACCAGCCGCTGATGCCGAGCGGGAGGTCGCCGGCCTCGCGGCGGAAGGCGATGCAGGCGCGGCCGGCCTCGCCGTCGCTGAGCGTGACATCGGCCGTCTCGATCCGGCCGAAGCGGCTGTCCATTGGCGCGACCGCGCCGCTGCGCTGGATCGACATGCCGCGCTGGGCCGCGTCGCGCACCATCGCGATGACGAAGGGCTGCGAGAGCTGGTCGGGATTCCGGTCGAGCGAGAGCCGCAGCAGCAGATGCGCGCGCGGCTCGGCGAAGACGCCATAGACCAGCGTATCCTCGCGGCGCGCGCCGTCCTGCGTTCGGCGCGATTCATAGGCCGGCGTCTGGCGGTCGAGCTCGGGCGATTCCAGCCCGAACATCGCGATCGGCCGGGCGATCCGGACCCAATCCTCGCCGGCGAGCCTTTGCAGGCGGGGCTCGAGCGCGACGTCGCGGATGGGGCGGCTCTCCGGAGCAGCCAGGGTCAGCGTGGCGATGCCGCGCTCGTCATTCGCGGCCGAGAGCGCCGTCACCAGCGCCGTGGCCAGGCCGATGCCGGTGATGGCCGCCAGGCCGCGCCAGACCAGGCCACCGGTGAGCCCGAGGCCCTGGCGGCGCAGGAGCGCGCGCGCGCCGCGCGCCAGGACGCGGATTCCAGCCTCGACGGCGTCGGCGAATCCGATCAGGCCGTCGGCGATCGCCGCCAGTCGGAAGCGCACCGGCGTCTGTCCGGCGGCTCGACCGATTCTGGCGAAGAGCGGCGCCAGCGCGTCGACACGGGCGCGCAGCAGGCCCTTGAGCAATGAAGACGATTGACCCGGCACGACCGCAACCCGACTGGCCGGCGCAGGCCCTTCGGCTGCGCGGCTGACCTCACCCGGAGGCAGGATCGGGTTGCGGCTCTCACAGCCGCGTTACCGCGCAAAGGCGATTTCGGATCAGCGTGAATGGCCGGTAAGGAGGCAGGGTTAACGGACCGGCCGGCGGCGGCGTCCTGACCGCCGTCATTGACTTTTCGCGCCGTCCGGTGTTTTGGACGTCACGGGCGCGCGAGCCATCGGCCAGCGCGACCACGCGTCCATCGAAGCCCTGCTTCCCGAGCCTTGCGGAACCGGCCCTGTGACTTTCCGTCAGACGACGAAACGCACGCGCAAAACGACGACGGCTGAGCCCGGCCGTCCGATCTGACGCGTCGCCTCGTCTCCGGGTCATCTCCCCCCGGCGGGGATACGAAGCCGGACCCCGCCGCATGAGCGCGGGCGGACGGCGCCCCGGGAGACCCGCTGCAAGACATAAATCCAAAGGATCACGAGAATGAGCTTCAAGGTCGCTGTCGTCGGCGCCACGGGCAATGTGGGCCGCGAAATCTTCGACATCCTGGCCGAGCGCGCCTTTCCGGTCTCGGAGGTCGTGGCGCTCGCCTCCTCGCGCTCGATCGGCACGGAAGTATCCTTCGGCGACAAGACGCTGAAGTGCCGCGCTCTCGAGCATTACGACTTCTCCGACACCGACATCTGCCTGATGTCGGCCGGCGGCGAGGTCTCGAAGGAATGGTCGCCCAGGATCGGCGCGAAGGGCTGCGTCGTCATCGACAACTCCTCCGCATGGCGCATGCACCCCGACGTGCCGCTGATCGTGCCCGAGGTGAACGCCGCTGCTGCCGCCGGCTTCTCGAAGATGAACATCATCGCCAATCCGAACTGCTCGACCGCGCAGCTCGTCGTGGCGCTGAAGCCGCTGCATGACCGCTTCGTCATCAGGCGCGTCGTCGTCTCGACCTACCAGTCGGTCTCCGGCGCGGGCAAAGAGGGCATGGACGAGCTCTTCAACCAGACGCGCGCGGTGTTCTCGGCCGGCGAGGTCACGACCAAGAAGTTCCCCAAGCGCATCTCCTTCAACCTCATCCCGCAGATCGACGTCTTCATGGAGGACGGCTTCACCAAGGAAGAGTGGAAGATGATGGCCGAGACCAAGAAGATCCTCGACAAGAGCATCAGGCTGACCGCGACCTGCGTGCGCGTGCCGGTCTTCATCGGCCATTCCGAGAGCGTCAACATCGAGTGCGAGAAGCCGATCACCGCCGACGAGGCGCGCGAGGTGCTGCGCACCGCGCCCGGCGTCCTCGTGATCGACAAGCACGAGCCCGGCGGCTACATCACGCCCCATGAGGCGGCCGGCGAGGACGCGACCTATGTGTCGCGCATCCGCGAGGACAACACGGTCGAGAATGGGCTGGCCTTCTGGTGCGTCTCCGACAACCTCCGCAAGGGCGCGGCGCTGAACGCGGTGCAGATCGCCGAAGTGCTGGTCAACCGCAAGCTGATCCAGCCGAGGAAGCAGGCGGCGTGAGCTGACATCCGACCGCGACGAGAGCAAAGGCGGGCGCGCGGCCCGCCTTTTTTCATGACCTCGCATTGCATGCGCGCCGTGCCATCTTTGCGCGACGAGACAGCCTTCAAATCGATTAGTCTTCGTCTTCAGCCGTTTTCGCGCTGTCAGCCGGCGAAGCGATTTCCTTGCCCAACGCGCCCCTCCCCGAGCCGCCGATCGTGCCCGGTCGCGAAAGCGCCGCGCCGCCGCGGCGCGATGCCGGCCTGCGCGGCATCGGGCTGGTCCTGCTCTCCACCATCTTTCTGTCCTCGGCGGACGTCGCCTCCAAATACCTGGCGGCCAGCCTGCCTGCGCTGCAGATCACCTGGCTGCGCTACTGCGCCTTCGCCGTGATCATGCTCGGCCTCGCCTGGAGGGGCGGCGGCGCGGCGCGGCTGCGGACGCAGCGGCCGAAGCTGCAATTCCTGCGCGGCTTCGCGGTCGCCGCCTCCTCGATCGTGTTCGTGCTCTCGCTGAAATACCTGCCGATCGCGGATGCGACGGCGACGAGCTTCGTCACGCCGCTCTTCGTCACGGCGCTGTCGATCCCGCTGCTGGGCGAAAAAGTCGGCTGGCGGCGCTGGACCGCGACGACCGTCGGCCTGGTCGGGGTGCTGATCGTGGTGCGCCCCGGCGGCTCCGGCTTCCAGCTCGCCTCGCTGCTGCCGGTGGCGTCGGCCCTGACCTGGGCCTTCTCGCTGATCGTCACCCGCCAGATGAGCGCGACCGAAAGCCCGCTGACCACGCTGGCCTGGTCGGCGCTGATCGGGCTCGCTCTGGTCAGCCTCCTGCTGCCGCTGGTCTGGCAGCCGCTGACGCTGGAGGGGGTCGCGATCGGCGTCTTCATCGGCGTCGCCTCGACCATCGGCCACTGGCTGGTGATCCTCGCCTTCCGCCATGCCGACGCCTCGCTGCTCGCGCCCTTCTCCTACGCGCAGCTGCTCTGGGTTTCTGTCTTCGGCTTCTTCGTCTTCGCCGCGCTGCCGGATCTGTGGACGCTGGTCGGGGCGGTGGTCATCGCAGGCTCGGGCCTCTACACCGCCCATCGCGAGCGGCTGCGGGCAAGGCAGGGCGTCTGAGCGCGATTGCGCCCGGCCCGCATGCAACCATCGGCGGGGCTTCCGCGTAGACGAGACTGTGCGGCCATCGCGGCCCCAGCCAGCCCGCGTCTTTGCCACCCACGGAGTCCGGATGTCCTCCCAGCCGCCCTTCCTGCCCTTAAGCCGCCGCTCGCTCTTCGTCGCGGCCAGTTCCGCGACCGCGCTTGCCGCCTGCTCGCCGCTCTCGGCGATCAACACGCTGCTGCCCAGCGACGGCGGCGCTCGCCAGGCCGCGCGCGACGTCGCCTATGGCGACGATCCAAGGCAGCGGCTCGACGTCTATGTCCCCGAGGGCGCCGCCGGCGCCTCGCCGGTGATGATGTTCATCTATGGCGGCGGCTGGGACAACGGCTCGAAGAACGACTATTCCTTCGTCGGCCAGGCCTTCGCCTCGCGCGGCTTCGTCACGGTGGTGCCGGACTACCGGCTGGTGCCGCAGGTGCGCTTTCCCGACTTCCTGCACGATTGCGCGCAGGCGCTGCGCTGGACGCAGGACAACATCGGCCGGCACGGCGGAGACGTCGGCCGCGTGCATCTCAGCGGCCATTCGGCCGGAGCCTACAACGCCATGATGATCGCGCTCGACCGGCGCTACGGCGCGCGCGCTGGCGTTCGGCCGGGACTGGTGAAGAGCGCTTCGGGACTGGCCGGCCCCTACGACTTCCTACCACTCGACGACGACCGCACGGTCGCGGCCTTCGGCCAGACGCCGAAGCTGTCGGAGACCCAGCCGGTCACCTTCGCCCGCGCCGGCGCGCCGCGCGTCTTCATCGCGACCGGCGACGCCGACACCACCGTCCTGCCCCGCAACACCTATGCGCTCGGCCGCAGGCTCAAGGCCGCCGGCGCAAGCGTCGAGGTCAAGACCTATCCGGGCGTCGGCCATCCCGGCATCCTGCTGGCGCTCGGAAGGAGCTTTCGCGGCAATGCGCCGGTGCTGGACGACATCGTGCGGTTTGCCGGCGGCTGATCAGGCGGGGGCGGCGTCGCGCATGGCTGCGCCCAGTCGCGCCGCCAGCTGCTGCGACAGCGGCGTCGGCTGGCCCGTCAGGGCGATGTCGTCGAAATGCCGCCGGCCGACGAAGCGCGCGCGCTCGAAGGCCGCGCCGTCACGGAACCGCGCGCCGCTGAACCAGGCGCTGCGGGCGAAGCGCGCATCGCTGAAGCGCGCTTCCCGCGCGAAGACCGCCCCGTCGAAGCCGGCATTGTCCTCGAAGCGCGCGCCCTCGAAATCGGCCGGCCCGGCGTAGCTGCACGCCCCGAAGCCGGCCTCGCCGGAAAAGCATGCGCCGGAGAACCGCACCGATCCGCCGAAGCGCGAGCCGCGAAACCAGGCGTCGCGGTCGAAATCGGCCTCGACGAAATCAAGCGCGCCATCCGTCTCGATCGCCCGGAACTCCGCGCCGCGCCCGAAATGCGCCTCGCCGAAATCAGCGTCGCCACTGAGGCGGCAGCGGTCGAAGCAGGCGTCGCCGCCGAAGCGCGCCTGGCGGAAGCTCGCCTTGCCGCAGAAGCGCGCCATGTTGAACCAGGCATCGCGGTCGAAGGCCGCGCCGTCGAAGCGGACATCTCCCGGAAAAACCTGGCCCGCCACGTCCACGACATCGGGAAAGGCCTCGTCGGCCAGGTCGGTCTCGGCGAGGAACCGCCAGACCGCCAGCGCGGCCGGCTCGTCGGCGAGGCGCTCGCGCAGGCCCAGCATCGCGTCCGCCCAGATGTTCCAGACCGCTGGCCCCGCCGCGAGGCGCGCCAGCACCGCCGCGCGCCGGACAGGCGCCAGCGCATGCGGCGGCGACCCCGCCCACAGGCTGCCCGCCCAGGGGTTCAGGCGCAACAGCGCGGAGCCGAGCGGGCCCGCGGTCGGGAACGGCTCCGCCATCACGGCCTTCGCGGGAGAGCGTTAATCATTCGTTAGCTTTAAGCGAAGCGCGCCGGGGCGGCAATGCGGGCGGCGCGATAGACCACAGGCCTCGATTGAACCCGGCGTCGAATGTCGAACCAAGGGCATCCGGGCGCCGGAGGGGGCTGGAGGCGTCCATGCACGCCCTGATTGCAGGCTCACGCAAGCCGCAGGCGCTCGCCCGAGCCCTCGCGGACGGCCCGCGACTCCGCGATCGCGTCAGGAGAGCCTTAAGGTTACGCCGCGATAAGGGACGCTGCGTAAGGCAATCGAAGCAATTTCCGCGTCATTCAGGGTCTCGCCGCAACCCGGACCAAGACCTAGCGATGAACGCCTACATCCCGCTGATCCTCTTCACGGTGCTGACCAACGCGGCCGCCCAGCTGATGCTGAAGCGCGGCATGACCGGCGTCGGCAACCTCGACGTAAGCGGCGACGGGCTCGTCTCGACGGTGTTCCGCGTCCTGTTCAATCCGTTCGTCTTCGCGGGGCTTTGCACCTTCGTCGTCAGCATGGCGTCGCATCTGATCGTGCTGTCGAAGGTGCAGATCAGCTACGCCTACCCGTTCTTGAGCCTCGCCTACGTGGTGGTCGCGGTCTACGCCTATTTCGTCTTCCAGGAGGATCTGAGCCCCGCCCGCATCGCCGGCATCGGGCTGATCATGCTGGGCACCATCTTCATCGCGCAAAGCTGAGAGGACATCCCATGGACCTGATCGTCCGCCTTTTCCTGCGTCTGGGCGTGCTGCTGCAGCCGCCCGCGTTCAAGCCCGTCCCCGTGCCGGTCCACCGGCATCGTCACCCCGGCGCGCCGCGCTGACCCGTCCTCGAACCCAGCGGTATCGACACCCATGAAGCACATCATCATCGGCGGCGACGGTTTCGTCGGCTCGCATCTGGCGGCTGATCTCCTCGCCATGGGCGAGGAGGTGCTGGTCGCCGACATCGTCAAGAGCGACCACGCGCATTACGCGCATGTGCCGTTCCAGCGCATCGACGTGACCAATGCCGAGAGCGTCGCGGCGATCCCGCTGCACAAGGACGACCTCGTCTACAACCTCTCGGCCAAGATGCTCTCGCCCATCGTGACGCGGAAGGAGCGCCACGATTTCTTCTGGCCGGTGAACTATCACGGCACGCAGAACATCCTGAGCTGGATGGAGAAGAACGGCGCCCACCGGCTCGTCCACTTCACCACCGACATGATCTACGGCCATTCGGTCACCGTGCCGCAGGACGAGACCCATCCCGCCCATCCGCTCGGCGAATATGGCGAGAGCAAGCTCGCGACCGAAACGCTGGCCCAGACCTATCGCGACAAGGGTTTTCAGATCCCGATCTTCCGGCCGCGCCTGATCATCGGGCCGGGCCGGCTCGGCATCCTCGTCAAGCTGTTCACGCTGATCGACATGAACCTGCCGGTGCCGATGATCGGCTCGGGCAAGAACCCCTACCAGTTCATCTCGGTCTTCGACTGCGCCTCGGCTTGCGTCGCGGCCTGGAAGGCGGGCTTCCCCAACAGCGCCTACAATCTCGGCTCGGACGATCCGCCGCCGGTCAGGAAGCTGCTCGGCGACCTGATCAAGCATGCCGGCTCGAAGTCGATCCTGCTGCCGACGCCGGCCTCGCTGGTCAAGCTGACGCTGAACACGCTCGACGCGATCAACCTGCCGATCATGGATCCCGAGCAGTACATGATCGCCGACGAGATCTGCATTCTCGACACGAGCAAAGCCAAGCGCGAACTCGGCTGGAAGCCGCTGCATCGCGACGAGGACATGCTGCTCGCCGCCTATACCGAATACCGCAAGAGCAAAGACGCCAAAAACCAGGCCCCGAGGAGTCTCGCAGCATGAGCATGCCCGCTTTCAAGAACGCTGACGTCGCCGCCGATTTGCCGGCCCGTCCGAAGCTCTACAGCGTCGAGGACGCGAAGAACCTCGACGTGCAGACGGTGAAGGAGCTCTTCACCAGCCACATCAACCCCGGCCAGGTGCATTTCCTGAAGCTGCTCGGCTTCGACAAGATCCTCGTCGATCGCGCCGAGGGCATGCACTACATCACCAGGGACGGCCGAAAGATCCTCGATTTCTTCGGCGGCTTCTGCTCGGTCGCCTTCGGCCACAACCATCCGCGCATCGTCGCGGCGCGGAAGAAATTCCAGGACGAGAACCGCCACGAGATCTGCATGGCGTTCATGTCGCAATACGCCTCGGCTCTCGCTGCGAACCTCGCCGCGATCGCGCCCGGCGATCTCGACATGGTTTTCCTGGGCTCGACCGGCTCCGAGGCGATGGAAGCGGCGATCAAGGTCGCCGAACAGGCGCAAGGGCCCGAGCGCTCGAAGATCCTGCACGCGGCGAACTCGTTCCACGGCAAGACCAAGGGCGTGCTCTCGGTCACGGATTCGAACCTCTACCAGTCGCAGTTCAAGCTGGTCGAGAACCGGGTCAAGGTGCCGTTCGGCGACATCGCGGCCGTTCGTGCCGCGCTCGAGGCCGACAGGTCGATCGGCATCGTCGTGATGGAGACGGTGCAGGGCGGCGGCGGCATCGTCGAGGCGCCGCCCGGCTTCTGGCGCGAATTGCGCGCGCTCTGCGACAGGCACGGCGTGCTCTGGGTCGCCGACGAGGTGCAGTGCGGGCTCGGCCGGACCGGCCAGTTCTTCGCCTTCGAGCGCGACAATGTGGTGCCGGACGTGACCGCGCTCGCCAAGGCGCTGGGCGGCTCCAAGGCCGCGGTCGGCGCGATGATCGCGCGGCGTGAAATCTACATGAAGGCCTATGGCAAGCCCAAGACCGCTCTGATCCACGCCCAGGCGACGTTCGGCGGCATGGGCGAGGCCTGCATCTCGGCGATCGAGGGGCTGAACGTGCTCTATGAGGACGACCTCATGGGCAACGCCCAGCGCCAGGGCGACTACCTGATCGAGCGGCTGAACGGCCTGCGCGCGAAATATCCGAGCCTGCTCAAGGAGATCCGCGGGCGCGGCCTGATGATCGGCGTCGAGTTCAACGACATCAGCGAGACGATGCCGTTCGGCCTCAAGCACATGGTCGCGCTGCTCGACGACAAGCTGAAGGGTTCGCTCTGCGGCTTCGTCGGCGCGCTGCTCCTGAAGGATTACGACGTGCTCGTCGCCTTCACCGAGTACAACCGCAACGTCATCCGGCTCGAGCCGCCGCTGATCGCGACGCGGGAGGATTGCGACCGCTTCATCGACGCCTTCGACGACCTGCTCGGCCGCGGCATCACGCGGATCGTGACCGACTACCTCCGCAAGGTCGCGGTCGCGAAGGGCTGAGAGGGCCGCGTGACGGGACGCAAGGGGCAGGGCGAGTGGCGGTCGGGCAAAGCCCGGCTTGCCAGCCGCGCCCTGTCCCGGCAAACTCGGTGCGAAACCTGCCCGACGGGCATCGTCCCGTCGGGCGGCAAGACATGGAAAGTCCAATAGCATGATGATGGATCGTGGGATTGCCGCTGCCGGCAGCATGGACAGGGCCGCCTGCTCCGGCGAACGGGCGCTGCTCGACCGCCGCTCTTTCCTGCTCGGCGCGACTGCGGGTCTGGGCGCGCTCGGGCTCGGCGGCTGCGCGGTCACCGACGGCATGAGCCTCGCCGAGGCGCAACTGGTCTATGGCCCGGTGCCGCAGGAGAAGTTCCCGATTCCTGCGGTGGACGTCACCAAGGTCGATCCGAAATATTTCCGCAAGACGGTCGCCTATGACACCCGCGAGGCGCCCGGCACCATCATCGTCGATCCCGCCAACTATTACGTCTATCGCATCGAGGGCGACGGTGCCGCCACCCGCTACGGCGCCAATGTCGGCCGCGACGGCTTCCGCTGGAGCGGCGACGCCTATGTCGGGCGCAAGGCCGAATGGGCGACCTGGACGCCGCCGCGCGAGATGATCAAGCGCCAGCCCGAGGTGGGCGTCTGGGCCAAGGGCATGCCCGGCGGGCTCGAGAACCCGCTCGGCGCGCGCACGCTCTACATGTACCAGAACGGCCGCTACACGCTCTACACGATCTACGCCTCCAGCGACCCGGAATCGATCGGGAACGGCGTCACCAGCGGCTGCGTCGGCCTGCTCAGCCAGGACATGATGCATCTCTACGACCGCACCCCGGTCAAGACGAAGGTGGTCGTCCTCCCGGCCTGAGGCGACGGCGTCACTCCCTGCGATCGAGGATGGCGACCATCGCCTCGAAACCGCGCTGGCGCGCCATCTCGATCGGCGTCACGCCGTTGCGGTCGCCAAGGTCGCGCCGCGCCCCGGCCGCGACGAGATGGCTCAGCGTACGCTGATGCCTCGGCCCGCCATCGCCCAGGATGACGACCTCGATCAGCGCGGTCCAGGACAGGTTGTTGACGTGGTCGAGCGGCGCGCCGGCCTCGATCAGAACCCTGACGACCTCGTCATGGCCGAGATGGGCGGCGGCGATGAGCGCGGTGCCGGCATAGGGGCTGGTGATCGCCTTCGCGTCGCCGCCGAGCGCCAGGGCGAGCCGCATCGTCTCGACATCGTCGGCGACGGCCGCGATCGTCACCGCATCATAGCGCTGGGCGTCGAGCGCGCGCGGATCGGCCCCCAGCCTGACCAGCGCCCGCATGGCCTCGCGCTGGCGGGCATGGGCGGCGATATGCAGCGCGGTCCGGCCATGGCCGTCGCGCGCATTCATCGGCGCGCCCGCCGCCGCCAGCCGCTCGATGGCGGCGACGTCGCCGGCATGGGCGGCGGCCTGAAGGTCGCGATAGCCCGCGATCTCGGCGGCGGATGGCGGGATTTGCGCCGATGCCGGCAGTGGCGAAAGCGCAGCGGCCAGGCAGAGGGCGAGGAGAGCGGCAAAGGCGCGGTTCATGACGTTTTCTCCTGCGGCACGTCCGGTTGTGCGGTGGCTCGTAACTCGCCCTTAACTCCGATCGGTGATCTGTCGGAGCAGTAGTGGCTTCACGCGGGCTGTACCTGCTGCTGCGGCGCGAGAGTGGCAAACCATGCGGCTGATCGTCGGCATCATCATCGTCTTCGTCTGCGTCTTCGGCGGCTACGCGGCGATGGGTGGCCAACTGCTCGTCCTGTGGCAGCCTTTCGAATTCGTCATCATCCTCGGCGCCGCGATCGGCGCCTTCATCATCGGCAACCCCGCGCCGGTGCTCAAGGCCGTGCCCGCCATGTTCGGCACGCTCATGAAGGGCACCAAATACAAGCAGGAATGCTATGTCGAACTGCTGGGGATGCAGTATTCCCTCTACAAGCTCGTGAAGCAGAAGGGCCTGCTCGCGGTCGAGCCGCATATCGAAAATCCCGGCGAGTCGACGCTGTTCAACGCCTTTCCGACCTTTGCTGCGAACCATCATGCGGTCGAGTTCGTCTGCGACTACATGCGGATGGTGTCGCTGGGCGCCAACAACGTCCATGAGATCGAAGCGCTCATGGACGAGGAACTGGAGACGCACCACCAGGAGCAGGAGCGTATCGTTTCGGCCATGCAGTCGGTCGCCGACGGAACGCCGGCGCTCGGCATCGTCGCCGCCGTGCTCGGCGTGATCAAGACGATGGGGGCGATCTCCGAGCCGCCGGAGGTGCTGGGACATCTGATCGGCGGCGCGCTCGTCGGCACCTTCTTCGGCGTCTTCGTCGCCTATGGCTTCTTCGGGCCCATGGCGCAGTCGCTCAAGAGCACCTTCGAGGCGGAATCCAAATATTACATCTCGCTCAAGGCGGGTCTCCTCGCCCATATCAGCGGCCAGCCGCCGGTGATGGCGATCGAGTTTGCCCGCAAGGCTCTGATGAGCGACGTCCGCCCGACCTTCAACGAGGTGGAAGCGGCGACCGCCGCCCTGCCCGCCTAGATTCGACCCGATCCCCAGGAGGGGACCCGATGACCAAGCCCGTCCAGCCGATCATCATCAAGAAGGTCAAGAAGGCCGCTCACGCGCATCATGGCGGGGCCTGGAAGATCGCCTATGCGGACTTCGTCACCGCCATGATGGCGTTCTTCCTGCTGATGTGGCTGATCAGCATGACGACGCAGGAGCAGAAGATCGGCCTGGCGGAATACTTCGCGCCGCCGGCCGTGAGCCCCACCACCAGCGGCTCCGGCGGCCTCCTGATGGGCACCGCCCTGGACACGTCGGGCAACAGGCCGTTGACGCCCCGCCAGGCGGCGATCGGCGCCAACAGGCAGGAGGACAGGGCACGCCGGACCGACCCGGGCCGCGAGGCCAGCCGTCAGGCTGCCGCCGAGCAGCACAGCGCCATAGCCAGCCTCAGGCAGGCGCTCCAGAAGATGCCCGAAATCGCCGAGGTGTCGCGCAACATCGTGATCGAGCCGACCAAGGAGGGCGTGGACATTTCCCTCGTGGACGAGACCGGCCGCTCCATGTTCCCCGAGGGCTCGGTCCAGCCTCACGAGCGCACCCGTCTCGTGCTGGAGGCGCTCGCGCCCACGCTGCGCCGGCTGTCCAACCGCCTGACCGTCACCGGCCACACGGCCGCCGCGCGGCCGGGCTCGGTGGGGGCCGTCGATCCCTGGAACCTCACCGCCGGGCGCGCGCTCGCCGTGCGCGAAATCCTGTCGGGCGCCGGGCTCCCCAGCGACAACTTCTTCTCCGTGGTGGGACGCGCCGACTCCCAGCCGGCCTTCCCCGACAATCCCTACCTCCCGCCGAACCGCCGGGTGACGATCACGCTGCTCAACGCGGATCCGCCGCTGCCCCCGAACGTCCTTCGCTGACGACAGGGCGTCGGCTGCCTTGGAGTCCCTTTGAGATTGGGCTCGGCGGCTGACACGACGCAAGAGGCTGACCATTGCGACATGGATCATGGCCTCGGAGACGTCGATGTGCGGCGCGGGGCAACGCCGCTGCCGGCGGGCAAGCGTTGGGTTGAGAAGCGCGCCATCCCGACGGCGTCAAGGCGCAAGGAACCCCTCTCCTGTCAGGAGAGGGGCAGGGGTGAGCGACTGTCTTGGCGGTCAAGCGGTTTGTTCGCGCCATGGTTGTCCGTCCCGGATGATGGCGTTGAGGATGGTG
>JAESGM010000771.1_pt1 | contig 15370 bp, 12 predicted proteins | sample 9269721 | NCBI WGS metagenome assembly JAESGM01 (sample SAMN15720920, study PRJNA650825) | algae metagenome | isolation source: Komarekiella atlantica HA4396-MV6 and co-occurring heterotrophs from... | place: USA: Theobald House, Kauai, HI | collected 2009-07-29 | reverse complement strand
TGGTTACCGACACGGCCTGGTCAAACTTGGCTTTGGCTTCGTTCTTCTTTCCTTGTTTCAAAAGAAGCGAACCCAGCCCCACATAGTTCAGGCCGTTTTTGGGCTCGGCAGCCACACCCTTTTCAAATTGCATGCGGGCCGAATCCAGTTCATCTATCTGCATGTAATAATTACCCAGGTAAAACAGATTCTCACCCGTGGGGTTACTGGCTGCCAGCGATTGAAAGATCTGCCCGGCACCGGCATACTTTTCCAGTTCCAGGTAATTCAAGCCTTCCCGGATGGTCTGGGCATGTGTGTTTGCGTGCGAAAGGAACAAAAGCGTTCCCAAAAAGAGTAACATCAGGCTGCGCATCGAATGAATGGTTTGGTTGAAAGATAGATTATATCTGCACGTTTGCGGCTTTTGCGATTTTTGAAACTTTGTCTTGCCCGGCTAAGGGAAAGACTGGGTGGACCTGTCCAGCGGTTGGGTAATGCCCAGCAATGTGACCCCGGCAATGACAAAAGGAATGCTCAACAGCTGACCCAGGTTCAATGTCATTTCATTTTCAAACGTTACCTGGTTCAGCTTGATGAACTCGTTGCAAAAGCGCAGGCCGAAAAGGATGGTCAGGAACCATCCGGTCAGTCGCCCCGGCGGGGTCATGGCTTTTGTCCTGGACCAGTGGTAGTACAGGAAAACAAACAGTCCCAGGCAGCACAAAGCTTCGTACAACTGTACTGGATGGCGGGGCAGCTCATCCACCCGTGCAAAGACAGTCGCCCAGGGCAGGCGGCTGGGGGTACCTACGATTTCGGAATTGAAAAAATTGCCGGTCCGGATGAACACCCCGCTCAAGGCTGCCACAATGACAATCCGGTCCAGGAGCCAGAAATAGTTTACGTTCGCCCTGGTTTTGTAGGCGTAGAGTGCAAGCAGGATTCCCAAAGCCCCCCCATGGCTAGCCAGTCCACCTTCCCAGACAAAAAGGATGCGCAGCGGATCGGATAGATACACTTTTGGCTCATAGAACAGGCAATGCCCCAGACGGGCTCCTGCCACCGTGCCGATGATCCCATACACGGCCAATTGGTCAGGATCTGCCCGTTTGATTCCTTCCCTGGCAAACAGGTGCTTTACCATCCGGAAGCTTGCCAGGAAAGCCAGTGCAAAGAAAAACCCATACCACCGGACCGGATGATTGACTATCGGAATCGCGAACATCTCGGGGTCAGTATCCCAGATAATATAGCAGGGATGGATGATGTGGCAGAGATTCGGGTTGATTGAATCCATCATGAACGTAATTGGTTTTCGAAGAAATATCCCGGTGCCGGCAAGGCAACGGCCCTGTGACGCAAGCGTAAGCTTCTGTCAGGCCTGGGTCAATCCGAAGCATGGATTTTATAGTGATCGGCCAGGTCATCCAATGTGACTTCAATCGCCTGATCCAATACCTGCATACATTTCCAGTGCCTGTCAAAATGGCTTTTGGTATCATACATCAGGATCTGTTTCCCGCGTTTGACCAATACCGACTGATCGACCAGCAGAGTGTAGGTAATGACATATTTTTTATCATTCCGCAAGCGGAGCTCTCCCGGCAAGCCAAGAAATTTTGCTTCAATCTTCATACGCTTGATTTGAGGTTTGACCAGGTTTCCTGTTGCCAACCGGGCAAGGCGCAGGCTGTGTCTGCATCGATTATGGCTGCCCCGATTGTATTGGCAAAATTATGTTTGAGTGCGGTTTACCTTTCCGGCAAACGGCGTGCATCCAGGTGATCGATCAGGCTGTCCTTGCGGCGTATCAGACTGTCCTTCTTCTGCTGTTCCAACCGGCACTCGACCAGCTGGTCGCGCATGGTTTCGCATTCCATTTGCTGGTAGGAATCCTGCATGTGTTCTTCCTGTTCGTACTTGAGCTGAAAGATATTCTTCCGGTTCCACATGTAGACATTGATGACCATCGAAAGACAGAGCAGGGCTGTCAGCAGGTAGAGCAGGAACGGATTGGAATAGCCGGACGCACGGTTGTAAGATTGCATAAGACATCCTTCTTTACGTCAAAAGTTATCCGTAAAGAAAGGCGGCCACATTAAAATAAGATTAAAAGGAAATTAGAAAAAAATAAGAAGGCGCGGGTCGGGCACGTCAGACGGGCAGGAGGGGCAATGTCACGGTAACGGAAGTGCCCTGATCCAGGACCGACTCGATGGAAAGGGTTCCCTTGTGAAGATCGACGATCTTTTTGGTAAGGGCCAGGCCGATGCCGTAACCGGGCAGGTGCCGCCCGTTGCTGCCGCGGTATAGGGGGAGGCACAAATTAACCATTTCCTGCGGATCTATCCCGATCCCCCGATCGGTAATGGTGACAAAAAAGACACCGGGGACGGATTTTCCCAATCGTACCTGAACGGGAAGCGACGAATACTTGCAGGCGTTGTCCAGTATGTTGAAAAACGCCGTGCGCAGCAGCTGCATGTTCGCTTCTGCCACGAACGAGGCGCTGTCCTCTTCGAACGATTCAAAGCGGACCTGAACCTGCCTTCCTTTGTATTTTGACTGGATAAGCGACAACGCTTCCAGAAAGCACTCATCGGCATGCAACCGCTCCTGTTTGGAAAGCGAATCCGCCTTGGTCAGTGAAAGCAACCCGTTGGTCAGGTCGATGATGTTGTTGATTTCCTCAATGGCAGAGGCGATGCTTGCCTTGGCTTCGGAGAGCTCCCGATCATAAATCAGCGAGGTTTCCAGCGCGCCCAGGGCAGTGGCCAACGGCGTCCGGAGCTCATGGGAGGCATGGGAAACAAAGTTGCGCTGGGAGTGAAACGCCAGCTCCACCCGGTCGAGCATATGATTGAAGGTGATGGCCAGTTTTGCAATCTCGTCCTGTCCGTTGCCCTCATCCACCCGCAGGTCCAGCCGGGAAGCCGTAATGTTGTCGACTTGTCTGACCACTGCCGAAATGGGTGAGAGCGACTCGGACGCAAAGTACCAGCCGGCAAAAACAATCAGTACCAATACGATCAGGTTGCCCAGCAGAAGAAGCATTGCCATGTTTTCCAGTTTGGCAAAACCCGACTGGTCATAGCCGGAAGCAAATACAAAGTACCGTTTGTCCCTGTACGGATACAGGATCGCTACTGCCTCAAACCGGCCGCTGGTATAGTAAAAAGGCGCTTCGGGGGTAAGCCGGTCCATGAGCCGCACATGAGACCGGGCATAGGTGCTGTCGGTATTGGTGTAGACCAGTTTGCGGTCCTGTGAAAAGATGCTGATCCTTTCATCGGCAAGTGTGATCAGGTCGCCTTTTTCCAACAGCTGTTTCTGGTTTACCGGCAACAGGTTGCGTTTGATCAGCAAACGGGCCGCCAGACGGGCCTTTCCCTGCAGGCGGCTGTAGAATTCCTGCTGGCGGTAGAGCGAATTGAAATAATAGATGAACGCGGAGAAAAACAGCTGAATCGCCACGACCAGCAGGGTAAAACGTAAGGTGAGTTTGTTGCGAATCAGCATCTGTTTTCCCGGTATCTTTTCCTGATAAACGAATAGTGTCTTGTCTTCTATTGTTCTGTTCGCATGACGTATCCCCTGCCCACAACGGTATGGATTAACTTGGGGGAAAATTCCCTGTCAATCTTTCGCCTGAGGTAAGATATGTATACGTCGATCACATTGGTGTTGGTATCAAAATCAATCTCCCATACCTGCTCGCAAATATCGACGCGGGAAATGACCTTTCCTTTGTTGCGGATAAAGTATTCCAGCAGCGAGTATTCCCGGGTGGTCAGATCAATGCGTTTGCCGGCACGGGTCACCAGTTTCGACCGCAGGTCGAGCTCCAGGTCGGCAATGGTCAGCAGCGTTGCATCCGAAACCTGTAGGGGGGCATTCCTTTTGGTCAGGGCCCGCGTGCGGGCAAGCAATTCCCGAAAGGCAAAGGGTTTGACCAGGTAGTCGTCCGCACCGCTGTCAAAGCCGGTCACCTTGTCATCAATGGTATCCAGGGCCGTCAGCATCAGGACAGGAACCTGAAGGTTGGTCTGACGAATGATTTTGCACAATTCGAAACCATTGATGTGGGGCAGGTTTATGTCCAGGACAATCAATTGGTATTCATTGGCGTCAAACAAGGACCTTCCCATCTTGCCATCATAAGCAATGTCAATCACATAGCCTTCATTTTCGAAACCTTTCCTGATAAAAGAGGCCAGTTTGGGTTCGTCTTCCACAAGTAACAGTCGCATAGGTAGTCAGATTTTGTCAGCAATGTACAACACAAACCTGCTGCTTCGGCTATTGTTTGCAAAGGTAGTACATCCATTCAATTCCTGAACAGATTGGGAACAATTCCGGGAAAACCAGAACACTGCGAATCAGGGCCAGGTGGTGAGTGGCATATTTCCATTGACAGGCCATCTGCAATACCCAAAGGGATCATGCATTTTGATGTCAGGTTCGAGACTGCCCAGCTTTTGGAGCCAGGTGGCTACAAAAGTCACATGACTAAACACTGGCATTTCATTACTTGTTGATTTTCCGGGTATGTGCCAAATAAAAAACAGACGAGTAAAATACCCATCTGTTTTTTTTTAAATGACTGAATTTCAAGCTTTAGGTGAAGATAGACAGACCTATCCGGTTGACAAAGCTACTTTTGTTTTTTAGACAAAACAAAGAAGAAGGAGTGGTACAGGTATATGAACTGGCTAACTGACAAGTCATTAACCATGTAAGTTTATTCGAAAGAATATAATACTTCTTACTTGACAAGGGATGTACAATTCTTCTATCTTTGTAGGGTAACCTCTGTCCTCCGGATGAAAAAACGCCGACGGTTTCCATGGAAAGCTATCTTCAGTCTGCTACTGGCACTCTGGGTGTTCAATTTCAGCATTGACTCCCCGGATGCATATGTGGGTAACTCCCGGGGCGTGATTCCCCGGGCAACCGAAGACCTTTCCGTCAATGATATCGAAAGCATTACCGAGCTGATTGTTGAAAACTTTCTCGGGCACGCCGGTGCCATACCCGAGCATGACGAATCGGATGACCAGTCCGATATTCAGAAGATCGTCGATTATGTGTTTCACACCACGCATCTTACTCTTTTTTTCAGCTATGCAGTAGACCTGCTGTTGGTGTTAAGCATCCACATTGAGCCGGGCTACACCAATTTTCATCCCGAAATCAGCTCGCCTCCCCCCAAGCCGCACTGCCAGAAACTTTTCTGTTAGAAAACTTTGCAGAATGCTATGTAACCTGATCCATGTCCGGTTGTATTCTGTTGCTTGCCTTCGTCTGACCGAATGGAAAGGAAATCTGTATCTCCAATCATTCCGAGGTTGATTTCGCTTTCTTGCCGGAGCTGATACAGGCCAGCAACTGCAATAAATTACGTATGCAGCAAGCTCAGGCTGATAAGGCAACGGTAAATTTTCCGGAGGCAGCGTTTTCTAATGAAAAGATTGAGTTCCTCTTGCCAACTCACCGGCGGCAATCAACTTTTTATTCCTACCCAAATCAACTCCATACAATGAAAAATCATGCATTGCTGGCTGGCTATGCGCTTGTGCTGTTTTTGACCGCATGTGCCCAGCCGATTTCCCAGGATACCCAGGAAAAGTTTCAGGTAATCAGTCCGCTCGTGGCCGATACCGTCTATCAGAAAGAATACGTGACCCGGATCAGCGCCAGGGAGAACATCGAAATCCGAACCCGGATCAAAGGATTTGTCGAGGCCATCTATGTCGATGAAGGACAATCGGTACGTCAGGGCCAGACTTTGTTTAGCATCAGCAGCAAGGAATTCCGGCAGCAGCTTCTGAAGGCCGAGGCAACATTGAGAAACGCCAGAGCTGATTTAAAATCAGCTGAAATTGAACTGGAAAATACCCGGCAGCTGGTTGAAAAGAAGATTGTTTCCACTTCCGAACTGGAATTGATGAAAGCCAAAGTAGAGGCGGCCAGTGCCCATATTGCCGAGGCCGAGTCGGATCGGGCTCAGGCCGAACTCAATCTATCGTTTACTCACGTCAAGGCTCCGTTTGACGGGGTCATTAACCGGATCCCCAACAAAGCCGGAAGCTTGCTTGATGAAGGTACCTTGCTGACCACTCTTTCCAACAATGGTGAGGTTTTTGCCTACTTTAATGTATCCGAGCGGGACTACCTGGATATCACACTGGCCAAACGGGAAGGAGAGTCCAAAACAGTTTCCTTGCTGCTGGCCAATGACCGGTTGTATCCGCAGCCGGGAATGATTGAAACCACCGAAAGTGAGTTTGACCGCAGTACGGGTAACATTGCCTTCCGGGCTCGGTTTGCCAATCCCGAACGTATTCTCAAACATGGTAGCAGTGGCAAAGTACTGGTCCGGTCCACACTGAAAAACGCTTTGTTGATCCCGCAGAAATCCACCTTTGAGATTCAGGAAAACACCTATGTGTTTGTGGTAGACGCCCAAGGCAATGTTCGGCAACGCAAAGTGGTGGTTTCGCACCGGTTGCCACAGGTGTATGTGATCGGCTCCGGCCTGAACCCGGGGGAGAAAATTATCTACGAAGGCATTCAGCGGGTCAAAGAAGGCGACCGCATCGCGGCCGAAACCATTGCTTTCACACAAGCCTCCCTTACCTCATCTTCCACGTCATCTGCGGCCATTCAATAACAACTAACTATGACATCCAAATTCATACACAGGCCGGTATTGTCTATTGTACTATCGGTGATCATTTTACTATTGGGTGTGCTGGCTGTTTTCCAGTTACCCATGACCTTGTTTCCCAGTATTGCCCCACCCGAGGTGAACGTGACGGTTGAATACACAGGTGCCAATGCCGAGACGGTGACCAAGGCCGCCATTGTACCCCTGGAGCGGGCAATCAACGGGGTGCCGGGCATGAAATACATGAGTAGCGATGCTGGTAACGATGGGGTCGGGGTCGTACAGATCCTGTTTGAAATCGGTACCGACCCGGATGCTGCGGCGGTAAACGTTCAGAACCGGGTAGGATCGGTGATGGGTGAGTTGCCGCCGGAGGTTACCAGAAACGGGGTGAAAATCGCCAAGGAAGAAAATGCCATGCTGATGTATCTGAACATCTACAGCACTGATTCCACCCTCTCAGAAAAGTTTATCTACAATTTTGCCGACATCAACATCATGCCTGAGCTCAAACGCATTACCGGCGTAGGGTATGCTTCCTTGCTGGGGGCCAAGCAATACGCTATGCGCATCTGGCTGAAACCGGACAAGATGCTGGCCTACCAGGTCTCTACCGATGATGTGCTGAAGGTCCTGGAAGACCAGAATGTGGAGGCTGCGCCGGGCAAGATTGGCGAAAGTTCGGATAAGAAAGGGCAGGCCCTGCAATACACCGTCAAGTATACCGGCAAGTTCAATACCCAGCAAGAGTATGAAAACATACCCATCAAATCGGAGCCTGACGGAAAAATACTTCGCATCAAGGATGTGGCCGATGTCGAATTCGGAACCACCTATTTTGATGTGGAATCCCGTTTGAATGGCAGGCCCAGTGCTGCCATCTCGCTCAAGCAGCTGCCCGGCTCCAATGCCAGCGAGGTAATTGCCAGCGTGAAAAAACGAATGAGTGAACTCAAAGAATCCACTTTCCTGGCGGGTATGGATTATGAGGTGAGCTACGATGTGAGTCGCTTCCTGGACGCGTCGGTACACGAGGTTTTCAAGACACTCATCGAAGCGTTCATTCTGGTAGCCCTGGTGGTATTTCTTTTTTTGCAGGACTGGCGTTCTACGCTGATACCCGTGCTTGCCGTTCCGGTATCACTCGTCGGTACGTTTTTCTTCATGCAGTTTCTGGGATTCTCCCTGAACCTGATCACCCTGTTTGCATTGGTGCTGGCCATCGGCATTGTCGTCGACAATGCCATTGTTGTCGTCGAAGCGGTGCATGCCAAGATGGAACATTCGCGTATCGGGCCGGTCAAAGCTACCGAGCAGGCCATGCGCGAAATCAGCGGGGCCATCATCGCCATTACCCTGGTCATGTCAGCGGTTTTTGTTCCGGTCGCTTTTCTGGGTGGTCCTTCGGGTATTTTTTACCGGCAGTTCTCCCTAACGATGGCCATTGCCATTGTCTTATCTGGAGTGATTGCCCTGACACTGACACCCGCCTTGTGCGCGTTGATGCTCAAAAGTCATCACGGGACATCTTCTTCCCAAAGCTTGCTTTTCCGCTTCTTCGCCGGTTTTAACCGATGGTACAATGGTCTGGAAGACAAATACAAACGTTTACTGGAAAAGATAGTCAACCGGCGACTGGTCACGTTTGGTGCGCTGGTGTTGTTTTGCCTGGGAACCGGGTTGCTGGGCCGGCAACTGCCCACCGGGTTTATTCCGAACGAAGACCAGGGAATGTTTTATGCCAGTGTGACCACACCGGCGGGAGCAACGCTGGAACGGACCAAGGAGGTGGTCAATGCGATTCAGAAAGCAAGCGAAGGCATTGAATCGGTTGAGAGTATATCCACCCTGGGCGGAACCAACATCCTTTCCGATGGTACCGGAGCTACCTATGGCACGGCATTGATCAATCTCAAGCCCTGGGATCAGCGCAGCCAGTCAGTAGATGAAGTGATTGCCTTGCTGGAGCAGAAAACACAGCACATCAAAGACGCGCAGATCGAGTTTTTTCCGCCACCGGCCGTTCCGGGTTACGGCAATGCCAGTGGCTTTGAACTCCGCCTGCTGGATAAGACCGGAACCAGCGATTTTGCAAAGATGCAGCAGGTGGTGACCCAGTTCATTGCTGACCTGAAAGCCCGGCCCGAAATTGCCTCGGCCTTTACCATATTCGATGCAAGTTACCCGCAATACCTGCTTCGGATTGACATCGACAAGGCTATTCAGAAAGGGGTGACCATCAACAATGCAATGAGTTCGTTGCAAACCCTTCTGGGCAGCGAGTATGCGACCAACTTTATCCGCTTTGGACAAATGTACAAGGTAATGGTGCAGGCCCTGCCCGAATACAGAGCCTTGCCCGAGGATCTGCTGAAGCTGTATGTCAAGAATGACCACGGAGAGATGGTTCCGCTTTCGGCTTTTATGGCAGTGGAGAAAACCTATGGGGTCGATCAGATCACTCGCTACAACATGTTTCCCTCGGCCGAGCTCAACGGCGAAGGCAAGCCGGGGATCAGCAGCGGCACCGTTCTGCAGGTAGTCCAGCAGACGGCCCGTGAGAAACTACCCCGCGGCTATGACATTGACTGGGCCGGGATTTCCCGTGATGAAGTGAACGCGGGTAACGAGGCCATCTATATTTTTCTGATCTGTCTGCTGTTTGTATACCTGCTGTTGGCAGCGCAATATGAGAACTTTCTGCTCCCCATGCCGGTCATTCTTTCGCTGCCAACCGGAATCTTCGGAGCCTTTCTTTTGCTGACCCTGCTGGGACTGGAGAATAACATTTATGCGCAACTGGCGATGATTATGCTCATCGGCCTGTTAGGCAAAAATGCTATTCTCATCATTGAGTTTGCCACGATCAAACACCGGGAGGGCAAAACCCCCATACAGGCAGCCGTCGAAGGAGCAAAGGTGCGGCTACGTCCCATCCTGATGACCTCCTTTGCTTTTATCGCCGGATTGCTTCCATTGGTAGGGGCCAGCGGCGCAGGTGCAGTAGGCAACCGGACTATCGGTGCCGCGGCAGCTGGCGGCATGTTGTTCGGAACCCTGTTCGGGGTCTTGCTCATTCCCGGATTGTATGTGGTCTTTGCCTCCCTTGCCGAAAAATTCCGGTATAACCGGCGCCGGGAAGAGGTTGCCTTTACCGAGACCCTTTAGGCAATGGGTTCGGGGCGTCGGCTTGTATCCTTTCTGTTTTTTACCCGGCATATCAAAGGCAGTGGCATTCATTTGTCTTTGGCATGCTACTTATGTGTTTAATACTTATGAAACCTACCTGTATCCGATTTTTTCTGTTCCTGATTTCCTTAAAGGCGTATCCTGTTTTGCTGGTATTGGGCATGGGAACATGGATCCTGAGCGGTTGTCAGTCGCTTCAAACCAACCTGTCGGTGCCAAACCAGCCATTGCCGGGCCGTTTTCAGACACTTTCCGATTCGGCTGGCACGCCAGCTGAAAAACGTGTGGTAGCGATGCTGCCGTGGCGCGACTACTTTGGGGACACGCTGCTGACCAGCCTGATTGATACCGCACTGGCCCGTAATACCAACTTGCAGATAGCTCTACAGCGCATCGAGCAGTTCCGGGCCGGCATTCGGGCTGCCCGGGGGGCGCGTCTGCCGCAAGCCGGATTGGTGGTCGGTGGGGATGTGCGCAAGTTTGGCTTGTACACCATGGATGGAGCGGGCAACATCACCACCGAGATAACACCAGGGCAGATTGTTCCCATTCACCTGCCGGATATGTACCTTGGAGTGCAGGCCAGTTGGGAAGCGGATGCATGGGGCAAGCTGAAGAATCAGCGAAAATCAGCTTTGGCCCAGTACCTGGCCAGCAGTGAAGGGGCAAACCTGATCCGTACCAACCTGATTGCGGAAGTGGCCACTTTGTACTACCAGTTATTAGCTTTGGATAATGAGCTGGACATCATCCGCCAGACCGTGGAAAGCCAGCAGCAGGCCGTGCAGGTAGTGGAGTCGTTGAAGGGTGCCGGACGCGAAAACCAACTGGCCGTTCATCAGTTCAACGCCCAGTGGCTGGGTACGCAAGCCCTGGAAAAAGAACTCTTGCAAGCGATTGCCGAGACTGAAAACCAGATCAATTTCCTGCTGGGGCGTTATCCGCAGCCTATCGGGCGGAAAAGGGAGCAGCTATTTGATAATACCCCTGTTGTTCTCGATGCAGGGATTCCGTCGGATTTGTTACAGAACCGCCCAGATATCCGTCAGGCGGCTTTGCAGCTACAGGCTACCCATTTTGATTTGTTGTCGGCAAAAGCCGCGTTTCTGCCTTCCTTCACCCTTACCGCAGGCTACGGGTTCCAGGCTTTCAATCCCGAGTTTCTGTTCCGCATGCCCGCTTCGGTGGCCTATTCGGCTCTGGGTAGCCTGGTCACACCGCTGGTGAACCGGAACGCGTTAAAGGCACAGTTTTCCTCCGCCAGGGCTACGCAACTGGAAGCCATGTATACCTATCAGCAGACGATTCTGAATGGTTATGCAGAGGTGAGCAATCAGATATCACTGCTCAGCAACTTGTCGCAAATACAACAACTCAAAAAGCGGCAGGCGGGCGAGTTACAGCAGGCGATACAGACGGCAAACGACTTGTACAGGACCGGTCGGGTGAGTTACCTGGATGTGCTCATTGCCCAGCAAAGTTCGCTGCAAACCCGCCTGGACCTGATTGCCACCAGCCGACGCCAGCAGATGGCTTCGGTGAATCTGTACAGGGCCTTGGGGGGTGGATGGCGCTGAAAAATTGGCGCGTAAGCGGAAAAGATAAAAACAATGAAGCAGCCAATGAGGAATACCTTTATCTTTCGTATTTCCAACCCAGTCCATATGCATTGGCTTTGAACCGGGTGCCCAGAAAGAATCATTCGGGCAGGTACCCACAGGAGATGTTTTTATGAGTCAATTCGTTAGGCCTTTTATACTTCAATCACTCCAATGGAACTTCTGATCATCTTTTTGCTTATCGTCCTGAACGGCATTTTCTCCATGTCAGAGATTGCCATTGTCTCCTCGCGCAAAAGCCGGTTGGAGCAGGCGGCCAAAGACGGTAGCCGCGGGGCACGTGCGGCGTTGAAACTGGCAGGTGATCCGAATACCTTTCTTTCGACCGTCCAGATCGGCATTACCCTGATTGGCATTGTCACCGGCGTATTCGGAGGGGCCAGTATCGCCGCTCTGCTGGAGCCGTGGCTACAGAAGATTGCTGTGCTGGCACCCTATAGCCAGACCATCGCCCTTTCTGTGGTGGTATTGCTGATCACTTTTCTGTCGCTGGTAATCGGAGAACTGGTGCCCAAACGAATCGGTATGAATGCCCCCGAACGGATTGCCATTCTGATGGCAGGCCCGATGTCGCTCCTGTCCCGCATTGCCGCGCCTTTTGTATGGCTGCTGAGCCGGTCAACCGAATTGATTTTGCGTTTGTTCCGACTCAAATCGGCCGGTGAAGCCCCGGTGACCGAAGCTGAAATCCGAACCATGATTGGTCACGGTACGCGCAGTGGCGTCTTTGAAGAGATCGAACAGGACATTGTCGAAAGGGTATTCAACCTTTCGGATCGCAAAGTCGGATCGCTGATGACCAACCGGCGGGAACTCCCCTGGTTGGATCTGGACGATTCATTGTTAACTAATTTGCAAGTCATTGCTTCGGCAGACGCGGACGTATTTTTGGTGGGCAAACAGACCATGGATCAGATTCAGGGCATGATCCGGTCCAAGAAGGTATTGACTGAGTTGATCAACGGAAAACTTGCCCGGCTGGAAGACGTGATGGAAAAGCCATTGGTGGTACATGAGCACATGGACGCGTTTCGGGTGCTTGAGTTGCTGCAAGAGTCTTCCCAGCCAGCGGCCATCGTCATCGATGAATTCGGGACCGTTCAGGGGATGGTCAGCCTGCGTAATCTGTTCCGGGCCATTATGGGCGATGTGGAGGCCGAGCCGGAACAGGGGGGGTGGGTGGTTTCCCGTTCAGATGGCTCCAGTCTGGTTGATGCGCTGATGCCGCTCGATGAATTTGTGCATTACTTTGAGATAGAGACGATTGACGATGAGGACCGGGTAGGTTTTCATACGGTCGGCGGACTCATCTTTGACCTGGCCGGACGTATTCCCAGAATCGGAGATTCCTTTCACTGGTATGGCTACCGGCTGGAGGTGGTAGATATGGATGGCAACCGGGTGGATCAGTTGCTGGTATCTCCCCGCAAAGCCAATACCTGACAAAATAAAATACACCTGGCAAAGGATTTGCCTATGCTTACAGTCACTGTGTCCTTTGAAGCGTTTTTATACGGATGGATTCTGGATTGTATGGAAGTATAGATGATAACCAAAAAAATCCCGATCCAATCATTGCTATAGCGAAACTGCAAAGTTTGTCCCTAAGTTTCGCATTGGTTTGTGAAATGAGATGTTTTTGTTTTCTAAGTAGTTGATTGTTAGTAGCTTAGTTGAGCTGTTGGTCTATTTGTGAAAGTCCCGTTCGAATCGTAAAAAAGCTTGGTTTTCAATGAGTTGCGTATAGCCATTGACAAATCAGCTGACAATAAAGAAGGCTATCTGCTAAAACAGGTAGCTTTCTTTGCTTTATTCCCCATACATCAAATAACATCTTTCCCTCGTTTGGGGAGTGGTGGCAGCTGTTACGCTGCCTGTTCAAGTTGATTGCTTTTTGTGGCCTTTTTTAGTTACCTTCCTGACATAGCCCCAGCCTTCTTTGCCTACAACCTTCTGGATTTTTGCCATTGCGTTTGCCGGCAGAAAGCCGAATTGGTCCATTTTGCCGATATATATATGCGTTTCGCTCCCGGACCAGGGTTCGCCCACCTCTGTTGGTTAAGGGACAACCACAGCCGGTCGCCGTCAAAGGTCAGATTCAGTTGCGGGTGTCGGCCACGTGCCAATAAAAGCAGAACACACTGGCAACGGTTGCTTCCAGGGCAAACACAAAGCCGAACAGCCACAGCGTGTTGACCAGCGTTGCCTGTAAAGCGTCCGCATCAACAGGAGTGTAATAAGTCAGCCCGTGCCAGAGAAAACCCACCAGAAAAGGAGTTAGTGATTGGTAGAAGGTAAACCAGAGTACCATTCCGTATGCCAGCTCGTCTGCCAGCTTTCGGCGCAGGGCAACCAGGGCCAGCAGGTGTACCGCCGGTGGCAAGGCCAGCAGCAGCAGGCTGGTGCGGATATCATTGGGCAGCACAGCTATGGCCCGCAGGAAAAGGACGGCGGCGGTGAGCAGTGTCTCGGCCACCAGGTAGGGATTGCTGATTTGAAAGAAGCGGGCTCTCATTGGTGACCGGTTGGACACCCAAACGTTTTCAGGATTGGGTGGTGCTAGTTTTTGTGGGCGGTATTTGTCTTGGTAAGTTCTTTTCCGCTGACCAGCTGGTAAAATTGCTTCAGCTCTTCCATGGTTTGAACACCTTTGAGCTCAAGGGTCAGTCCAAGGCCGATGGTTCGGAACCGCAGGATTCGCTTATTGGCATCAAAGCACAATTGCATGACCCGCTCGGGCATTTCTTTTTGGTAAGTGAATGGCGTTTGATCTGAAGAACTGGCAATGAGGCTACAGGCTTGCAGGGTAAAGCCATACGCTTGTAATTGATCAGTGGTAATGTTCATGGTGGATTCGGCAGGTGGTGAATATACATACAAACATAAGATTTGTCAAAGAGTTTTGACTGGCGGCTTGTTTCATTGGCACCTTTCGGAGTAATAAGGTCTACCCTGAGCCGGATCCTAAAAGTCGATGGCACTCAAACAGACCGGCAGTCTGCAAGTCTTTTTGTGCAAGTGTTCCGTTGAAACTTTTGTACAAACCTATCATTGTCTCTATCACCGCTACCCGTCAAACCTACGGCAGCCTGAAATCTGACCGGATCGGGCATAGCAATGTTTTTCATTGAAGAAATCACCAGACAGCACATGCAGGCAAGCCGTTTTATGGCAAAGTAGCTTGTGTTTTTGTGAGTATTTTTGCTTATGTATTTTTGCGAGCACAGTCGTATGCATGCTGTAATACCTGGGAGCAAAACATGGTTATGCATACCGCAGGGCATGAAAAGTCATCCGGTTCATAGGATTCAAACAAATAAATCAGACGTTGGCTCGGATTCCCATCGCCGGACCAAACCGGTTCCATCCTTCAAAGCTGGTCAAATCCTTACATTCATTACTCAGTTTTTCAGAAGAAAGAAAAAATATTTTTTTATTATAGGATTAACTGTCTTAAATGGGTTATTTTTTCTGGAAAAAATATAGTAACGTGCCTGCTTGTGTAACAGGCGCCTGTTTTCGGGTTAATAAGGATTTCTTGATCTGTTGTATTTTATGGCTTTCAGTCGCAAATGTCACTGATACGTACAATATGTGTTCAGATAGCTGACATTGTAAATATTTGAGAGATTTCACAGAAGGTAGTCGTTTTTGCAGTCGTAGATTTGTGTTTGTCTGAATAAATACGATGCAAATCTGCAAGTTATGAACAAGCGATTACTCTTTCTTTTGTGTATTTATACTCTGGTTTTCTCCTTGGGGTCATCCTTGCTCGACCTTCAGGCCCAGACGTTGTACTGGGTGGGGGATGGTGGCAGCTGGAACGACCCCTCGCACTGGTCGGCCAGCTCGGGCGGTACGGGCAACGCGGGGGTGCCCGACGGGAGCACCAGTGTCGTTTTCGACGCCA
>JAESGM010000770.1_pt1 | contig 15390 bp, 11 predicted proteins | sample 9269721 | NCBI WGS metagenome assembly JAESGM01 (sample SAMN15720920, study PRJNA650825) | algae metagenome | isolation source: Komarekiella atlantica HA4396-MV6 and co-occurring heterotrophs from... | place: USA: Theobald House, Kauai, HI | collected 2009-07-29 | reverse complement strand
ATGTAGATCGTCGCCAAGCGCGCGATCTCAGGTTCGATGATCGATTCCGCCACGTTCATCTCGAACGGCGACACCCCCTCGGCGATTGCCGTCACGTTGATGAAGCCGGGCTCGTCTTCCATCACCGGTGTCGTCGGCACCACGACGCGATAGCTGACGAACGCACCATGACCTGCGTGTCTGGTAATCACACCGTACGCTTCGAGGAACTCCAGACCCTGCCGGATCGTGTTGCGCGACTCTCCAAATGCCTGCGCCAGCTCACGCTCGGCCGGTAGCCGCGTGCCGAACGAATAGCTCCCGGAAACGATCCGCTCGAAGATTCCCGCAGCGATCCTCTTCACCGCCGGCTTCACTCCAGGGTGCGACGCCAGATCGGTGTCCCACGGCGGGAGGACGCCACGTGTTGCCGCCGTACCTGCATAAGCAGACTGCATCGATTTCATCCTCTAGCGCCGAAACAACCCGGTTTTCGGGCGGAGGCAGTCCCGCGCCCGTCCTTGCATGCCCGCACGGGACCCAGGTCTTTCAAGACAACGAAGCAGCAGATTAGCGCAAATAGGTCGAACATGGTTGAGCCGCGCGAAAGGTTCACCTCCACCGATAATACCAATTTCAACCATGACAAACCATGGGCAGATTTTTTACAACAATTACAAGATAGAGCCCATTTTCCGAGCATTTTGCGGCGCGAAATGCGGCAACTATATTTCTTGGCAGTGAACTTTTCCCGTTGATCTCGGTCAATTGGACGCTAGACTGCATGTCGCACCGTCGCAAATGGTTTATTTTGGTTGCTTTTGGTTTGACCATGCGAAGACAGTTCGAACCGTTTGGGGCGAACCCACACCGGGTGAGACCACGCCATGGTCGGGGCGGCGGCTGCGCGCAAAAAACAAAGACTGGGGAGCGAAACCAATGAACGTCGTAACGGGCACAATCACGCCCGAGCAGCCAGCAAGCCTTCATCGCGCGATAAATTGGACAGGTGCCTTCTGGGTGGCGAGCGGCGTTCCAGCCCTCGTCCTGTTCTCTATCGGCGGCATCGCCGGCACGACCGGCAACGTGGCCTTTCTCGTCTGGTTCGCCAGTATGTGCATGGGCTTCATCCAGTCCTTCACATACGCGGAGATCGCAGGCCTCTTTCCCAACAAATCCGGCGGCGCTTCCGTCTATGGAGCGTCAGCCTGGGTCCGCTACTCGAAGCTCATCGCTCCACTTTCGGTGTGGTGCAACTGGCTCGCCTGGACACCGGTGCTCTCGCTCGGCTGCTCCATCGCCGCCGCCTACATCCTCAATGCTGTCGGTCCCATCCCAGGCGCTGAATCGCCCGAAGTAGCTGCCTGGGTGCAAGCCAATGCCGCATCTCTGACGGCCGAGAGCCCGCGCGTCATGGAGTGGCTTGCAGCGAATGCCGGCAAGACAGCCGACGACGCCATGGCCGTACTGCTGGCTCAGGACGGTGTCGCGGCGCTGACGCCTGCGTTCCGTGAGTGGACCCTCGCCAGCGGCACCATCGGTCCGGTGTCCTTCTCGCTCAACTGGACCTTCTTCATCGGCGTCGTGCTGATGCTCATCACCTTCGCGATCCAGCATCGGGGCATCCTCGGCACCGCGAATGTGCAGAAGTACATCGGGCTCTGCGTCATCATTCCGATGCTGATCGTGGGCATCGCGCCCATTATCACCGGCCAGATCAACTGGGCCAATTACACGCCGCTCGTGCCGCTGCAGGAAGCCTACGTCCCGGTCAACGGCGAATGGAACATCAGCGGCTGGACGCTCGTGCTCGGCGGCATGTTCATCGCCGCATGGTCGACCTACGCCTTCGAAACGGCCATCTGCTACACCAGCGAGTTCAAGGATCCGAAGACCGACACGTTCCGCGCGATCTTCTATTCCGGCCTGCTGTGCCTCGTCCTCTACACGCTCGTCCCGTTCACCTTCCAGGGCGTGCTCGGGCTTAGCGGCATGCTCGAGCCGACGATCGTCGATGGCTCGGGCGTGGCCGAAGCGATGGGCAACATGGTCGGCGGCGGCGGCTTCGTCACCTCTGCGATGGTCATGATGATGATCTTCGCCCTGATGCTCGCCATCATGACGGCCATGGCCGGATCCGCTCGCACCCTCTATCAGGGATCGGTGGACGGCTGGCTGCCGCGCTACCTCGCGCGGGTGAACCCGCACGGCGCACCAACGGCCGCCATGTGGACCGACCTGCTCTTCAACGTCGGGCTTCTGGCCATCGCTGCAGCCGACGCGACGAGCTACTTCTTCATCCTCGCCGTCTCCAACTGCTGCTACATCATCTTCAACTTCCTCAATCTCAACTCCGGCTGGATTCACCGCATCGACAACGCCCACATCGTGCGTCCGTGGAAAGCCCCGACGGTGCTGCTCGCGCTCGGCACGCTGTTCGCCTTCGTCAATGCAGTGTTCCTCGGCGCAGGCGCGAAGGTGTGGAATCCGATTGCCCTCTGGGCCGGTCTGATCGCCGCGGGCCTGATCCTGCCGGTATTCGTCTTCCGCCATTACATCCAGGACCGCGGCAAGTTCCCACCTACCATGCTGCAGGACCTCAATCTCACTCAGGAGCAGCTCAAGGTCCGCAAGGCCGGCATCCTGCCGTACCTCACGCTAGCGGCAGGCGTGGCGGTCGTCCTTGCAGCCAACTGGTTCTTCCAGCTCCCAGGCTAGTCGCGGGAGGCGGCGGGCGCCTGCCCGTCGCCTCTCATCGTTTGCAACGCTCGAGGCCGACACCGAGACAACCTCCTGCGGAGGACTGAAATGCTAATCGAGGGCATCAAAAGCAGGCCGCGCTACACTGGCTTCATCGCCGACTGCTATGCCAACCACCACGTGTTCGCCGCTGATGGCGAAGGTGCACAGGCGATCCTGGACATCTTCGCCCAGTACGGATCGCTCATCAAAGGCCGGGTGACGATCGTCTATGCCGACACCGGGCCTGGAGGTGAAGAATTCGCGAACAAGCTGGCGCGGCTGCCGGTCGATGTCCTGCACCCGATGCCAACGCTGGTCACGGCCGTGCAACGCTTGCGTGGCGTGCTGCAGGTGGCACGGATGGGAACGCGCATCTATGCCGCCGGCAGCGAGACGCTCATCGGTCTCACCGTACAGCTCGCGCAAGCACTCGGCATGGATCCGCAGACGGTGATCACCGAGCACCGTGGATCGCTCGCCCGGCGCGTTCAATGCGTGCACTGCAAGGGCTTCACCGAGGATGTGCGCACCAACATCGTCAAGTGCTCGCACTGCAGCACCAATCTGCTCGTCCGCGATCACTACTCCAAGCGGCTAGCCGCCTTCCAGGGCGTCTGCGTCGACGCAGAAGTTCCTGGTGAACTCCCAGAAATCGTCGAGGTGTTTAAATGAGCGGCAGCGAAATTCCTGTCCGCGTTGCGCGCGTCCAAGCCGTTGCCGAACGGATCAAGCGCATACGTTTCGTGCCCGCCGACGGCCGTCCGCTCCCGACCTACTCGGCTGGCGCCCATACCGTCGTGACCATGCGCGACGGCTCCAAGACCATTAAAAATCCCTATTCGCTGATGGGGGCGCTGAACGACACCAGCGGTTACGAGATCAGCGTCCTCAAGACGGTGAACTCGCATGGCGGCTCACAGTTCGTGCACGAACGCCTGCACGAGGGCGCGCTCGTGCACATCAGTCCGCCCGCCAATCTCTTTGCGCTCGACCTGCGCGCACGCAAGCATCTGCTCATAGCCGGCGGCATCGGCATCACTCCGATCATGGCCATGGCCGAACAGCTTTCGCAGATGGGTGCTGCTTTCGAACTGCATTATTCGACGCGCACGCCCAGCTCCGGCGCCTACGTCGACGACCTGAAGCAGAAGTACGGCAGCAGGCTTCATCACTACCAGACGACAGTCGCCCAGCGCATCGACCTCGCGAACATCCTTGGCCAGCAGCCGCTCGGCACGCACCTCTACGTCTGCGGCCCTGACGCGATGATCAAGGATGTGCTTCGCCTCGCGCGCGAAGCCGGCTGGCCGAGTCAGCACGTACATGCCGAGCACTTTACATCACCGCGCGGCGGGCTCCCGTTCGAGGTCGAGCTTGCCAAGTCGGCGCGCACCATTCGTGTGCAGGAGGACGAGAGCATACTGCAGGCGCTCGAATCCGCCGGCGTCGATGCGCCATACCTGTGCCGCGGCGGCGCCTGCGGGCAATGCGAGACCGCCGTCGTGAGCTGCGAGGGCAGCATCCTCCACTACGACCACTATCTCTCGGACGAAGAAAAGCGGTCGGGACGCAAGATCATGATCTGCGTCTCCCGTCTCAAAGGCTCCCGCCTCACCCTCGACCTTTGATTGCCGTCCTCGACCAAGGAGCACCCCATGAATCAGGAATTCAAGAAGAGTACCTTCCGGGACGACTTCACGTTCTCAAACAGTCCCCACTCGATCAGCCGCTTCCCGTTCCCCTTCTGGGAAGACAAGTACATGTACTCGGTCAACATCGAGCCCCACACCAAGGGGGCCGCTGGATCGGTGTACGAGTTCCCGATCGACATCAACGAGCACTACGTCTCGGAGATGGAGGATCGCGCCATCGTCCTCAAGGAAGATCCGCTGCGCTGCCAGGCGCTGCCGCACATGATGCTGGCGCAGTGGGACTTCCTCGAGCTGCTGATGACCTCGATGGCGCGCGATTATCCGCAGTGGTTCACGCTGACTACCGAGGGCGACCGCTGGCACTGGATAAACCGCCCGCTCGGCATCGATCAGAAATTCACCTTCGGCGATCCTTCCACCCTGCCCTACGAGCCGATGGAATACATGGGCCGCCAGTGCCAGGGCGACTTCTCCATCCAGGATCAGCGCGACGGTCAATTGTGGATGGATGCCGGCATCATCACCACGCAGGCCGACTGGTCGCTCGACTTCGACGTCGGCATGAACTTCATGGAGTGGCACGGCCCGGTGCCGCTGGCGCACGACATGCGCGTATTCGATCGCGCGCTGAAGTTCCTGCTCAACCTGCAGCTCGGCCAGCCGGTTCGCCGCCTCAACTGGACCATGACGATCAATCCGCGGCTCGATACCAGCCCGGAGAATTACAACAAGTGGGGGCGCGACCGCACCACCGTCACGCCCGAGAACGTCGGCGACAAGGTGCATTTGCGCGTCGAGTTGCAGGGCCTGTGGCGGCTCCCGCGCTCCAACGCGATCCTGTTTTCGATCCGCGGCTACCTCATCAAGATGCAGGAACTCGTCACCATCCCGAAGTGGGGGCGGCGCATGCATCGCGTGCTGAAGTCGCTCCCGCAGGAGCTGGTCGATTACAAGGGCATCACGCGCTATCGCGACACGACGCTCGACTGGCTGTCTCAATATGACGACGGCCTTCCCACGTCCGCCGGTGGTCCGCCCACCGAAGAAGATCCGCCGTACCTCTCACAAGCAGCATCAACGCAAAACAAAAACTCCGGAGGGAATACCATGTTGGCTCTGCCGCGCCAGTCTGTCCTCAATGAGCGCCACCGGGCGCTCGGCTCTGACCTCGCCCAGTCGTGGAACGATATGCCGATCCCGCAGAACTACGCGAGCTGCCCGTATGACGAAGTCGCGGCCACGCGTTATCGCGCCGGCCTCATCGAAGTCACGGCCCTCAAGATCGTCAACGTATCTGGTCCGCAGGCGACAGAGTTCCTGAACTACCTGCTGACCTCCGATGTCAGCAAGGCGAAACCCGGAGACTCGCACATCTCCAACATCGTCAATGACCGCGGCGGACTCATCGACGACGTGCTCGTCTATGTCGATGGCCCGAACGAATATCGCGTGTCGCACGGCGGTGGCGCCTTCGAGGAAGCAGTGGCCGAGCACATCGGCAAATTCGACGCCAAGGCAGGGCGTGACAACGACGTGCACATCCTCTCGCTACAGGGCCCGGTGGCACTTGAAGTGCTGGCCCCGCACACGCCGCTCGACCTTGGCTCGCTCGGCTACTTCAAGCATCAGAAGACTACGCTGTTCGGCCGCGAGGTCTCGCTCGCGCGGGGCGGCTATTCCGGCGAGCGCGGCTATGAAGTATTCTGCACCAGCAAGGATGCGCCGTTTCTGTGGGACCAGATCCTCGAAGCCGGAAAGTCAAAGGGCGTCATCCCGGTATCGTGGACTTGCCTCGATACGGTTCGCGTCGAATCCGGCTTGCTGTTCTTTCCCTTCGACATGCCGCACGAGGACACGACTCCGTGGGAGGTCCGTGCGGACTGGACCGTCGACCTGAACAAACCGGACTTCCGCGGCAAGGCGGCGCTTGCGGCCAGCAAGGGCAAAGAGCGCTCCTTCATCACCGGGCTTGAAGTCGATTCCGATGAAGCCGTCGCCCCCGGCGCACGGGTATTGGCCGATGGCAAGGATGTCGGCGTCGTGACTAGCACGGTCTTCAGCCGGCATCTGATGAAGTCGCTGGCCATGGCGCAGATCGCATCATCGCACACCGCGCTCGGCACGGCGGTGCAGATCAACGACGGCGGCAAGACCCTGCAGGCTTTCGTCGTCCGCATGCCCTTCTACGATCCCCTGCGGTTTAGAACGCATCCTCCCGTACGCGACTGACCATGGACGTCGCGTACCCTTCCGACTGGCCGGGAACTTCGCGTTCCCGGCCTTTTTTAGCTCGACAGAATTTCACCAAGCGCCGCACGCGCGAGATCGCTCAGTTCGCGCGGAATGCGGCCCAGCTCGCGGTGGCGGGCGACGAGTGTGAGTGAGCGCGATACTTGCGACCCCGGCAGTTTTGCTGTGACAACATCCGCGGAAGGGATGGCTGCCTCGTAGACACACAGTGGCGTTGTGATCGCAAAGCCGCGTCCCTCAGCCACCATGGCAGTTACCGCATAGGGACTGTCGAACTCCATGGCGCGCGGTGCGGATAGTCCGAGGCGGCGCATGTGAGCGTCAATCTGCAAGCCGGTTTGCGAACGGGCACTGAAGCGGATCAGCGGCTGCGCGGCCGCAAGCTTCTTCAATTCGCCAAGCGTCCGCGGAGCCTTCGTGCCCTTCGGCAGCAACAGACAGTACGGCTCCTTGGCAAACTGCCATCGCTCCAGCCCCGTCCACGTCTCCAGATCGTCGACGCCGAGAAACAGATCGAGGCGCCTGGTCAGCAAGTCGCCGGCGTGCAGGGCGGTTAGTCCGGACAGGATCGACACCTCATCGGCAATGGTCGCCAGATGGGTGGCCAGCGGCAATGTCAGCGCACGCGTCAGCGAATCCACGAGCCCGACGCGGATGATAGGCAGCTTCCCCTGCTCGGTCTGACGCAGCATCGGGGTGATCTGGCGAGCATCGGCGATCAGCGCGCCCGCCCGTTGCCGCAACAGGCCGCCGGCGACCGTGGCCGCCAGCGGGCGCACATCCCGGTCGAGGAGCTTGAAGCCGAGGTTCTGCTCAAGGTCGGCGATCGACTGGGAGACCGCTGGTTGCGTCATTCCGAGTGCGCGAGCCGCGGCCGACATGGTCCCCGTCTCGCAGATGGCGAGGAAGACTTCGAGGGCTCGGAGATCGAAGGGAAGCGGGGCGGCGGATCTGGTCATTTCCAGCGGCACTATAAGTATAACTTATACCCGCCACAACCGGCTTTCGTCGTACTGGTGAACACCTGGACAAGGGTAAGCAGCACATGGCCACCGAACGCTATTCGATCCTCACCGTCCTGCGCGAAGCACTGCGCGGTCACACCGGTTGGGGTCCGCAATGGCGCAACGCCGAGCCGCAAGCGGACTATGACGTCGTCATCGTCGGCGGCGGTGGCCATGGACTCGCAACGGCCTTCTACCTCGCCAAGGTATACGGCATCACGCGCGTCGCGGTGCTCGAGAAGGGCTGGATCGGCGGCGGCAACGTCGGCCGCAACACCACCATCGTCCGTTCCAATTACATGCTGCCGGGCAACATCCCCTTCTACGAGCTGTCGATGCAGATGTGGGAGCAGCTCGAGCACGAACTGAACTACAACGCGATGGTCAGTCAGCGCGGCGTCCTCAATCTTTACCATTCGGACGCTCAGCGCGATGCCTTCGTCCGCCGTGGCAACGCCATGCGCCTGCACGGCGTCGACGCCGAGCTGCTCGACCGGCAGGCGGTACGCGAGATGGTCCCGTTCCTCGATTTCAACAACGGGCGCTTCCCAATCCACGGCGGACTGCTGCAGCGGCGCGGCGGAACGGTGCGGCACGACGCCGTGGCTTGGGGCTACGCACGCGCTGCCGATCAGCTCGGCGTCGACATAATCCAGAATTGCGAGGTCAAGGGTTTCAGGACCGAGGGCAACCGCGTCGTCGGTGTCGAGACCTCCCGCGGCTTCATCGGCGCATCCAAGGTCGGGCTCGCCGTGGCCGGGAACTCGTCACGCGTCGCGGCGCTGGCGGGGCTCAAGCTGCCGATCGAAAGCCACGTCTTGCAGGCGTTCGTTACCGAGGCGATTAAGCCGTTCATCGATGGCGTGGTGACGTTCGGCGCCGGCCACTTTTATATCAGCCAGTCCGACAAGGGCGGCCTCGTCTTCGGTGGCGATCTGGACGGCTACAACAGCTACGCGCAGCGCGGCAACATGCCGGTCATTGAGGACGTTTGCGAGGGCGGCATGGCGCTCATGCCGCGCATCGGCCGCGTTCGCGTGCTGCGCAACTGGGGCGGCATCATGGACATGTCGATGGACGGCAGTCCGATCATCGACCGCACGGCCATCCCCGGGCTCTATCTCAACGCTGGCTGGTGCTACGGCGGCTTCAAGGCGACGCCCGCTTCCGGCTTGTGCTTCGCGCACCTTCTGGCTCGCGATGCGTCGCACACCGCTGCGAGCGCGTACCGCCTCAATCGCTTCGCCACCGGCCATGCCATCGACGAGAAGGGCATGGGGCCGCACCCCAACCTTCACTGATCCATCGACGCGAGAGAACGAAAATGCGCATCGCATGTCCCTACTGCGGCGAACGTAGCCTCGACGAGTTCACCTATTCCGGCGACGCCACCGTTCGTCGGCCGGACGCTTCTAGTCCGACCGCGGCGGAGGACTTCGTCAGCTACGTCTATGAACGCACCAATCCACCCGGCGAGCACCGCGAGCTCTGGTATCACGCGGCCGGCTGCCACGCCTGGCTCGTCGTCACGCGCAATATCAGCACGCACGCCATCGCCGGCGTCGAGCTGGCAAAAGACGTGGCACTCGCCGCAGCGCCTTCACTGAAAGAGACCGCCTAATGGCCCGCTCCAACGTTACGCCCGCGCGCGATCCCCTGCAGCCGCAGCGCTTGACCACCGGCGGTCTCGTCGACCGGCGCCGGCCCGTCAGCTTCACCTTCGACGGCGCAACCTTCAACGGGTACGCGGGCGACACGCTCGCGTCCGCTCTGCTCGCAAACGGCGTCGTTCTTGCCGGACGCTCGTTCAAGTATCACCGCCCGCGCGGCATCCTCAGCGCCGGCTCCGAAGAGCCGAACGCCCTCGTCGAGTTGCGCAGCGGCGCGCGGCGCGAGCCGAACACCAAAGCGACAATGGCCGAGCTGTTCGACGGCCTCGAAGCCACGAGCCAGAACCGCTGGCCGTCGCTCGACTTCGACGTGATGAGCATCAACTCGTTGTTGTCGCCGGTGTTCGTCGCAGGCTTCTACTACAAGACGTTCATGTGGCCGGCGAAGCTGTGGGAAAAGTTGTACGAGCCAGCCATCCGCCGCGCCGCCGGTCTCGGCCGCGCCGCCGACGAAGCTGATCCGGACGTCTACGAGAAGGTCACCGCGCATACCGAGACGCTGGTGATCGGCGGCGGCCCCGCCGGTCTCATGGCGGCACTCGCCGCCGCGCAGTCGGGCAAGCGCGTCGTTCTCGCCGACGAGCATCCGGCACTCGGCGGCCGTGCGATCGATGACGCGTCGACCATCGATGGCCGCCCGGCGCTCGAATGGGTGCGCTCGACCGAACAACAGCTCACCAAGCTCGGGGTCACCATCCTGCGCCGCACCAGCGTGTTCGGCACCTACGACGGCGGCACCTACGGCGCCATCGAGCGCGTCAGCGATCATCTCGCCGCAGCGCCCGAGCATCAGCCTCGGCAGCGCATCTGGCGCATCGTCGCCAAGCGGGCGGTGCTCGCATCGGGGGCGACCGAGCGTCCCATCGTGTTCGGCGACAACGATCGCCCCGGCGTCATGTTGGCGGGCGCGGTGCGCACCTACATCAACCGCTACGGCGTCGTTCCGGGCAATCGGGTCATCGTTTTCACCAACAACGACTACGGTGCCACGACGGCCGCCGACCTCGCGCGCGCCGGTGCCACGGTGGTCGCTCTCGTCGACTCGCGGCCGCAGCCGAGCGCCACGGTATCGCGCGTCGCCAGCGCCATCGGCACCCGGCTTCTGAACGGCGCAGTCGTCACGCGCGCTACGGGGCGCAAGCGTGTCAGCGGCGCGAGTGTGCGCACACAGAGCGGTGACGAACTGCATCTCGACTGCGATCTTATCGCCGTGTCCGGTGGCTGGAACCCCAACATCCAGCTCACCACCCACCTCGGCTCCAAGCCGCTGTGGAACGAGGAACTGTGTTGTTTCCTGCCAGGCACGCTACCCAACGGCATGCTCCTCGCCGGGGCAGTCCACGGCGACTTCACCTTGCAGAAGGCATTGGCCGGTGGCGCGGCAGCCGGCTCTCAGGCCATCGCCGAGGCGAACGCCAAGCCGGCATCGGTCGACGTTCCCGCTGCGGCGGATGAAAGCGATGCCATCGCTCCCCTGTGGCGTGTCGAGAAGCACGCCGGCAAGGCTTTCGTCGATTTCCAGAACGACGTCGCCGACAAGGACATCGAGCTGGCGGAGCGCGAGGGCTTCCGCGCCGTCGAGCATCTGAAGCGCTACACCACGCTCGGCATGGCGACCGACCAGGGCCGCACCGCCAACGTCAACGCTCTGGCCATCATGGCAGAGATCACCGGCCGCACGATACCGCAGACCGGTATCACCGTCGCACGCCCGCCCTACGCGCCCGTCGCCGTCGGCGCCCTCGCCGGTCATCATCGCGGCAAGAATTTCAAGCCGACACGCCTGCCGCCGTCTTACAGGTGGGCCAAGGAGCAAGGCGGCATCTGCGTGGAGACCGGCCTGTGGCTGCGCCCCAGCTATTTCCCGCGCCCCGGCGAGACCGACTGGCTGCAGACCGTCACGCGCGAGGTCAACACCGTGCGCAACGCGGTCGGCATCTGTGATGTGTCCACCCTCGGCAAGGTGGACATCCAGGGCACCGACGCCGGCGTCTTTCTCGAACGCATCTACATGAACAATCTGAAGAGCCTGCAGGTCGGCAAGGCACGCTACGGCGGCATGCTGCGCGAGGACGGCATCCTCTTCGACGATGGCACGGTCGCGCGCTTTGCCGAAAACCACTACTTCATCACCACAACCACCGCCAACGCCGTGCGCGTGCTCCAGCACATGGAGTACTGCCATCAGTGGCTATGGCCGGAACTCGACGTGCAGATCATCTCCGCCACCGAGCAATGGGCGCAGTACGCCGTCGCCGGACCGAAGTCGCGCGAGTTGCTGCAGAAGATCGTCGATCCACAACACGACATTTCTGATGCCGGGTTCCCCTATTTGAAGGTCGGCAAGATATCCGTCTGCGGCGGCATCAAAGCCCGCCTCTACCGGCTGTCGTTCTCGGGCGAGCGCGCCTATGAGATCGGCGTCCCGGCCCGTTACGGCGACGCGCTAATGCGCAAGCTTTGGGAGGCCGGCCGCGAATTCGGCGCGTGCGCATATGGCACCGAGGCCCTTGGCGTAATGCGCATCGAAAAGGGCCACATCAGTGGTCCCGAGCTGAACGGCACGGTGACTCCGCGTGACGTCGGACTGGGCGGCATGGTGTCGAAGACGAAAGACTTCATCGGCAACGTCCTGGGCAAACGTCCCGGCCTCACCGATCCCGACCGACCGGCGCTCGTCGGCTTCCAGCCCGTCGACCGCTCGAAACGGCTGCGCTCAGGCGCGCATTTCCTGGCGCGCCATGCACGGGCGACGGCAGCGAACGACGAGGGGTACATGACCTCTGTCGCCTACTCGCCGTCGAACGGCCACTGGATCGGTCTCGGCTTCCTCAAGCACGGCCCCGAGCGTGTCGGCGAGATCGTGCGCGCCTATGACGGCCTGCGCGGCACCGACATTCTCGTGGAAGTCGTCAAACCGGTCTTCGTCGATCCAGAAGGAGTGCGCGTTCGTGGCTGACACACTCACACCGTCTTCGGCCTTTTCCGAATTGCGCTCCTGGTCGTCGCCGCAGCTTTCCATCGAGGCGCGCGAGAACCTCACCATGGCGAGCTTCGCCGCCGGCAAAGGGAAACTACAATCGGTGCTTGCCGCCGTTCGCGAGGCCTACGGCGTCGAGCTCCCGCGGCGCCCCGCGCGCGTGGTCGGCAATGGGATCGCCTTCGTCTGGGCAGGACCCGACCTGTGGCTGGCCATCGCCCACCGCGAGCACGGTCGCGACCTGGAAGTGGAACTCGAGACAAAGCTTGCGGGCCAGGCTTCTGTCGTCGATCAATCCGACGGCCGCGTCGTCGTGCGCGTATCTGGCCCTGCCGCGCACGAGGTATTGGCGAAAGGCGTCCCCATAGATCTGCATGTGGCGGCTTTCGGCACCAACGCCGCCGCCATCACGCACGCTAGTCACATCGGCATCATAATGTGGCAAACCGACGAGGCACCCACGTTCGAGATGGCAATGTTCCGCAGCTACGCCGATAGCCTCGCCCATTGGCTCCTCGAAGCCGCCGAAAGCGCCAAGTCTCCGACGGAAAATCCCGCAGCTGCCTGACGTCCGAAGCCGCCTCGCCGCTGGCGCGGGAGGGAGCGCTCGCCCCCTTCAGCCTTGGCTCGTCCGAGAGCGTGATGCCATTTTCCTGACATTCAATGCCCATTTGGGCAAATTTTTCCCGCAGAGCACAATAAAATTCCCGACTCTAAAGGACTTTTCGGGCGGTTGACGGCTTGACTCCTCGTTCACCCCAGGCATAAATGTTTTCCGGACAGTGAAGCAAGATTGCCTGTAAGGCAACTGTCATACCGGAGCACAACAGCCGGACAAGGGGAGGCCGATGAGTTCGAAGTTAGCCTGCACGCCCACACGGCGAAGGGCTGCAAAAAACGGACGAGCGACCGCGACCTAAGCGCCCTCGTACGCCTACTCGCAGACCCCGAGCGTCCGATGCGCAGCCTGCAAACGGATCGCTCATCCATCGAACACGGACGGCCGAGCTGCCGATGGCACGCGCGATTGCATCGCTGCGCTGCGCGACAGCCGCCTGTCCCGCCAGCACACGTCCTGCCGGGGCCATAACTCGCGGCAGGTAACGCAAACCGCTCAACGCATTGAGGAGATACTCTCGAATGTGCGGCATCGTCGGCCTCTTCTTGAAAGACGCCAAGCTGGAGCCTCGCCTGGGCGAGCTCACCACGACCATGCTCTCCACCATGTGCGAGCGCGGTCCGGATTCTGCCGGGTTTGCAGTCTTCGGGGCTCCGCGGAAGGGCAAGGCGAAGATCACGCTGCAGTCGCCCAATCCCGACCGCGACTTTGCCGGTATTACGCAATCCATTTCACAGGCGATCGGTGCCGACGTCAGCATCGAACGCAAAGCAACTCACGGGGTATTGTCGGTTCCCGCCGACAAGCTGCAAGCTGCGCGTCAGGCCCTGCGCGAGCAACACCCGCACTTGCGTGTGATGAGCTCCGGAGAATCGATCGAAATATTCAAGGAAGTCGGCTATCCGACCCAGGTCGCCGGACAGTTCGAGCTTTCCAGGATGCAGGGCTCGCATGCTATCGGCCACACGCGCATGGCGACCGAGTCCGCCGTTACGACCATGGGCGCGCATCCCTTCTCCACCGGTCCGGACCAGTGCCTGGTGCACAACGGCTCGCTTTCCAACCATAACAACCTGCGGCGCGAGCTGATCCACGACGGCATGACGTTCGAGACCGAAAACGACACCGAGGTCGCCGCCGCCTACATTTCGTGGCGCATCAACCAGGGCATGAACTTGGGCGAAGCTCTGCAGAAGAGCCTCGATGATCTCGATGGCTTCTTCACCTTCGTCGTCGGCACCAAGAACGGCTTTGCCGTGGTACGCGATCCGATTGCCTGCAAGCCCGCGGTGATGGCTGAAACCGACCAGTACGTCGCCTTCGGATCGGAGTATCGCGCTCTCGCAGAGCTGCCCGGCATCGACGATGCGCGCGTGTGGGAGCCGGAGCCGGCCACCGTCTACTTCTGGGAGCGCTGAAATGAATTCGATCGACCTTTCGAAGACTCGCCTGCGCGAGTTGAACGAAATGCTGCACAAGCAAAGCTCTGGAGCCAACGATACGAGCTGGGAAGTGCTCAATCCCAAGGGACAGCACGCCGTCGCCGTCGGCGTCGATGCCCCGCTCAACATCGAGATCAAGGGACCGGTCGGCTACTACGTCGCCGGGATGAACAAGCAGGCGACGATCACCGTGCACGGCTCGGCCGGCCCGGGCGCCGCCGAGAACATGATGTCCGGCAAGGTCGTCGTCAAAGGCGACGTCAGCCAGTACGCCGGGGCCACCGGGCGCGGCGGCATGCTGGTGGTCGAGGGCAACGCGTCCTCGCGCTGCGGCATCTCGATGAAGGGCATCGACATCGTCGTCAAAGGCAACATCGGCCACATGTCGGCGTTCATGGCGCAGACCGGCAACCTCGTCGTCTTCGGCGATGCCGGCGATGCGCTCGGCGATTCCATCTACGAAGCGCGCCTCTTCGTGCGCGGCAGCGTCAAGAGCCTCGGCGCCGACTGCATCGAGAAGGAGATGCGCGAAGAACACCTGGAGCTCATCGACAGCCTGCTGCAGCGCGCCGACCTCAACGGCGTCAAGCCCAAGGACTTCCGCCGCTACGGCTCGGCCCGCAAGCTTTACAACTTCAACATCGACAACGCGGACGCCTACTGATGACATACCACAACCCGCCGACGACGCCGCGCAAGTCCTCCGTGTTCGATGATTACACGCTGTCGGAAATCCGCCGTGCCGCGCGCACCGGCATCTACGACATCCGCGGTGCCGGCGCCAAGCGCAAGGTTCCCCACTTCGACGATCTCCTGTTCCTCGGCGCCTCCATGTCGCGCTACCCGCTCGAAGGCTACCGCGAGAAGTGCTCGACCAGCGTGGTCATCGGGGCGCGCTTCGCCAAGAAGCCGATCGAGCTGAAGATCCCCATCACCATCGCCGGCATGAGCTTCGGCTCGCTGTCGGCCAACGCCAAGGAAGCCTTGGGTCGCGGCGCCACCATCGCCGGCACTTCGACGACCACCGGCGATGGCGGCATGACGCCGGAAGA
>JAESGM010000769.1_pt1 | contig 15444 bp, 14 predicted proteins | sample 9269721 | NCBI WGS metagenome assembly JAESGM01 (sample SAMN15720920, study PRJNA650825) | algae metagenome | isolation source: Komarekiella atlantica HA4396-MV6 and co-occurring heterotrophs from... | place: USA: Theobald House, Kauai, HI | collected 2009-07-29 | reverse complement strand
GTCGCCGGGTCGTTCCAGAGCACGCGCTCCAGGCGCTTTGCGGCCTCGGGCGTGCCGTCGGCGACGATGACGATGCCTGAATGCTGCGAATAGCCCATGCCCACGCCGCCGCCATGATGCAGCGAGACCCAGGTCGCGCCAGAGGCCGTGTTGAGCAGCGCGTTGAGCAGCGGCCAGTCCGAGACCGCGTCCGAGCCGTCCTTCATGCTTTCAGTCTCGCGGTTGGGCGAGGCGACCGAGCCCGAATCGAGATGATCGCGGCCGATCACGACCGGACCTTTGATCTCGCCCTTCGCCACCATCTCATTGAAGGCCAGCCCAAGCCGGTGCCGGTCGCCCAGCCCGACCCAGCAGATGCGCGCCGGCAGGCCCTGGAACTGGATGCGCTCGCGCGCCATGTCGAGCCAGTTGTGCAGATGCGCGTCGTCCGGCATCAGCTCCTTGACGCGCTGGTCGGTGCGGTAGATGTCCTCCGGATCGCCCGAGAGCGCCGCCCAGCGGAACGGCCCGATCCCCCGGCAGAACAGCGGCCGGATATAGGCCGGCACGAAGCCCGGAAAATCGAAGGCGTCCGCGACGCCCATATCCTTGGCCATCTGGCGGATGTTGTTGCCGTAGTCGAGCGTCGGCACGCCCATGCGGTGGAAGTCGAGCATGGCCCGCACATGCACCGCCATCGAGCGTTTCGCCGCCTCGATAGTGCCGGCAGGATCGCGCTCCCTGCGCTCCTCCCATTCCGCGAGCGTCCAGCCGGCCGGCAGGTAGCCGTTGAGCGGGTCATGCGCCGAGGTCTGGTCGGTGACGACGTCGGGCCTGATCCCGCGTGCGACCATGTCGGGAAACACTTCGGCTGCGTTGCCGAGCACGCCGACCGAGACGGCCTTGCCCTTCGCATGCGCCGCCTCGATGATCTTGAGCGCCTCGTCGACGCTGTCGGCCTTCTCGTCGAGATAGCGCGTGCGCAGGCGGAACTCGATGCTCGACGGCTTGCATTCGACCGCGATCATCGAGGCCCCGGCCATCGTCGCGGCCAGCGGCTGCGCCCCGCCCATGCCGCCGAGCCCGCCGGTCAGCACCCATTTGCCCTTGAGCGAGCCGCCGAAATGCTGGCGGCCGACCTCGACGAAGGTCTCGTAGGTGCCCTGAACGATGCCCTGCGTGCCGATATAGATCCAGGAGCCGGCCGTCATCTGGCCGTACATCATCAACCCGGCCTTATCGAGCTCGTGGAAATGCTCCCAATTGGCATACGCGGGAACCAGATTGGAGTTCGCGATCAGCACGCGCGGCGCGTCCGGATGCGTGCGGAAGATGCCGACCGGCTTGCCCGACTGGACCAGGAGCGTCTCGTCGGCTTCGAGCGAGCGCAGGTTCGCGCAGATCCGGTCGAAATCCTCCCAGGTCCGGGCCGCGCGGCCGATGCCGCCATAGACCACGAGTTCGCCGGGCTTCTCGGCGACGTCGGGGTCGAGATTGTTCATCAGCATGCGCAGCGGCGCCTCGGTCAGCCAGCTTTTGGCGGAAAGCTCCGAACCGTGGGGGCTGCGGATGACGCGGCTGTTGTCGATGCGGGTCATGGGCGTTGTTCCTCGAGCGTTGCGGCTGCGTCCAGCGCGGCGGAGATGATGGCGGCGAGCGCCGATTGCAGCGGCGCGGCGACCGCCGCGTCGAATGTCCAGGGCTGAGCTTCCTCGGTGAGATAGGCGCAGAGCGCGATCTCCATCTGGATCGCGTGGACGTGCTCTGCTGGCCGGCCGTAATGCCGCGTTATCCAGCCGCCCTTGAAGCGTCCGTTGGCGACCTGCGTGCAGGCCTGCGCGGCCATCGCCCTGACCGCCGCCGCCTCGATCGCAGGCGCGCAGCTTGCGCCCGAATTGGTGCCGAGATTCAGCGTCGGCAGCGTGCCGGGAAACAGCCTCGGGATCACCGATTTGATCGAATGACAGTCCCAGAGCAGGGGATGGCCATGGGCGTCCTTGACGCGCGCGATCTCGGCTTCGAGCGCGTCGTGATAGGGCCGGAAATAGGCTTCGCGCCGCCGTTTGATCTCGGCCTCGTCAGGCGGCGTCGTCCAGATCGCCGCGCCGTCGAATGTGGTGGTCGGGACAAGTTCGGTCGTCGCCTGTCCCGGATAGAGCGAAACGCCCGAGGGATCGCGGTTGAGGTCGATGACGTAGCGCGACACTCCGGCCTCGACGATCGTCGGCTGGAACCGCTCCGCGAAGGCGTAGAGCTGGCGCATATGCCAGTCGGTGTCCTCGACGAGGCGGCCGCGATCGTTGAGGTCGGCATGGACCTCCGGCGGCAGCCCGATGCCGGGATGCGGCATCGAGAGGATGAGCGGGGAAGCGCCGTGCGTGACGGTGACGATGTCGCTCATGGGCACATCGCCTCCAGCGCAAACCTAGGTCCAGCTTGGCGCGAGGAACCCCTCTCCCGTGCGGGAGAGGGGCAGGGGTGAGGGCCGGACGGTGCGGAAAAACGCGCAGCGGGTGGCGGTGCGCCTCTCGCGACGAAGGGCCGATACCTCACCCCTGCCCCTCTCCTTACAGGAGAGGGGTTCCCCGCGCTTGTGCCGGAGAGGGTAGACTGCGTCAGCCCGCCGTCCCTCACGTCCCCAACTCCGCAAACCCATCCAGCCCCGCAGCCTTCCCCACCGCGCCGGACAGAACGAACTCGGTCGCCGCCGCGAGGTCCGGCGCGAGATAGCGGTCCTCCGTCAGCGGCGCGATCCTGCTCCGCAATAACGCCAGAACCGGCTCCAGCCTTGCGCTCGTTTTCATCGGCCGGTGATGCTCGATCGCTTCCGCCGCCGCCATCAGCTCGACGCCGACGATGCTGGCGGCGTTGCGGGCCATGTCGAGCAGGCGGTAGGCGCCATGCGTCGCCATCGAGACATGGTCTTCCTGATTGGCCGAGGTCGGGATCGTGTCGATGCTGGCCGGATAGGCCTTCTGCTTGTTCTCCGAGGCCAGCGCCGCCGCCGTCACCTGCGCGATCATGAAGCCGGAGTTCAGCCCGGCGTCGCGCGCCAGGAACGGCGGGAGTGAGCTCATCACGGGATCGACCAGCAGCGCCATGCGTCGCTCCGACAGGTTGCCGATCTCGCACATCCCCATCGCTAGCATATCGGCGGCGAAGGCGACCGGCTCGGCGTGGAAATTCCCGCCGGAGACGATTTCGCCCGGCCCCAGCACAAGCGGGTTGTCGGTGACGGCGTTGGCCTCGATGCCGAGCGTGGTTGCGACATTGGCGATCAGGTCGCGCACCGCGCCCATCACCTGCGGCTGGCAGCGCAGCGAGTAGGGGTCCTGCACCTTGCTGTCGCCGAAGCGATGGCTCTCCCGGATTTCGCTGCCGGCGATCAGCGCGAGCAGGATGGCGGCGACGCGGATCTGGCCGGGCTGGCCGCGCAAGGCCTGGATACGTGGATCGAACGGCGTGTCGGAGCCTTTCAGCGCATCGACCGTCAGCGCGCCCGCGACCAGCGCCGCGTCGAAGACGCGGACCATGTCGGAGAGCGCCGCGAGCGCGATCGCGGTCGAGACCTGCGTGCCGTTGATCAGCGCCAGCCCCTCCTTCGCGCCGAGCGCCAGCGGGGCCTGCCCGATCCGCGCCAGCGCGTCGGCCGCCGGCATCACGACGCCCTTCAGCCTGATCTCGCCGACGCCCATCAGCGCGGCGGTGAGATGGGCGAGCGGGGCCAAATCGCCCGACGCGCCGACCGAGCCCTTGGCCGGCACGACCGGCAGCGCATCGGCTGCGAGCGCGCCGACCAGCGCTTCGACGACCACGGGTCGCACGCCAGACGCACCCCGTGCGAGGCTCGCGGCCTTCATCGCGAGGATCAGCCGCACCACGGCGTCCGGCAGGGCAGGGCCGGTGCCGACGGCGTGCGAAAGAATGAGATTGCGCTGCAGCGTGGCGAGGTCGGAATCGGCGATGCGGACGCTGGCGAGCTTGCCGAAGCCGGTGTTGACGCCATAGGTCACCGTGCCCGCCGCGACGATGTCGTCGACGATCGCCTGCGCGGCGGCGATCGCCTTTGCGCTCGATGCGTCGAGCGCGACAGCTGCTCCATCGAGCACGGCGCGCCAGTCTGTCAGCGCGGCATGGCCGGGGGTGAGGGTCAGGGGCGCGATCATTGGCCGTTCCAGATGCGGGCGTGAAGCGGGTTGAAGCCGATGCGGTAGGCGAGCTCGGCCGGGCGCTCGATCTCCCAGATGGCGAGGTCGCAAGCCTTGCCGGCCTCCAGCGTGCCGATCTCGTCGGCCATGCCGAGCGCCCGCGCCGCACGGCGCGTCAGCCCGGCCAGCGCCTCCTCCGGCGTCAGGCGAAACAGCGTGCAGGCCATGTTCAGCACAAGCAGCGGCGAGGTCAGCGGCGAGGAGCCCGGATTGGCGTCGGTCGCCAGCGCGATCGGCACGCCATGCTGCCGCAACAGATCGATCGGCGGCTTTTGCGTCTCCCGCAGGAAGTAGAACGCGCCCGGCAGGATGACCGCCACCGTGCCGGCGTCGCGCATCGCGATCACGCCGGCCTCGTCGAGATATTCGAGGTGGTCGGCCGAGAGCGCGCCGTGGCGTGCGGCCAGCGCCGCCCCGCCGAGATTGGACAACTGCTCGGCGTGGATTTTGACAGCGAGGCCCCGGGCCTTGGCGGCGGCGAAGACGCGCGCGGTCTCGTCGGGCGAGAACGCAATGCCTTCGCAGAAGACATCGACCGCGTCGGCGAGACTCCCGGCCGCGACCGCATCCAGCATCGGCCCGGCGACGAGGTCGACATAATCGCCCGAGCGGCCCTTGAACTCCGGCGGGATCGCATGAGCGCCCAGGAAGGTGGTGCGCACCGTCGCCGGCCGCTCGCGGCCGAGCTGGCGCGCCACGCGCAGGCACTTCGTCTCGGCGGCGATCTCCAGCCCGTAGCCGGACTTGATCTCGACGGTGGTGACGCCCTCGGCCATCAGCGCGGACAAACGCCGGTCGGCCGAGGCGAAAAGCTCTGCCTCGCTCGCGGCCCGCGTCGCCTTTACGGTGGAAAGAATGCCGCCGCCGGCCCGCGCGATCTCCTCATAGCTCGCGCCTTGCAGCCGCAGTTCGAACTCATGCGCGCGGTCGCCGCCATGGACGAGATGGGTATGGCAGTCGATCAGCCCCGGCGTGATCCAGCGGCCGCCGCAGTCGATGGTTTCAGCGGCGTCGAAGCGCGGCGCACCGGCCTGCGCGCCAGCATAGACGATCCGGCCGTCGCGGGCCGCGACCACGCCATCGTTCACGGCTCCATAAGGCTCGGCCGCGCCCGCCGCCATCGTCGCCAGCCGGGCTTTGCTCCACAGCCTGTCGCAGATCAGGATGTCGTCGCGTCGCTGCGTCACCCGCGTTTCTCCTCGACAATCGACCAAGCCTGACTACAATATCCAATTGCATATGCAATTGGCAAGCGGAGCGATCGCGTGATTTCGACCCTGCATCTCGCGCAGGCCCTTCTGCCGGACGGATTTGCCGACGACGTGACGCTGACGGTCGCTGATGGCGTCATCACGCAGGTCGTGTCGGGGACGAAGCCGCGCGCCGGCAGCGAACACCTCGCCGGCCTGACGCTGCCCGGCATGCCGAACCTGCACAGCCACGCCTTCCAGCGCGGCATGGCGGGCCTTTCCGAACAGCGCGGTGCGCCCGAGGATTCGTTCTGGACCTGGCGAGAGGTGATGTACCGTTTCCTCGACCGGCTCGATCCCGACGATGTCCAGGCCATCGCGGCCCAGGCCTTCGTGGAGATGCTGGAGGGCGGCTTTACGGCGCTGGCCGAGTTCCACTACCTGCATCATGACAAGGACGGTCGTCCCTATACGGACATCGCCGCCATCGCCGGCGCGGTCGCGGCGGCCGCCGACGAGACGGGCCTCGGCCTGACGTTGCTTCCCGTGCTCTACCGTTTCGGCAATTTCGGCTCTGCCCCTCCGGTCCATGGCCAGCGCCGCTTCGTCAACGATCGAGACGCCTATCTGCGCCTGATCGAGGCGAGCGAGGTCGCGCTGAAGCCATTGCCCGATGCCCGGCTCGGGGTCGCGCCGCATTCGCTGCGGGCTGTCGCGCTGGATGATCTCGGCTGGCTCGCGACCTTGCGGCCCGACGCGCCCATCCACATCCATGTCGCCGAGCAGATGCGCGAGGTCGAGGACAGCCTGAAGCTGACCGGCCGCCGCCCGGTCGAGCTGCTGATGGAGACCACGGCGCTCGGCCCGCGCTGGTGCCTGATCCATGCCACGCACCTGACCGCCGCCGAGCGCGACGGGATTGCCGCCAGCGGCGCGGTCGCGGGCCTGTGCCCGATCACCGAATCGAGCCTCGGCGACGGCATCTTCGACGGGGTGCGCTACGCGCAAGCCGGCGGGTCCTTCGGCGTCGGGAGCGATTCCAACATCCAGATCGACGCCGGCTGCGAACTGCGCCAGCTCGAATACTCGCAAAGGCTGCGCGACCGCCGCCGCGCGCTGTTCGCAGAGGCCGAGGCCTCGACCGGAGTCGCGCTCTGGCGCGGAGCCTGCCTGGGCGGAGCGCGCGCCTGCGGCCGCGATATCGGGCAAATCGCGGTCGGCTGCCGCGCCGATCTCGTCACGCTCGACGCCGATCATCCCGCACTGGTGGGACGGGATGGCGCGGCCGCGCTCGACAGCGCCGTCTTCGCCGCCAACGCCTTGCCCGTTCGAGCGGTTCGCGTCGGCGGCAGAGTGGTCGTCAGCGACGGCCGGCATCAGGCCCGCGAGACAGTCCGCAAACGTTTTGGCGCGACGATGCGCCGGCTTTTGGCGCAGGATCGGGGCTGACGATGGTGGAGACGCATGGCGAGGCGATCAGGCTGGACGGTGCAGGGCCGGTCTACGACCAGATCCGCCGCGCCATTCGCGACCTGATCCTCGACGGAAGCTGGCCGCCGGGCACGCCCGTCCCCCCCGAACACGCGCTGATGCAGCAGCTTGGAGCCTCGCGCATGACGGTGCATCGCGCGCTCGTCCAGCTCGCCGGCGAGGGGCTGATCAATCGCCGCCGTCGCTCCGGCACCACGGTCGCGAGCCCGCCCGCGAGCCACGCCATGCTCGACATCCTCTCGATCCCCGACGAGGTCCGCAGTCTCGGGCAGGTCTATGGCTACGAGATCCTGTCGCGGCAGGATGGCAGGCCGACGGCGGCCGTGGCCGAGCGCTTCGCCATCAAGCGGGCCCGGCCGGTCTCGCATCTGTTGGTGCTGCACCGGGGCAGCGGCCAGCCGCATGTGCTGGAGGAGCGCGTCATCCACCTCGACACGGTGCCGGACGCTGCGGCCGAGCGTTTCGCCACGACCCCGCCGGGCGACTGGCTGCTTCGGAACAGTCTGTGGTCGCAGGCCGAACATGCGATCAGCGCCATCGCGGCGCAGCCTGCCGATGCGGCCCTGCTTGGCGTCGCGTCAGGCGAGCCATGCCTGCTCGTCGAGCGCCGGACCTGGAACCAGGACGCGCCGGTCACCGCGGTGCGACTGCTTTATCCTGGAGCCCGCCACCGCTTCGTCGGCCGCTTCGGCCCTTACGGGGCCGTTTGAAATTGCGAACAATGCAAAAGGCCCGCCGGGCTTTCGCCGGGCGGGCCTGATTTCGATCGCTGTCGCCTAGCCTCAGCAGGCGTAGCGGACGCGGCGACCATATTCGTCGCGGCCGACGCAGGTGCGATCAGGCGTCGCGGCCGAGCCGATGATCGCGCCGCCGGCGCCGCCGATGGCGGCCCCAGCCAGAGCGCCGCCAGCGCGCCCGGTGGCGAGGCCGCCGACCACGGCGCCGGTGCCGGCGCCGATCAGCGCGCCCGTGCCGGCATTCTGCTCACGCTGGGTGCATGCGCCGAGCGATGCGGTGAGCGCGACGAGGATAAGAATCTTTTTCATGGGTCTTGGCTCCCTGGCCTTTCTGGCAGGCCGGCGGTTCTGCGGGCCGGTGTGTATCGAGGCAATGAACGCCGGCGCGCCGGACTTGTTCCCGGCTGCAGCAAACTCTATGGCGCGCTGCCTGTCGCGATCGTGAACGACGAACGCGCCATCGCCTGATCGGAGCGCTTTGCTCCCGGAACCTTTCCGCCAACGCCCCGTTGTTCCGATGACTGCGCCGCCCGCTTGGCGACGCTCACGACGGAGGAGGTTTTCATGACCGACCATACCATGGCGACGCCGCCCCGAACCATGACGGCCAATCCGCTGATCGCCGGCGCTCGCGTCGCCGGCACCGATGTCTACAACACCGCCGGCGATCATCTCGGCGAGATTTATGATGTCATGCTCGACAAGCAGACCGGCAAGGTCGCCTATGCGATCATGTCATTCGGCGGCTTTCTTGGGCTCGGCGAGAAGTATCACCCCATTCCGTGGAGCGTGCTCGACTACGACACGGGCCGAGGCGGCTACGTCGTTCCCCTGACCAAGGACAAGCTCGAGGCCGCGCCGATGTACGACAGTGCCGGCGAGCCCGATTGGGACGACAAGGCCTATGGCAAGCGCGTCCACGATTATTACGGCACGATGCCCTACTGGATGATGTAGGCACTGCCCAGACGCAGGTCGCGGCGGTTGCTATCCCCCCAGCCGAACCGTCGTGGCGGCGGGATGCGGGCCGAAAGGCCCGCATCTTCTTTTTTGGGTGAGTCTCCGTCATCTCGCGCCTGGCCGAATTCGCTCCTGCTCGCCTGGGAACCAACGTGCGCTCCGTGCGTCATGTCCTGAGAATTCCAATCAGTCAGCGGTCTTGCTCCGGACGCAGTGGTCGCCGGAGACCAAAGGAGGGCGTCATGCAGATCCGGTACGGCTACCGCATTGAACTCCTGTGCCAGAACGATCTGCCGTTGATCACGATGCTGGACGTGCACCCTTCGCGCCGGCACGATCTCGTGCGACCCGACGAAATGCTGGTGACGTCGCTCGTCGACCCCGCGCTGCATATTCCGGTCAACCAGTATCTCGACCAGTTCGGCAATATCTGCCGCAGGATGGTCGTGCCCGCCGGCGGGGCGCTGCTCCAGTCCGAGGGCGTCGTCCATGATTCCGGCGAGCCGGAGCCGGTCGGGGCCGGCGCTTCCGAGATCGCGCCCTCCCGACTGCCGGACGAGGCGCTGGTCTACCTGCTCGGTAGCCGCTATTGCGAGACCGACAAGCTCGCTTCGCAGGCGTGGAGCCTGTTCGGGCACATCCCGGCCGGTTGGGAGCGTGTCCAGGCGGTGGTCGATTTCGTCCATAACCACCTGACCTTCGGCTATCATTTCGCCCGCAACACCCGCACGGCCGCCGAGGCCTTCGAGGAGCGGGTCGGCGTGTGCCGCGACTTCGCGCATCTCGCGGTGGCGCTGTGCCGCTGCCTGAATATTCCGGCGCGCTACTGCAACGGCTATCTCGGCGATATCGGCGTGCCGCCCAATCCCGCTCCGATGGATTTCAACGCCTGGTTCGAGGTCTATATCGGCGGCCGCTGGTATACGATGGACGCCAGGCACAACCAGCCGCGCATCGGCCGCATCGTGATCGCGCGCGGACGGGACGCCACCGACGTCGCCATGGTGAACTCGTTCGGTCCCCATGTGCTGCAACGCTTCGAGGTCATCACCGAGGAGGTCGAGGACGAGGCCGCGGTGGCGCCGGTGATCCCGCCCAACGGTCAGTGGCGGCAGCAGCAGGCGGCGCTCGCCTGACGCGGTGACGTCATTCTCGATCGATGTCATTCTGTGTCGACGCGCCTCCATCCGGCAGGCCTGCCGCTCTATCCGACAATCGCGTTTCCGCACCGGTCCAAAGCGATCTTCATCAGGCTGCCATGCGCCACATCGTCGTCGTCAACGCCCGCGCCGGAACGGTGCTGGAAGCCGGGGCCGAGGCCTTCGAGGCGCGCATCGTGGCGGCGTTCGAGGCGCATGGCTGCACGGCCGAGGTCAAGCTCGTGCATCCGCGCGAACTCGACGACGCCTTGGCGCTCGCGATCGCGGAAGACGATGCGGTCCCGGTGATCGCCGGCGGCGACGGCACCATCAATGGCGTGCTTCCCGTATTGCTGGAGGCCGGCAAGCCGGTCGGCGTGCTGCCGCTCGGCACCGTCAACGTGCTCGGGCGCGATCTCGGCCTGCACGGCGCGCTCGAGCATCAGATCGAGGCGCTCTGCAAGGGATCGCCCGTGACGATGGATGTCGGCGCGCTCAACGAGCGGCTGTTCCATTCGATCTCGGGCATGGGCTTCTTCAGCCTCATGGCGCGCGAGCGCGAGCACGCCCGCCGCCGCTTTCCGTTCAGCCGGGCCATCGCGTTCGCCTTCGCCGCGACGCGGTCGATCCTGTTCACCCGCGCGATCACCGTCGATATCCGCATCGGCGAGGAGCGGCAGGTGGTCCAGGCCGACGCCGTACTCGTCACCATCAACCGCTTCGACGGCGCCGAATGGCGTCGGCAGCGCCTCGACGGCGGCGTCTTCGAGGTCCATGTGCTCAAGGCCGGCGGCCTGCTTTCGCGCTGCAAGGCGGCGCTCTCCATCGTCTCGGGCGGCTGGCGCCACTCCGCCAATCTGACCTCCTTCACCGGCGAGACCGTCACCCTGACGCGCCGGGACAAGCGACGGGGCCACATCACCTTCGACGGCGAGGTGGAGCGCAAGGCCGGGCCGCTGGCCTACCGGCTTCTGCCGAAGGCCATCCGCATCATCGCGGCGCGCCGGGGAAACGACAACGCGTCCGAACTTGACCGCGCGGTCGCCTGACTCCATCTCGTTGAACAGGCCCGTCCGCCGGATGGTCCCAGATCAGGAAATCGATGTCCGCGCTTCATCCCCGAACCCTCGTTCCCGTCGCCGCCGCGGGCGCGTTCGTGGGATTGGCGCTGTTCATCGCGTCCGGCCGCAGCTTCGCTTTCGATGCCTCTCTGGTTCTGATGCTGCGCGAGGCCGACGACCCTTCGACGCCGCTCGGCCCGGCCTGGCTGCGCGAGGCGATGCGCGATGTGACGGCGCTGGGCAGTTTCGTCGGCCTCGGCTTCATGACGATTGCGGCCAGCCTGGCGCTGAGGCTCTGCGGCTACCGGCATCTCGCGATCGGCCTTTTGGTCAGCGTCGTCGCCGCCACCATCGTCAGCACGGGGCTGAAGATGGCGATCGGCCGCGAGCGGCCCGACATCGTCGAGCATGCCGCGCTGACCTTCACCGCGAGCTTCCCGAGCGGCCATGCCTTCCTCTCGGCGGTCACCCTGCTCTGCATCGCGGGCTTTGTCGGCATCGCCTCGCAGCGCGAGGACATGGCCAGGCTCTGCCTGATGCTGGCCTGGGTGCTGATCGTGCTGATCGGCGCGAGCCGGGTCTATCTCGGCGTTCACTGGCCCACCGACGTCATCGCCGGCTGGTGCCTCGGCGTCGCCTGGTCGAGCGTCGCTGTCGCATGGCTCGGTCGCATGATGGCCAAGGCCGAGCCGCTCGTCGCGGACGTGGCGCTGGAACGATGAGACCCGCGGCAGGCAGTCACCACCAGAAGATATATGGCGAGGAGAGATAAGGCGATGACTCGGTTTCTCCTGCTGTACGCGGCGACGGCCCTGATCCTGTTTCCGCTCGACTTTCTCTGGCTCGGTTATGTCGCGCGCGGCTTCTACGCCTCGCGTCTCGGCGACCTGCTGCTGCCGCAGCCGCGCCTGGGCATCGCGGCCGCATTCTATCTGTTCTATGTGGCGGGCATCGTCTGGTTCGCGATCCTGCCCAACCTGTCCTCGGGCAGCCTGCTGGCGACATTCCTGACCGGCGCGGCGCTCGGGTTCATCGCCTACGGCACCTATGACGCCACGAACCTCGCGACGCTCAAGGGCTATCCGCTGTCGGTGGCGATCGTCGATCTCGTCTGGGGCATGATCCTCACCGGCGTCAGCGCCGCCTGTGGCCTATATGTCGCAACGCGCTGGTTCGGCGTCACGGCCGGCTGAGCGGCGGAACCTCGATCGCATCATGCGGTTGTGAAGCCGTCGCGACCTCGGCGACGCTCATATCCGGAACCCATCGATGCAGTCTTCGCGCACCCTCCTGATCGCCCTCGTCGTCGTCCTTGTCGGGGGCCTCGCGGTCACCGGCTATGCGCTCTACCAGGAGAAGAAGCAGCCCGAGGGCGTCGAGATTTCCGTCGGCAAGAACGGCCTGTCGATCAAGGAGAAGTAGGCTTGGTGCTCAGAGCCTGTCCCGAAACTCGCTCCGGTGAGTCGGCTGGCGTGGTTTTCGAGAACCGGAGCGGAGCGGACTTATCGTCCGCGAGCACCGGAAGCGCAGAAGGCCGCGTCAGACGGCCGCCGGAGTAGAGTTCCGGGGCGGGCGCTCAGCTGTTGGCCAGGATCATGTTGCGGACGATCGGATAGATCTGGCCGTCCCATTTCCGGCCCGAGAACACGCCGTAATGGCCGACGCCGGCCTGCATGTGGTGGCGCTTGCGGAAGGGCCTGAGCCCGCTGCAGAGATCATGCGCGGCCGATGTCTGCCCCAGCGAGCAGATGTCGTCGCGCTCGCCCTCGACGGTCAGCAGCGCGGTCTTCCTGATCGCCCGGCAATCGACCTTTTGCCCGCGATAGCTCAGCGTGCCGGCCGCGAGCCGGGCTTCCTGAAAAATCCACTGCACGGTCTCGAGATAGAATTCGGCCGGCAGGTCGAGCACGGCGAAATACTCGTCATAGAATTTCTTGATCGTCGTCGCCTGTTCGTCCTCGCCGGTGGCGAGATGGGTGAACATGTCGATATGGGCATTGACGTGGCGCTGCAGGTTCATCGCCATGAACGCCCCGAGCTGGACGAAGCCTGGATAGACTTTTCGCCCGGCGCCCCGATAGCGCGCCGGCACGGTGGCGATAAGATTTTTGCGGAACCACTCGATCGGCTTGTCGGAAGCGAGCTTGTTGACTGCCGTCGGGTTGATGCGGGTATCGACCGGTCCCGCCATCAGCGTCATGCTGCGCGGCTGCAGCGGGTTCCCGGCCTGCGCCATCACGGCGGCTGCCGTGAGCACCTGGACGCAGGGCTGGCACACCGCGACGACATGCGTGTCGGGCCCGAGCCTCTCGATGAAGGCGATCAGCGCATCGACATAGTCGTCATAGCCGAAGACGCCAGCCTCCAGGCTGACGTCGCGGGCATTGTGCCAATCGGTAATGTAGACGTCGTGGTCGCGCAGCAGCGTCGCGACCGTGTTGCGCAGCAGCGTCGCGAAATGGCCCGACATCGGCGCGACCACCAGCACCTTGGCCTGCGGCAGGTCGGAATCCTTGGCGAAGCGCAGCAGGCTGCCGAAGGGCAGGGCGAGCACGACCTCCTCTGTCACGATCGCGTCGCGGTTGCCGTCGCGCACGCTGTCGATCTCGTAGGGCGGGCGCTCATGCGTCAGCCCGGCGCGCGTCACCATCTCGTAAGCCGCGGCAGCCGCCCGGATATCGACCGGCTGGCCTGTCAGCGCCTTGGCGCCCAGCGCCGTCAGTGCCGCCTGGGCCATCATCCGCGCCGGGTTCATCAGGTCCGACTGGGCCTGGTAGGCAGAATAGAGCATCAGCGTGCGACCCCGAACCAGAACCCAGTGGGCCAGGCGGAGCCATGGCCCCGCTTGCATCCCGTCACCGCAAGATCATGTTGCACTGCAAAAGCGATGATCCGCAACAATGTTCTGATCCGTCTCATATGATGGAACATCTTTTGCTACGATCGCCTCCAGGCCGGAGAAAATGCCTGCCAAGAGGAAGCCTGCCGAGAGGATGCCTGTCATGGCCGCCGCCACCCTGACCATCAGTAGCAAGAACTATTCCTCATGGTCGCTGCGTGGCTGGCTGCTCTGCGCCATGGCGGGTCTGGAGGTCGAGGAGCGCATGCTCTCTGTCGACGACCCATCCGCCCGGGCCGAACTGCTGCTGCTCTCGCCATCCTTCCTCGTGCCCTGCCTGACCCATGACGAGGTCAAGGTCTGGGACACGCTGGCGATCGCGGCCTATCTCGACGAGATCAGGCCCAAGGCAGGCCTGCTGCCGAAGGACGCCAAGGCGCGCGCGCATTGCCGCGCGATCTGCGGCGAGATGCATTCGGGCTTTTCCAATCTGCGCTCGGCCCTGCCGATGAACCTCAAGGCGCATTATCCCGGCTTCAAGGTCTGGGCGGGCGCTCAGGCCGACATCGACCGCGTCACCGAAATCTGGCGCGACTGCATCGAGACCTATGGCGGGCCTTATCTCTTCGGCGCGTCGCTGACGATGGCGGACGCGATGTATGCGCCGGTCTGCCTGCGCTTCCTGACCTATGACGTGGCGCTCGATCCGGTCAGCAAGGCCTATTGCGAGACGATCGCGACATGGCCGGCGCTGAAGAGCTGGATCAAGGCCGCCCATGACGAGCCCGACGAGATGGAGGAACTCGACGCGGAGTTCTGAGCCCGCGCGCTTGGCGGCACTGCATACTGCATGCAACTATCTCGACATGCCTGCCGCGACATGGGCCGGGTGGCGTTCGCGCCGCGACCGGGCTACACCGCGCCCGGTATCCGACAGTTCGAGAGGCTCATGCGATGACCGAAATGTTCAAGAACCTGATCGCCGGCGAATGGGCCGGGGCGGGCGCCGCCTCGCGCAACATCAACCCGTCCAACACAGGCGATGTCGTCGGCGAATACGCGCAAGGATCCGTCGAACAGCTCAACGATGCGGTGGCCGCCGCCAAGGCCGCCTTCCCGGCCTGGAGCCGGTCCGGCCCGCAGGAGCGCTACGACATTCTGAAGAAGGCGTCGGACGAGATTCTGGCCCGCAAGGAGGAGCTTGGCCGCCTGCTCTCCCGCGAGGAAGGCAAGACGCTGGCCGAGGGCATCGGCGAGGCCGGGCGCGCCGGGCAGATCTTCGCCTTCTTCGCCGGCGAGTGCCTGCGGCTGGGCGGCGAGGCCATCCCCTCCGTGCGTCCGGGCGTCGGCGTCGAAATCACCCGCGAGGCGCTCGGCGTCATCGGCATGATCACGCCGTGGAATTTCCCGATCGCGATCCCGGCCTGGAAGATCGCGCCCGCGCTCGCATGGGGCAATTGCGTCGTCATCAAGCCGGCCGACCTCGTGCCGGGCTCGGCCTGGGCGCTGGTCGACATCATCCATCGCGCCGGCCTGCCCAAGGGCGTGCTCAACCTCGTCATGGGCCGCGGCTCCGTCGTCGGCCAGGCCTTGCTGCAGCACAAGGACGTGCATGCGATCTCCTTCACCGGCTCGGTCAGCACGGGGCGCAAGGTGGCGGAAGCCTGCATCGCCTCCAATCCGATGAAGAAGGTCCAGCTCGAAATGGGCGGCAAGAACCCGCTCGTGGTGCTCGACGACGCCGATCTGAAGACCGCCGTCGAGGCCGCCGTCACCGGCGCCTATTTCTCGACCGGCCAGCGCTGCACGGCCTCCTCGCGCCTGATCGTCCAGGCCGGCA